>Ga0079225_10002520_pt1 | contig 10579 bp, 13 predicted proteins | sample Poulit2012_FD_76344 | JGI IMG/M metagenome (GOLD analysis project Ga0079225, IMG submission 76344) | Agricultural soil microbial communities from Georgia to study Nitrogen management - Poultry litter 2012 | ecosystem: Environmental > Terrestrial > Soil > Agricultural land | place: USA: Georgia...
AGCGATGCCCGGGCAAGAAAGACCGCCGATCGCCCCAGCGCTTCAAGCATGTCACAGCCACGCCGCCCGAGAGCGTGAATACGCCTGATCATGCCCGGTCCTCCCGCACCAGGATATCCTGCAGAAAATCCGGCGCCGCGTAATGAAAAGGGACCGGCCCATCAGGTTCACCATGAACGAACTGCCTGACCCGCGGGTCCTCATCGACATCCAGCCCGGCCGGCGTGCCCTGTGCCATGACCTGGCCATCGGCGATGACATAAACGTAGTCGGCGATAGAGAGTGTTTCGGCAATGTCGTGCGACACCACCACAGAGGTAAGACCCAGCGCCTCGTTGAGCTGCTTGATCAGCTTCACCAGAATGCCTTTGGAAATCGGGTCCTGCCCCACGAATGGCTCATCGTAAAGGACCAGGTCGGGGTCGAGCGCAATGGCACGCGCCAATGCCACACGACGCGCCATGCCGCCTGACAGTTCGGAAGGCATTAGTTCACGGGCGCCACGCAACCCGACCGCTTCCAGCTTCATCAACACCAGATCACGCACCATGGCCTCGGGCAGATCAGTATGCACACGTAACGGGAACGCCACATTTTCAAAGACGTTCAGGTCGGAAAATAGCGCCCCGCTCTGAAACAGCATGCCCATGCGTCGACGCAAGCCGAACAGCGCCTTGCGCGACAAGCCGTGAATATCCTGCCCTTCGACCAGAACCTCGCCTGCGTCAGGTACCAGTTGCCCTCCCATCAGCTTGAGCAACGTGGTCTTGCCGGTTCCGCTGGGGCCCATGATGGCGGTGATACGACCACGGGGAATCCGCAGCTCGACGCCGCGAAAAATCTGTTTCTCGCCGCGCGAGAAGCGTAATCCTTTCACCTCCACGAGGAGTGAATCGAACATACCGGTCAACCTGGAAAAGTTATCGAACATCGTATCCTAACCACGCCGTTCGACGCCAGTACACTATCAACCGAACGCTTGCACCCAGCGCAGCGAAAACGTCTAATATGGCACTCTGCCTCCCCCGATCTCGCACCCCCAGTCTGGTAAGCCACCTGGCACGTCGTCACTGGGAGTGCCACCCTTGAGTAAACCCAGCACCGGTCACCACCATTGCCATGACTCACCCCGACACCTCGCCATCCCAGATGCCAGGCGCCTCTACCAGCTTCAGAGAGAGCGCCCGACGTACCTTGAAGATTGAGCAGCAAGCCATTGCCGCCCTCGCCGAACGACTCGACGACCATTTTGATCACGCCTGTGAGCTCCTCCTCGCTTGCCAGGGCCGCGTGGTGGTCACCGGCATGGGCAAGTCGGGGCATATTGCCGGCAAAATTGCGGCAACATTGGCCAGCACCGGTACACCGGCTTTTTTCGTCCACCCTGGCGAAGCCAGCCACGGCGACCTCGGCATGGTGACGCCTGGTGATGTGGTGCTGGCACTATCGAACTCCGGCGAGACGGCTGAAGTCACTGCATTGTTGCCACTGCTCAAGCGCTTGGGCACCCCCCTGATCAGCATGACGGGCCGCCCCGGCTCCACCCTGGCCCGCCATGCCGACGCTCACCTCAATGCCGGAGTGGCTCGCGAGGCGTGCCCTCTCGACCTGGCCCCCACCGCTTCGACGACCGCCGCGCTGGCGCTGGGTGATGCCCTGGCGGTAGCCCTGCTGGAAACCCGCGGCTTTACCGCCGAAGATTTTGCTCGCTCACACCCCGGCGGCAGCCTGGGCAAACGCTTGCTGCTGCGCGTTGGCGATCTGATGCACGAAGGAGAGCGCTTGCCGATAGTGCCGCTGGGTAGCTCGCTGCGGGATGCGCTACTTGAAATCACCCGCCAGGGACTCGGCTTTACCTGCGTGGTGGACGAACGTAATCTGCTGATCGGCGTCTATACCGATGGTGATCTTCGCCGGACCCTGGACCAGCATCATGACCTCAGCAGCCTGAAAGTGGATGACGTCATGACGCGTCCCGGCAAACGTACGACCCCCGATGTGCTGGCAGCCGAGGCGGTGCGCCTGATGGAAGATAACCGCATCACTGCGCTAGCCGTGGTTAACGCCGAGGGCCAGCCAGTCGGAGCCTTGCACATGCACGACTTGCTGCGCAGCGGTGTCATCTAAGCATCTTTAGCCGATATTGCTTAACACACACTCTCAACGGACAAGGGAAACCCATGGTGCCGGCCAGCTCTGAACTCGCCCCCGATCTACTGAAACGTTTGCGTAAAATCCGCCTGCTGGCACTAGATGTTGACGGTGTGCTTACCGACGGTCGCCTCTACTTCCAGTCGGACGGCATCGAGATCAAGGCCTTTCATACGCTGGATGGCCTGGGCCTCCAATTACTGCAGCGGGCAGGTCTGCACGTAGCCTTCATTACCGGCCGCGAGTCCCCCATGGTCAGTCAGCGCGCCAATCACCTGGGCATAAAACATGTGTTTCAAAACTGCCAAGACAAGCTCAGCACACTCCGCGAGCTGTGCCGCAGTGAAGCCATAGGGCTCGATCAGGTCGCCTATTGCGGCGATGACCTGCCTGACCTCGCGGTCATCCAGCGTGTTGGTGTCAGCTTCACGGTGCCTGGCGCTCCCTCCTACATTCGCGCCAGGGCCGACCTCATTACCGAACGCGACGGTGGCTACGGCGCAGCACGTGAAATTTGCGATATGCTACTGCTGGCACAAGGGCATCGTGGCGCCTTGCTCGACACCTACCTGCACGGCACTCGATAAGAGGTAAATGGCTGATGCGTGTGCGCCTGGCTCGCCCTTCATTCCGCATCTGGATGGCGCTACTGCTGCTCTTGGTTGGCGGCATCATTGCCTGGCTGGACCCCCGCCAGGTCACACCTCCCGGCCCGGTCCCCCGCGATGAAGCCGGCGAGCCCGACTTCGTGCTTGAAATGGCCCGGATGACCCGTTTCGATGCCACCGGCAACGCTCACCAGCGGCTGGAGAGCCCACGCCTGGTACATACCCCTCACGACGATGTCATTCGCGCTGTGACGCCACTGGCCCACCTTATTGACCAGGAAGGGCGCTTATGGGTGGCCAGTGGCCAGATCGGGCGCCTGGGTCCGGGCGGCAACCCCTTGATGCTATCCGGTGATGCCCGCCTGTTTGCACCACAGGAACGCTGGCAGCTCGATACCGACATCCTGCACTTCGATGCCGATACGGGCCACGCCTGGAGCGATACACCGGCACTGCTTCAGCAACCTCCCCAGCGCATGCGCGGGGAGCGTTTCGATGCCTGGATCCATGACAACCAGGCTCGCTTGTCACACAATGTCCGCGGCCACCACCCACCGGAAGGCGCCCAGCACGAGCCGGCAACCCCTATCACCCTGGAGGAATTTACGCCATGAAGCGACACACGTCCCCGCTCGCATCGACGCTGCTCGCTGTGGCACTATCCGGCCTGGCCTGGAGCACTGGGCCCGCCATGGCACAGCAGAACGACGCCGACCAGCCTGTCGAAGTCGAGGCCGACCGTCTCGACCTGGACGACCAGGCCGGCACTGCGATTTACACCGGCGAGGTCCATATCCGCCAAGGCAGCATGCAACTTACCGGAGACCGTGTAGAACTCCAGCGCAACGCCGCCGGCGAACTTTCGCGCGCCACCGCCTACGGCGAACGTGCCTACATCGAACAGCAACCCGACCCCCAGGAGCCGGTCATACGCGGCTGGGGTCGCACCATTGTCTACCATGTGGCCGAGCGCCGCGTGGAACTGATCGACCGGGCCGAGCTGCACCAGGCCGGTGACACCTTCGATGGTGGTTATCTGGAGTATTTCCTTGATCGCCGCGTCGTCCAGGCCCGCGCCGAGGCGGAGGGCGTCGAAGGGCGGCAGCGCATCCGCATGACGTTGCAGCCGGAGCGCTGAGATGGCGATGAAGACCCTACATGCCCGCCACCTGGCCAAGAGCTACAAACGCCGTCGCGTGGTGCACGACATCAGCCTGGCCATAAAGCAAGGCAGCATAGTCGGCCTGCTCGGCCCCAATGGCGCTGGCAAGACGACCTCCTTCTACATGATCGTGGGGCTGGTCAAGGCTGATGCCGGCAACGTCGGCATCGACGACCTGGACCTTTCGCGCAGCGCCATGCACGAACGGGCCCGCGCCGGCATCGGCTACCTGCCCCAGGAAGCCTCGATTTTTCGCAAGCTGTCGGTCGCCGACAACATCATGGCAATTCTGGAAACACGCAAGGACCTGGATCGTCAGGGCCGCCAAGCCCGGCTCAAACAGCTGCTCGAAGACTTTCATGTCACGCATATCCGCGACAATCTGGGCATGAGTCTTTCGGGTGGTGAACGCCGCCGTGTCGAAATCGCCCGGGCGCTGGCCACCGAGCCGGCCTTTATTCTGCTGGACGAACCCTTTGCCGGGGTCGACCCGATCTCGGTAGGCGAAATCAAAGGAATTATTCGCCAACTCAAGGCGCGTGACATTGGCGTCCTGATTACCGATCACAACGTCCGTGAAACCCTTGATATCTGTGATTCCGCCTACATCGTCGGCGACGGCCAGATCATTGCCGAAGGCGATGCCGCAGCGATTCTGGGCAATCAGCGGGTGCGTGAAGTCTATCTTGGCGAAGACTTCAGACTTTAGCGTCCCGGCACCTGCCATAGCACTTCTCTACCAATTCTTACAAAGAAGCTATTGATATCATTTCGCAAACCAGCCAAAGGCATAGAAATTGCCGATGGCACGCTTGTTGCTAAGCGCTTTCCTTGCAAGTCGCCTTGCACCCGACTAGGGTAGAGCTTTTCGGCAAATGAGTACGGACCTCTCATGGCCATGAAAGCTTCCTTGCAACTGCGCGTCGGCACCCAGTTGTCGATGACCCCGCAACTGCAGCAAGCCATCGCCTTGCTGCAACTCTCAACGCTTGATCTGCGCCAGGAGATACAGCAAGCCCTCGAAGCCAACCCTTTGCTGGAGCTCGATGATGATTTCGGCGAGCAAGCCGTCAACGAACTCCCGCAAGAAGACGAATGGGCCAGCGAAATTCCCAGCGAGCTGACCACCGATAGCGACTGGTCGGACACCTATCCCGACTACAGCAGCGCCCCGGGGGAAGGCCCTGACTTCGAGCGCCAGGCTGCCGGGCAGACCCTGGCCGGCCACTTGACCTGGCAGCTGGAGATGGCTGATCTCGACGCACGCCAACGCCTTATCGCCGAAAGCTTGATCGACGCTGTTGACCCTACCGGCTACCTGAGCCCGCCCATCGACGATATTCGTGACGGCCTGCGCCAGCAAGGCCTGGATGGGCTGCCTACCCGGGAAGTGGAGCAGGTGCTGTTGCGTCTGCAGCAGTTCGAGCCCACCGGGGTGCTGGCCCGCGACCTGCGTGAGTGTTTGCTACTGCAGCTCGCCGTGCTGCCGGATGACACCCCCCTGCTGCCCCAGGCGCGTCGTCTGGTGCGTCAATTTCTCGAAGCCCTGGCGGCCGACGACCGGCGTTTACTCAAGCGCCGCCTGGGCCTGGATGATGCGGCACTGGATAAAGTCATTGCCCTGGTACGCTCCCTCAACCCTCGCCCCGCCAACGCCTACGCCGAGGTCAGTGGTCATTACATCACCCCGGACTTGATCGCCCGACACGACGAGTCTGGCTGGCGTATCGAGCTGAATGCCGAGGCACTACCCCGCCTGCGTATTCAACCCGACTATGCCTCTCTGGTACGTCGGGCCGACAAGAGCCTCGATAACCAGTTCCTCAAAGATCATCTCCAGGAGGCGCGTTGGCTGCTGAAGAGCTTGAGCAGCCGCAACGACACGCTGCTGCGGGTGGGACAAGAGATCATGGCACACCAGATCGAGTTCCTCGAACGGGGCGAAGAAGCGATGCGCCCCCTGATCCTGGCCGATATTGCCCAGGCGGTGGAGATGCACGAATCGACCATCTCGCGTGTGACCACCCAGAAATTCATCCACACCCCTCGCGGGGTGTTCGAGCTGAAGTATTTCTTTTCCAGTCATGTGGGTGGCAATGGCGAAGGGGATATTCATTCCAGCACCGCAATCCGCGCCCGTCTGCGTAAACTGATCGCCGACGAGCCACCACGCAAGCCTCTCTCCGACAACCGGCTGGTCGAGCTGCTGGAAGAAGAGGGAATCAAGGTGGCACGACGCACCATTGCCAAGTATCGTGAAGCCTTGGGCATTCCCTCCTCAAGTGAACGCAAGCGCTTTCGCTGACGCCCAAAACGCTGTTCATTGACTCAGGACAGGTACCCGTCTGGAGGGGGTTTGCAAGGCAGGAAAAAGGGTTACAATCAATACTCATCCTTGGATAAGGAGCTCCTCATGCAAGTCAACATCACCGGCCATCACGTCGAGCTGACTGACCCGCTACGCAACTACGTAAACGAGAAGCTCAGTCGCGTTCAGCGACACTATGACAATATCACCAATGTGCATGTCACCCTTTCCATCGAGAAAGAGCGACAGAAGGCAGCCTGTATCCTGCATGCCGCTGGTGCCGAATTGCATGCCGAAGCCTCCGAGCTGGACATGTACGCCGCCATCGATGCCCTTACCGACAAGCTTGACCGTCAACTGGTCAAGCACAAAGAGAAAACTCAGAACCGCGCTCAAGGCGCTGGTATCCGCTGAATAACCATGACATTGAAAAACCTACTGCCCCTGGAGCGCGTGCTGTTCAATGCCCCCGGGGGCAGCAAGAAAAAGCTGCTGGCCACTGCCAGTAATTTCATCGCACAGGACGCACCTGACCTTGATACACAAGAGGTTTTTGAGCGCCTGATGGGCCGTGAGCGCCTGGGCAGTACCGGAATCGGCAACGGCGTTGCCATTCCCCATGCGCGCAGCCCGCTATGTCATACTCCGATAGCGGCTTTTCTCAAGCTGGCCAAGCCCATCGATTTCGATGCTATCGATGGCGAGCCCGTCGACCTGGTGTTCGTGCTCCTGGTGCCTGAAGAAGCCGACGAAACCCACCTGGCATTACTCAGCCAGGTCGCCAGTGTACTGAACGACGCGGAAGCACTTACCCGTCTACGCCAGTGTAGTGATCAGCACGAACTTCACGCGAGCCTGATCGAGGCCATTCAACGGCACTCTTCGGCCTGAGCGTTGCACTGCCAACCCATGATCGGAGACAGCTCATGCAGCTGGTAATCATTAGCGGCCGTTCCGGGTCGGGGAAGTCGATTGCATTGCAAGCACTCGAAGACCTCGGCTACTACGCCATCGATAACTTGCCGGCCATGCTGCTGGGCTCCCTGGTGGACGAGCTGCGCAGCTCTCCAACGGCCCAGTCCGCCATTGCCGTCAGTATCGATGCACGCAACTTGCCCCATGCACTGGAACGCTTCCCCCGGGTACTGGAAGAGCTGCAAACCAAGCAGGTTGACTGCCAGGTCGTCTATCTCACCACGGATGCCCGCATTCTCATCGAGCGCTACTCAGCCACCCGCAGGCGCCACCCCCTGACGCGTGGCCGTGACATGACCCTCAAAGAGGCGATTGCCACCGAAGATGCAACGCTGAGCGATATCCGCAACCTGGCGGATCTGACGATCGATACCTCCCGCTTGTCGGTGCACGACCTGCGCGGCCGTATTACCGAGCAGGTGGCGCGGCATCAGGCCGACCGGCTAACGCTGACGGTAGAATCCTTCGGCTTCAAGGGTGGCGTACCACTGGATGCCGATATCGTCTTTGACGCACGCTGCTTGCCCAACCCTTACTGGGATCCCCGCCTGCGCTCGGCGACTGGCCGCGAGCCCAGCATTATTGAGTTTCTTGAGCAGTACCCGATAGTCCAGCAAATGCTGGACGACATCACCACCTGGGTAGAACGCTGGCTGCCTGAATACCGCAACTCTCAGCGCAGCTATCTTACGGTGGCAATTGGCTGCACCGGAGGGCAGCATCGCTCGGTCTACCTGACCGAGCAATTGGCCCAACGGCTGGCCCAACAGCAGTCTGACGTCCGCCTGCGCCACCGTGAGCTAGGCATTCATACGTCAGTACTCGCGCAGCCGGAACAGCCAGACGCAGCGGGTACGCCTGCCGCAGCCAGGGAAGAGTGAGCGTGCCCAGTCGTAAACTCACTCTGACCAACAAACGCGGGCTGCATGCACGCGCTGCCACTAAACTGGTGCAGTGCTGCCAACCTTTCGCCGCCAAGGTCGCCATCTATCGTGACCAGCAACGCGCCGATGCAGACAACATCATGTCCCTGCTGATGCTGGGCGCGCCTTGCGGCACCGAGCTGCTCGTCAGTGCCGAAGGTGAGGATGCCGACGCGGCGCTTGAGGCGGTAGAGGCCCTGTTTACAGCCCGCTTCGACGAAGACGCATAACTCCGAAACTCAACTGCCGGCAATGGTCATTTCATCAATCAACCAGCTGCCGGTATGAATGCTGCCACGTGTATCGGTATCACTTCCCACGGCGACCAGTCCCTTGAACATCGACTCCAGATTGCCGGCAATGGTGAACTCTTCCACCGGGTGCTGGATCTCGCCGTTCTCGACCCAGAAGCCGGCTGCGCCGCGTGAGTAGTCACCGGTGACCCCGTTGATCCCCTGCCCCATCAGCTCGGTCACCAGCACCCCGCGATCCATTTTTGCGAGTAGATCCGAGCGTGCAGCAAGCGGCGCGGTAATGCGCAGGTTACGCGCTCCTCCGGCATTGGCCGTGGTCTGCATGCCCAGGCGCCGCGCGCTATAGGCGGACAGCATGTAGCTGGCCAGGCGTCCGGCTTCGATAAAGCAATTGTCACGTGTCTGTACGCCGTCGCTATCGAAGGGTGAACTCGCCATGGCCCCAACTTCCATGGGACGCTCGCCCAGTGAGAACCACTCGGGAAACAGCGAATCACCCAGGCGGTCACACAAAAAAGAGGCCTGACGATACAAGGCACCGCCGGCAATGGCACTCAACAGGTGACCCACCAGCCCACTGGCCAGGGTGGCATCAAACATCACCGGAAAACGGCCGGTGGCCAGACGCTGTGCCCCCAGACGGCGCAGGGTACGCTCTGCAGCCTGCCTGCCAACCTTCTCGGGAGCCAGCAGATCCTTGGGGTTACGCGCTGCCGTGTAATCGTAGTCGCGTTGCATGCCGTTCTCATCCTCGGCAATAAGCATGCACGAGAGCGAATGGCTGCTGCCGCGCTGGGCACCGAGAAAGCCGTGGCTGTTGGCATATATCCGCACACCCTCGCCACTGGAGAGCGAGGCCCCTTCCGATTGACGGATACCCGCCTGGCTGCTGCCGGCCGCTTCACAGGCCAGCGCCAGCTCAATGGCCTGCTCGGTGCTCAGCGCCCAGGGATGGTGCACATCAAGGTCGGGCAGGTGAGTGGCCATCAGCTCGGCATCGGCCAGGCCTGCAGCCGGATCCTGGCCCGTATAGCGGGCAATGGCCAGCGCCTTCTCCACTACCTCACGAATCGAATCGGTGCCGGCATCAGTCGACGAAGCACTGCCTTTGTGCCCCCCCAGATAGACCGTCACCGCGATACCCTGGTCGCGGGAGAGCTCGATGGATTCCACGGCCCCATCGCGCACACTGACGCCGATTCCCTGATCCACACTGGCCCCTACCTCGCAGGCATCGGCGCCTTGCTGACGCGCCAGTTCCAGGGCCAGGGTGGCACGTGACTCCAGCAGACGCTGCTGGGCGGCGGCATCGAAAGCCTTGCTCATGTTCTTCTCCCTTATGCACCGGCCGCGCCGGCATCCATATATCGTTTTTCCGCCTCTGAACGACGGACTGTTATACTGCTGACCGAACCCGATCGTTCACCATTTCACCATTTGGATGCGGCATGACCCAGGACATTCCCTCACCCGCCGATGAAAGACCCAGCAAATCCCAGCTCAAGCGCGAAATGCATGCGTTGCAGGCGCTGGGTGAGCGGATCATCGCCATGAGCCCCGCCGAACGCGCCCGTTTTCCCCTCTCGGAAGACATGCTCGCCGCCGTTGAAGAGACGGGCCGTATCCGCTCCCATGAAGGACGTCGGCGCCATATGCAGTACGTCGGCAAGGTCATGCGGCGCGAAGACCTCTCCGCCATCCAGGCGGTTTTCGACGAGATCGAACAGGAAGAGCGTCGGCGCGACCTCGCTTTCCACCGCCTCGAAAAATGGCGCGACCGATTGATCGATGAAGATGACAGCGCGGTCGAAGCTTTCATTGCCGAGCATCCCGACGCTGACCGCCAGGCCCTGCGTCAACTCATCCGCAACGCCAAAAGCGAGCGTGAACGCGGCAAGCCCCCGACCAATGCGCGCAAACTGTTCAAGCTGATCCGCGAGACGGCCGGCTTGTGATCATGAAGCGGTGCCGCTGACGGTAAGTTCGTCAATTTTCAACGTCGGCTGCCCCACGCCCACGGGCACGCCTTGCCCTTCTTTACCACACACTCCGATACCTGTATCCAGCTCCAGGTCATGGCCAATCATTGATATCCGGCTCATCACCTCCGGTCCATTGCCGATCAAGGTAGCGCCTTTTACCGGTGCGGTAACCCGCCCGTCCTCGATCAAGTAGGCTTCACTCGCCGAAAAAACGAA
>Ga0079225_10002521_pt1 | contig 10578 bp, 9 predicted proteins | sample Poulit2012_FD_76344 | JGI IMG/M metagenome (GOLD analysis project Ga0079225, IMG submission 76344) | Agricultural soil microbial communities from Georgia to study Nitrogen management - Poultry litter 2012 | ecosystem: Environmental > Terrestrial > Soil > Agricultural land | place: USA: Georgia...
ACACATCAAATGGTGATGCTCCTGGCATCTTGGAGAGTTTGCTCCAATTACTAGACAAGAAATTTCTGGCACTTGATCTAACCTCAGAATAACCCCAATCAATTTCATCACTTAATGGAGTTTTATTTTTCTCAAAAAAGCTATTTAGAACATCCTCAAAATGAGCTACTTGGTCATTAATATTTACTTTTTCACCCGTAACTGAATCACCTAAGAAGCCAGAAATGACGATTGTATCATCATTGATCATACCTTCTAATGCATTAGCAACCATGCCCCAAGCAGGATCAATATAACCATGTGTTTTTTTATAGACAGCAAATGCCATTTCCACTAGTTGATCTAAGCTCCATTGAACATCATTATTGGGGTCAATTCTAGACCATTTAACGCCGTTATTCTTACATATCCTCTGGGCAATCTTGACTTCTTTAAAAGATCTATCACCAACAGAAATACAGTGAATTCTATTTTTATCAAAAACATGAAGAGAGGCTGCTAATATACCACGAGAATCATAACCTGCACTTAATGGAATGACAATCTTTTTACATCCACTTTCTTTGACCTGACGATATATAATGCTTTCTAACAAATGACCTGTATCAATATCAGCATAACATCTATAACTATCATCAGAAATATTTATTAATGTATGCTCTAAAAACTCATGAGCAACGCTCTTTACCCAAGGGAACCTTAGAGCCAATATCTGTCTAATTTTATAGTAGTTTGACCTATTCATATTGAAACTTTATAGGTTTAGCAGGCACCCCCACAGCAGTACAGTGCGCTGGGAGGTGATTAACAACGCAGGCACCGGCTCCAATTTTAGTCCATGTACCTATGGATACTCCTTCAATTACAGTTGTTCCTGCGCCTACAAAGACTCCACTTTTTACTGCTACTCCACCTGCAAGCGTTGCATTAGGACCAACATGGCAGTAGTCATCTACAAAACAATCATGTTCTACAACCGCTCCAGAATTTATAATGACATGATCTCCAATTTTAGAACCAGTCTGCACCACAGCACCAGCCATCACAATAGTACCGTCTCCTATTTCCACACTATCATCTACAAATGCAGTGGGGTGTTGAAAAGAGCCATAATTAACAGCTTCCAATCGCTCGGAGACTCTAAAACGGGCAAGATTGTTTCCTATGGCGATAATTCCTGACGTTGCAATATTCTCAGTATCCACTGGGCCACTTATAATAGAACCGTCAAGTCTTGTGCCATACAAAGCCGGATTGTCATCAAGGATTTTATCTATCTCGAGACCCTTCAGACGCAACAAGGAAATAATGACCTTGGCATGCCCTCCCGCTCCGATAACAGTTATTCGATTTTTCACCAAGTGCTTTTCTGATTTCCTTTAAACTTCGGCATTGTTACGTAGCCTTCTGCTTGGATCCCTTTTCTTTGGAAAACAATTAAAAAAGTCTTACACAGAATTTTTATGTCCAGTAAAAAGCTCCTGTGATCAACGTACCAGACATCAAGCTCAAATCTTTTTTCCCATTCTACAGCATTTCTGCCACTCACCTGTGCAAGACCCGTAATGCCAGGTCGTACGTGATGACGTCTACTTTGATCTTCGTTGTATAGAGGCAGATACTCCATCAAGAGTGGTCTCGGCCCAACCAGGCTCATATCTCCCCGTAATACATTATAGAAGGAGGGCAATTCATCCAGGCTAGTTTTCCGCAAGAACTTTCCAAATCGAGTCATTCGAAGTTCATCGGGTAATAGTCTGCCGTTCGAATCCCGATCGTTTGTCATGGTTCGAAATTTATAGAAATGAAAAGGTTTTCCATTTAATCCCGGTCTCAACTGACGAAAAAGCACAGGGTATCCGAGTAATATCAAAGTAATAATACTGAGAAGGATCAGTAGTGGTGATAATATCAACAACAGGACGAAGGAAAAGCAAACATCACTAAATCTTTTCATAGTTGACTGCATCCTCCAGAACCTTAAGCAGATTTTCAGCAAGCTTGTCTCTGTTAAACTGACTCCTTCCTAGTTCATAGCTTGCTTCAGAATATTGTAGTAGCCTCTTTTCATTGCTAAGCAGTTGAGATAATTGTATAGCTGCTTTCTTGGGTTCATTCGGCTTAACCACTATTCCAATCTGATTATTTTTAATCAAGTCAGCCTGCCACCCCCCGTAGTTGATCATAACAGGTTTACCAGCTGCAAGAGCATCAAAGAATTTATTAGCTGAATTTGCCCACATCTCTTTTAAGTCGACAAACAATGATGTAGCGACATCAGCAGTTTTTATTATAGTAGCAATTTCTTTTTTGGTCACCTGAGGTTTTATAAACAAGTTCATATTAAGAGTTCCCGTCTCTATAGCTCTGTTTCTTACCTTTTCAAGCTCCACACCGTCTCCAACTATCAGAAATCGGACTTCTGCATTGATCTCAAGCATCTGGTTCGCAACATCGACAAGAAAATCAACCCCATTAATATGCCCCAATGTACCTGTATATACGACAAGAGGGCGTTTACCGAGCCAATCATATGATGCTCGAAATTTTTCACCATCCAATTCCGGATCATTAAACAGATCCACATCACAAGAGTTAGGAATCACAGTTACACTCTTTGGTGAATAACCGGTACGACATACTCCATCTTTCATTCCTGGTGAAAGTGCTACAACATGATCTGACTTGTCATATGCAAATCTTTCCAGCCATTTTGCAGCTACAATTTCCGGTTTTCGTTTCAGAGCACCGATAGCGATCGGTAATTCAGGCCATAGATCTCTAACTTCAAAGATCATAGGAACATTTAATCGTTTCTTGGCATAGACTGCCGGAAGAGCAATTGTCAGTGGAGTACTGGTTGCAAATATTACATCTCCATTTAAAGTTGCAGCTCGGGTTGATGCCTTGAGAGCAAAACGAAAAAATGCCCTTAGGCGCTTAAGAAAGCTATAATGATTGGAATAGGCTACCGGTAACCAATGGACATTAATACCCGCCTCATTAGTTTCAAACCATTCATTAGTCTCAAGTGGGTCGCGATAGGAGGTAATCATCTCTACAGTATGACCTCGTTCAACAAAACGTCTGGCCATTTCAAAAGAGCGAGTCCCACCGGGCATATCGGGAGTATTAAAATATTGATGCAAGTATAAGATCTTCATGTATCCTTTATACAATCTTTTACAGCATCCGAAAAAATTTCATTCATGTGATGGTGGCTGAGGTGATCCTTATAAAATTCGTAGCCTGATTTGCCTCTTTGATATGATAAGGATGGATTCTCATGAAGGTTAGCTATTTCATTTGGTAATTCGCTATCAGCAGAGTACAGAATAGAGTTTTCTTTATTACAGTACTGATACTCTCTGGCATGCTCCTTTATTGTAGAAGTCAGGACAGGTACTCCATATGAAAATGCATGAACAACACCCAGACCAACATGATCTGGCGATACATAACAGAGCGCTTTACTGAAATATTTCCTCAGCGTGTTCTCATCAAATGTTTCCTTATAAAAATGAACCTGATCCTCCTGACCATGTTTATGAACATACTCCTGTAGAACTTTCTTATAGGGCCCATCGCCAACAATGACAAAAGGGATATGGATTCCTCGTTGCTGTTTCAGAATTCGAAGAGCCTGGAGCACTTTCACCAGACCTTTCCGTTCTTGAATTCGCCCGACATAAAGTAGATAATCACGTTTTGTATGTGAATTGTATTCTGCATTAGGAATAAACAGTGTATTATTTGCGACCAAGATTTTGGATCCGTCTATTGCCCATCTTTCAACAAGCTCATTTTTTGCGCTTGATGTATATACAATAAATTTGCAACAACGCTGAATAAATGGCATTCTAATCAACTTGTTCATCCAGTTCAGTCGGTTTCTACCTAATCCCGGCCCCCATAAAATCCACTTTTTCCTTTTCCATATCATTGGTAACCAACACATTGGTCGGTATATATTGAATGAGGAGATGACCAAGTCAAAACGATCTATCAATGGAAGAACGTCTCTATGAAGCGATAAGTGGTGGAAGTCATTAGTACGTACCTCTTGCGAATTATATGGATGATTAAAGTCTTGGAATTTTTGTCCGGTATGAACGACGAGGAAGTCAGTCACCTCTTTCATACTACTCAAGTGCCTGAATAAAAAATCACGATAAGGTGGAATACCGAACTCTAGCAGGACAAGAACTTTCATAATACTATCTTGATAACCAACTATACGAATAATGCCTAAAAAGACGACTCAGCTACCTTTATTGTACGGATGGTCCTTACTGAAAGATGATAAGATATGCCGATACTCAATCCCACCAGCGTGTAAAACATGGTTCCCGGCACATATACAAAAGGTGCTTCGAAAGTTATACTCATTACACTCATAAAGAGAAAGAGCAATAACGTGAAAAGTCCAATAATTCTCGAGCGTTTGTATACCACGATCAGAATGACAGCATGAAGTGCAATGAATGCTAACAGCCCGAATATTCCGGTTTCGAACAGGAGACGAAGTGGCAAACTATCAAATCTCAATGTAAAGTCACCAGTTCCATAAAAGAAGTTGTGTGATCCCAACCCTACCCCAAAAAAGCTGGTGAGGCCGGACCAAGGATCCAGATTAAAAAAAGAGATCCATCTAGTTATCCGGATATTGCTTGCTGAATCAAAGGCTTCAAAACGTCTGGCAACATATAGAAGAGTATTTAGCAAATCGCCGCCTAAGAGGTTCACCAGATAGACGACGGCTACTGCAGATAAACCCAGAAGCGACATGAGCTTCAAATTCTGCATAATTATATCTTTATACCGGATAAACAAAGCCAACAAAAGAGAAAGTACTGTACAAAATATGACAGCTAATATTGAAGTTCGCTGAACATTCAAAAGAACCAGAAACAGAGATAAAACAAACAACAGAAGGGAAAGCCTGGAAATTACAGGCGTAATCAATCGATGGGTGAGCAAAAAGTATTTCGCCAAGTAGATCCAAAGAAAAAACAGAGCGAAGAATCCAAAAGTAATGCCTACTTGATTAGGCCCTGTTTCACCAGGTAGTACTACCAGACCATAGTATCCCGGTTGGAAGGCAAAAACCACATTAAGAACTGTATACCCAAAAAGAACTAAAAAAGAGTAAAACAGAACCATGAATGACTGCTTCGGGTAGGCATTTACAGCAACTGGAACAGCAAATAGCATCAGCAATATTTCGACAAATCGGATCGGAAGTATCATTAAATAGATGAGGTTGGTGCCAAATAACACGAATGAAAGCGCATTCGAAACAATGACCAGGAGGAAAAAAAGCAAACACAAAGCAAGAATTCGATTCGTCAGTACTCGCTGAACCTGATACGCCTGAATCAATGTCGATACAACTAAAAAAGGTACTAGTAGCTCTGATACTTTCAGGTGACTCCCGACACGTGGCAGGAAAAGAACAAATATCAAATACACTGCAGTGAGAATGCAATGTATCCTGAGCAGTAACGGTTTTTTCATTCTGCTAGGAACGCTTTTAATCGAGTCAATCCCACCATACTTCCCAATCCATTAACCATACGTAAGTACCAACCCAACATGTAAAGTTTGAGAAACCTGCTGGTACCTGCCAATTTCTTATCCCGTGCTAATCGGTGTAACCTCAAAGGATTCGGTGGAAACCATGACAAAAGAATTTTCTTTATAAAATTTTCTAAAAAGATATGGTTCTCCATCCATATGATGGGATGGCCCTGTCCAACTCTGTACTGCTTTCGGCAAAGACCTTTGAAGTCCTTAGGCTTGATAAGAACTTTGGCTTCATGCGAATACCTCAATTTGTAGCCGTTTTCTGTCGCATGTTTAGTCCATCTGATATCACCACCCGATCTCAAACCTTCCGGAAACATCCCGAGCTTGTCAAACAATGTTTTTCTTACAAATAGATTACCTGCAACTGCAGTACCTCTTGATTCAATATTCCTCGACATATTTGCATTGGTCAATGAGTCAAAAATTTCACTAGTAGAGCTATTTTCATCGACGTCAAACTCAATAGCTCCACCGACCAAATCTGCTCTAGTCATTGCCTTCAATCCTTCTCTAAGCCAAGAATTGACAGGTACACAGGTAGAATCAAGTAGAGCAATAAATTTTCCAGATGCTTTCTCTATACCACGGTTCCGAGAAGAATAAGGACTGTTTAGATAGGAGTGCTCCTCAAGATAGCAGATTGTCATCGATGGCTGAAACCCTTTTACAACCTGCTCTGGATTGTCATTGGATCCATTGTCAACAACAAATATCTCCATACCAGATCGAGAATCTTGATGCTTCAATCCATTCAACGTTTTGTGAAGACCGCTTGCATTATTATAGACAGGGATAATTACAGTAACTTGAATCTCTTCAGAGGCAAGTACTTTCTTTTGTTTTCGATTATCAACCATTTCTGAAAGGAGCAGTTAACATTTCAAGACAAAAGCGCCCATGGCTCTTTATTGCTCTTGAAAGCTGATAAGTTCTGGAAAGTCTAAAAGACCTTCTTTTTATCTCATTTGTGAAGAAATTTGGATGCTTATATCTGTTGAACCAAAGTTGATCATATAGGTATTTATCAAAACAGTAGCTGCGGTCAGATGTGTATATCCCTGCATCAATCATATACTCTCTGATAGAGTCACGTAGCTGAAATCGTGTACTAAGGATTTCCTTCCATCGATCTGGATCATTAGATTGACTTACTGAAGACTCTCCAAGATGTACTGTAGTCATGATTTCACGATCAATATGGAACTTACATCCGCTCTTCAACATGCGGAACATCAACTCGTACTCTTGAGAAGACTTCAGTGTCACATCCCATCCACCCACTTGTTCCAAGGCTTCTTTTCGGAAAAGATTGGAACTTGTAATACCAAGTTTTGATCGAATTAAGCCTTTCCAGACATCATTGTCAGAAAGAATAATCTTTTCCTGCCGAATTCCTCTCTTATATTTGATCTCTTTATAATCACCTACAACAACATCAATTTCTGATGAAGTGAGAGTTAGCTGATGCTCTATTTTTTCTGGTGAGATCTCATCATCAGAATCCAGAAACTGAATCCATTCTCCACGAGCAAATGTTAATCCTTTAGTTCTTGCAAAAGGGGCACCTTTCTTCTTCTCCTCAAGAACAGTCACCAAATTGGGATAAGAATTCTCATACTCCTGGATCGCATCCAATGTTCCATCCAATGAATTATTGTCAACCAGAATTAACTCAATAGGACGATACGATTGAGAAATGGCACTCCTGATCGATCGATCAAGGAACTCCCGACTGTTGAAAAAAGGGATTATAATGGTGACAAGCATTTTAACTACATATAATAGATTCCAATTTCCTGTAGAGCTTATCTCGATCAAAAAAGTTCACGGCATCCCTTCTGGCGTTGCCAGCTAATTCAGATCGAAGTTCCTCATCTAAAATTAGTCGCTGAACTTGTTCGACATACCCTTCAAGGTCATGCTCATCTACCAGGAGCCCATTTCTCTCATGCTCTATGAAGTTAATTATGCCACCATGTCTAGTGCTAACAACCGCTACTCCAGAAGCCATCGCTTCCTGTACAGCAGAAGGAAATCCTTCCATGTTACCATCTTCAGTGGTCACTGAGTGCAACAAAAAAATAGACGCCTTCGAAAGTTTATCTCGTATAACATGATGCGGTTGTGCTCCCATAAATGTAATCTTTTGGGATATCTGAAGCTTCACAGAGATCTCTTTAGCTTCCGTAAAAAGGCGCCCGTCACCAATCATGGTCATGTGTATATCTGGATTTATCGACAGAAGTTTTGAAAAAGCTCGAATAGTCAATAGAGGTGACTTTTTCTCTACAAATCTACCGACACTTATCAGTTCCAGAGGATTTTTACTTTTATTTTTCTCTGGCTTAAAGGCATTTGTATTCACACCACTAGGTATAACATGTGCCTGCTTCCATTGTACACCAGCAGCCTTTAAGTTTTCCAGCAAATGTGGTGAGACAGCAAATATTCCATCCATTTTGGGGATTAATCTACGATAGGTTCCTCTTACCCTGCTATTATTCAAAAGAAGTGTAGCATCATATCCTCGAAAGTATGTATAAATAGGGAGGTCAATCATAGTAACAATCGGATACATCAAGCATCCGATAGGCCCAAATTCTGCTAGAACTGCCGATACATGTTCTTGCTTCAGGAAATCACGAATCTTCTGCTGCTCTGCGTAAGTTGGTATATCCGAGACTTTATACCGTTTCCACTTATAAAAAGTAAACAGTTTGTTTGCAAACGTTGGTAACTCTGTTTCGAACTGATAAGAGATTTTAAAACTTGGCGCCAGATGAGTATGCCCTGATCGATGAATAACACACGTTTGACCTCCAAAAAGGTTTTTTATGTGATTCTCCACGAAACGTTCACTTGGTTTCCCAACTTCATTTGTGGCAATACATAATTTCATAACAATTCACTGACCAGTGCAAATACAGAATCTATGAGACCACCTTAATCCGGGAAATAACCACTTTTACAAACTTCCTGACAAATACAGATATTACTCCAACAACTACACCTAAGGTGAGAAAAATAAGAATCAAAAAGAATGATCCTCCCATTGTAGACGTAGGCAAATTACTCCTCTCAAGAGTACTGAAGACCGGAGTTTCCTCTTGAAGTGTCAGTCGAGCTTGCTCTACTTCCTGTGATATGGAGTTATAGATATTGTAAGTCAGGTCTCGTTGATTTTGTAAATGTTCCTGTTCAGTTCTGGCTGTTGCGGTCGCCAAACTGATATTCTGATCCAGAAACTGTGCCAATGTTTGTTGGGCATCTTCATACCGTTCTCTCGCTTCAACAAGTTGACTCTCTGTAAATTCCAGGTTCTGTCTGGCTTTTTCTATTCTATACTTTGTTACATACTCCTGTATTTTTTCGACAACTGTGACATTTATTTCTGCAGTCGCTTTAGAATCCGGAAGTCTGGTTACAACGGTGATCAGGTTGCCATCCACAGTGACAATTATCCGCCCTTTAAGTTGACGTAAAGCCTGTCTCTCCTTACTTGACAGAATCCGAATTCGATTGTCTGCCTCAACCTGAACAGTATCTGTTTCACTACTTGAGTTTTGGAGAAGGTTACTTCCAATTCTATAAAGAGTAATGGGAAGTTTGACTGTGTAGTCTATTAGAAATGAATATGTTCTTTCTCGAAATGAAGGCGTATAATATTCACTAAAGAACTGAAAAAGATTGATTGGCTCGTTAAATCTGGCAAACTCTATATCTTCGTAAAGCAAGGCATATTGAAAATCTGTACTCTCTACAATTCTGGGGTACAGTGTTGGAGGCAAACTGCCTTGTTCAACTCCAGTTGAACCAAAATTTATGCCCCCAAGTCTCTGCAACAATTGCTGCGCCTGACTTCCTTGAGTTCTGGCCTCCTGAATCAACACAGATTGGGATTCATAATTTTTTGGGCCAAAGCTCAAATGAAACACTCCCAAAATAAAAAATATCAGAACAGAAGTCCGAATAATCCGTCTCTCCTTCCAGACATCAACAACCAGCTCAAGCAGGTCCAGCTCCTGGTACTCCGATTCTGAAGATGAGACATACTCAACCGGCACATATCGTATCTCCGACTGTTTTTCGGTATTATCCGCTCCTTCGGTAGTCCTACTGTTATTCGTGTCGCTCATAGCTCTGGATGGTGATCAAGTTATACACCCGATTCAGAAGAGCTCCGAATTTAGCATGATTTGCAGAGAAAGTCATTGGTTGAAGCTTCCCATGAAATTAAAAATAAATAGATGTTTAACTCCTGATTGGCGAGCAATGGCTTACAGAGAGTCAGAAACTTTAACTGGAGTTTTTATTGGATTAGATGGTTTATGACGTTCAATCAATTATGTGCTTTTATCTTGGTACTGTGCCTGTATTTAATATTTTCAACAACAGTTGAATCTCAATCACTGACGATTCACGGTCTTCAGAGTGAACAAATTCAAATTCAGGAGCTTCTTAATTCAGAAGGAATTGGTTCAGTAAACCGCCCTTACTCACTCTTCACCTATAGAAATGCTGTTCGCAATAGGAATAGTGAAGCAGGATGGTGGAATCGTAATCTCAGTGCTAGCAGAATTGAACTTCCGGGCAACATCGAGTTTGGTGTTTATCCTTTCCGACTTCAGAATACACTTAATAGTTCCCTGCCAATGGGTGAAAACAACGAAGCGGCCTGGTATGGAAGTGGTAGTAATACTGAGTTCAGAGGTGGTTTATGGATCACATCAGATTATTTCACTTTTTCGATTCAACCACATCTCGTCTGGCAGCAGAACAAAGACTTTAGCTATCCACGAAGAGTTTTGAGAGATGGTGATGGCAATGTCCGTTACATAGCGGAACGGACTGGAGCAGAGTTACGTATTGATGCACCTTTTCGTTTTGGACCCGATCCTTATTGGACTTATGATTGGAGCTACTCATCTGCTAGAGTACATTATAAGGAACTTGAGCTAGGGTTAAGTACTGAACCGCTCTGGTGGGGCC
>Ga0079225_10002522_pt1 | contig 10576 bp, 8 predicted proteins | sample Poulit2012_FD_76344 | JGI IMG/M metagenome (GOLD analysis project Ga0079225, IMG submission 76344) | Agricultural soil microbial communities from Georgia to study Nitrogen management - Poultry litter 2012 | ecosystem: Environmental > Terrestrial > Soil > Agricultural land | place: USA: Georgia...
CGCCATGTTGTCGCGCAGGTAGTCGAAGCCGAACTCGTTGTTCGTCCCGTAGGTGATGTCGGCGGCGTACTGTTCGCGCCGCTCCGCCGGTTGCTGGCCTGACAGGACGACGCCGGTGGTCATGCCGAGGAACCGGAACACCCGGCCCATGAGCTCGCTCTGGTAGCTCGCGAGGTAGTCGTTGACCGTGACGACGTGCACGCCCTTGCCGGTGAGCGCGTTGAGGTAGGCGGGCAGGGTGGCCACTAGGGTCTTACCCTCACCGGTCTTCATCTCGGCGATGTTGCCCCGGTGCAGGGCCGCGCCACCCATGATCTGGACGTCGAAGTGCCGTTGCCCCAGCGTGCGCACCGCCGCCTCGCGCACGGTGGCGAAGGCTTCGGGCAGCAGGTCGTCGAGGGTTTCGCCGGCGTCGAGGCGCTCCTTGAACTCATCCGTGCGCGCGCGCAGTTCCTCGTCGGTGAGGGACTGGGCGTCTTCCTCGAGGGTGTTGACCTGCGCGACGACGGCGTCGAGCTGCTTGAGGACGCGTCCTTCACCCATGCGAAGGATCTTGCTAAGGATCGAGGCCACTCGTGCCACTCCCGGGTTCGTGTGTCAGCGCCGTCGGCTCGGCGCTGGGTTGCTACTGCGCCCCCATGGTAAGTGCCCGCGGCCCCGGAGCCGAAGCCGTTGCGCGCTGAGCCAAACTGGGGGCGGGCACGGCGCTGGGCCGAGACGGCGTGGTCTCGGCCCAGCGGAGAAGGGGCGCGTCAGCTCGCGACGACGTGGTTGAGGCGGATGATGCCGTAGGTCCAGCCGTGGCGGTGGTACACCGCGCACGGCTGCATCGTCTCCGCGTCGATGAACAGGTAGAACGGGTGGCCGACGAGCTCCATCTCATACAGCGCTTGGTCGACCGTCATCGGTTCGGTGTCGTGGAGCTTCTGGCGCACGATGACCGGCGAGTCGCCCAGCTGGGTCTCGACGGCGACCCCTGGTTCGGTGGGCGTCGTCGGGGTTTCGGGTTCCTCTTCGACCGGCTCCGGTTCGGGTTCGATGTTGAGCGGGGCCACATCGACCGGCACCATCGCTTCACGGGACTTGAACTTGTAGCGGCTCTTGTACCGGTCACGGGCGCGGCGCAGCCGTTCGAAAAGTTTGGAGGAGGCCAGGTCGAGGGCCGCGTAGCGGTCGTTGGCCGCCGCCTCGGCGCGCACGGTCGGGCCTTTGCCCACCACCGTGATCTCGACGCGCTCGGCTCTGTCGGCCAGCCGCGGGTTGCGCTCATGAGTGATCTCGACATCGATCCGCTGGGTACGCGGGGCCAGTTGCTCGACCTTGGCCAATTTCTCTTCCAGGTGCGTGCGGAAGCGGTCCTTCACCTCGGTGTTGCGGGCAACGACAGCGATGTCCATTCTGACCTCCGAAAACAGCTATGGGGCTGTGCCCCAGAAATGGTGATCACGGCCCGCTAGTGCTGGCGGGCCAGGAGCGAAGAGGCCACCTCCCTCCCGCCAGCGACCGCACGGCGCCCCGACGCGAGTGTCGGGCGACCGGTGCGTGGCTCCATACCCAGACGCTACTGGAAACCCGCCCCGAAGGCGGGACGGATGAGGAGATCCGTGGCCCCGGGGCTGCCCGTCGTCGGGGCGGCGTAACACGCCGCTCCCCCACCGGCTAGGACAACGGGCCCAACCCGCCGTCGTCTACTCCCTCCTCGTCGATGGGCGGCGGCGTCGCGGCTACGACGAATCCCGCGACGACATCGCCGCCGCAGGCACGCAGCGCCCGGGCGCAGGCGGCCAAGCTCGCCCCGGTGGTGAGCACGTCGTCGACGAGGACGATCACGCTGCCGGCCGGCGGCGCGCCCAGCACCCGAATCGACCGTCCCCGCCGGCCCCGGCGGAGCAGGTCGACGCTGCGGACCCGCCCACCCCGGGGGATGGCCGAGGCGAGGCCGGCGGCGACCGCGTCGGCGAGACGGGCGGCGACCAGCAGCCCGCGGCTGCGCCGCAGCCGCCCGGAGGGGACCGGGACGATGAGACATTCGGCGCTGCGAACGACCAGGCTGTGGACTGCGTGATCGGGAGCCGCGGCGGCCTCATCGCCCCACCACGCGGCGGCGCGGCGGGCCTGCGCCAGCACCACCGCGGCAACGTCGCGGCGGCCGCTGCCCTTCCAGGCGAGCACGATCTCGCGCACCGGGGTGGTGTAGTCGGCCATCGACCACACCGGCAGCAGGCTGGCCTCGGCTGTGGCGCCGGCCAGCAGCGGCGCCCGGGAGTCGCTTCGCAGCGGTGGGCCGCCGAGGAACATCCGGCAGGGCTCACACACCGCGACGTCCCACGCCCCGCAGCCGACGCAGTCCACGGGCACGAGAACGCCCAGGGCGCTGCTGGCGGCGTGCCGTAGCGCCGACCACCGCCGTGCGCGCGTTGCTTCGTCGTCCGGCCCCATTCGCATCGCCCGATGCTGGCGGCCGCCGCGCTGCTCCGGGGGCGCAGGCGCCTCGGGCGGGACGACCGGGCACCGGAGGCGGACTGGGGGCGGGCTGGGGGCGGGACGAGGGCGGCTGAGGGCGGGCCGTTACCCCGGGTAGGCGGGGTCGCGCACCCCGGTCGCGGCCACCGTCCAACCCAGCCCGTTGCGTTCGTACAGCTCACCCTCGGCGGTGGCCAACAGCAGGGAGCGGTCCCCGGAGGCCGCGGTAATCCGCTGGGCCCCCGGCACCGGCGGCAGGTCGCTGGACCGTCCCCCCACGCCCACGAGGTGCACCTGCCGTTCGGCTCCTGGCGCCACGGCGCCCAGCACCGCCACCGTGTCCTCATCGACCCAGGCGACGTCGAGGACGTCGGTGAGCGCCTCGTCCAGCGCGATCGGTTCGCCCAGCTGGAGCGGGGCGTCGTCCAGGTCCCGCAGTACACCGGCGACTTCGGCGCGCACCGCGTCCTCGGTGCGCCACACCACGACTGCCCGCGCGCCGTCGCGCGAGATGCGCAGGGCCAGCACCTCGGCGTCGGTGAGCCACCGCGCGGTGACCTCGGCGACGGCCCCGGATTCGGCCACGGCAATGAGCCGACCGTCGGAGTTGCGGTGGCTCGTCCACGCCCAACCGTGGCGGTCGATGGAGGGATCGACGAGGTCGGAGCCGACGTACAGCGTGGTGGCCTCGGCCTCGGGGGTAGGAACCGTCATGAGCAGGTCGCCGTCGAGGACGACGACGCTGCGGCCCGGGGCGTCGTCGTAGGGCACCGCCAGGCCGCGCACGTCGGCGCTTGGTAGGGGCAGGTATTCCGGAGCGGGCTGCAGCTCCGCGCCGGTGAAGGCCAATACCTCGTCCTCCCCGAGGGCCACCGCCTGGCGGGTGATGTAGGCCGGGCTGAGGTTGGGGGGCGTCTCGGGGGCGGGGAGTCGGGTGCCGGCGGCGCGGACCTCGACGCTGCGCACCGCGGGAACCGTGCGCAGCGATTCATACAGTTGGGCGAGCACGAGCGCGGTTTGGGCCTCATCGATGCCCAGCACCTCGGCGGACAGCTCCACCTGGGCGACGCCGTCGGCGACGACGACGGAGTCGACGGCGAGGCGGGTGCTCGGCGGGAACGCCGTCGTCACGGACCCCGCAAGCCACGGCGACGGGCCATCGAGGAGGCTGCGCACGATCTGCGTGGCCACGTTGCGGCGCGGGAACCACCGGATCTCGGGCACGATCATCCGACGGTCGTGGGTGAGGAAGTACAACGGGTGGGAGGCGAACTGGGCGTCGAAGGCGGCCGGGGACAGGAGCACGCCGTCCTCGAGTTCGACGATGCGCCACTCCCCCGTGTGGTCGCGGGCCAACGAGAAGTCGGTTTCGATCGTCGTGTCCGGCCCCGAGGTGCTGTAGCGGCCGCGGGCGTCGACATTGGCTCCCGCCTGCACTCGCACCCGGATGGCTCCGGTGTCGGTCTGCGACAGGTGCAGCTCATCGCGTTCTTCATACACCCGCACTTGCGCCAGCGGGTCCCACCGTTGGGCGACCGGCCCGGCGAGGTACTCCCGGGCCACGGCGAAGTCGTCGGCGGCACCGGCCGCGACGGCGCGCAAGAAGCCCTGGACGATCTGCGGGGCGGTGGCACCGGGTTGCGGCCCGTAGGCCACGAGGACGACGCGGTCCTCGCGGGGAAAGATAGGATCCGCCGCCATGACCGGTCCGGTGGTGGGCATGGTGGCGCATCCGGCGAGCATCGCGAGGAGCACGAGGCCGGCGAGCACGCGCCGCAGCAGCGACCGCGGCCGACAGCGGGAAGCGGGACGGTCGACCGGCCTCGGGCGGGCCGGCGGCGCCTGGGTCGTGGTCATGGCGAGTCCTCCGAGAAGCGTGGAACGGCCGCGGCGCCCATCGTCGGCACGAGGGCGGCTTCCTCCTCGTCGGGGAGCAACACGGGCGAGGAGATGACGCTGAGCCCGGCCCGCCGCGGCAGCCGCAGTCGGAAGGCCGCGCCCTGCCCGGGGCGCCCCCACGACTCGAGGGTGCCGTCGTGCAGGCGGGCGTCCTCCAGGCAGATCGCCAAGCCCAGGCCGGTGCCGCCGGTCGTGCGAGCCCGGGCGGGATCCGCCCGCCAGAAGCGGTCGAACACGTGGGCCGCGTCGTCCGCCGTCATCCCCACCCCGTAGTCGCGCACCATGATGGCCACCACCGCGTCGTCCACACCTACGGTGACGTCGACTCCCTTGCCCTCGGAGTGTTCGATGGCGTTGTTGAGGAGGTTGCGCACGATCCGTTCGAGGCGCCGCGCGTCGACGTCGGCCGTCGTGGGCCGCCCCGGGGAGGAGAGCGTGATGTGTGAGCCGAGCCGCTCGGCCAACGGCTCCGCGAGGTCGACGGCACGCTGCACGACCCCGAGCACGTCGATGTGCTCCACCTCGAGCTCGGCGGCTCCCGCGTCGAACCTGCTGATCTCCAACAGGTCGGCGAGCATGGATTCGAAGCGGTCGATCTGGGCGTAGAGCAGTTCGGCGGAACGCTGCACCGTGGGCGGGAAGTCCTCCCGGGCGTCGTAGAGCATCTCGGCGGCCATGCGGATCGTCGTCAGCGGGGTGCGCAGCTCATGGGAGACGTCGGAGACGAAGCGCTGCTGGAGGCGGGAGAGCTCGGCCAGCTGCTCGATCTGATCCTGCAGGCTCTCGGCCATCTCGTTGAAGGACCGCCCGAGGGTGGCCAGCTCGTCGCGGCCACGCACCGCCATGCGCTCGTCGAGCAAGCCGTCGGCGAGCCGCTCGGCGATGTGGGCCGCCTCCTTCACCGGGCTCAGCACCCGCTGGGTGAACCACCACGTCATTACTCCTAGGAGGATGATGATGGCGATTCCACCGGCGGCGAGCACGCGGGTGACGAGCAGCAGCGTGCCCTCCTCGGGGCCGAGCGAGTAGACGTTGTACAGCTCGTAGGCGCCCACAATCGGGAGGTTGACCTGCGTGCCGACGATGATCGCCGGGGCCGCCCCCATCGACTCGGGCAGGGAGACCGACTGCCAATAGATCCCGCCGGAGGACACGGCCCGGCGCAGGTCGCGCCCGAGCACCTGGGGTTCCAGCAGCCGGGTGTCGGTGACGGGTTCGTTGATGAGGGGCTGGCTGTCACCGCCAGGGGTGCGCAACAGCATGGTGCCCATGGCGCCCGATCCGGGGCCCTGCAACAGGGCGTAGACGTCGGTCGCCAGCGCCTGCACCTGCGGGACCGTGTTGGCGGTGGCCGCATCGAAGCGCTGTTGGGCGAGCTCCGTGCGCGCGGCGGCATCGGCGACGACCTCGTCGCGGCGGGTGTCGAAGAGGCCGTCGCGAATGGTGGTGCCCAGGATGGCGCCGACGAGCGCCACGCCCACGACCCCGATGAGGCTCGTCATGATCGCCACGCGCAGGCGCAGTGACCCGGCCCACCGCTCCGCAGCCAGCCGTACCAGGCCGGCGAAGCGGGAGACGAATCGGCGCAACACGGGGATCCTCAGGGGCTAGCGGTGGCGACGGGCGGGCATGGGTGTGGCGGGGCTGGTCAGCGCTGTGGCGCCCCGGCGCGGTAGCCCACGCCGCGCACGGTGAGCACCACCTTGGGGTTCTCCGGGTCCTTCTCGACCTTGGCGCGTAGCCGTTGCACGTGCACGTTGACGAGCCTGGTGTCGGCGGCGTGGCGGTAACCCCACACCTGTTCGAGCAGCACCTCGCGGCTGAACACCTGCCACGGTTTACGTGCCAGCGCGAGCAGCAGGTCGAACTCCAGGGGAGTGAGGGCGATGAGTTCCTCCCCGCGGCGCACCTCGTGGCCGGCAACGTCGATCGTGAGATCGCCGACTTCCAGGCGCTCGATCTCGGGGTCGGCCTGGCGGCGCAGCCGCGCCCGCACCCGGGCGACGAGTTCCTTGGGCTTGAAGGGCTTGGGAATGTAGTCGTCCGCCCCCGCCTCCAAGCCCGCGACGACGTCGATCGTGTCGGACTTGGCGGTGAGCATGACGATCGGAACCCCCGATTCGGCCCTGATGCGGCGGCAGACCTCGATGCCGTCGAGGCCGGGCAGCATGAGGTCGAGCAGCACGAGATCGGGCTCGTGGGTGCGGAAGGCGTCCACGGCCTGCGCGCCGTCGGCGCACATGACCGTTTCGAAACCTTCGCCCTGCAGGACGATGCCGATCATCTCGGACAGTGCAGTGTCGTCGTCGACCACGAGGATGCGAGCAGTCATGCCCCTAGTTTCGCACTGACTGCGCCGCCGCGGAGCCACGCGGCCCAGCGACTCCGGCCGGGCGCGGGTGACGGCGTGATTGACGGGCCGGGTGGCGGCGTGATTGACGGCGTGGTCGGTGGCCCGCGTGTCGGGTGAACGTGACACGATGTGGAGCTGGAAGAGCTCACAGTCCGACAAGGAGCGAACGATGTCGCAGGTACCGCCTGAGGGTGGGCAGCCGGTGCCGCCGGGGGAACACCCGCAGCAGTACGGCCCCTACGGCCAAGCACCGCCTTCGTCGGGCCAGCCGCCGTCTGGCTATCCGCAATACGGTGGCACACCGCACGGTGACCCGCAGTACGGGGGCGGTCAGTACGGCGGGCCGCAGTACGCAGGCGGGCAGTACGCCGGCCCCCAGTACGGCGGGCCGCAGCTCGGCTCGCAGCAGTACGGCCAGTACGGGCAGTACGGGGCACCGACGGCCGCGATGGCTCCGCCCATCGCAGCCCAGCCAGGCATCATCCCGCTGCGGCCGCTCACCTTGGGCGAGATCTACGACGGCGCCTTCCGCGCCGTGCGTACCAATCCCGGAGTCATGTTCGGGCTGGCGGCCGTCATCGTCGGGGCGACCCTGTTGTTGCAGACGGCGATGTCGTTCATCATCCTCGATCAGCTCGAAACGGCCCTCCTGCGCGACGCCGCCACCGTCGACTTCACGATGCTCGCGGGGGGCGCCCTGGGGATCGTCCTCACCGCGCTGCTCACCAGCCTCGCCACCCTCGTCTACACGGGCCTGGCGATCGTGTCGGTGAGCGAGTCGGTGCTCGGGAACAAGGTCAGCCTGGGCGAGCTGTGGCGCCGGGCCAAGGGCCGGGTGTGGCGCCTCGTGCTCCTGACCATCGTCGAGAGCGTCGGCGCTTTCCTCGCGATCGCAGCGATCTACGCCGTCATGGTGCTGCTGTTCATCGCCGTCTTCTCCACCGCGGCCCTGGCGGAAAGCACCGCCGGCATCATCCTCGGCATCATCCTCGTGCCCGTCTTCATGCTGGCCCTCGGCGTCCTCATCGCTTACATCGCCGTCAAGCTCATGCTCGCCCCGTGCGTCGTCATGCTCGAAGGCACGGGTGTGTTCGCCGCCCTCGCGCGTTCGTGGCGCCTCGTCAAGGGCCACTTCTGGCGCCTGCTGGGCATCATGCTGCTGACGATGATCATCGTCATGGTCGTCATGTCGGTGGTCTCGATGCCCGTGACGATGGGCTTCGGCATCTTCATGCCCGACAACCTCACCGTCAACCTTGTGGTGTCGTCGCTGGCGAGCCTCATCAGCTCCCTCATCACCATCCCCCTCCTCGCCGCCGTCATGGCCCTCTTATACATCGACGTGCGCATGCGCAAGGAGGGCCTCGACATCGAACTCGCCCACGCGGCGGCAGCCGGCCGGTAGCTGCCCGCATGTCCACTGCCTGGCTCACTCGCGCTTCCGAGGTGCCCGTCGTGCCCGAGGCCGACGAGGCCCGCCGATGGGCGCGCGACGAGCTGGCCCGCAGCGACTACAACACCGACCCGTCGCTGTGGGAACGCTTCTGGGTGTGGGTGACCGAGCGGCTCGCCGACTTCAGCGAGCTCAACGCCGCAGCGCCGGCCAACCTGGTGCCGATCATCGTCGTGCTCGCCGTGGCCGTGCTGCTGGGAGTCGCGTTGTACCTCGGCGGCCCGCTCCGGGCGCGCCGCCGCGTCGCCCGCGGGGAATCCTTCGCCGTCTTCGACGACGACGATGCCGATGCCGCCGGGTTCACCGCCGCGGCCGATGAGGCGGCCCGCCGCGGCGACTGGCCCGTGGCGGTCCTCATGCGGTTCCGGGCGATCATCCGCGACCTCGACGAACGCGGGGTTCTCGACGACGTCCCGGGGATGACGGCGCGCGAGGCATCCGCGGCGGGCGGCGCTCGGCTTCCCGACCACCAGCGCCCGCTGCGGTGGGCCGGGGAACTGTTCGATGCCGTGTGCTACGGATCCGCGCGGCCCGGCGCCCGGGAGGACGAGCACCTTCGGGCACTCGCGGCTGATGTCGCCTCGGCCCGGCCCGTGCCCGCACGCGCGGCGCTCGCCCAGGGATGGGCGGGAGTGTCATGACCGCGTTCAGCGCACCCCCACAAGCCCGGCTCGCGGCCGCCGAGCGCGACGCGCCCAGCCCGGCCTCCCGGCGGCGGCGCACCGTGATCGGGCTCATCGTCACCGCCGCGCTCGTCGTGGGGCTCATCGCCGCGATCGTCGGCACCACGACGACGTCGTCAACGCCGCTGGCGCCGGACAACCCCCAGCCCCGAGGCGCTCAGGCAGCCGCGCGCATCCTGCAGGACGAGGGGGTTTCGATTCAGCGGGCCACGACCACGGCACGCGTCGTCGAACTCAGCGGGCCCGGCACCACCGTGTTCCTCACCCGCCCCGACCGCATCACCGAGGAACAGCTGGAGCAGCTGCGCGCCACGGGCGCCGACCTCGTCATCGTCGACGGCCTCTTTGCCGCTTCGCTCGACGCGCTGGACGACCGGATCCGGGTGCATCCCGCGGGCAGCGAGGACCTCCTACACGCCGAATGCGACGACCCCCACGCGCGCGCCGCGCAGCGAATCGAGGGCAGCCGCGGCGCGGTCGAGGCCGTCGACGCCTCGGTGAGCATTTGCTTCCCCACCGCCGAGGGCGCCGGGGCGCTGGCCACCTGGGTCGAGGACGGCCAGCGCATCTCCTACCTCGCGGGCAGCACACTCATGACGAACGCGCACCTGGCCGAACACGGGCACGCTGCCCTCACGCTGCGCCTGCTCGGGCAGCACGAGGACCTCGTGTGGTTCGAGCCGTCGCTGTACGCCGCCGACGCCGGCGGTGACGGGCAGACGGCGGCGGCCTCCTCCCTCTTGCCGCCCCAGGTGCGCCACCTGGGGTGGCAGCTCCTCATCGTCGTCATCGTGGCGATCATTTTCGCCGGGCGCCGGCTGGGCCCCGTCGTCACCGAGGACCTGCCCGTCGTCGTCAACGCCGCGGAAACGGTGCGGGGGCGCGGCCGGCTGTACCGCCGCTCCCGGTCTCACGGCCACGCGGCCGCCGCGCTGCGCGCCGGCGCCGCCCGGCGGCTCGCCACCACACTGGGCCTGCCCTCCTCGGCCGGCCCCACCACACTCGTCCCCGCCGTGGCCGCCGCCGCGGGCCGGGAGGAGCAGGACGTCGGGCGTTTGCTCTACGGTCCGCCCCCACATTCCGAAAACGACCTGGTGCACCTAAGTTCACAGCTCGACGTCCTGGAAAGCGAGGTCAGCCTCACGTGACCATGCCCCCCACCGGCCCCGACGCCGCCCCACCCCCTCCCCCACCGCAGGCCGCTGCGCCGCCCCCGGCGCCCAGCAGCAGCGGCTCCCCCGCCCGCCAACGCCTCGCCACCATCCGCGACGAGGTCGCCAAGGCGGTCGTGGGCCAGGACGCCGCCGTCACCGGCCTCGTCATCGGCCTGTTGTGCCGCGGCCATGTCCTGCTCGAAGGCGTCCCCGGCGTGGCGAAGACGCTGCTTGTGCGGGCCCTGTCCGCCAGCCTCGACGTCGAGACGAAGCGGGTGCAGTTCACCCCCGACCTGATGCCCGGCGACGTCACCGGCTCCCTCATCTACGACGCGCGCAGCGCGGAGTTCTCATTCCGCGAGGGCCCGGTGTTCACCAACCTGCTACTCGCCGACGAGATCAACCGCACCCCGCCCAAGACGCAGGCCTCGCTGCTGGAGGCCATGGAGGAGCGTCAGGTGTCGGTCGACGGTGCGGCGCGGGCCCTGCCCGACCCCTTCATGGTCATCGCCACGCAGAACCCCGTGGAGTACGAGGGCACCTACCCACTGCCCGAGGCGCAGCTGGACCG
>Ga0079225_10002524_pt1 | contig 10574 bp, 9 predicted proteins | sample Poulit2012_FD_76344 | JGI IMG/M metagenome (GOLD analysis project Ga0079225, IMG submission 76344) | Agricultural soil microbial communities from Georgia to study Nitrogen management - Poultry litter 2012 | ecosystem: Environmental > Terrestrial > Soil > Agricultural land | place: USA: Georgia...
GGCGAGGCGGCCGGTTTCGAAGCGGATCGTGCGGGTACCGTGGGCGCCATTGTCGATGACGGCCTCACTGTGGGTGATTTCGGGTCCCTCCATGGGATCCCTCCTTCTGTGTCATGCACCCAGCTTCGGCGGCCTTCGATCGAGGCCCACGGAGCAGCACGCCTGCGGCGGCCTTCCGGGGACCACTACCGAGGACCGGAACGAATCTGGTGCGCGGTGTTGCGGTATTCAGTTAGGTGGATGCAGAAGACCGGCCCGGACCGAGGTGGTCCGGGCCGGTCTGGCACATCAGCGGCGCAGTCCGAGACGCTCGATGAGCGAGCGGTAGCGTGCGATGTCAGTCTTCTGCAGGTGGGCGAGCAGCCGGCGGCGGCGCCCGACGAGGAGCAGCAGGCCACGGCGCGAGTGGAAATCGTGCTGGTGGTCCTTGAGGTGCTCGTTAAGACCGTTGATGCGTTCGGTGAGGAGCGCGACCTGCACCTCGGGCGAACCGGTGTCGCCCTCGTGGGTCGCGTAGGTGGTGATGATCTGCTTCTTGACGTCTGCAGCGAGGGACACAGTTCTCCAAAGCGTGGTCGTTGCGCGGAGCGCCGGGGCAGGTTCTCCCGGGCATGACTCAACCGCGGCCGATCTAACGGCCCGATGATGCTAACAGACTCACACCCGGCGGTCGCGATCCACGTAGCGGCTGCGGTCGGTGACTCCGAGCACGTTTCCGGCCAGCGCGACGTCCTTCGACATCTGCTCGACCAGCGCGGGGATGCCGTCGAAGCGCAGCGTCGGGCGAAGGTGGTGGGTGAACTCCACGACGATCTCCTCCCCGTACAGCTCCAGGTCGGTGCGCCACAACGCGTGGGCCTCGACCGTGCGGTGCTCGCCATCGAACGTGGGGTTGGTCCCGACGGAGATTGCCGCGGGCAGCCGATCCCCGGTGGCGCGCAGCAGCCATCCTGCGTAGACGCCGTCGGCGGGGATGGCGCCGGTCGCCGTAGGGGCGAGGTTGGCGGTCGGGAAGCCCATCTCCCGGCCCCGTTGCTCCCCGCGGACGACGATGCCGCGCATCCGGTGGGGGCGGCCGAGGATCGCGGCCGCCTTCTCGACCTGGCCGGCCTGGATCAGCTCGCGCGCCCAGCTGGAGGACCAGCGGCGCTCGGCGACGTCAGCCACGTCGGGAATGACCTCCACCGTGAACCCGAATTCCTCGCCGAGCTCGGTGAGGAGGTGACGGTCGCCGGAGTTGTCCCGCCCGAACCTCGTGTCCTCGCCTATGACGATGGTGTCGACGCCGAGCAGGTCGACGAAATAGGTGACGACGAAATCTCGCGGGCTGAGCTGCGCGAACTCGGCCGTGTATTCGATGAGGAGGGTGGCGTCGAGGCCCACCTCCGCGAGCAGCTCGAGCCGGTCGGTGATGCCGCTGAGCAAGGACTTGAAGGTCTCCGGGCGATGGACCGTCACCGGGTGGGGGTCGAACGTGACGGCCACCGCAAGCACGCCGCGGTCCCGTGCGGCGGCGATGGTCGCTCCGAGCACGGCTCGGTGCCCAAGGTGCACGCCGTCGAAAATTCCGATCGTCGCCACGCTCTTGGTATCCCGGGGAACGTCCTCGGGGCTCCGCCACACCTGCACGCTGTCTCCCTACCGTTGGCTTCTCGCCGGCACGACCCTACCGTCGTCGCGGGCTCAGGCGGGACGCAGGACCAACAGCGGACGCGCTCGGCCGTCGCGGTCGGCGAGCAGGGCGACGAGCTCGCCGTCACCATCCACCCCGGCGATCGGTGCGTCGGCAGTTCCTCCCGGCGCTTTCGAGTCGATGGCTTGACCGTACGACAGGGCCCGGGCTTCCGCCGGATCGAGGTGGCGGGTGGCGAAAGCACGCCGGGCGACGTCGCCGGACCGCAGCAGCTCGACGCCGTCCGCCTCGGCCTGCTCGGCCAACCGGGCCATGGTGTGGGCCTCGCTCACGTGGAACGGGCCGACCTGAGTGCGGCGCAGGGCGGTGAGGTGACCCCCGCTGCCGAGCGCGGCTCCGACGTCGCGGGCGAGGGCCCGCACGTAGGTGCCCGAGGAGCAGGTGACGAGGACGTCGAGGTCGAGGACGTCCACGTCCCCGGCACGTGTGGGGCGAGACTCCAACGCCTCGAAACTCGCGACATGGACCGGCCGGGCGGCGAGCTCGACGTCCTCGCCTTGCCGGACGCGGGCGTAGGCCCGCTGCCCATCCACCTTGATCGCACTCACGCTGGAAGGCACTTGGTCGATGTCCCCGCGCAGTCCCCCCATGGCCGCCTCGACGGCCTCGGGAGTGACGCCGGCCGCCCCGCGGCTGGCCACCACCTCGCCCTGCGCGTCGTCGGTTGTGGTGTCTTGTCCCAAGCGGATGGTGGCCTCGTACGTCTTGTCCGCTCCGACGAGGTAGGTCAGGAGCCGGGTGGCTCGGTTGAGGCCGAGCACGAGCAGGCCGGTGGCCATGGGGTCGAGGGTGCCGGAGTGGCCCACCTTGCGGGTGCCAGCAAGCCGCCGGGTGCGGGCCACGACGTCATGGCTCGTCCAGCCGGCGGGCTTATCAACGAGGAGGAGGCCGTCGGCCGTCAACGCCTCTCCCCCACCGCGCCGGCGTCACCGAAGACGGCGAGGAAATCCCCGAAGTTGTCCCCCTGGACGGCGACGTGGCGCTTCATGACGGCCTCAGCCTCGGCCGAGTCTCCCAGCCGAATGGCCTCCAACACCCTGCGGTGCTCGTCCAGCGAGCGCTGCAGGCGCCCCGCCACCCGGAGTTGCAGGCGTCGGAATGGTCGCAGCCGCACGTGGAGCCCCTCCGCGGTGCGGGCGAGGAAGGCGTTGCCGCTGGCCCGGTAGAGGAGCCGGTGGAACTCCTCGTTGTGGTAGTAGTAGTCGTCCACGTCGTCGGCGGCGACGCTGCGTTCGCAGGCGGCGTGCACCTCCTGCAGCCCCGCCAGCTGCGCCTCGGTGCACCGCCGCGCGGCCAGGCGGGCGCAGAACCCCTCGAGCTCGGTCATCACCTCGAACATCGCCAGCATCTCGGGCATGGCGACGACCTTGACGAACGCGCCGCGATGGGGGCGGATCTCCACGAGGTCGACGGCAGCGAGCTGGGTGAGAGCCTCGCGAACCGGGGTCCGTGACACACCGAAACGGGTGCCGATCTGCGACTCGTCGAGGCGGTCACCGGGGGCCAGTTGTCCCGTGAGGATCTCGTGCTCGAGAGCCTCACGGACGGAGCTACTCGCCGTGCGTTTCACTGTCGCGTCGTCCATTCCTACTTCACTGTGCGCGATCAGCTCGATGCAAGGTACGTTCGCGCCTCCTGGGCGGCGACCGTACCATCGCGCGCGGCCTCGTCGAGCATGGCCGCGCTGCCTTGCCGAATGTCGCCGGCGACGAGAACGCCGGGCCGGGAGGTGCGGCAGCGCTCATCGGCGACGACGTGGCCAGTATCGCTGAGCTCAACGAGGTCGCCGAGCCAGGAGGTGTGGGGGTCGAGGCCGATGTAGACGAACACGCCATCGGCTGCCAGCTCGCTCTCCTCCCCAGAGTCCAGGTCCCGCAGGCGCACCCCGCTGACCGCGTCAGCGCCCTCGATGGCGGCGAGCGTCGCGCGCGGCCGCAGCGTGACGCGCGGGTGGTCGCGGAGCTCGGCAACGATTTCCTCGCGCGCGGTGGGCGCGGCTTCGTCGTGAACGATGAGCACCTCCCCGGCGACGTCGGCGAGCACGCGGGCCTCATCGAAGGCCGAGTCGCCACCGCCGACGACCACGAGGCGTTTGCCTTGGAAGAACGGGCCGTCACACGAGGCGCATCGCGACACGCCGCGCCCGGCGAACTCGGCCTCTCCGGGGATTCCCAGCTCGCGGCGCGCGGACCCTGCGGCAAGGATGATCGCGCGGGCATGCAGGGTGCCCTCGCTCGAGGCGATGGCAAACCCGTCGTCGGCCGGCTCGATCCCCTCGGCCTCGCCGAGCATGAACTCCGCCCCGGCCGCCTCCCCCTCGGCCATGAGGGTGACGCCGAGCTCAAAGCCGGCGACGGGTTCGTCGAAACCGGGGGCGTTGGTGATGCCTTCGACGGTGGAGACCTGCCCGCCGACACCCAAACCATCGAGAACGATGACCTTGGCGCCGCCGGCGGCCCCCGCCTTGGCCGCGGTGAGCCCGGCCATGCCGGCGCCGATGATCGCAATGTCGTACGTGCTCATCTCGCCCTCACCGCCAGTCATCGATGGAGATCGTCGTCAGCTTGCGCGTTCCCATGATCTGCCAATATCCGTTCGTTTCGCCGCCGACGACGATGATGTCGACGTCGGCGGCCGTGTACATCTCGATCTCCTCGTCGTCCGCCGCCTGCAGCTTCGTGGCCAGCGGCTCCTCGCCGAAGGTGGCGCGCGGGTAGAGGTAGTTCTGCACGACCTGCAGGTCCCAGTAGCGCCCGGCGGGCATGGTGGCCGTCTTGACGACCCATTCGATGAGCTCCTCCTTGGCCGTGAACCCACCCCGGTCGACGAACTGCTGGGCAACGATCGGGTCGAGCAGGAAGGTCGGCCCGCCGAGCGGGTCGGTGGCACGCAGCATGTCGGCGACGTGTTCGCGCCAGTGAGTCTGGCGGAGTCCCAGGCTGTATGTCGTGGACCGGCTGCCGAAGAACACCGTCACCGTACTGTCGTCGGGCTGGTAGCCCTGCTGCACGTGCAGCGGCGCCCACGGGCTGCGTTCCTCGTTCTCCGCGAAGGTGATCGAGTTGTAGGTGTAGTTGCTCCCGAGGGAGCCCATGTACGTCTCACCGGGCACGGAGCCGCCCTGGAGGTTTTGCGACAGCAGGCCGTAGGCGCGTCCGATCGTGGCGTTGGCGTGGTTGTAGGGGCCCATGGCGCCGATGCCGCTGTTCATTCCGATCTCCTCGCGGATGGGGCCGTTGACGACGGCCATCGCGGCACCGGAGCTCGATGTGCTGCCCCGCGCGGAGTTGCCCGTGGCGGCGAGCGCGAGGATGACGGGGAAGTACTCGGGCCGAGCGCCCGCCATCACCGCGTTGACGGCGACGTTCTCCACCGTGTAGCTCCACGCCCCGCGGTTGAGTGTGGGCTGCATCTTGCCGACGTGCTCGTCGCGGCCGCGGCTCGTGGCGGCCAGCATCTCTTCGACGCGTTCCACGGTCGGGAGCACGATGGGCAGCTGGTCCGTCCACCTCTGTTCGAGGAAGTACTCGTGCAGTTCGGCGGCGCTCGACCGTGTGATGGCCCCGTTGGTTGCCTGCGGTTCGGCAGCGGTGGCCCCGCGGGCGGCCGGCGCCTCCGGGGTGGTGGTGAGCCCCCGGAAGATGGCCTCCATCACCTGATCCCCGCGCACCGGGTCGGTGCCGTACACGTAGCCCTTGAGCTCCTCGGGACTCTTGCCCATCACCGGTTGGGGCACGAAGACCTGCGGCAACTGCGGCAGCCCCCCCATGCGGGCGACCGAGTCGACGACTCGGTGGAACTTGTCGGTGTGCACCGCTACCGTGGGCACGTTGTACTCGGTTTCCAGCTTGATCGCGTGCGTCGTCACCGCCGGCGCGCATGTCGAGCAGTGCCCGACTCCCAGGATCGCCGCGTCCCCGTCCCGTTGGATGCGCGCCCACAGCTCTGGGTCGTCCTTGGAGTACATGCTGGCCAGCTGCACGGTATTCACCTGCACATCCGGCATGTGCTCGGCGAACCACGCGCTGATCTGGTTGAGCAGCTCCAAGGAGTCGTCGAAGCGGCTGTCGACGAGATAGACGGTCTTGCCCTGCAGCGAGGAGAGCCGCGGGGCCGGCATCTTTCCGGTGACTGCCGGGGGTGTGCCGCGTGGGCTGAGTACCGTCACGGTGGTGTTGTTGTCGTCCTGTGCCATAGCTCTCCACGGTTCCTTCACTGAAACAAAATTCTCGGGCGTCGTGCTCGGGGTCATGATGCGGCGGCGCTCCCTCCGGGGAGCATGAACCGGTACTTGCGCGCGCGACGCCGCGTGCGACGCACCGGAGAAATGTGGGCGGCGATCCCCAGCTGCCGTTCGATCGCCGTGGTGAAGCGGTGAGCGAACTCGCGGGCCGCTGGTTGGGGGCAGGGGCCGTCATCCACTATCTCATCGGCGACGCCGATGTCGAGGAGATCGGCGGCCGTGATGCCCTGCTCGCGGGCGATGGCAGCACCATGAGCGGTGTCGTCGTAGACCACCATGCTCGCCGCCTCGGGAGGCAGGCTGGACAGCCAGCCGTGTGCGGCCACCAGTGTGCGATCGGCGGGTAGGAGGGCGATCGCTCCCGCACCCGCTCCCTGGCCGAGGATGACCGACACGGTCGGCCCCTCATGAGCGATGAGTCCCTCGAGGCACCGCCCGATCTCATGAGCGATGTCGCCGGATTTCTCTTCGCTCGCCAGCTGATGGCCGCTGGTGTCGATGACGGTGACCAGGGCGAGGCCAAGATCGCTGGCGAGGGCGACTGCCCGCTGCAGCAGGCGAAGCCCCTCGCTGCCCAAGTGATGCCTGTCGTTTCGGGCGTGGCCCACGACGACGGCACGCGTCGCGCCGAAGCGCGCGAAAGCCAGCACCATCCCGTGCCGATCCGACGCTTGCGTTCCCGCCAGGTAGACGACGTCTCGGGCGCCGTGGCTGAGCAGGTCGCGCACGCCGGGGCGGTCCACTGCCCTGCTCACCGCAACGGCGTGCCACGCATCCGTATGTGATGATCGCCCGGGCACGCTCGGTGATCGCCCAGGCACGCTCGCGGGCGGGTGTGCCGCCACGCTCTGCGGGGCCGCCGGCCCGTAGCCCAGGGCCCGCAACGTGCGTATGAGCATCGGGCGCAGTGCCGCACGTGGCACGACGGCATCGAGCAGTCCGCGGGCGAGGAGCGTTTCGGCCCGCTGAGTGCCCGCCGACGGGGCCGGGCGGCCGAGGGAGCGGTGAACCTTCGGGCCCAGCAGCCCGATGAAGGCACGGGGTTCGGCGGCTACCACGTGGGCGAGGGCCGACCACGACACGAGGCTGCCCCCGGTGGTGGGTCCCCGCAGATAGGCAAGGAATGGCAGGCCCGCGGCCTTGTGTGCCCGCAGCGCCGCCGTCATCGGAATCATTGTGACGAAGGCCGCCATCCCCTCCTGCATCCGGGTACCGCCGGAGCGCGGCGAGACGAGCAGCGGGAGGCCTTCGGCGGTGGCGCGTTCGACGCAGCGGATGATCCGCGCGGCCGACTCCTGCCCGACGGAACCGCCGTGGACGGCGAAATCGCTGACGATGGTCGCCACCCTGGTCCCGGCGATCCGCGCTTCGCCCGTACGCACGGACTCCGCAGTGGCGTGGGGTTGACCGTCCCACGCCTTCGCGCTGCCGGGATCGGCGACCCCGGCGACGAGTGCGGGGACTGCCACCTGAGATTCACCCATGCCGCGCCCCCGTCGGCGCACCGCGGTCGGGCGCCTTCTCGTCGTCCTCGAGCCCTGCCCGCAAGGCTGGGCCGTCCGCGTCGAGCACGGGTGGGGCACGGTGCCCGACCCTCGTGGTCTCGGTGCCGTCGGGGTCGAAGAACCGCAGCGCGGAGCCCGGCAGGCTGATCGTTCCGAGCGTGTCGTGGCGGACGTCGACGAGTAGTCGTTGCGACAGCGTCTGGGGCCACTCGTAGACCTCGTCGAGGGAACGCACTTGCCCGGCGGGTACCCCCAGGGAGTGGAGCTCGCCGAGGAGTTCGTCGCGGTTGTAGGCGGCGAAGGACGCTTCGATGGCCGCGATGAGAGGGGCACGGTTGCGCAGGCGGTCGGCGTTGGAGGCGAAGAGCTCGTCGTCAGGGTCGATGCCGAAGTGACTCGCGAAGCGCTGCCACGTGCGCTCGTTGCCGACGCTGATCTGCACCGCGCCGTCACCGCACCGGAACAGCCCGTAGGGCGCGATGGTGGGATGGTGGTTCCCCTCGGCCACGGGAACCTCGCCGGCCACCGTCGTGCGCGTGCCCTGGAACGAGTGCGCGGCGACGATGCTGGCGAGCAGCGAGGTGCGAACGACCTTGCCGAGCCCGGTGCGCTGGCGCTCCACGAGGGCGGCCAGCACGCCGTTGGCTCCGTTCATGCCTGCGAGCAGGTCGCCGATGGGGACGCCGACGCGCTGGACCGAGGTGGCCCCCTCCCCGGTGAGGGACATGAGCCCGCCTTCGCCCTGGGCAATCTGGTCGTAGCCGCTGCGGTGGGATTCTGGGCCGTCGTGGCCGAACCCCGTGATCGACAGGACAACGAGGCGGGGGTTGAGGTCGTGGAGGGCGCTCGTCGCCAACCCCAGGCGGTCCATCACGCCCGGGCGGAAGTTCTCGATGAGCACATCGGCGCTCTTGACGAGGCCCCGGAGGACCGCGAGGTCCTCGGCGTCCTTGAGATCGAGCTCGATGGAGCGCTTATTGCGGTTGCACGACAGGAAGTAGGTCGACTCTCGCCGCTCACCGCCGGTGACGAAGGGCGGGCCCCACCCCCGCGAGTCGTCGCCGCCGGGTTGCTCCACCTTGATGACCTCTGCGCCCAGGTCCCCCAGCATCATCGCCGCATGGGGGCCTGCCAGCGCTCGACTGAGGTCGATGACCGTGATGCCCGCAAGGCTGTGCCCCGCACTCATAGGGTGTTCACCCGCGGGTCGAGCCACGCGGCGTGGTCGATGAGTTCGTCGTCGTGGTCGCGGAACCCAATGAGCTGGATGCCCACGGGTAATCCGTTCGACGAGAGCCCCGGCAGGCTTACCGCCGGCGCGCCCAGGTACGTGGCGTGGGCGCCGAAGGCCACTGGACCCGTGCCGCCCTCGATCGCCGGCGCCGGGCCGGGTGACGACAGCGTGAGGAACACATCGACGCTGCCCCGTAGTTCGCTGAACCGTGTGCGAATTTCGGCGCGCTCGGCAAGGGCCGCACGATAGTCCTGCGGTGCCATCGTGGGGCCGCCGATGCGGGAGGCGGTGCGTTTGCCCAGCGACGCCAGGTCCGCCGCCGCGTAGGCCTGCAGGGGCCACCGGCGCTCATAGCCGGTGAGAGCGAGGTAGCTGTCGGCAGCCGTGGCCAGAGCGTCCTCGAGCTGTGCGACGCCGTCGTCTTCGATCAGCGCGATCCCGGAGTCTGACAGTTCGGCGAGCAGCTCTTCGACCGCGGCCTGGCACTCGGCCGGGGCGGCCGACCAGTCCGGGGTGCGTAGAAAACCGATGCGCCGTGGCGGGGTGGGAGTGATTGCCCGCGAGCTGTCCACGCCGGGGTAACCCGGGTCTCCCCCAGCTCGTGCGGCGATCTCGCCCGCAAGCGCCCAGGCGTCGTCGAGGGTCGCCGCGAGCGTGCCCAGCACGCTCTGGCTGTTGACGTCGAGCACGCCCCCACGATTGATCCCCCCGACACTGGGCTTGTAGCCGTAGGTGCCGCAGTAGCTGGCGGGGCGAATGATGGAGGCGAGGGCCTGGGTGCCCAGGGCCGCCGGGACCATTCCCGTAGCCACGGCCGCCGCCGATCCGCTGCTGGACCCGCCGGGGGTGCGGCTGAGGTCGATCGGGTTGCGCGTACGCCCGGGTTCTCCACCGGAGAATTCCGTCGTCACGGTCTTTCCGACGATGACGGCGCCGGCTTCGCGCAGCGCGTGGACGCTCGCCGCATCGGCTTTCGGCTGGTGCCCGGCGAAGAACCGTGAACCGTACTGGGTGGGCTGGTCGGCGGTGTCGATGACATCTTTGACGCCCACGGGCATGCCGTCGATGACGGAGCGCGGCTGTCCGCGGCGCCACCGCTGCGTGGACTCCTCGGCGGCCTCGCGGGCGCTGGACAACGCAAGGTGCGCGAAAGCGCCAACCTCATCTTCGTGTGCGTCGATGGCCTCGATGCAGGCTTCGAGGAGCGCACTCGGGCTCGCAGCCCCCGCCCGGAACTCCTCCCCACGCGAAACGTAGGGTTGCTGCCTTGCTTGCATGCGCGTCACCACCGGGTTGCCGTGTTCTTCGCAGACACGTCGCCGCCAGCGTCGGACAGCAGAGGATGTTGCCTCCCGCGTCGGTACGAGAGTCGATGCCCGCGAAGCCAAGAAATCAGTATGCGTACTTTATAGCACGAACTTTGAATCCGGTCGAGGCTTTTTTGTATACAGCTTGGCTTGCGGTGTGCTCAGCCGCGTGCGCCCGGGTCGCCCCGGAGCCCACTAGTCTTCGTCGGTGGCTTCGTCAGCCGGGTCCGGACGGCGTACGTAGGGGTCCGGGTCGCCCGCGGGTGTGGCCCCGGCCGCGAGGCGGGCGAGCTCGGCGTCGCGCTCCGCGGCTCGCCGCAGCACCTCGTCGATCTGAGCCTGGGACTGGGGCAGCTCGTCGGGGGAGAATCGCAACGTGGGGGTCAAGCGCAATCCGAGCTGTTTTCCCATCTCGGAGCGGATGACGCCGGTAGCGGAGGCGAGTGCCGCCGCCGAGCGGTCACGATCCCGCTCGTCGCCCAGAACCGTGTAGAACACGGTGGCGTTCTGCAGGTCGCCGGTCACCCGCACGCCGGTGACCGTGACGAAACCCAGTCGCGGATCCTTGATGCGGGACTCGAGCATGCGAGCC
>Ga0079225_10002525_pt1 | contig 10570 bp, 11 predicted proteins | sample Poulit2012_FD_76344 | JGI IMG/M metagenome (GOLD analysis project Ga0079225, IMG submission 76344) | Agricultural soil microbial communities from Georgia to study Nitrogen management - Poultry litter 2012 | ecosystem: Environmental > Terrestrial > Soil > Agricultural land | place: USA: Georgia...
GCACACAAAAGAAGACCGCACGGAAGTCGGCCGTTCTGAAACAGACGTTGCAAAAGCTGGCCATGTAGAAGGCGGCCGTTTGGAATCAAATGATGCAGAAGCAGGCCGCACAGAAGTAGGCCACACAGAACAAAACAAAAAATAACGCGCCCGAGAATACGGTGGGCTAGCGGGCCAGCGCCTCTTGCAATACCTGCTGATTCCAGCGCATCAGCTCGAGATAATTGCCAACCGGATTGCCATCGGGTGCGAAGGTTTCGGTATATAAAGGCGCCCCTGGCTGCAGTCCCGTTTCGCGTGCTATTTGAGCCACCAGCCGTTCATCCAGACCATATTCAGGCAAGGCCGCCCGCACACCCTGGGCTTGCACCTGGCGCACTAGCTGGGCAAAGGCGTAAGCAGACAATTCAGCATCGGCACTGGCCCCTTCCAAGGCAATGAACTGGGGACAGCCATAAGCCTGCTCGAAATAAAATAATGAATCATGCGGCACCACCACGGCAGCACAAAGCCCTGCTTCGACAGCAAAACTCTGCAGCAACTCTTGGTGCAAAGCCGACAAACGCGCATCGTAATCCAAATAACGTTTTCGAAGCTCCGCGTGGTCGGATTCTGGTAACAGGGCCTTAAGCTGCTGGTAAAGCTGCTTGACATAATGCCGGGCATAATCCACCCGCAACCAGGCATGGGGGTCTACTGCCTGAGCTCGCCCCTCGTGCAGCGCATCCTGTTGAGCGCTCGGTAGCTCGTCTTGTGGGGCACCCTCATCCTGTTGGGTGCCTGGCAACACGTCTTGCTGGATGCCCTCGCCTTGTTGAACGGCCGGTTGCTCCCCATTGAGAGGGCGCAAAGCCAACCCCTCACTTAACAAAAGCACAGGCCCATCATAGTGGGCCGATGCTACGAGCTTGGTCCACCAAGGCTCAAACCCTGCCCCGTTGAGCACAAAGAGGTCGGCCTCCCCCAAGGCGTGCAAATCGCTCGCCCGGGGTTCAAAATGATGCATGCTTTCCCCTGCTTCTACCATAGTATGCACCTCCACCGCCGCCCCCCCTATCTGGGTAACAAAATCCGCGGCTATCGGAAAGCTGGCCACCACCTGCAAAGGCTTGGTTTCCCCCCCATCCTGACCCCGGGCATTGTTCAGGACCAAAAGGTTGTCCTTAGCATTGGCAACCATTCTGTCGCTAATACCGGCATTGACATTATCGCTGGCGCTGGCATTGGTACTGGCATTGGCGCTAGCATTGATGCTGACGCTAAGACATAGCATGGCAATCATCACCCCACCCGCCAGCAACTGCCTAAAGCTACGCGTCGCGGCCATCCCAGCCATTCCTACTATCCAAGATATCCCAACTATTCTTGCTATTGCTACTATTCCCGCTGTCATCATTCATTTCCCTCAGTCAGTGTCCACTCGTTATTTTCTGCTCCGGGAGCATCGCTGGGCGCATTCCCAAGCGCATTACTTACCCAATTTGCCAGACCCACTGTCCCCAGAGATAACCACCCTGCGGATGGCTTTTCTGATAGCTTTTCTTATTTTTCGCGGCGATCTGGTGCTTGCGCCAAAGGCCGTACCCGCAAGCGCCGCAGGCGTGAAGCCCGCATATGGTGGCGCAGCCCTCCATGGGGGCCCACAAACAAGGCGCTTAAATATACCAGGCCAGCGGTCAAAATAATGGCAGGTGAGGTCGCCACATCGTAATAAAAAGAGGTCAGCAAACCAACATAGGAGGCAAATACGGCCAACACCGCCGCCAATACCAACTGCGCTGTGGCGCTTTGCACCCAAAAACGTGCGGCCGCGGCTGGCAAGATAAGCAGCCCCACCACCATCAAGGTACCCAATACCTGAAAACCAGCCACCAAATTCAGCACCAACAAGATCAAAAACAGGGTATGCGCCCAAAAAGAGGCCGCGGCGAAACGCTGCTTGAACATGGGATCCACTGAATCCAGCACCAACGCCCGGTAAATGACTGCAAAGACCAGCAAGGTCAGGGTGGATACCATCGTCACCGTCAACAAGGCCGCATCGTCAAGGCCCAGCACCGTACCAAAGAGCACGTGCAGCAAATCCATGTTGCTACCGCGAATAGAGACCAGCAACACCCCCAGCCCCAGTGAAATCAGATAAAAGGTGGCGAAACTGGTGTCCTCGCGGATGGGTGCCACGCGGGCCACCCAACCGGCAAACAAGGCCACTAACAACCCTGTCACCACCCCACCAATCATCATCGCTGGCAGGGACAGGCCAGCAATCAGAAAACCAAGGGCTACCCCGGGCAAGATGGCATGTGACAGGGCATCGCCCATTAAACTTAGGCGGCGCAAAATCAAAAACACCCCAAGTGGCCCTGCAGCTATGGACAGGGCAAAGGTAGCCGCCAAGGCACGGCGCATAAAGCCAAATTCATTAAAGGGGCCACAGAAAAAATCCCATAAGGCAGTCACAGGAAATCCCCCGCACACAAATGTCGGGCCAGATGCAGATTTTCCTCGGTCAACACCTGTTCGGTAGGCCCCCAGCCAACAACCTGCCCAGCCAAGAGAACGGTTTGGGGGAATAAAGCCCGCACCCGGGCCAAATCATGCAAGACCACAATCAGTGTTGCGCCACGGGCGTGCCAATCAAGAATCAGCTGCATAAGTTGCTCGGTAGTGGGCTCATCCACTGCGGCAAAAGGCTCATCAAGAATGATCAATGGCGCCTGTTGCACCGCAATGCGGGCAAATAAAACCCGCTGCATCTGCCCCCCGGACAAGGTCCCCAAGGGCCGCGGGGCAAAATCCTCGAGCCCGACCTGCACCAGCGCCTGGGCCACCTGCTGGTGCTGTTCCGAGGTCAGGGCCCTAAAAGCGCCAATATCGGCCCACAGGCCCAGGGCAACAAAATCATAGACACTCATGGGAAAGCTGCGATCCAGCTCTTGGCGTTGCGGCAAATAAGCAATACGCAATTGGGCATCGCGCTCGATAGACCCTTCGGCGGGTACCAGCTGCCCCACCAAGGCACTTAAAAAAGTGGATTTACCAGCCCCGTTGGGCCCTACGACGGCATACAGGCCACCTGCCTCAAAGACCCCACTGGCCCCGCGCACAGCCCATTTGCCGCGCCAGCCCAGACTGACCCCCCGCAAGCGCATGATGGTATCTTTGGCCATGGCGTTACCCCCAAGCCCAGGCGGTTAACAGCCACATCAAAACCAGCACTGGCAACAAGCATAATAGCCGTGCTGATGCAGAGGCCAACAGCCAACTACCCCGATATTTTTTTGCCGATTTCGACCTGGCCATGCCCAACCCCGTTGATAAGGGCCGCAGGAGATTCGACCCAAAGAGAAAAAGTTATGTTATAACATAACAAAATACATTTTAGTAGGCCTTTTTAGCAGGCCCAAAAAATCCAGGCTATGACCGTGCAAATACTGACCCCCCCGGCCATCCAGAAACAACTGAAAATTGCCGAACGTCTGTGTGCCCAGCGCCAAAAACGCCTTACGCCCATCAGACGCACGGTGCTCGAGCTACTTATCCGCGCCCAGCGCAGCCTCAGGGCGTACGAGCTCCTGGAACAAATACAGGCCATCCACCCCAAAGCCGCCCCGCCCACCGTCTATCGCGCCCTGGATTTCCTAACCGAACAGGGCCTGGCCCATCGGCTTGAGGCCATCAACGCCTGGACGGCCTGTGTCGATGCCGCCGGCGATCCCCATGATCTATTTATCATCTGCACCCAGTGCGGTCAGGTTGTTGAAATTCACGCCCCCGACCTAAGTGCCCAAATTGCCCAATGCATTGATCAAGCGGGTTTTGCCGCCCGCCCCTTCGAGACCGAGCTCCGCGCTCTGTGCACCGAATGCGTGCCAACCTAGGTTTTACCCTAGGTCTTCTTGATGAAAGCCGCATAAACACATGACCTTGATTTTTTACCGGGGAAAACCGCAGGTTTATATTTGCGCTTTTGCTTGGGCTATGCTGTAATCGCAGCTTAATTAGTGCGCTGGGCAGACAGTCAGGCCAACAGCGCGGGCTCAACGAGCCATGCCTACCCGCCAATCATGCCCACTGCAACTAACCCATATGCTTTGCAGTCGATATAATGGTGTATCGTCTCCAAGGCCTTTGGTGGGGCAAAGCCCCTAATAAATATAAAGGGAATAGACCATGGCAAGCAAAACAAACGAACCCCAAAAAATTCTAACCGTCGAAGAGCTTCTGGCAATGTCCGAAGACGACTACATGAACGATCAGCAGTTGGCTTTTTTCCGCCATCGCCTCCAAGAGCTCGAGCAAGAAATCCTTGCCAACGCCGGGGCAACCACTGAAAACTTGCGCGAAACCCAATTTGCCCCAGACCCGGCTGACCGGGCAACCATCGAGGAAGAGCACACCCTCGAACTGCGCACCCGCGATCGCGAGCGCAAACTCTTGAAAAAAGTACAATATTCGCTGGCACAAATTGAAACAGGCGAATATGGCTGGTGCGAGGAAACCGGTGAGCCCATCGGCTTGCAGCGTTTGCTGGCCCGCCCTACTGCCACCTTGTCACTCGAGGCCCAAGAGCGCCGCGAAAAGCGCCAAAAGCTCTATGGTGACTAATTAACACCTTTATTCTTGCGCTTGCCTATTCGGCAAAATCAAGCCACGCCCAGGGTTTTTGCGTGGCTTTTTCTTTGCTTGCCATTTATTCTGCCGGCCTGGCTGGTTTTTTAAATTTCCCTCTTGAACTTCATTAAACCGCCCCCATCTGTAATTGAAAACGGAAAGGATTTACATGGAACAATTTCACGCTACTACCATCGTCGCCGTACGCCGGGGCCAAGAGGTTGCCATCGGCGGTGACGGCCAAGTAACCCTTGGGCATACTGTAGTCAAAGGCACCGCCCGCAAAATTCGTCGTTTGTATAAAGACACGGTGCTTGCCGGCTTTGCTGGTGCCACCGCTGACGCCTTTACCCTGCAAGAGCGTTTCGAGGCCAAACTGGAAAAACACCAGGGTCAATTATTGCGCGCCGCGGTCGAGCTCTCTAAAGACTGGCGCACCGACCGGGTACTCCGGCGTCTAGAGGCCATGCTGATCGTGGCCGACAAGGAGCACACCCTAATACTCACGGGTAATGGTGATGTCCTTGAACCCGAAGATGGCGTTGCCGCCATCGGCTCTGGGGGGTCCTATGCCCAGGCAGCTGCTTTGGCACTGGTCAAGAACACCGAGCTGCCCCCTGCAGACATTGTCGGCCAAGCCCTCAAAATCGCTGGCGACATCTGCATTTACACCAACCAGAACCACGTGATCGAAACCCTTTGAACCCACTTAGGTCAACACTATGTCAGCAGCAACCATGACTCCCGCAGAGATTGTCTCTGAACTTGAAAAACACATTGTCGGCCAAGACCGCGCCAAGCGTTCCGTGGCAGTCGCCTTGCGCAACCGCTGGCGCCGCCAGCAGGTGGCCGAGCCCCTGCGCCACGAAATCGTACCCAAAAACATTCTCATGATTGGCCCTACCGGGGTCGGGAAAACCGAAATTGCCCGACGACTGGCCAAACTGGCCAATGCCCCCTTTATCAAGGTCGAGGCCACCAAATTCACCGAAGTAGGTTATGTTGGTCGCGATGTCGAAACCATCATCCGCGATCTGGTCAGCGCCTCGATAAAACAAACCCGGGAAATTGAAAAGCGCCGCGTACAAACTCAGGCTGAGGATGCCGCCGAAGACCGCATTCTAGATGTCTTGCTGCCCCCATCGCGCGATGCGCATGGCGAACCGATGCGCGAAGAAACCAATACCCGCCAGGTATTTCGCAAGCGGCTGCGCGAGGGTAAGCTAGATGATACAGAAATTGAAATTGAAATTGCCCAGCCCATGCCGCAAATGGAAATCATGGCCCCTCCCGGAATGGAGGAAATGACCGAACAGCTACGCTCCATGTTTGCCGGCATGGGCCGCGAGCAGACCAAGGCACGAAAAATTACCGTCAAGGAAGCCTTCAAGCTGCTGTGCGAAGAAGAGGCCGCCAAACGCATTGACGAGGAAGAGCTACGCGCCGAGGCCGTGCGCAATGCCGAGCAAAACGGCATTGTCTTTTTAGATGAAATTGACAAAATCACCGCCCGCGAGGGCCATAGTGCCGGCGAAGTATCCCGCCAAGGCGTGCAGCGCGACCTGCTGCCCCTGGTCGAAGGCACCACCGTCAACACCAAATATGGCGTTGTGCGCACTGATCATATTCTGTTCATTGCTTCCGGCGCCTTTCACCTGTCTCGTCCATCAGACCTTATCCCCGAACTGCAGGGCCGCTTTCCCATTCGGGTCGAGCTAGACTCCCTAACGGCCGATGACTTCGTCCGTATCCTCTCTGATACCGATGCGTCGCTAACCAAGCAGTATTCAGCCCTCATGGCCACTGAAGAGGTCGAGCTCGAATTCACCGCTGAAGGCATTCGCCGCCTGGCCGAGCTGGCTTACGAGGTCAATGAAAGCACCGAAAACATCGGCGCGCGCCGCCTGTATACGGTTATGGAAAAACTGCTCGAGGACCTTTCTTTTGACGCAGGCAGCAAAGGCCACCAACACGTGGTCATCGATGCCGATTATGTCAATGAAAAGCTCTCTGATGCTGCCGGCAGCGAAGACCTAGCCCACTACGTACTCTAACAACAGCTAATAACGCCAAGTAACGGCCTGTCAGACAGCTGGGCAACCCTGCTGTCTGACAGACCTATCATGACATCGCGCACTGATAAACAGGCCCAACGTACCGGTTAGGATGGGTCGGGTTTAGCGCTTTTTGATTTCAATAATAAAGTACTCGCCCGTGTCTTCGCGGCGGGCCTTAAAACGCACCTTGTCACCTGGGTTCAAGCCCTCCATCAGCACGGGCTCGATTAAATACACCAACGTCATGGCCGGCAATTCCAATTCAGATATTGGGCCGTGTTTGAGGGTAATTTTGCGGTTTTCCTTATCTAGCCGTCGGACTTCGCCGCTGCCGCTGCCTTCCTGAGCCCAGGCAGGGGCTGCAGCCAGGCTGCCTACTGCCATCAGGGCAATGAAAAAAAAGGCGGTCATGCGTTGAAAGATGAACATAAGTGCTCCTGGTTAAACCAATGGGGGTATTGTACTGCGGCGCCCGGCAGGCTCCAAATCAACTTTTATAAAGAACCCAAATAAAAACACAATTCAGAAATGCAATTCAGAGAGGCGATTTAAAGAGACATTCAGGGGGACATGCAGAGGGACATTCAAAGATCACTGTCTTCCGAGGTACCATTGGCACCCCCGCCCTGCTCGGGGATATCCTGCTTGGACCAATAAGCCCCAATCTGCTCTAGCTGGGTTTCCGCATGCTCAAGGCCACTAAGCGCCCGGCGCCCCGTACGCGCCAGCACCTGCTCGACCAGTAATTCGACCAAGGCCACAGAGGCCGTGCATGAAGGGAAAAAAGAGGGCATTTCCGTTGAAAACAATAAATTGCAATCTGCCTCGAGGGCGATTGGTGCCACTGGGCTATCGCAAATGGACAAGATTTTGCAGCCTGTCTTGCGCGCGGTTTCATAGACCCGCACCACCTCTTGGGAATAAGGTGCAAATGCTATCAGCACAATCACATCCCCCGTACGCAGGGTGCGCAATTCCATCTCAAAAGTGCCAGCCTCACTTCGCATCATGGTGACCGAAGGGCGGAAAAAGCGATACAAATAATGAAAGGTAAAAGCTGATGCATAAGAAGCCCTAAAGCCCGCAACATACACCCGGCGAGCCTTGACCAGGATATCAACGGCCTGCTCGATGCGCCCGGCATTAAGCTCGAGCAAGCGTTGCACATTATGGGCCTGGGCCTCTACCGCCTTGGCCATTCGATCCGGTTGGTTGCGACGCCGCACAACTTGGCGGGCCTGCCGCGTATAGCCATGACCACTCACATGCAAGGACTGGACAAAAACCTCTTTCAAACCAACCCAGCCCTGATAGCCCAGCGATTGGGCCAGACGCACCAGGGTGGCCGGCTGTACCCCTGCCTGTTGCGCAATCTTGCGCATGGATGAGATGGGCACTGCAGATGGGTTATTCAACAAATAGCGCGCGCCGATCTGAAACTGCGGTGGCATGTCCGCAAAATCTGCCTGTAATCGTTCAGTCAGCTCTTGCAAGGTACGGGGTGCCGATAAATGGTTGTTCATAATGATTGATCTCGCAAACACAGCAATGACGCCTAAGTGCAACAGACCCAGGCTAATTTAAGCTTAAATACTTTGTTCCTTTGACTTCTTGTTGTGGTGCGTTATTCTATATGAAACAGATGTTGTTTCAGCAGCCAAAAAGGAAACGACAATGAAACACATGTTGAGAAACGTTTCCCCAAGGCGGCCAACTAAACAAGTGTTTCGTTTTTTGGTTTGGTTGGCGCGGCATGCCCCCGCACAAGGGCAAATATGCAGCAGACAGCGCACCAGGCACTCACCCTGCTTTATAACATACGCTTCGTCCCTGCCGTAATCCGCCAGCCTGCTCAAATGCATTATTTATTCATACCCAACCACACAAAGCCAGCACCATGACGAATATCTTCCACCGCAACCCCAAGAACGCCCTGCCCGTTGCTGTTGCCGGCGATGGTATCGAAATCATCGACCAAGATGGCAAACGATACATCGACGCCTGCGGTGGGGCTGCCGTATCCTGTCTGGGACATAGCCATCCCGAGGTCATCCAGGCCATCAAGGACCAAATCGATCAGATTGCCTATGCCCACACCGGTTTTTTTACCAATCGCCCAGCCGAAGAGCTGGCACATTTCCTGGCAGAACGCGCCCCAGGCGACCTGAACCATGTGTATTTTGTGTCCGGTGGCTCCGAGGCGGTTGAGGCGGCCCTTAAATTGGCGCGCCAATACTTTGTCGAGCGCGACGAGCCTAGCCGGCGTCTGTTTATCGCTCGTCGCCAAAGCTATCATGGCAACACCCTGGGTGCTTTGGCCGTAGGGGGCAACGAGTGGCGCCGCGAGCCTTTTCTGCCTCTGCTGACCGAGGCCCATCATGTTTCCCCCTGCTACCCCTATCGTCACCAACACGAAGCCGAAAGTGACCAGGCATATGTGCAGCGGCTTGCTGATGAATTAGAGCAAAAAATCCTGGCGCTGGGCCCAGAAAATGTGGCCGCCTTTGTGGCTGAAACCGTTGTCGGGGCAACAGCCGGGGTCCTGCCCCCCGTGGCAGGCTATTTCAAGGCCATCCGCGCCGTCTGTGATCGCTATGGCGTGCTGCTGATTCTGGATGAGGTCATGGCCGGCATGGGCCGCACTGGTCATTTGTTTGCCTGTGCTGAGGACGAGGTAGTTCCTGATATGATCACCATCGCCAAGGGCTTGGGGGCTGGTTATCAACCCATTGGCGCCATGCTAGCCAGCGACCGCATTTTCCAAACCATTACTGCTGGTTCGGGCGCCTTCCAGCATGGTCATACTTATATGGGCCATGCCACCGCCTGTGCTGCTGCACTGGCGGTACAACAGGTTATTGAGCGTGACCAGCTACTGCATAACGTGCAGCTGCGCGGTGCCCAGCTTTTGGCAGAATTGCATAGCCATCTGGATACCCACCCCAATGTTGGCCAAATCCGTGGCCGCGGCCTATTCGTCGGTATTGAGCTGGTGGCCGACAAGGCCACCAAGGCACCCTTTGACCCCGCCCTTAAGATTCACCAAAAAATTCGCCAGGCTGCCCTTCAGCATGGTTTGATGATCTACCCTAATGGGGGCACCATCGACGGCAAACAAGGCGATCATATCCTGTTGGCCCCTGCCTTTATTTGCACGGCCAAAGATATCTCAACCATTGTCAAACGTCTGCAACAAAGCATTGAACAAATTCTGCCATCGGCTTCGCGCCCGTCCAGCGACACCCCCACCACACCCAAAAGCCCTATACTAGAACCAAGCATGTAACAACAAGGGGGAAAGACCATGGCACGCATACCCTATGCCGACCTTGACCAAGAGACTATCCAGCCCATCGTCAAGCAAATCACCGCCGAGCGGGGCAGTGTCATTCACCTGTATCAGATGCTGCTGCACAGCCCGCCCGTTGCCCAGGGCTGGCTTGACTACCTGACTGCCATTCGGCAAAAAACCGGTATTTCCGGGGCCCTGCGCGAGCTAATCATTATGCGGGTGGCCATCCTGAACCGCGCCCCTTACGAGGCCGATCAACATGCCCCCATCGCCCTGCAAGAGGGGTTAAGCCAAGCACAGCTCGATGCCCTCGAGCATTGGCATGACTCTGAACTGTTTACCGACAAACAACGGGCGGTATTGGCACTTACCGATGAAATGACCCTGACAGTACAGGTATCCAAAGAGGTTTTTGCCGCCGTGCGAGAGCACTTTGGCCCCCAGCAGCTGGTTGAAATTACCGCCACCATAGCTGCTTACAACATGGTGTCGCGCTTTCTCGAGGCGATGCAAATTCACAGCGACGATGCGCGCTGATACACCAGTTGGTAGCTGTATCGGGCTGGCTAGTTTGCTGTATCAAGCCGGAACTGTATCAGGCCGGCTA
>Ga0079225_10002527_pt1 | contig 10569 bp, 9 predicted proteins | sample Poulit2012_FD_76344 | JGI IMG/M metagenome (GOLD analysis project Ga0079225, IMG submission 76344) | Agricultural soil microbial communities from Georgia to study Nitrogen management - Poultry litter 2012 | ecosystem: Environmental > Terrestrial > Soil > Agricultural land | place: USA: Georgia...
ATTTTTACCCGGGTAAAAATTATTTGAGTCTGTTGATTACTGCTTCAGCAACCCCTTGCGCTGAGGCTGGATTTTGACCTGTGATAAAATTTCCGCTTGAAACAACGTTCTCTTCCATCTTACGTCCTTCAACAAAACCTGCGCCGTTCTCTTCCAGTTTTGACTGGAGCAGGAAAGGCATATCCTCTGTAAGGTTCATAGCCTTCTCTTCAACATTTGTAAATCCTGTGAGTTTGATGCCGTCAACGAGATATTTACCATCCTTCGTTTTGGCGTCGGCAAAAGCTGCAGGTCCATGACAGACAGCGCTGATGATTCTGCCATCATCTTTAAAGTATGCCATGATATTCTGGATGTCTGCATTTCCTGGGAAATCATACATTGCGCCATGTCCGCCGGCAAAGAAAATTGCGTCATAGCCTTCATATACCAGGTCTCCGAGTCGTTCTGTCTGCTGGAGAAGTTTTGTCACTTCGGTAAACTTCTCATCATCATTTCCATTTTCCACCGAATTTGGATCTATGGGTACATTGCCACCTTTGGGTGATGCAATATCGACTTTGAATCCAGCACTTTGAAAAGCGATATAAGGCTCTGCTGCTTCGGATAACCATACTCCTGTCGGCTTGTCTTTATTACCCGCTATCCTGTCATGATTTGTAACCACTATAAGTACAGATTTACTCATATTGATAACCACTCTCCTTTCCATTGCTTTACCCTAAAGAGCGCTTTAATAATCTTAATTTTATATAAAAAAACTAATATCCAAAGGCGGTTTTTATTAAAATTGACTTATACCCTAAGGGGGTATATAATGAATGTAAAGGTAAAAAATATATGAAGGAAGAAGGGTTAAGATGTCACACAGCCGGCATGAAGAAAATAATCACTTGCATCATCAAAGCCATGAAGATGAAAATCATGAACATAATCATCACGATCACGATGACCATAGTGGACATGACCACCACCATCATGGCGATTTCAAACAGAAGTTTTTCATCTCACTAATTTTCGGTATTCCCATACTGTTTTTAGCGCCCATGATGGGTATTACACTTCCATTTCAATTCACTTTTCCAAGCTCGGACTGGGTAGTGCTGATATTTGCGACAATATTATTCTTATACGGCGGACAGCCTTTTTTATCAGGTGCAGCCGATGAACTGAAAGCTCGTAAACCAGGTATGATGACGCTGGTGGCGATGGGTATATCCGTCGCTTATGTATATAGTCTGTTTGCATTCTATATGAACCACTTCGGGGCAGCGGATGCTCATACGATGGATTTCTTTTTTGAGCTTGCATCTTTGATACTGATCATGCTGTTCGGTCACTGGGTTGAAATGAAAGCAGTGGGCAATGCAAGTGATGCATTGAAAAAGATGGCTGAATTGCTGCCGAATACGGCAGTGTTGATAGATGATGCCGGAAATACAAAGGAGGTTGAATTATCTGAAGTTAATGAAGGAGATACGGTCCAGATAATGGCAGGAGATAATATACCCACGGACGGCAGGATTATATCAGGTAAAAGTTCTGTGGACGAATCTCTTGTGACAGGTGAAGCGAAGAAAGTTGAAAAAACACTTGATGATGAAGTGATCGGCGGAACTGTGAATGGTTCGGGTACCATTTCCATTGAAGTGACAGGCACCGGTAAGAGCAGTTATCTATCCCAGGTAATGGGACTTGTGAGTAAAGCACAAAGTGATAAATCGAGAGCGGAACTGATGTCGGATAAAGTTGCGGGGTATTTATTCTACTTTGCCTTAAGCATCGGTATAGTGGCAGCCGTTATCTGGATGATGATTCAGGGAGATGTGGATTTTGCCTTACAGAGATTGGTGACGGTTCTCGTAATCGCGTGTCCGCATGCGCTTGGGCTTGCTATTCCATTAGTGACAGCGCGTTCAACGTCACTTGGAGCTAAAAATGGTTTGATTGTGAAAAATCGTGAATCACTCGAAACAGCAAGACACCTGGATTATATCATGATGGATAAAACAGGGACGCTGACTGAAGGCAACTTTGCTGTCAACCATGTTGAAAGTTTTAATGATAAGTATTCTGATGATGAAGTACTGGGTCTGATGGCAGCAATTGAACAGAGTTCATCACATCCGCTTGCCGAAGGTATATTGGCTGAAGCTGATGTTAGAAAAGTGGATGTACCAAGAGCGAAAAATGTGAATAACATACCCGGGGTCGGTTTAGAAGCATCCATTGATGGTAAAGATATGAAAATCACAAGTGTGTCTTACTTAAAAGATGAGAACATAACTTATAATGAGACACAGTTTGCAGAATTGGCCGGTCAGGGTAACTCTGTGAGTTTCCTGGTTATCGACGGTGAGAATTATGGCGTTGTGGCCCAGGGCGACAAGATTAAAGAAAGTTCCAGAGGTATGATAAATGAAATCATTGAACGGGGTATTCGTCCTGTAATGTTGACAGGTGATAACAGGCAGGTGGCGGAAGCCGTGGCAAAGGAACTTGGTATTGAAGAAGTCAGGGCAGAATTAATGCCTGAGGATAAAGAAGAAATCATCCAGAACTATCAATCCCAGGGTGAAAAAGTCATGATGGTCGGAGACGGAATTAATGATGCTCCAAGCCTGATACGTGCTGACATTGGTGTGGCAATCGGTGCTGGTACGGATGTTGCGGTCGAATCGGGAGATATTATTTTAGTGAAAAGTGATCCGGCGGACATTATTCACTTTCTTTCTTTAGCGGAAAATACCATGAAGAAGACAGTACAAAACCTATGGTGGGGTGCAGGGTATAACATTCTGGCAGTCCCGCTTGCAGCAGGTATACTGGCATTTATGGGATTGGTCCTCTCACCGGCAGTCGGAGCAATATTGATGTCGCTGAGTACAGTAATAGTTGCCATAAATGCGATGACTTTAAAGATGGAATAATAAATGATCGAAAGCAGGGCTGAAAAGTCCTGTTTTTTTATTTGATGGAAATCTATATTGACTGAAATCTATATAGAGAGTATTCTATATAGTGGAAGGTGGAGATGACATGACGTATGAAAACTTATCAAATCTCTTAAAAATAATTGCAAATCCAAGCCGTTTGGAAATTCTGGATCTGTTATCTTGCGGAGAACTGTGTGCATATGATCTCCAGGAGTATTTTGATTTTTCACAGCCGACTTTAAGCCATCATATGAAAGCTTTGGCTGATAATAATCTGATATCGACCCGCAGGGACGGCAATAAAAAGATGTACAAATTGAATGACGAAGTGTTAAAAGAAGTGGGAAAGTATATAAATTTAATTGCGCAGGATAACGACGAATGTGTCTGCAAATCTATGGATAAAGGTGAATGTGTCGGATGACGATTTTGGCGATAATTATATTTTTACTGACATTGGTATTCATCATATGGCAGCCGAAGGGGATGGATATCGGAATTACTGCAACGATCGGTGCGGTCCTGGCAATATTGACCGGTGTCGTCTCATTCGGTGATGTCATAGAAGTTGCGGATATTGTCTGGAATGCTACATTGGCCTTTGTTGCTGTGATCATCATCTCTTTAATATTGGATGAGATCGGCTTCTTCGAATGGTCGGCAAGGCATATGGTCAAGGCGAGTAAAGGCAATGGCATCAAAATGTTCGTCTACATAATATTGCTCGGTGCAGTCGTTGCCGCATTTTTTGCAAATGACGGCGCCGCACTTATACTCACGCCTATTGTACTGGCAATGGTACGCAATCTGAAATTTGAAGAAAAGGTCATATTTCCGTTTGTCCTGGCAAGCGGATTTATCGCAGACACTGCTTCATTGCCGCTTATTGTGAGTAACCTAGTGAACATTGTTTCAGCTGATTATTTTGGGATAGGATTTTTGGAATACTTGAGCCGTATGCTGATACCCAACTTATTCTCGATTACAGCGAGTATTGTGGTTCTGTTAACTTACTTCAGAAACTCCATACCGCGTAATTTTGAAGAACAAAATCTGGCAGAGCCGAGAGAGGCAATTACAGATATGAAACTTTTCAAAATTTCCTGGGTAATACTCGGCATTCTGCTTGCGGGGTATATAGCAAGTGAATTTGTCGCAGTGCCTGTATCATTTATCGCAGGAATTATCGCCGTTATATTTTTAATATTAGCGGGCAGATCACAGGCTGTGAATACGGAGGAAGTCATTAAAGGCGCACCGTGGAATATCGTCATCTTTTCACTCGGAATGTATATTGTCGTATTTGGTCTCAGGAATGCAGGCATTACAGATCTGCTTGCAGATGCTTTAATTGTGATTGCTGATCAAGGCCTGTTTGCTGCAATTATCGGCATGGGCTTCATCGCTGCATTTTTATCATCTGTAATGAATAATATGCCGACAGTAATGATTGATGCCATAGCAATCGATCAGTCCGAAATCCGGGGCATACTGAAGGAAGGACTTGTTTATGCAAATATCATCGGTTCGGACCTTGGCCCAAAAATCACTCCCATCGGTTCACTTGCAACATTATTGTGGCTCCATGTACTCACGCAAAAAGGCATGAAGATATCATGGGGCGTCTATTTCAAGGTCGGGATAGTCATAACAATACCGGTGCTGATATTTACGCTTATCGGTCTTTATTTAACATTGCTCTTATTTTAGGAAGGAAATGAATTAATGAATAAAAAGATAATTTACTTTATATGTACCGGCAATTCTTGCCGCTCGCAGATGGCAGAGGGGTTCGGCAGAGCTATACTCGGTGACGGCTGGGAAGTTTATTCGGCGGGGATTGAGACCCATGGTGTCAACCCGAAGGCTATTGAAGCAATGGATGAGATAAATTTGGATATATCCTCCCAGACTTCAGATTTTATAGACCAGGATATTTTGAAACGTTCAAATTTAGTCGTTACATTATGCAGTGATGCAGATGAAAATTGTCCTGTAATTCCTCAAGGCGTCAAAAAGGAACATTGGCCGTTTGATGACCCGGCAGGCAGGGAATGGTCCGAATTTCAGAGAGTAAGGGATGAAATCGAAGAAAAGATAAAAGATTTTAAAAGGACTTTCTAAGTGAAAGTCCTTTTTTAATACCATACAAAGTAGACGATCGTCGAAGTCATCACCATCGTAATGAATACTAAAGGTGTACCGATTTTTACATAGTCCGTGAACTTGTAACCGCCGGGGCCGTAGACAATGAGGTTTGTCTGATACCCTATAGGTGTGATGAAACTGCACGATGCGGCAATTGCGATGGTGACGATGAGGCCCATATAAGGAACATCCATCTGAGTCGCAATTTCAAATGCAATCGGAAACATCAGAACTGCTGCAGCACTGTTCGTAATCAGTTCTGTAAATATATTTGTGACGATATAGACGATGAATATGATGCCAAAAATCCCAAGTGGACGCGCAAAAGCGAGCATATTTTCCGCAATGAACTGGGCAAGTCCTGACTGGGTCATTGCAGCCCCGATTCCAAAAGCACTCGCAATCAATAATATGACATCAAACTGTATATACGTTAATATTTCCGACCAGTTGATCAGTCTGGTGATGGTTAATAAAATCACCGCAATCAGCATGGCTTCGAACATTGACAGCATACCGAGCGTAACAGACAGAATCATCACGAGCAGCAGCCCGAAAGCCAGTATGCCTTTCAAATTACTCTGTCTCAAGGTTTCGGGAGGATTTACCGTAGAGACGACATAGAAGTTATGGGAATGCTGATGTTTCTGTACAAAACTGTCTTCGGCCAGAAGCAGTAAAGTATCACCCGTCTTCAGAACAATGTCCCCGACCCGGCTGGTAATACGCTGGTTGTTCCTATGGACCGCGATCACGCCTGCATTATATGTTGACCTGAACAGCGAACTTCTGATTGTTCTGCCCACTAAGCCTGAATTATGCGAGATGACCGCTTCGACAAGGTGATGATTGTCATTCTGCAGCACATCGAGACTGTCATCAGTGCCGGTTTCCAAAGAAACACCTTTTAATTTTTCGACTTCGGCGATTCTGTTGAGAGTCGCTGAGAATATTAGGTTGTCCCCTTTTCGTATGACCGTGTGTGCACTGACAGGAAATATATGCTCCCCGTCTTCGCGGATGATCTCAATGATGTAGATGCCTTTCAGTGAATTGTTTGAAGCGGTAATAATTTTATCATTGATATATTCAAATCTCTCACCGATTGCCGCCTCGGCTAAAAACTCTTTTGCCTCCTTACGGATCGTATCTTCTGCACCCAGGTTGTTCGGGAGGATTTTATAACCGATAGTCAGAATATAAATCAGTCCGACTAAAGCTATGGGCAGCCCGACAATACTCAGAGTGAAAAATGAAAAACCTTCGACTCCTGCGTTTATCAGCAGGCCGTTAACGATAAGGTTGGTGGATGTACCGATCATCGTAATTGTCCCGCCCAGTATTGTCGCATAGGACAATGGGATTAAAAGTTTGGAAGGTGAAAAGCCGTTATCTCTTGCCCAGTCTCTTAATATCGGGGTTAGAGTAATAACGATTGGTGTATTGTTTAAAAACCCCGAAGCCAGTGATATCGGTACAAGCAGCTTTACCATGGACAGACGTAATGATGTTGACTTGCCGAGAATCCCATAAATGAAATTTTCTATAATGCCATGTTTTTGAATGGCACCTGCAACGATGAACAGCAGAAGAACGGTAAGCATCCCCTCGTTGGAAAAACCGCTCAAAGCCTGTTCGGCAGTTATGGTGCCTGAAAGTAAAAATATCACTAAAAAGAAAAATATGACGAAATCTGCACGGGCAACTTCGAATAATAATAAGCCGAGCATCAAAATTATCATTAAAGCTACAAAAATCATCTCTGCAGTCATGATGGCACCCCCGGTCTGAAGATTAAAACATTAAGAATATTTTAGCATATAATTTAAAAATCGTGAATTTTTATTCTCAATATTCAAAATACCGCTGAAGCGGTCATCCATGTTATTGTGAAAATGTTTAAATTACAGTGATTTAGTTTATTTAATATATATGTAGAGATTAAAAGATACCCAATTGAAATTTACAATCTGTTAGTTTGACCACAAAATACTTTTGTACTATAGTGTGTCGTATCGAGTTAAAATCGACTTAATTTCAAGGAGGAGTTATATTAGAAAAGGAGGCAATTAATATGATCATACAAGTGATCCAACATGACCCGCTTTTACCTTTAGGGTATATAAAAGACTGGGCAAATGAAAAAAATTATCAAGTAAACACTGCCAGAATTTATGAAGGTGATCCATTACCCGTGGATGAGAAATTTGATCTGCTGGTTATATTAGGTGGACGCCAGACGGCATATGAAACTGAAAACTACCCTTTTGTGGTCGAAGAAGCAGAGTGGTTAAAAAAGCTTGTTGATGAAAATCAAAGTATACTGGCAATATGCTTAGGCGCGCAGATTTTATCGACGGCACTTGGCGGCGAAGTTCAGAGAATGGCACATATGGAAATCGGTTGGCACTATTTATACGAAGTGGAAGACGCTACAGAGCATCCGCTCCTGAAGGGGCTGCCTGCCGAAATCCGATTATTCCAGCACCATCAGGATTTCTTCTCGATTCCTGAACGTGCTGAAAAAGTATACTATAACCAAAACTGTAACAACCAGGGATTCGTTGTAAATGACAACATCCTTGCATTGCAGTTCCATCCGGAAATCGATGCAGTCGGCATTGAAGAGTTTCTGGCCAAAGACCAGATTTATGAGCCGGAGGAAGAAGTGCTTGTCCAGACTGAGAAACAGATCATCAATGATGAAAAGTTCGAAACCGGACGTAAGTATCTTTATAATTTGATGGACAACTACAAAGCTGTGATTAATAAACCGCAGCCACATGAGGTTTAATATATAAACTTGAAGCCGGGCTCAAAAGAGCCCGGTTTTTTAAATTTTTAATATTTGTATGACTGGCCGCCGTCTATGTTGATGACTGCACCATTGATGAAACCTGACTCTGATAACAGAAATGCTGCCAGTGAGCCGACTTCTTCAGTTGTGCCGAAACGTTTCATCGGATTGACGGAGATGAATTCTTTGCATGCTTCTTCCCAGTTTTCAGGGTCCATTTGTTTTGATGAACCTTCGACTATTGCAGTCATGATTGCACCGGGAGCAATGGCGTTAATATTAACACCAAATTGTTCGTATTCTACAGCAGAGTTACGTGTAAGTCCGACGACACCATGTTTTGTGGCTGAGTAGCCCGACTGGTTGCCGACGCCGCGGATACCGCCGACTGAAGCAGTATTGACGATTGAGCCTTCACCCTGCTCTTTCATGACTTTAAGGACATGTTTCATGCCGAAGAAAACACCGTTCAAGTTGATGCTGACAACTTTCTCAAATTCTTCAGAAGTATAAACCTCTGTTAAGTTCTGTTTCCCTTCAATACCCACATTGTTAAAGAAACCATCAATTTCACCGAATTTATCAACTGTCTGGTTTACATAATTTTTCACATCTTCTTCTTTGGACACGTCAGCGGTAATCAAAAGAATTTCAGCATCAGGCACTTCACTTTTGATCAGCTTCTCTGTTTCTTTCAAACCTTCTTCATTTAAGTCCACCAGAGAAAGCTTTGCACCTTCATTAGCGACATGCTGGGCACCAGCCGGTCCAAGCCCCGAAGCTGCGCCTGTAATCAGTATGACTTTGTATTCAAAACGACTCTTCATTAAATGATTCTCTTTATAATCCAAATCTGTTCTATAACCATTTAACATTATGATTTGCTCAATAATGTGTTTAACATCACAAAATACAAGCTTGACTGAACTGCTGCGGAATTAATTTTATTTGTTCTTTTATTTTGAATGCATTAATAACTAAAATATATTAACTGTCATGAGGTTTTGTCACCAGGGTAACTTGTTATGTTGTGGCTATATTGTGTTTGATTTTCACGTGAAACAATATAAATATACTGTTATGACAGAAAACATCTTAACAGTAGATGGAGGATTTACTGCACAGTAAATCTAATCAATGGAAGACTAAGCAAGGGCTCAGTCTCTTTTTTATTGATGAAATTCATTCAAGTTGAATATTTGGTATCATTACATATAGAGATTATTCAGAAAGAAGTCGATAGCATGTTTCAACTCAGAAAGATATTCGGCGAAAGGATTATAAAAACAGGGATTTCAACATTTCTTACTGCCCTGATATGTATATGGCTGAATCTGCCGCCCATATTTGCGGTGATTACTGCGATTGTTACAATCGAACCGACGGCCAAAGCGTCGCTGAAAAAAGCATATGTGCGCTTTCCTGCTTCAATCATCGGTACGTTTATCGCGGTTGTGTCTTTGTTTATATTTGGAGAAACAGCGATTACATATGCTATTGCCGCAACTTTAACCATTTTGGTGACTTATCGTTTGAAACTTTATGATGGTGTGCTGGTCGCAGCGATAACAGCTGTTGCGATGATTCCATCAGTGCAGGATGCCTATGTCTATCATTTCACTTCAAGGCTGGCAACGACGATGATCGGCCTGACGACGAGCACCGTGATCAACTACTTAGTGCTCCCGCCGCAATATACAGACCGGATAAAGGAACTGGCCACCAGTGCAAAAGAAGACATTCAAAAACTTCTTAATAAGCGTTTGAAAGAATTGACCGATGAAAAATTCCAGTCCGTAAAATCGGATAAAAATTATAAAGCGATACAGAAAACGATGAATGAAGCAGAGCAGCTGCTGCAGTTTCAGCATGATGAATACAGCTATCTTCGGTTCAATGAGGAAGGTCTGCGGGATTTAAACAAGATTCAAAGAGAGCTGCAGTTCATCAAATTATATTTGATTCATGTGGGAAATCTGATCTATACACCGAGAAACCTGAATTTGAAATTTACCCAAAAAGAATTGGATACGCTGGAGAAAGTGCTGCCCCTGATTGATGAAGATATGTCAAAAGTTGATGTGGACCATCCGGTTTTAGAAGATTTGTATGACTGCATTAAAGAGCTGGATGAAGATTCGGTATTCAAAGCACATTTGCTGAATGAAATCATTCTGCTGTTCAGAATGCTGATCAACCACGATAAAACAACAGATGTCACGAATGTGAAAAAGGGTGACAATTAAAACTGCCGAAACCTCATGAAGGCTCCTGCAGTTTTTTAATTCTTAAATACCTTCTGGTATGATAAGTTTAAATTATATACGAGAAGTGAGAATCATGGCGATGGAGTTTAGAGAAAAGGACCTGGATCTGCAAAATATTAGAAAAAATTTAGATAGTCTGATTACGTATAAATCGGAAATAGTGAATGAGAACGCGAAAAACTCGCAGAAAAAATCGTCAGCCTTTTCAGGGCAAGGTCGGAAGTCAAAAGACGATCTGGGTATGGAGCGGCTTTGTATTTGAGTATCTTAAGAATGATGCCAAAGGACAGTATCTGTTAAAGAATATTGATGTTTTGGTAGATGGTCCGTTTATGCAGCAGCTTTTCCAGCCGAATCTGGCATTCGGAGGCTCATTGAACCAACGGATCATCGATATAACACGGTCCCTGTCGGATGATAA
>Ga0079225_10002528_pt1 | contig 10569 bp, 6 predicted proteins | sample Poulit2012_FD_76344 | JGI IMG/M metagenome (GOLD analysis project Ga0079225, IMG submission 76344) | Agricultural soil microbial communities from Georgia to study Nitrogen management - Poultry litter 2012 | ecosystem: Environmental > Terrestrial > Soil > Agricultural land | place: USA: Georgia...
CGCCTAGTTGGCCGCGTTGGCCCGTTTTGCGCGCGGAGCTGCTTGTGCTTTGAGAAGATGAGGATAGGTAAGGAGAGTGTCCTTGTCTGTTGAGGAGCTGGCACTTTCATCGCGGCGGAAGCATCGAAGTTAGGTTTGCATGGCATCGCTAGAAGAGGTTCTGGAGGCGTTCCGAGAGTTTCCAGACACGACCACTCGGGGAACGGCGTTTGAGGACCTGATGGTGCGGTATCTGGAGCTTGATCAGATGTATGCCCAGAGGTTCGACGCTGTCTGGCGCTGGCCTGATTGGCCGGGACGCGATGGGCGCAGGGATGATGGGATCGATCTCGTCGCGCGTGAACGCGACACCGGCGATTTGACGGCCATCCAGTGCAAATTCTACGACCCGGGCACATATTTGACGAAGGACAGAATTGACTCCTTCTTCACCGAGTCAGGGAAGAAGCCCTTCAAGAATAGGATGATCATCTCCACCACTAGCAAGTGGAGCGCGACTGCGAGAGCAGCGGTGGATGATCAGCACATCCCGGTACAGGTGATTGGTCCCGAGCAGCTGTCCGAAGCCTCGATTGACTGGTCCGTTGCGTGGCCTGGTGCTGAACCGCAGGTCACGATCACCCAAGCACCGAAGCACGAGCCACGCCCGCATCAGCGAGACGCCATTGAAGATGTGTTCGCCGGGTTTGCAAAAGGGAATGAGCGGGGCAAGTTGGTCATGGCGTGTGGAACGGGGAAAACGTTCACCGCGTTGAAGATCGCCGAGCGCACTGCTGAGGAGAACGGAGGTGGTGCCCGGATCCTGTTCGCGGTTCCCTCGATCTCGTTGTTATCGCAGACGATGCGGGAGTGGACGGCGCAAACCCGGATGGAAATGCGTTCGTATCCGGTGTGCTCAGATACGCGGGTCTCTCGGGCCGCTGAGGACATCTCTGTCGCTGACGTTCCTCTACCAGCGACTACTAATCCGGAGGTGCTCGCAGAGCATCTGCGACGTGGGCGGCGCGCCAAGGGATTAACAGTCGTGTTTACGACCTACCAATCTCTACCGGTCGTTGCCGAGGCACAAAAGGACGGCGAGTTAGAGCCCTTCGACCTCGCCATTGCTGATGAAGCGCATCGCACCACGGGTGTGACGGTGTACGGAGAGGAAGAGTCGAACTTCGTCCGAATCCACGACGCGGAGTACCTTGCTGCTACTCGTCGTCTTTACATGACCGCGACCCCTAGAATCTTCGATGAGAACACCCAGACCAAAGCAGAAGAGCACTCCGCTGAGCTCGCCTCAATGGACGATGAGGACCTGTACGGGCCGGAGTTCCACCGCCTTTCCTTCGGAGCAGCGGTTGAGCGAGGACTGCTCACCGATTACAAGGTGCTGGTCCTAACTGTCGATGAGGACATGGTCGCTGCCCCGTTGCAGGAGCAACTCGCCGGGGCCGATGGGAGCCTCCGCCTTGATGATGCCTCGAAACTGATTGGCTGCTGGAACGGGCTGGCCAAACGGGGAGGAACATCAGCAGCAGGGACGGGGTTCGCCCCCGGAGAGTTACCCATGCGCCGGGCGGTGGCCTTTGCCAAAGACATCAAAACCTCCAAGCAGGTTGAGACCGTATTCCCGGCTGTGGTGGACGCCTACCGGGACATGCTGACAGAAAGCGCTGACGATGGGCATGAGGTCAATGAAACGAACTTCGGCCTCAGTGTCGAGGCACGTCATGTTGATGGGACTTTCAACGCTCAACTGCGGCATGAGCAACTCGCGTGGCTCAAAGCCCCGGTCGCTGATGACGAGTGCCGGGTTCTGACCAACGCCCGATGTCTGTCGGAGGGGGTGGACGTTCCCGCGCTGGATGCGGTGATTTTCCTCAACCCTCGCAACAGTGTCGTCGACGTGGTCCAATCCGTGGGGCGAGTGATGCGCAAAGCCCCTGGTAAGGATTACGGCTACATCATCCTGCCTGTGGCCGTCCCCGCCGGGATGGCCCCGTCTGAGGCTTTGGGTAAGAACGCCCCATTCAAGGTGGTGTGGCAGGTCCTCAATGCCCTGCGTGCCCACGACGAACGGTTCAACGCGATGGTCAACTCCATCGATCTCAACCGCCAATCGAGCGACCCGGGCCAGGGAGCGGTGGGTGCGGACCGGCTCCTGACCGACCACGTTGGCCCCACTGTCGACACCGAAACCATCGACGATGGCGACACGGTCTCTCCCGCTCAGCCCAACGGGCAGCAGGTGGCCAGCCAGATGGCGTTGTTTTCATTGTCGGAGTGGCAAGAGGCGATCTACGCCCGGGTGGTGCAAAAAGTCGGCACGAGAACCTATTGGGAGGACTGGGCTAAAGACGTCGCGGGGATCGCCAGTGCCCTGGTATCGCGCATCAACGCCGTCCTGCACAGTGCCGCCCCTGAGATCACGAACGGGTTTGAGGACTTCCTCAAGGGCTTGCAGGACAACTTGAACGACTCGGTGACCGCCGATGACGCCGTCAGTATGCTTGCCCAGCATCTGATCACCAAACCTGTCTTCGACGCCCTGTTTGAAGGGCACGAATTTGCTAAACGCAACCCCGTAGCGGTGACCATGCAGAACATGGTGGCCCTCCTTGGGAGTGCGGGATTGGAATCAGAGACCGCTCACCTGCAAGGGTTCTACGATTCGGTGCGCCGCCGGGCCTCGGAAGTGACTGACGCCGCCGGTAAGCAACAAGTCATCGCAGATTTATATGAGCGGTTCTTCAAACTCGGGTTTACCCGCCAGGCTGAAGCTTTGGGTATCGTCTACACCCCAGTAGAGGTTGTGGACTTCATCCTGCGTGCCGCCAACGATGCCTCCAAGACTGCGTTCGGGCGAGGTCTCAGCGCCGAAGGGGTGCATATCCTTGACCCCTTCACCGGCACTGGCACCTTCGTCACCCGGCTCTTACAGTCCGGGCTGATCGAACCGCATGACCTTGCCCGCAAGTATGCCTCGGAGCTTCATGCTAACGAGATCATGCTGCTCGCTTACTACATCGCGGCAGTGAATATCGAAACCACGTACCACGCGATCACAGGCAAAACCGCGGCCGAAGACAACTACGAACCATTCGAGGGCGTCGTCCTGGCCGATACGTTCCAGATCACCGAAGACGGCGATTCTTTCGATGAGCTGATCTTTCCCCAGAACAACGACCGCATCACCCGCCAACTCGCCACGCCCATCAACGTGATCATCGGCAACCCGCCCTACTCCGTGGGCCAGGGCAGCGCGAACGATCTCAACGCCAACACCGGCTACCCCACCCTCGACGCCCGGATTACCGACACCTACGCCAAGTTGTCTACTGCGACGAACAAGAACAGTCTGTACGACTCCTACTTGCGCGCTTTTCGGTGGGCAACCGACCGCATCGGCGACAAAGGAATCGTCGCCTTCGTCTCCAACGGAGGATGGATCGACGGCAACACCGCCGACGGCATCCGCCTCACCCTCACAAGCGAATACTCCCGCATCTACGTCTACAACCTTCGCGGAAACATGCGACAGGCCGATTGGCGTGAAGAAGGTGGCCAGATCTTCGGAGCGGGTTCACAGGCAACAATTGCGATCTTCATTGGAGTAAAAGACCCTGAGCGCACTGGGCCATGCGAACTCTTCTACACCCAAACGGCAGATTTTCTCACGCGTGAAGAAAAACTTGCCACCATCGACGCCAGCAGCCTCGAAACCCTCGACTGGCAGAAAATCACCCCCAACACCCACGGAGACTGGCTCCACAAACGCTCCGACCACTTCACCACCTGGCCCACCATCGGCACCAAACGACCAAAACCCGGACAAATCACCGTCTTCAAGACGCACTCCGCCGGTTTACAAACCAATCGGGATGTGTGGGTATACAACTCCTCACGTGCCGAACTGAAGAATACGATCCAGCGCCTCGTAGCAAACTACAACGCTCAACACTCCCCTTTCGCCGAATACTGCCGAGCAAACGGCATCACGAAACCCAGGGAAAAGGACGTCACCGCTTTCCTTCGACAAACACCCGAAGCAGCCGACCCGAAGAACATCAAATGGTCATCGAGCCTCCATCAGCACCTAACGCGTGGAACAAGGATTGAACCAACAGGCGACTACGTCACGGGCCTGTACCGCCCATTCTTCAAACAGCGGGCATACTTCGGCCCGTTCCTGAGCCACCGCCGGGGTGAGCTCGACTTGATGTTCCCCACGCCTCACCACACCAACATCGGCTTCTATCAGGTGGGGGATGGTTCTGCCGTGCCCTTTTCAGTGCTGATGCTGGAATCTCTGCCGGATCTACATGTCACAGGAGCAGGCAGTGGTGGGCAGTTCTTCCCCCGGTGGACGTATGAAAAGGCGGAGGCCCCTGACGGTCAGCTTGATCTTTCCGGTGAGCAGGGGGAGGTGGATGAGTGGGGCTATCGCCGCGTTGACAACATCACTGATGAGATCCGCGATCTCTACACCCGCAAGATCGGTGAGGTGTCGAAGGACGACATTTTCTACTACGTCTACGGCATCCTGCATGACCCCGACTACCGAGAAGAATTTGCCGCTGACCTAAAGAAGATGCTCCCTCACATCCCGACACCCGAAACGCGTGACCAATTTGATGCATACGCAACAGCCGGCAAGCGCCTTGCGGAACTCCATATCGAATATGAGAACGTCCCTCCCTACCCGGTGAACATCCAGATCAAGAAGGGCGCCGACCCTGAGAACCGGGAGACGTGGCGAGTGAAGAAGATGCGTTGGGCCAAAAAGAAGGACCCGGTTACGAATAAGAATGTTGACGACAAGACTTCGATCATCGTCAACCCGTTCGTCACCATCAGTGATATCCCAGAAGATGCAGAACGCTACATGCTCGGCTCCCGCTCGGCATTGGGGTGGATTCTGGACCGCTACCAAGTCAAGACTGACAAACCATCCGGCATCACCAATGACCCCAACGACTGGGCAGACGAACACGACAACCCGCGCTACATCGCCGACCTCATCCCTAAAGTCGTCACCGTTGCAGTGGAGACCATGCGGATCATCAGCGAGCTCCGGGCAGATCCACGCTGATGCCCAGTTGTCATTAGGGCAGGCAGTTAGAGTTACTCAATCCTAAAAGGGAAGGTCACTATGTTAACTATCCGGAGTCGGGCTCGAAAGGCTACCGGTAGCCTTTCACTCGCGCTAACCGCTTGCCTGATGTTGGGAGCATGCTCCTTCGTGGGCGAACCTGGTGGATCAGAGCCCGAGCCAGTGACTTCTGAGGGAACCTCGCCCAAGGCGGAGACGAGCGAACCACCCGAATCGGTGGAGACCGAACTTGAACCCGTTCGTGACGGACCAGAGCTGCACCAAGTCGGCGATCTGATCGAACGACCCACGGCGGACCTCATCATCGAAACGCTGGAAGAGCGAGACGTTGTCGCCACCGATCACGAAGCAGACTACGAGCCTCGCGAGGGGGAGCGCCTGTGGTACGTGGACATCACCTGGACGAATAATCTCCCAGAAGTAGTCAGCAAAGAGTGCCATGGGCCCTATGCGATGGAATTGCACGCCTTCGACCTACAAGGGCGAGAGATGATGATGGTTGAACAACCCGGATACATCGAAGGCCAAGAGTGCGGAACCGGACTTATGCAAGGACAAACAGGCCGGTGGCAGTCAGCCTTCCACGGCCTCGATGAAGAGTTCGGCTGGTTAGTATTCGATGACTTCAACGGTGAAGAAGCCGTAGTCGTGTTAGACCCCGATCTGGAGTTGTACTATGACTAGCTCCTCCGGGAACTAGTTCTTCAGATATTCGGCGATCTCTCCGAGGTGGAGATCGCCCGTCGACGCAACACTTAGGGAGTGGACCAATGGGGCTGTGGTCACGGTTCAAGTGTTCTATTACAACATCAGCAGAGATGCCTAAGGCAGCAAAGAGAAAGCCGCCAGCGCAGGTACATGGTGTGGCGACCCTGCAGGCGGTCAGCTACTCTCCCGCCGCCTGCCGAGATCAGTCTGGCCCGCATGAAACCCACGGCGGCTGAGGCCCCGAATTGGGCGGGGGTAATCCCTAAATCTTCAATGACGAGTGGGGAGACGGCGTTCAGACCGCGCATGAGCAGCGGGCCGATGTCGACCGCTAGCACCAATGTCGCGATGAATCCGATGCTGGGTTTCGGTGCGGGCACTGGCGGCTGGCTCCTTATTTGTGACTGATCCGAATCTTATGGGGCAGCCTGCGCCACCACGTGGTGGGGTGACCTCTCCTCACTCACGAGTTGCGCGGCGGCGCGTTCCACTGCGATGCGTGGGTTGACCAGGTGCAGACCGCGGTCGGTGACAGCGGCGCGCACCTGCACCCCGACCGGTGAGCTTTCGCTGACCACCCCGCCGCTGAGAGTCACCGGAATGTGGTCATCGCCCACCACCTGCAACAACGTGGTGACCAGGTCGGTTGCGGCCTGCTGACTCACCTTGACCGCAAAGTGGTGACGGCGCCGGGCTAACCGCAGGAACGGGGCAGCAAACCCGGCAAGCACCGTACTGGCCGGCGTTCGAGCGATGACCTGGTGGAACTGTTCCACACTGCCGAAATGGTCTAAGAAACACTGCTGCAAAGCTGCGTCGATGGGGCCGCGGCCGGTCAGTGACCGCACCGCTTGGCGGACTGCTTCCGCGCCGATGCGGGCACCGGATCCGAAGTCACCGGCCTCAAATCCGAGCCCATCGGAACGCAGCACCTCACCAGTGGGTAGGAGGCGCACCGCCACCGCGCCCGTGCCCACCGCCAGCACCGCCCCCGCCTCGGGGCCGTGTGCAGCACGGCACTGCACGTAACCGTCGTCAAAAATATGCACCTGCGCCCCAAACCGGCGGGCGATGGCCGCTGCCACCACTTGGGCGTCGGCCGGGTAGGAACGGGCACCCGCGAGCGCAACCCCAATGCGCTCGGGGTGGGCGCCGTCCAGGAGGTTAGCCAGGTGATGCAACAGCGGTTCGCCGTCGTAAGTAGCCAGTGCGGTGGCGGTGAACCGCCCGTCGGCCTGCGCGGTCATCGCATCGCTGCTGGGCCCGGGATAGTCGAGCCACAGCCGTAGGCCGGTGCCGCCGGCGTCTACTCCCGCCACCCCGGCCGGCCCTTGGTTTCCACCACGTGAGGTCAAAGCGGCACGCAGATTCCCCTGTGCGGAGTCCAACGCGGCGGCGGCCTGGTCGGCGTTGCACCCGGTGGCTTGCTGCAACATCAACGTAGTGCGGCGGCGCAGTTTCGCGTTGGTCGCTTCCACCCCCACCATCAGGTTCGACACCGTCGCCCCGGCTTTCACCATGAGCGTCGTCGACATACTGTGCAGCACCACCTTTTGTGCGGTGGCAGCCTTCATCCGGGTGGAACCGGTGATCGCTTCGGCACCGGTAGGAATGGTGATGGCGTAGTCCGCCAGCGTTTCCAGTGGGCTCCCCGCAGCGCAGGTGACGGCGATCGTCAGCGCCCCAGCCGCCTGCGCGGTTTCCACAGCGCCCACCGCGAACGGGGTGCGGCCGCTGGCGGCAACGGCCACGACAATGTCACCGGGGCGCACGTTGCTGGTGACCACGGCGGCGGCGGCGTCGGCGGAATCTTCGGCGTCTTCCACCGCGGTGGTCATCGCGCTGGCCCCGCCGGCAATGTGGGCCCGAAAGCGGGTGTCGCTCACCCCGTAGGTGGGCGGGATTTCAGCGGCGTCCAACACGCACAACCGACCGCTGGTGCCAGCACCGAAGTAGTGCAACGTCGCGCCCGCCCGGTACCGGTCGTACATGGCGTCCACTGCGGCCGCCAGTTGCGGCAGCGCGGCGGTCACCACATCCAGCGCGTACCGATCTTCGGCGTTAATCAGCTGCAAGGCGTGCAGGGTTGAAACGTGCGCGATGTGGCGAGTGCGCGGGTTGCGATCCTCGGTGCTTTCGGCAGCGCGGCTTTTGTTAGCGCGGTCCATCTCAATCCTTCCGGCGCGCCCAGGGGCGAAGTTCGGTGTCATCAGCTAAACCCAGGTGGTAGAGGTGAATTTCGTCAGCTGGCCATCGGGCCGCGAACGGTTCGGGGTCGAGCGCCCCAGGTGGGCTGGGGGCCACATTTACGTACAGGCCGCGGCGTCTGCCGGCGAGCGCCGTGAATTCGGTGTCGGTTTGCTCCGGGCCGCCCCAGGCGCTGCCAATGACCACATCAACCTCGCCCGGTATTGCCGCAATGGGCACCCCGGGAGCGAACCCGTATGGTGACGCTGCGGCGAAGACGGCGATCCGCTCGCATCCCATGCCGCGCGCGGCGGCAGTGAGCTCGGCAAGCACGTCGCGTGCTAATGCAATCCTGTCCGCGGCGAGCTGTTCTTGGGCGGCCATCACTGGCGCCGCATCGACCGGCAGGTCGCCGCGCAGCGCGGCGCGCACCGCTGCGTGGGCAGGTGGGCCGCTGGCGCTGCGGCGCTGCTGGCACGGCACGCAAAAGCACCATGATGCCAGCGAGCGTAGCGGGGCAAACACCCCGCGGGATTTGTCGTGAGCCACCGGGTGGACGGCGCCGAGCGCGGTGATGGCTTCTAGCACCAACCCGTCGGCTGCGCCGTCTACCAGGGCTGCTGTCACGGCGGCGCGCATGTGGGCGCGCACCTGAGGGTGGGAGGGGCATTGGGTGTAGGGCAGTTCGCGACCCAGGGCGGTCACCACGTTCCATTCGCTCACCCCCGGTATCCCTTCCAGGTGGTTGAGCACCAGCCACGCATCCACGGCCACCCCGGCGGCCTGGAGCTGGTCGCGCAGGGCGATGAAGTCATCGGGGGTGCTCCACCGGCCGGGTGGTGGTTGGATTGCCAACCCGTCCCAGGCACGCCCGGGCAAGTAGCGTGCGCTGTGCCAGGCATCCACCACGTGGTGCCCGGGCAGCGTCCGGTCGATGGCCCGCACCGAGTGGTAGAGGCCTGCTACAGCCACGCGGTCGGGTTGTAGGTCGTCCACCACCCGGGCCAGACGGTCGCCGTGGTCCCACGGGTAGGCGTATCCCACGAGAGTCAGTGAAACCACCCCGATCGGTGTGTCGTCCACGGCTCCGTGTCGGTACCGAAATCCGGAATGAGGCAGCGGGCGTAAGCGGCATCGTTGCGTTCCCGAATAGTGGTTTCCACGTACCGCTGGTGTGCCTGGGCTAACTGGTCGTCGTCCACCTGCACGCCAAGCCCGGGGCCTTCGGGTACCTGCACGTGACCATCCACAATGGGGATGGGGCCGCCCACAATAATGTCGTGGTCGCGGTTCCACGGGTAGTGGGTGTCATTGGCACGGGTGTCGCCGCGGACCGCCGCCGCCAGGTGGGTCATCGCGGCCATCGACACCCCCAGGTGGGAGTTGGAATGCATGGACACCCCAATCCCGGCGGCGTGGCACAGGCGTGAGAGCTCTACCGCGCGCCTCAACCCACCAACTACATGGTGGTCGAGCAACACGATGTCGGCCGCTCGGTGAGCGATGGTGCGCAGCGTGTCCGCGGTGCTCCCGGCTCGCATATTGGTGGCGGTGGGCAACGGCCCTTGGGCGGTAAGTTCCACCATCGCCGCATGCCCGGCCGCGGGATCTTCCAGGTACTCTAAGGTGCCGCGCATCCGCTCACCGGCTTCATATGCTGCCATCATGGACCAGCGTGCGTTGGGGTCCAATCGGAGCGGCGCCGCCGGAAACGCATCCCGCAGCGCCATGATGGCGTCCAGTTCAGTGCTGATGGGGTGCACCGCACCTTTGAGTTTCCAGGAGGTGAACCCAAAGTCGCGGTGCATCCGCTGGGCTATGTCCACCACCTGAGCGGCGGTTAACACCTCGCCCCATTGGTCGGGTTGGTCGGCGTCCAAATGGTGGGCCAACTTGTAGAACAGGTAGCCGGCGAACTCGGCGTGTTCCCGGGCCGCGCCGCCCAGCAGATCCACCACCCGGCAATTGATGCGCTGGGCGAACGCATCAAGCATCGCCACTTCGATTGGGGCAAATGCCCGCTCCGCCAGGTGCGGCAGTTGCCGATGAACCGCCGACCGAGCATTTTCGATCTCGTAACTTGACATGCCGGTGACGGTGCGGCCCGCTAGGTGAATGGTCTGCAGCAGCGCTGCACCGCCATGTGCTTCTCCCACCCCTACCTGCCCGTTCGCGGTGTACACCTGCACAATAGTGCGCAGCGCTAACGGCTCGTGGATTCCGGCCACGTTCAGCAGGGGCGGGTCGGGGAAGGCGATTGGGGTGACCACCACCCGTTCAATACGGTCGATGGTCATGTGTGGCTGCGTTCCACCAAGTCACGCAACTGGTCCAGGTCCGCTGGGGCTGGCGGGGCCAGTGGGGCCCGCGGCTTACCGACCTGCAACCCGCCCATGGCAACCCCGGCTTTCACCAATGAAACCGGGTAGTCGCCCCGTTTGGAGCGCAGCTCTGCGAACGGGGCAAAGAACGACTTATTGAGCTGGTGTTGGGTGTCGGTGTCACCAGCTTCCAAGGCCTGGTTGAACGCAACCGCGATGTCCGGCGCGAAAGCAAACACCGCTGAAGAGTAG
>Ga0079225_10002529_pt1 | contig 10569 bp, 8 predicted proteins | sample Poulit2012_FD_76344 | JGI IMG/M metagenome (GOLD analysis project Ga0079225, IMG submission 76344) | Agricultural soil microbial communities from Georgia to study Nitrogen management - Poultry litter 2012 | ecosystem: Environmental > Terrestrial > Soil > Agricultural land | place: USA: Georgia...
GCCGAAGCACGGTCGGCGTTGGTGCCGTCACCCCACGTGTTGTCGTCGTCGGTGAACGTCTCACAAGAGGACTCGGTGTTGTTCATGTCGCACGTCTCGCCGTCGCCGCGCGACGGGTCGATCATCTCGAACCCGCTGCCCGTCGACGTGGTGTCGATGGGCACCTCTCCGACGAAGATGCCCGTTCCTGTGCCGGCCTCGGCCGCGTGGTTGCTCCTCGCTTGGTGGCGGGTCTGCTCGGTCTGCTGACCGATCCGGATCGGAGTCGTGATCGTCTCCTGTGCGCTGCGTACCTTGCCCGTACGTGCGTCGGTCACGACCTCTTGACGGCTCGGAGTCTGTCCGTCGGCCTGCACCCCGCGAACGACCGTTTGCCACGCGAGCGCCGGTCGACCCTCGCGCGCGTCGACGACGAGCCGAGACTTGCCTACCTGGCGTACGGTCGCCGAGGTCGCACCGCGCCGAGCCTGTCGCTTGGCGGCGCGCTCGGCGACCCGCGGTTCGGTGCCGACGCGGATCGCGCGGTCCTGCGCGACCGACACGCCGTCCGTACGGCCGTTCTCGCCGACGTGGACGACGAAATCGCCGCCCAGGACGGGCAGTCCACGGTACGTACGCTCGTAGCGGATCGCGGCGTCGTCACCCGAGGTGATCCTGTCCGTCACGCGGTACGCGTCGCCGGGTGAGCCGTGGACATCGGCACGGTTGTTCTTCACGAATTGTCGCGCGACCGCTGCGGGGTTGTCGTCTTGGTCGGCGTTGACGGCTGACGCCCCGTTCAGTGGCGCGACGGCGCCCAGTCCGGCCGCGAGCAGCGTACCGCTGGCGACCGCGATGACCTTCCTCATGAGAGTTCCTCTCGATAGGGGTATGTCGAGAGGCTCCCCGGTCGACGACGGTTTCATTCATGCCATGTGGTCATGCCGTCGCTGTGCGTGTGTTCTCCGCGTTTCACGTACATCCTCGTGCTGGTCGGCTTACGATCAACGAACAGATCGGCCCTCACGAGTCTCGGCGCGTGATCGTCGCTTTCTGGCTACCGCTGGTCGGGCGGTAGGGAGGTGGGGCGAGATGCGCGCTTTCTTGCACAGGCTGGGCGCCATGTGCGGCCGATGGTCGCTTGCGGTCGTTGCGGTGTGGGTCGTGGTGCTCCTCGCCGCGCTCTGGGGGCGTCACGAGTACGGCGGCGACCTCTCGAACGACTTCTCGGTGTCCGGCAGCGAGTCGGCGCGGGGCGTCGCCTTGCTCGACGCGAAGTTCCCCGAGCAGGGCGGCTATGCCGGGACCATCGTGTTCCACGCGACAAACGGAAAGGTCACCGCGGACTCGGGTGCCGTCTCCAAGGCGATGGCGCGCGTCACCGACCTCGATCATGTGATCACGGCGTCCGATCCGCTGAAGACCAAGGGCTCCACCGCCGTGTCGAGAGACGGTAGCACCGTCAACGCTCCGGTGTCGTTCGATGTGTCTCCGACGACGCTCGACGAGTCCTACCTCCACGATCTCGACGACGCCGTCGCACCCGCACGTTCGGCTGGGTTGGAGGTCGAGTACGGCGGCGGGGCCGGTCAGATCGCCAACACCGTCGACGACCGGAACTCGGAGATCCTCGGGGCAGCGCTCGCGTTCATCCTGCTCCTCATCATGTTCCGTTCCGTCGTGGCCGCGATCCTTCCACTGGCGGCAGCGGCGTTCGGGGTCGCGACCGGGCTCTCGGTCATCGGCATCATCGCGGCTTCGGTCACCTTGCCGACGATGGCGCCCACCGTGGCGACGCTGCTCGGGCTGGGCGTGGCGATCGACTACGCGCTCTTCCTCGTCGCGCGTCACCGTGAGCAGCTGGACGCGGCGATGGATCTGCGCGAATCGGTCGCCAACGCCACCGCGACATCGGGTTCGGCGATCGTCGTCGCGGGCGGGACGGTGATGCTCGCACTGCTCGGCCTCTACATCGCCGGGGTCTCGTTCGTCGGTGCCCTGGGCCTGTCCGCGACCGTCGTGGTCGGTGTCGCGATCGTTTCCTCGCTCACGTTCGTACCGGCCCTGCTTCGTATAGGCGGCAGCCGGATCCAGTCCCGACGCGAGCGGCGTGGCCGACACGACGATCGCGCTTCCGGGGTCGATGCCGAGCATGAGCACACGATCTTCGCGCGCTGGGGCAAGTACGTCAGCACGCGGCCGCTGAGGTGGGCGGTACTCGCGACGCTGGCTCTGCTCCTCCTCGCCGCCCCGCTGCTCTCGATGCGTCTCGGCCAGCTCGACGCGGGGACCGACCCGACAACCGACAGCAGCCGACGCGCGTACGACCTCATCGACGAGAAGTTCGGCGCAGGAGCCAACGGGCCGCTCGTGGTCGTGACCGAGACCTCGGACGAGTCGAAGCAGAAGCGGCAGACGATGTTGTCCGACCTGCAGAAGAAGTTGCAGGGGACCGAGGACGTCGCGTCGGTGGGGCCGGCGGAGACGAACACGAACGGCACCGTGGCGACATTCCGGGTCATCCCCGACTCGTCACCACAGTCGGCTAGTACGCAGACGCTCGTACGCACGATCCGATCCGATGTCCTTGCCGGAGACAGCGAGTCCGCGTACGTCGTGGGGACCACAGCGAGCAACGTGGACTTCACCGACAAGGTCAGTCAGCGCATGCCGTGGCTGATCGCGGTCGTCGTCCTGATCGGTTTCGCCCTCCTGACGGCGGCGTTTCGCTCGGTCGTGATCGGTGTCAAGGCCGCGGTCCTCAACTTGTTGTCGATCGGCGCCGCGTACGGGGTCATCGTCACGATCTTCCAATGGGGTTGGGGTTCGTCGCTGATCGGCATCGACGAGACGGTGCCCATACCGGCGTACGTGCCGATGTTCGTCTTCGCGATCGTCTTCGGACTGTCGATGGACTACGAGGTGTTCTTGCTGTCGCGCGTCCATGACGAATGGCTGCGTACCGGGGACGCCGCGACGAGCGTCGCCATCGGATTGGGGGCGACCGGCCGCGTCATCACGACGGCGGCCGCGGTCATGGTCGCGGTTTTCACCAGTTTCGTCTTTGCCGACGACCCGGCGGTGAAGATGCTCGCGGTCGGAATGGCTGTCGCGGTGCTGATCGACGCGTCGATCGTGCGGATGCTGCTCGTGCCGGCGATCATGGCGATGCTCGGAGCACGTGCGTGGTGGGCACCGCCGCCGATCCGTCGGCCGCTCTCGCCGACCGATGTCAAGCCCGCTCCCGCCGGACCACAGCCCACCTGAGCGGCGTGTGCCGGCCGGCTCACCTGGTCGCTTGTCGACGAGCCCATTCGGTGTAGACGGGCTGGTTCGCGAGCGCCTCGTCGAGTCCGCCCGCGACGAACTTACCCAGATCTGTGAGGTGATCGGCCATCGCGTTGTGCTGTTCGGTGATCAACAGCTGGCGGACGCGCAGCGGTGAGTCGGCCAGTGGCTTCAGCACCGCACCGGTGCAGCGGTTGGTCGGGACACTCGCGGCAATCGCCTCTCCCGCCCGGATCAGCTCCAGTCCCAGACCGTCGCTGAGATAGTGCACGATCTTCGGGGTGAACCCGACGGCCAGGCACAGATCCATCATGCAGTCCGTCTCCCTGTCCACGTCGAGAGGCGACAGAAGCCAGTTGTCTTCGGCGAGCTCGCCCAGGTGGACCTCCGGTCGATCCGCGAGCGGATGGGTCTGCGACATCAGGACGAAGGCCGGCAGCGTTCTGATCTCCTTGCTCACGACGCGTGGGTCCAGGGGCAGTTCGTAGCCTACGAACTCGTGGACGATCGCGAGGTCGAGCCGTTTACCGATGACGAGATCGATCAGGCCGCTGATCCGGGCTTCGCTGTCGGTCACGATCTCCGTGTTCGGGACGATCGCGCGCAGGCCGTTCATCAACGCGAGAAGGGCTTGCCCGTACCGAGCGCCGATGCGCACTCGCGTCGGGGACGCCCCGATCGCTGCGGCGGCGTCGGTCTGCAGCGAGTCGAGAACCGAGAGCACGGCGTTGGCCCGCCCGACCACCAGACGCCCGAGTGTCGTCGGTTCGACGCCATCGCGCGAGCGTACGAACAACTCACCGCCGAGTTCGCCTTCGATGCGCCGCAGTTGTCGTGTCAGGGCAGGCTGGGTAGAGCCGAGCGCCGTCGCGGCGGAGGTGATGCTCCCTGCGTCGGCGATCGACTTCACCAGCCGTAGATGCCTGGACTCGATGTCCATCCTGTCGAGGATAGACGCGGTTGGCCGGTTCGGCGTCTTCTAAGCCTGATTCCGTGGATAGGGATCGCTGGGGCTCGCGTGTCTGGGCATCCCGACCGGCGGCGTTCTCGTTGCTCGAGGCACGACCGGGTGCGCCGTCGCTCCTCGGCGAATGGGGGCACCTCCCGGCCGCCTCACGGCTGGGGGACGGATCGGGCGCCAAGACCCGCTCGCTGTCCAGCGCCCTTATCCGCGCGACCTCTAACAGTTCAAGTACAGGACTGTCGAGAGATTCTGGACATGTCAATCCAAAATGTGTCAGGATGGGCGCATGTCACGGCCACGAGAGTTCGACGAGCAGGCGGCACTCGATTCCGCCATGGAGACTTTCTGGTCGCATACGTACGCCGGAACGTCGACGGCTGACCTGTGTGATGCGACGGGCCTGTCGCGGAGCAGTCTGTACAACACGTTCGCCGGCAAGGCCGAGCTCTATCAGAGCGCGCTGCGTCGGTACCACGAGCTGAAAAGCGTCGAGCGTGACGAGGCCGTCGATGCCGAGGGCACCGGCCGCGAGAAGCTGGAGCGGTTGCTCGGCGAGGCGCTTCGCGAGCAGTGGGAGAGCGACGAGCGGCGGATCTGCCTGGTCGTGAATGCCGCCGTGGAGGTCGGAAGCGCCGACGAGACCGTTGCCGCCCTGGCCAGACGTAACCTCGAATCCTTCCGAGACCTGCTGTCGCAACTCATCGCGGAGGGGCAGCGCGACGGCTCGATCGCCTCGACGGCACCGGCGCGTGACCTCGCGGGAGTGGTGCACGCCGCCCTGAATGGTGTGCAGGTGGCAGACCGTGTCGCCACGGACGACGCGGCCGGCCGTGCCACGGTGCAGACGCTGATGTCGCTGCTCTGAGCCGACTTCGAAGCGCGGCGTGGCTTTGGCATGACCAGATTTTGTACAGATTAGTCCAGAAGGGGGAAGTGATGGAATCGGGAACCCAGAGGCTCCCGCTGGCGGTCCACGCGCTCGCGCTCGGGATCTTCTGTCTGGGCACGTCGGAGTTCATGCTCGCGGGGCTGCTGCCACAGGTCGCGAACGGGCTGGACGTGAGCCTGTCGAACGCCGGGTTGCTGATCAGCGCGTTTGCGGTCGGCATGATGGTCGGCGCTCCGGTGATGGCGATCGCAACCCTGCGACTACCGCGGCGCGCGACCTTGCTCGGCGCGGCATTCGTGTTCGGGCTAGCGCACCTCGCGCCGTTCGCCGTCGACGGCTATGCCGCGCAGGTGAGCGGGCGGGTGGTTGCCGCCGTGGCATGCGCGACGTACTGGGCTGTCGCGGCGGTGATCGCGACCAGAATCGCCGGACCCGAGCGCACGGCGCGCGCGATGGCCGTTCTCGTCGGTGGGCTCACGCTCGCCAACGTCGTGGGAGTCCCGGCGGGGACGTGGATCGGTGGCACGTTCGGGTGGCAGGCCGCGTTCGTCGCGGTCGCGGTGGCGACGGCTGGGGTGATGGTGCTGTTGCGCTCGCTCATCCCTGTGTTGCCCGACGCGCGTACGGCGCTGCCGATGCGGGAGTTGGTGCGGTCCGAGACACGGGTGTTCCGCGATCGTCGCCTGTGGCTGGCGCTCGCCACGACGGCGAGTTTCCAGGCCGCCGTGTTCTGCGCGTTCTCGTATCTGGCGCCACTGCTCACCGGCGTCGCCGCGCTTCCTGGGGCGTACGTGCCACTGGTCCTGCTGCTGTTCGGCGTGGGTACGTTCGTCGGTGTCACCATCGGTGGCCGATACGCCGATCGCGACATGCTCGCCAACGTGATGATCAGCCTCGCGGCGATGGTGCTTGCGCTGCTGATTCTGGCGGCACTCGCCGGGTCGCGGGTCGGCGCCGTGATCGCTGTGTTCGTGCTGGGTGCCACTGCGTTCTCGATCGCGGCGGCGCTCAACGGCAGGGTGTTCGCGTTCGCGGGCGACGCACCGACGCTGGCCGCTGCGGTCAACGTCACGGCATTCAACGTGGGCAACGCGGTCGGGCCCTGGCTCGGCGGCGTCGTCCTCGGCGCGGGACTCGGTCTTCGCGCACCCGTATGGACAGGCGCCCTTATCGGCATGGTCGCCCTCGGCTTCGCCGCGACCTCGTGGCGGGTCGAACGAACGGATTTCACACAGGATGAACGAGAGGATCACTATGTCAACGAATGAACGCCGCGCCGTCGTGGTCGGTGCGAGCAGCGGGATGGGCCGCGCGATCGCCGCGGACCTGATCGACTCTGGAGCGGCTGTCGCCCTCATCGGGCGAAACCGCGATGCATTGGAGGAGGTGTCAGGCGGCGACCCGCGGCACCTCCCCCTCATCGCCGACGTCCTCGAACAGTCGGATGTCGACGCGGTCTTCGAGCGAGTGGCGAAGGAGTACGGAGGCCTCGACGTCGCCGTCAACACCGTCGGGATCCTTCCTCCACCGTCGCCGGCGGTCGACATCGAACGCGTCGACCTTGAGCAGGCAATGCTGACGAACGTGGTCGGCGTCCATGCGGCGATGCGTCACCAGATCGCGCTGATGCGTGAGAGCGGCGGTTCGATCGTCAACGTGTCGTCGAACCTCGGGCCGCACAAGAGCCTGCCCGGCTTCGGGGCGTACGGGGCGAGCAAGGCGGCGCTCAGTGCGCTGACGAAGTCGGCCGCGCTGGACCATGCCGCCGAAGGCATCCGGATCAATGCGATCAGCCCTGGCCCGTCGGACACCCTCATGTCATACCAGCCGGGCGAGACCGATGCAGATCGCGCGGCCCGGATGAAAGAGCAGAACCCTTCGGGGCGTGTCGCGTCACTGCCGGAGATCGTGGCCGCCGTCCGCTATCTCACGTCGGACGATGCCGCGTATGTCGTCGGCGCGGATCTCGTGATCGACGGCGGTGTCTCTGCGTGAAAGAGTCACCGGTCGCGGAGTCTCTTTGGCCGCTCAACGGACTACGTCGTAGACGAGCTTGGTGATGCCGTTCTCGTAAGTCTGTGACTCCAGGACCGTCAGCATCTGCTTGTCTTTGTCGGTGGTGCTGAACATCCGCTTGCCGGCGCCGAGGATGACGGGGAACAGCAACAGGTGGTACCTGTCGATCAGATCGGCGTCGGCAAGAGTTCGGGCGAGGGTCGCGCTCCCGGCGATCGTGATCGGTCCGCCTTCGGACTCCTTCACCTGCGCAACATCGTCGAGCGAACGAAGTATCGTTTGCTCACCCCAGTCGGCGACGAGTGCGTCGTCGGTGAGCGTCGTCGAGACGATGTACTTGGGCATGGCGTTGTAACGCGGGAATTCGTCGGTCATCGATGGCCACACAGGACTGAATGCTTCGTAGCTGGTGCGCCCCATCATCAAGGCGTTCGCCTCTTCCTGCTCCCGCCCCTTCAGCTCGTACGCCGCAGGCAAGAAGTCGATGTCCTTGAACGTCCAGCCACCGCTGCGGTGCGGCTCGGCTTCGGTTCCGCCGCCCGGGGAGTCGACGACGCCGTCGAGTGAGACGAAGGCGGAGTAGATCAGAGTGCGCATCGTGCAAAGTCCTCTCGCGCGCAGGGCGGCTCACCCCGGCACAGGTCGTTCCAGCTCTTGTCGGGTACGACGACGGTGGAGCGCCGTTCTCATCGGCCCGAGTGCGGATCGCGGTACCGGTACGACGCCACACACGGGTCAGCCGCGGCGGGTGGGGCTCCCGATCTCTGCCGCCGCGTCGCGGGCCACCTGTCCGAGCGCGTCAAAACGGGCGTCGGTGAGGCGACTGCCGGGACCCCAGATGCTCACCACGGCGAGTGGTCGCCCGCTGGAGTCGAGTACCGGAGCGGACACCCCGTACGCCGATTCCTCGTACTCGCCGCGGCAGACGCCGTAGCCTCGCTCGCGGGTCGTGGCGAGTTCGGCGATCAGTGCGTCGGGGTCGGTGATCGTGGTCGCGGTGTAGTCGCGCAACGGTTCAGACAGCACCCGATGAACCGCCTCGTCCGAGGAGTACGCGAGCAGCGCTTTTCCCGTCGACGTGGCATGGAGCGAAACGGTCCGGCCGTGCCACGTGGCGGAGACGACCGCGGGTGGCGCGACCTCGTCGACGTACGTCAGCCCGTCGTCGCGGACGACGGCCAGCGATGCGGTCTCGCCCGTCTGCAACGACACGCGTTCGAGTACCTTGTGTGCCGATTGGACGAGCACGCCGACCCCGGCTGCTCCGGCGAGTTCGACGACTCCGAAACCGATCGCGTACCGCCCGGTCGGGCGGTCGACGGCCACCATTTCCAGAGATTCGAGCGTGCTCAGGATGCGCCATGCCGTTGCGCGGTTGAGCCCGCATTTCGCCGCTAGTGACGCGACGTTCGCGCCGTCGTCGGGTGCCGACGCGACGGCACGCAGCAACGAAACGGCACGGTCGACCGACTGGACGCGGCCCGACCGCGCACTGGGTTCGGGCCCGACCGGTTCGCCTGCGGCCTCCACGGCGCCTCCTTGACGGGTTTTGCAAACATCACTATGTTCACATCGCACGATGGATGCTCGCATAGTGAACGGTACGGATCAATGAACGGACTTTCCCGTCGCGACGTTCTCCGGTTGGGAGCGTACGCCGCAGCGGGTGCCGCGGGCATGGGCGCGTTGACGTCCTGCGGCGCGGTGCCGGGAAAGCCCGATCCGAACGCGCCGCAGAAGCGTGGCGGGGTCTTCAGCCACGGTGGCACCGGCGGAAGCCTCAAGGACACGCTCGACCCGCACTCACCGGTGACGAACCCCGACATCGCACGGTGCTGCAATCTGTACGAGCCGTTGTTGATGTGGGACGAGAAGTACAAGCTCCAGCCGGGGATAGCGAAGGAAGCCGTCCCCAACGCCGACGCCACGACGTGGACGATCCGCCTGCGAGACGACGTGATCTTCCACAACGGCAAGAACCTGACGGCCGACGACGTGCTCTTCACCCTGTCGCGTGTGGCCGACCCGAAAGAGCCGACCTCGGGCGGTGTCGAGCTGTCCAAGATCCTCGACCTGAAGAACTCCCGCGCACGCGGCCCACACACGGTCGAACTCCCGCTGAAGTCCCCGTACGCGGTGCTCGACCAGCTCCTCGCCGAGTACACGGTCGGTATCATCCCGGCCGACTTCGACATCAACAACCCCGTCGGCACCGGCGCGTTCAAGTACGACACCTTCCAACCCGGGTTGCAGAGCCGGTTCCTCCGCCACGACGACTACTGGGGCGACCCGGCATGGGTCGACGAGCTGATCATCTACGACTTCGCCGACGACGCGGCCAAGGTGAACGCGCTGCTCGCGGGGCAAGTGCAAAGCGTCGACAACCTGCCGACGTACCTCGTTGATTCGGTCGCCGACCAGGGCGCGTCCGCGCTCATCGCGGAGACCGGCGCGTGGGTGCCGTTCACGATGCGGGTCGACGTCGCTCCGTTCAAGGACAACCGGGTACGCCAGGCGTTGCGGCTCATCGCCGACCGACAGGAGATGATCGATCAGGCGCTGAACGGGTACGGCTTCCTCGGCAACGACCTCTACTCTCCGTTCGACCCCTCGTACGCGGGCGACGACCTGCCACAGCGCGACCAAGACATCGACAAGGCCAAGTCGCTGCTCAAGCAGGCGGGCCGCTCCGACCTGCAGGTCGAGCTCGTGACGTCGACGGCGGTCGGTGCGGGTGGCGTCGAGTCGGCCAACTTGTTCGTCGACCACGCACGCGAGGCCGGCCTGGACATCGCGTTACGAAAGGCCGATCCGAACACGTTTTACGGTGAGCGCTACCTCTCCTGGCCGTTCGCGCAGGACTTCTGGAACACCCGCAACTACATCCCGCAGGTCGCCGTGTGCGCGCAGAAGGGCGCCACGTACAACGAGACCCATTTCGACGACCCCGAGTTCAACGCGCTGATCGCCAAGGCCCGCAAGGAGACCAACGAAGACAAGCGGAACCAGCTGCTGCAGGACGCGCAGAAGATCGAGTACGACACCGGCGGCTACATCATCTGGGGCTTCAAGCGCCAGGTCGACGGCTACTCGAACCTCGTCCAAGGGTTCGTCCCGCACCGGTACATGCCGTGCTCGGCGTTCCAGTTCCGCCGCGTCTCGTTCGTATAGAGGGCTGACCCGAGATGACCGACGTTGCAACTGCCGAACCCACCGAGAGCGGGCCCAGCCCGCGCCCTCGCTCCGCAGGAATGGCCTGGACGGCGTGGCTCGCCCGTCGCCTCGGCCTCGCGGTACTGACCCTGTGGCTCACCTCCGTTCTGGTGTTCTTCGCGACAGCGGCACTCGGTGACCCGGTGAAGGCGATCCTCGGCAAGAGCGCCGCAGCCAGCCCCGAGCGCGCCGAGCAGATCCGAACCCAGCTCAACCTCGA
>Ga0079225_10002530_pt1 | contig 10568 bp, 8 predicted proteins | sample Poulit2012_FD_76344 | JGI IMG/M metagenome (GOLD analysis project Ga0079225, IMG submission 76344) | Agricultural soil microbial communities from Georgia to study Nitrogen management - Poultry litter 2012 | ecosystem: Environmental > Terrestrial > Soil > Agricultural land | place: USA: Georgia...
CTCGAGCGAAAAGTAGTGGAGCGGCGTCAACATTCTATTTCATAACGGATTGTAATCGTTACATATAGGACATTATTTGCGACTCGTCTCGTTAATATGTAAAATAATAATTGGAAAATAACGCGAAAAAATACATAGTTGAGGAGAATTAAAATGGGGAAAACGTTAATTTTTGGTCACAAAAATCCCGACACAGATTCGATCTGTTCTGCACTTGCATATGCAAGTTTAAAAAGTAAGTTAGGAATGGACGTTGAACCAGTACGTTTAGGTTCACTAAACAAAGAAACGGAATATGTATTACGTGAAGCAGGTGTAGAAGCACCGCGCAAAATTGAACGTGTCGATGATGACGTAAAAACAGTCATTCTCGTCGACCATAATGAGTTTCAACAGTCAGTCGATAACATTCGTGACGTACAAATTTTAGAAGTGATCGACCACCATCGAATTGCAAACTTTGAGACGAATGATCCACTATATTTCCGTGCGGAACCAGTCGGTTGTACAGCCACGATATTATTACAAATGTTTAAAGAAAACGATGTAGCAGTTTCAGAAACGGACGCACGACTATTATTGTCCGCCATCATATCTGATACATTATTATTCAAGTCACCGACTTGTACAGAAAGAGATAAGAAAGCTGCAGAAGAGCTTGCACAACTTGCAAAGGTAGATTTAGAGACATATGGTCTTGATATGTTGAAAGCTGGAACAGACGTAAGCGATAAAACAGCTGCGGAACTATTAGCAATGGATGCAAAAGAGTTTACGATGGGAAGTGCAAAAGTAGAAGTTGCCCAAGTAAACGCAGTTGACGTCGAAGAAGTTTATGAGCGTCAAGCAGAATTTGAAACGGAAATGTCAAAAGTTATCGAAGAAAAAGGGCTCGATCTATTTTTGCTCGTCGTTACAGACATTATTGAAAGTAATTCCGACGGGTTAGCGTTAGGTAATGCGGCGTCAAATGTAGAAAAAGCATTTAACGTTACATTAGAAAACAACCGGGTATTATTAAAAGGAGTCGTTTCTAGGAAAAAACAAATTGTACCGAACTTAGAAGCGGCATTTGCATAAGAAAAAACGGAGTAGAATAGATTTCTACTCCGTTTTGTTTTCATGTTCCAAGCTATTGCCATTGTCCATTTGTTTAAAGACGCGACAACTTCCGTCTGGGCGTTTATTACAATATGGACACTTACTCACGTCAGTAATTTCTAACGCGTAGTTGATCGCATCCGTCGTATCGTTAAAGAAATGGTTCTTACCAATTACATCGTATAATCCGCTACGCTTTAGCATACGGAGCGGTTCTTCACGGATTTCTGTAATGATGACCGTCCCTTTACGGCGAATGAAGTCTTTTACGAACCGGGATAAATTCGACACACCGGTTACGTCCATCATCGATACGTGGCGCATTTTTAAGATAAGCACTTTTGGACGTTGTCGTAAATGTCTCGTTAACGTCGACTCGAAACGGTCTGCCGCACCGAAAAAGAGTGGACCGTGAACTGTATAACTTGCAATAAGTGGACAGCTATACTCTGATGCTTCACGGTTATTGCGTTGAGCTTCATCTGCAAACTGTACCGGCATGATGTTTTGTACATCTAGTACGCTACTAACTCGACGGACAAAGGATACCATAGCGAGAAGTAAGCCGATCGGAACAGCGATCGTTAAGTTAACGAATACTGTTAGTAAAAACGTCGTTATTAATACGAGTGAATCACCGGTGCGCATGTTTAAAATCGATGCGAACGACTTATGCTCACTCATGTTGTATGCCACAACCATTAAAATTGGCGCCATACTTGCTAAAGGTACGTAATATGCTAACGGCGCAAATAAAAGTAACGTAAGCAAAACGAATACACTTTGAAACACTCCGGAATATGGACTTACGGCACCACTTTTAATATTTGTTGCAGTTCTAGCGATCGCACCTGTTGCCGGGATTCCACCGAGAAACGGTGTGACGATATTCGCAAGTCCTTGTCCGAATAGTTCCCGATTTGAATTATGTTGTTTTCCCGTCATTCCATCGGCAACGACAGCGGACAGTAATGACTCGATACCGCCGAGCATCGCAATTGCAAACGCTGGCTGCCATAAATATAGTAACTTTTCGAACGTTATTTCTGGTATGTGCAATCCAGGTAAGGCTTGTGGAATGCCACCGAAAGAAGACCCAATCGTCGCTAACTTATCCGGGAAAAATAAGTAGCTAATAAGTGCGGGAATGATGAGTGCAACGAGTAATACAGGTACTCGTGGAAAAAACCTCGGAACGAATCCGATAATGGCTAATCCGAGAAGAGCGATACATATGCTATAAAAGTTAATAGTATGAAAGTTATGGAAGAGCTCAAGCATATTTTGATGAAAGTATTGCTTTTTTTCAATGTTTTCTAAACCGAAGAAGTTTTCTAACTGTCCTGTAAAAATGATTACCGCAATTCCGGCAGTAAAACCGATTGTAACAGGGCGCGGAATATACGTAATTAAACTTCCGAATTTAAAAATGCTCATTAAAACTAACATGACGCCAGCGAGCATCCCGGCGATGAGTAAATCTTCATACCCGTATTGCAATACGATAGCTAATAAAATTGGGATAAAAGCACCGGTCGGTCCCGCGATTTGGAAATGAGACCCTCCGAATATTGCGACAATTAGACCAGCAATAATCGTCGTATAAATGCCGTACTCCGGGCTAACACCTGAAGCGATAGCAAAAGCCATACCGAGGGGGATGGCGACGACGCCGACTGTAATACCAGCGACGATATCTTTACGCAAATCGCTCATCGATAACCCTTTAAAGCGATCATCTTTTATCAATTACATAACACTCCTGTTTTCTTGTTGCTATCATTTGTGAAAAAACTTGTATAAAGTCGTTTACATGTAAAACCGTACCAACAGATATTGGTACGGGAAAAATGTATTAATATAAAGTTTTCCATAACAATTTTTGTTTCGTCTTGACGCTTAATAATATAATAGGTCACACAGCCTATTATATCACTATTATACGTTCATGTAAAAACTTACGCGTAATGAGCGTCTAAATAGATACGTAAATTGAAAGATGAAATGGAGGTTACATTGTTCAAAAAAGTGTTACATCACGGATAACGGAATAAAACGATGCGGAAATCGACCGGAAGAATAGTATGTAAAGTAGAGGTATGTGAACATAAAAAGAGCTAACGTTTTGTTATAGATCTATTGAAATTTATAATGAGAAGGTGATTTGTATGTGTATCGTAATTGATTCTCATATTCATATCGATCAATATAGTGAAACGGAACTTCAGCGTATATTAGAGCGAATGAAAGCCGATCAGATCGAACGGTTAATTGCCGTGGCAACAAATATAGAAAGTGCAAGGAAAATCCAACATTTGTCTACTACGTATAAAGTAATCGAACCGGCGTACGGTTTTCATCCGGAACAAGCTTTTCCTCAAGAAAATGAATTAGATGAATTATTTTCTTTTATTGAAGCGCACGCTAACGAGATGGTAGCAATTGGCGAGGTAGGATTACCGTATTATGGGCGGCTAAATGGGGACATAGATGAACGAGATCAGGGCCGTTATGTCGAATTATTAAAACAGTGGATCACGTTAGCAAAACGATATGACAAACCGTTAAATTTACATGCAATTTATGAAGATGCAGCGACTGTATGTCATTATTTAGAACGTTATTCGGTGAAGCGAGCTCATTTTCATTGGTTTAAAGGGGATGAACTTATTATCGATCGATTAATTGCAAATGAGTATTACGTCTCAATTACCCCCGACCTATTATATAAAGAGCGAACGCAACAATTAGTAAAACGTTATCCGCTTGAATTCATGATGGTTGAAACAGATGGACCTTGGCCTTTTGTTGGCCCTTTTCAAGGAAAGTTGACCGAACCGAAAATGATGCATCAAACGATTGCGATGATTGCTAAATTAAAGCGGTTGCCTGAACAGGAGGTGTATGAGACGATTTATGAAACGACTCGCCGCTTGTATCGTATATGATAAATTTGATGACATCGATGTAAATTACAGCAACATGTCTAAAGTAAATAAATAGGTAAACAATGCGAACAGTTAAATAGAAAAAGTAATGTTCAAAAAACGACGTAAAAAAGTAGCTCATTTTTTAAAATATAAAGAAACTAGGTGATATATTGACTCGAATTTACATATTATTACTCATCGTCATGCTCGTATGGGGCTTTAACTTATCTGCATTAGTCGTACTCGTAAACACTTTACAGCCGATTACGTTAACCGCTTTTCGGATTTTTGTCGCCGGAATTGCTGTGTTACTTATTGCAAAAGCGATCGGTATTTTTCGTTTACCGACAAAAAGTGAATGGAAAACGATTATGATTATAACGATCTTTAACGTCGCTTTACATCATTCATTGTTAGCGGTTGGATTGACGAAAACATCGGGAGTGAATGCGAGCGTTATTTTAGGAGCAGCACCGTTAATGACGATGGTCTTATCCGTTCTATTATTAAAAGATCGTGTTTCGCGCATTCGTGTGCTCGGTTTTTTATTAGGATTTTTTGGGATCATTGTGACCTCGATTGCTGGTGAAGGTGGTTTTCAAACCGTTTCGCTCGGGGATGTACTCGTCTTTTTATCGATCTTTATGCAGGCCTTTAGTTTTATTTTAATAAGTAAACTAAACCCGACGTTTGATCCGCGGCTTTTAACGGGTTATATGTTAGTGCTCGGTTCCTTCTTTATATTAGTCGTTGCGCTTATCGTCGAAAGGGATATTTCGCAAATCGCAAACTTATTTCAATGGAAACTCGGTTCCGTTTTTCTTTTTAGCGCAATTGTTGCCACTGCCTTTGGACATATGACGTACAATTTGGCGATAAGAAATGTCGGTCCATCAGAAACGACAATTTTCGTTAATTTAAATACGTTGTTCGCAATTTTAGGGGCGGCGCTTTTTTTAGGAGAGCCAATTTTAGCACATCATTATGTTGGACTCGTGTTAATTATCGTCGGCGTATTTTTTGGTGCGGGAACATTTGAATACGTCATCCGGCGCCGTCGCGAACGAAAACATGAAACAAAAAAGTCGTAAGAACGGATGCGTACCGTTCTTACGACGATTATTGAAAGACGATCGTTTTGTTATCTTTTACGATAATCCGATCTTGTAAATGCCATTTTACTGCTCGAGCTAGGACACGACGTTCTACTTGTTGTCCAATTTTTTTCAAACTCGCGACGTTATTACGATGATCAACTCGTTCAATATCTTGTTCAATGATCGGCCCTTCATCGAGTTCATTCGTAACGTAGTGCGATGTCGCTCCGATTAGTTTTACACCTCGGTCGTATGCACGCTCATACGGTCTTGCCCCGATAAACGCTGGTAAAAACGAATGGTGAATATTAATAATTTGGTTCGGGTACTTTTCGACGAAGTTTGGTGTTAAAATTTGCATGTAACGAGCTAAAATAAGAAGATCGATATTGTACTCTTCCATTAGTTCTAGCTGCTTTGCCTCGACTTCTTCACGAATATCTTTATTTGCTGGAATGTAATAATACGGGATTCCTAATGGTTCGACAATTTCGCGTGCATCTTCGTGGTTACTGATGACGAGTGGAATGTCTGTGTCAAGATCACCACTTTGCCATTCCCATAATAGCTCTAATAAACAGTGCACTTCTTTCGATACATAAATAGCACTTCTTTTTCGAGTTTCGTTATACGTAAACGTATAATCCATTTCAAATTCTTTCGCCAATGCTTCGAACTTTTTCTCCACGACGTCTCGATAGTCGAGTAAGTTTTCTCGATAATATTCAAACCGAATGTAAAACATTCGTCTCGGATCATCACTAGAATATTGGCTCGATTCGATAATATCTGCACCATTTTCGTATAAAAACGTCGAAAGTGCTGCGACAATCCCTGGTTTGTCTGGGCATTTTACTAATAAACGCCCGATATCTGATTTTTTTCGATTAGAATAAATATCTATTGTCATTTTCATTCCGCCCCTATTTCTCTTTCATTATTAGTTATTAAGATTACTAGTCCGAAAGTTAATCCTTTGCCATAACGACGCCGACAGGTTTTAACGTATGAACGATTTCGATCGTGCCTTTATGTGCAGCGATGACTTCTTTCAATTTACGATAAACGAACGGACTTTCGTCAGTACCTGCACCGCGCAATTCTACACCGTATCGTTTTACGGCTTCCATCATCTGTTCATGACTAATTGCACCACCACGACGTTTACGGGTTTTCCAGTTCATTCGCCCAGCAGCTTTCGTTCGACTCATAATTCGTCCCGCACCGTGAATCGTACTGTAAAATGCTTCTTTACTTTTATCCGACTCGACTCCTTTTAAGATGACGGATATATCAGCCATACTTCCACCGACAAAACCTAACTGACCCGGCCAAGCAGGTGTGGCCCCTTTACGAACGACGATATACTCGGTGCCATCGTGTATTTCTTTCCAAGCGTAATTATGATGATTGTGCACTTCTGTGACAGCTTCTGCACCGAGAATATCGACTACTTGTTGTGCAACGTAATCACGCCCAGCATAAGCGTACTTGCCAGCTAACGTCATCGCACGAAAATACATATCACCTAATTCACTGTCAAGATCAAGCAATGTTGGTTTTGCATCCATCGACTCACGAGGTGCTCGATCGAAAAACTTCAGCCCTTTTGACAAGTTAAGAAAACCAGTTGCCGTTCTATGTCCAAAGCCACGGCTGCCGAAGTGATTTCCAACCCATACTTCGTCTGTTTTCGTATCGATTAAAATATCAACGTAATGATTTCCTGAACCTGTTGTACCTAACTGAGCACGGGCTGTTTCTTTTAACTCATCGTGTACATCGTTACCGAATTCTTTAAATACGTCCCAATCTGGATCATCGAATAGTTCATGATCGACGCGATGCGGATTATTTCGTCCGAAGCCGAACGGGATTTGTTTTTCTACTTCATCCATAATCGTACTGATCTGCCCTTTTATATCGTCATACACTAAATTTGTTTTGACAGCTTTATTTCCACAAGCGATATCGAAGCCGACACCAGACGGTGAAATTTGACCTTCATATACGACGACGCCTCCGACAGGTTGTGAATATCCATAATGTCCATCGGCGCATAAAACACCACCAACGACATTCCCCTCTTTCAAACAATGATCGAACTGTCGTAAAGTATCTTTCTCATGGTTGCCAAAAATAACAGTCCTCAATCTTATTCCTCCTCTAGCATCTATTATACATGAATTTACAAGAACCTCTATTATTTGTGATAGTGGCTATCACTTTAAGTGATAGACCTTATTAATCTTTCTTTAAAAACAATTTATTTCCATTGCAAAATTTCCGTTTTAGGCGTATTATATAAGTAAGCTGCGATGCGCGTAATTTATTTAAGTTTAACCTCTAAATAAAAATTAGGGAGTTTTAATATTGAGAGTCAGATGTCATGCCTCGATCGAGTGGAAGACAGAAGGCTTCTCTGCGAACACCCACTTGTAAAGAGTGGTGGTTAAAACTTACTAATTTAATTACGGCATCTGTGGCTCACTTTTTTTATAAAGTGAAGGTTATCGTTTCATAAACCTGTTCTTGCCTATCGGCAAGGGCAGGTTTTTCTTCAGGAAAAATTACTTTCGCAATCATGAATGTGAAATTAGGATGTGATTTTATTGACGGATACGAAACAGAAGACATCCGAGCATCGGCCGATTGTCATTATATTACTTGCCGGTGCATTTTTAGCCATATTAAATCAAACGTTACTCATTACCGCGACACCTCATATTATGGAGGAGTTTTCGTTATCGGAAAACTTAGGACAATGGGTAACGACTATTTTTATGCTCGTTAACGGAATTATGATTCCGATTACAGCATTTTTAATGGAAACGTATACGACTCGACGTTTATTTATCGTTTCTATGTTAGTGTTCATCATCGGAACGATCATCGGGGCGATTTCTTTAAACTTTACGATGTTAATGATTGGTAGAATTGTTCAAGCAATCGGCGCCGGTGTCATCATGCCTTTAATGATGACAATTTTCATGTTAATTTATCCTGTTAATAGACGTGGATATGCGATGGGAATGGCTGGGCTCGTCATTTCATTTGCACCGGCAATTGGTCCAGCTTTATCCGGATGGTTAATCGACTTTTTACCGTGGCGTGCACTATTTTATGTAGTTCTTCCTCTCGCTATTCTCGATGTCATTTTAGCATACGTGTTCATGAAAAACATCATACCACGAACGTTTCCAAAAGTTGATTACATGTCGATCGTTTTATCAACACTCGGCTTTGGTGGACTGTTGTTCGGTTTTAGTATCGTCGGTGATTTCGGGTGGGCACATACGGGAGTTATCGTCTCTTTAATTGTAGGAGTCATTACGTTAACGTTATTTATTCTTCGGCAACTATCATTACGAGAACCGATTTTGGAATTCCGTGTCTTTAAATCAGATATGTATACGATCACACTCATTATAAGTATGGTCGTCTTTACGATGCTCATTGCAGCAGAGACAATATTACCTATTTACATGCAGTTAATGGCTGGGTTTTCCGCTTTTGAGTCGGGGCTCATGATTTTACCTGGTTCGCTTGTGATGGGATTTTTATCTCCTTTTATCGGAAAGATGTTCGATGCGATTGGCGCTCGGTTATTATTAATTGTCGGGTTGCTCATCATGACAGTAACGACGATACCATTTACATTTTTAACGTCGAAGACGTCACTAACGTATTTAACGGTCGTCTTTGCCATCCGCATGATCGGGATTGCGATGGTCATGATGCCGTCTACGACAGCGGGATTAAATGTGTTGCCACGACGGCTTATTCCACATGGCACAGCGATGACGAATACGATGCGTCAAGTGGCAGCTTCGATTGGAACAGCATTTTTAATTATGATTATGACGATCACAGCAAAAGACCCTGCCGATGGAGGGATGGAAGCACTCGTTCACGGAGTGAACATTTCCTTCTATGTTGCAACTGCTATTACGGTTGTTGCTTTATTATTATCGTTTTTTGTCAAAGATAGTAATCGATCGACAGTAGAAGAAGTGAGCTAAATAATCGTTCGATAAAGATATGTGATAAAAAGTTGACAAATAAAAAACACCTATGTATAATTGTTCATAATTAAATGTATGAGTACATATTAAAGACGTTGATGAGAGAAAGTACGATTTCATATTTACTTTTACAGAGAACTCCGGTAGCTGAGAAGGAGAAAGAAATAGAAATCTGAAAATGGTCTCAGAGTCTCGTGCTGAACGTACGTTTCGTACTAGTAGGTTCCGACGGGATTTGGTACCCGTTATCAATACCACGGTATTCAGAGCATCAAGAACGTGTTTGTCGTTCCGTGCTTGCGTACTTAGTGAGGTTATTTGTGTGAGCAAATAACGAAATAAGGTGGTAACACGTACATAACAGCCACGTCCTTATATGAGGGCGTGGCTTTTTTGATTCTAAAAAACGATTAACTATTTTACGGAGGGGTAAAAACAATGAAAAACTTTTTAGTGTTGCAAACAGATTTCGGCTTATGTGATGGTGCAGTTAGTGCAATGTATGGTGTAAGTTTATCTGTCGATCCGACGTTACAAATACACGATTTAACGCATGAAATTCCACAGTTCAACGTTTGGGAAGGTTCGTACCGACTTTATCAAACGGTACCATATTGGCCGAAAGAAACGGTGTTCGTCTCCGTCGTCGATCCAGGGGTCGGCTCTGATCGTTTAAGTATCGCTGTAAAGACGAAAGGAGGCCATTATATTATTACACCTGACAACGGTACGTTAACGCATATAAAACAACATATCGGGATTGAAGAAGTACGTTTAATTGATGAAAAAATTCATCGCTTGCCAAATTCAGACGATTCTCATACGTTCCATGGTCGTGATATATACGCTTTTACAGGTGCGCGCCTTGCAGCGAGAAAAATTCGTTTTGAAGAGATTGGAAAGATCATTTCGGAAAACGATATTGTAGAACTAATTCAACCGAAATCTAGTTGTGAGCGAGGCTATGTAAAAGGAAATATCGATATATTAGACGTTCGTTTCGGTAACGTTTGGACGAATATTGATCGTACTCTATTCTCTCGTTCTGGAATAGAATACGGTGATGCGGTAGAAGTGAGAATTTTCCACCATAATAATGAAGTATATTGTAATACGTTAACGTTCGGGAAGTCATTCGTCGATGGGAATTTAGGAGAGGCACTCGTTTATATTAATTCAGTTGGAAAGGTAGGAATTGCATTAAATCAAGGTTCTTTCGCCGAACAATACGATATTGGTACAGGAATTAATTGGCGTATTCAAGTTAAAAAGGTAGCGACACAATTGTTTTCTAACCGAAATGTCGTAAACTATTTAGAGAGCAATGTATCTCAATAGGAGGGTGTAATTTGTCGAAAGTAGCATATCCGTTAAAGGAAAAATTGTTAGAAACGTACGATGAATCTTTAAATATA
>Ga0079225_10002531_pt1 | contig 10566 bp, 10 predicted proteins | sample Poulit2012_FD_76344 | JGI IMG/M metagenome (GOLD analysis project Ga0079225, IMG submission 76344) | Agricultural soil microbial communities from Georgia to study Nitrogen management - Poultry litter 2012 | ecosystem: Environmental > Terrestrial > Soil > Agricultural land | place: USA: Georgia...
CCCGTACTCGAACTGGGGCACCCGCATCGACGTGATGGCCCCAGGAGGCGACATGGGTACGGACTGGTACAGGAACGGTTTCCCGGACGGCGTGCTCAGCCCCACCTTCGCGGAAACCGCGGGCAACTGGGACTACAAATTCGAGCAGGGCACCTCCATGGCTGCTCCGCACGTTGCCGGCGTGGTGTCGCTCATGCTCAGCGTGAATCCCGACCTCGGGCAGGAAGACGCCCGGCAGCTGCTCGCCGGAACCGCGCGGCCGCTCAGTGTGAAGGACTGCGGCCTGCCGGACGCGTGCGGAGCAGGCCTCATCGACGCGCATGCCGCCGTACTGGCCGCGGCTGGTTACACGGGCAGCGGACCGGGAACGGAACCTCCGCCGCCACCCGAACCGGAACCGGGAACCGGACCCGCGGAGCCTGAAGGGCCGCTGCTCATCCTCGCCTTCCAGGAAGACGCGGACGGCGAACTGTTCGAAACCAGCCGCCAGTCAGGGTCAGGCATCATCACTGACTTCAGTTTCAGTGCGGAACCGGGAGAAACGATGCTTGCCGCCTGGTCCGATGAAAACGGGGACGGCACGGTGAACGCAGGGGATTACTTCGGCGTGTACCCATGGCCGCTCACCGTGCGCGGCGGTGAAACGGAAACCGGCCTGGAACTCCGCCTGGATTAGGTGGTTGACGGTATGGCGCTTAAGGAAGCGCAGCTGCTGGAAACACTGCCGGAGACGCCTCCCGCCGAACTGCTGCCGTATCATTGACGCTCAGGTCCCGCCCGCCGGTTCAGTCCGCGGGCGGGACCTGAGGAAGGGGTTCGATTGATGTCCAACATCCCGGATCTTGAATTCCGCAACGGGAACACCATTCCCCAGGTCGGTTACGGCGTGTTCAAAATTCCACCGGAGGAAACCCGCGAAGCGGTACTGGAAGCTTTCCGGGCCGGTTACCGCCACATCGACACGGCGGCCCTGTACGACAACGAAGAAGGCGTCGGCGCGGCACTCGCCGAAAGCGGCCTCGACCGGTCTGACGTGTTCGTGACCACCAAACTGGCCGACTCGTTCATGGGTCGCACCAACGCGCTGGAACAGTTCGAAGTCAGCCTCGAAAAGCTCGGTACGGATTACGTGGACCTGTACCTGATCCACTGGCCGGTGCCGGGGCAGGACCTGTTCGTGGAAACGTGGGAAGCACTGCTGGAAATACGTGAGAGCGGCAAAGCCACGAACGTAGGCGTGTCCAACTTCCAGGTGCATCACCTGGAGCGCCTGCGCCAGGAAACGGCAGAGCTGCCCGTCATAAATCAGATTGAGCTGCACCCGTGGCTCGTGCAGCAGGAACTGCGTGACTATCACCGTGAGCACGGCATCGTGACGGAAGCGTGGAGCCCGCTCGCCAAAGGCGGGGAACAGCTGGAGAACCCGGTGGTGAAGGAAATCGCAGCCGGGCACGGCCGTACGCCCGCGCAGGTGCTGCTCCGCTGGCACCTGCAGCTCGGCAACGTCATCATCCCGAAAAGCGTCACGCCTTCACGCATGAGGGAAAACCTGGAACTGTTCGACTTCGAGCTTTCCTCTGCGGAAATGGAACGCCTCTCCGCGCTGGACGAAGGTCTGCGCACCGGTCCCGACCCGGACGTGCGCGGCGCTTAAAGCCAGCCGTTGCGCCTCGCGATGCGGGCGGCCTCGACGCGGTTGCCCGCACCGAGTTTGCTTATCGCTTCCGAAAGGTAATTCCTGACCGTGCCGGGGGACAGGCCGAGGGCCGCGGCCGTTTCGGCGCTGCTCTCCCCTTCCGCCGCACGGCGCAGCACCTGCCGTTCCCGCTCCGTAAGCGGGTCCGCTTCCACCCAGGCTGCCTGGGCCAGCTCCGGTTCGATGGCCCGTCCGCCCGCATGCACCCGCCTAACCGCTCCGGCCAGTTCAGTGGCCGGAGCGTCTTTCAGCAGGTAACCTGCGGCGCCGGCCTCCAGCGCCCGCCGCAGGTAGCCGGGCCGGGCGAACGTGGTGAGGATCACCACCCGCACGGCCGGAAAACGCCTGCGGACGGTTGCGGCCAGTTCCAGACCTGAACCGCCGGGCATTTCAATGTCTGTCAGGAGTATGTCCACACCGTTGCGTTCAAGCAGTCCGAGCGCTTCGGCTGCACTGCCTGCCGTACCGGCAACCTCGATGTCCGTCTCGAGGTCCAGCAGGGCTGCGAGTGCTCCGAGCACCATCCCCTGGTCTTCGACGAGCAGCACCCGGATCATGCGGGCACCGTCGCCAGCAGCCGGAAACCTTCAGGTCCCGCGTGCAGTTCGAGCGTGCCGCCCTGCTGTTCAAGCCGCTCCCGCATGCCGGCGAGCCCGTGCCCTTCGGTGACGGCAGCGGCCGGACCGTCGTCACTGACCTCCAGGAGCAGTTCCTCCCCGCGGCGGTTGAGGCTGATGCGGCAGCGCGTCGCCTGCGAGTGCCGCAGCACGTTCGTCACCGCTTCCCGCACCACGAATGGAAGAATCTTTGCGGCGGGCCCTTCCGGTTCTATGGCAGCCAGGTCCTCCTCGAATTCAATGCCGGCCGCCTCGAGGACAACGCGGACACCAGCCAGTTCTGCCCTCAGGTCCCGGGCCCGGTAACCGCTGACGGAGGTGCGCACGTCAGCGAGTGCCTGGCGGGCGAGTTCCTCGACTTCCCGGATTTCCCAGGCCGCCCTGGCAGGGTCGCGTTCGAGGAGCCGGCCGGCGAGTTCGGATTTGAGGACGACGACTGACAGGGTGTGCCCGAGGACGTCATGCATGTCCCGGGCGATCCGTTCCCGTTCCGCGGTCTGCGTGACCTCCCGGATGCGCGCATTCGCCTGGCGGAGCTGTTCCGTCATCTGTTCCCGTTCGTGTTCGGCATTGGCGGTGGCGCCTGCAATCAGCAGCATGACCAGGGAAACAGCGTGCGAAAGTCCCGCGAACGGACTCTGGTAGGCGAGCGCCAGCAGCACCGCCTGCAGCAGCTGCACCAGCGCAAGGTAGCCGAGACTGTGCCACAGCTGGCGGCCGTGCCGGAACGTGCCGAGCAGGAACGCGGCGTACACGTAAAAAATGCTGGCTCCCGTGTTGAAGAACGACAGCACGAATGCCGCTCCGCTGAGGAGCAGCACGTGGAGCATGGTGCCCCGCGGATACACGCGCAGATAGAAAACCGTGAAGGCTGCCGCCGCCAGCAGCGCCAGCAGCCACTCCCAGGGCCGGCCCGCACCGAAGGCGGGTTGCATGAAGAGCAGCAGCAGCCAGACGAGGTGCACCAGCAGCTCGCTGCGCTGCGCAGGCCGGCTTGCCTGTTCACGTACGGTCATTCAGGCGCTCAGCTCCTTCGTGCTGCGCCGGTACAGGAAAACGGCGATTCCCAGGCAGACGGCAGTCCAGGCCGCCAGCACGAGCACGCTGGGCAATGCGGCAGTCAGCCGGCTCGCTTCAAGGGGCAGCAGGGCCAGCTGACCGAGGTGGTACGACGGCAGGAACGGCGCCAGGTTCACGATGAAACGCGGCAGTATTTCCAGCGGCATCCACAGGCCGGCCAGGAAACCGAGTGGCAGGTAGGTCAGGTTGATGACGAGCGGGGCGGTGTTCGGACCCGTCAGGTAGCCGAGCACGAGACCGAGTGCAGAAAACGGGAGCACTCCGGCGATCATCGTGGCTGCCAGCGCCAGCCAGGTGCCGGCAGGAAGGCTCACGCCCTGCGTCAGTGCCGCTGCGCTGAACATGAGCACCACTATTGCGGCAGCAGTGACGACGCTCGCTCCGGCTTTGGCGCTGAAGTAGGCGAGCGGCGGCATCGGTGAGGCGCGCCGCAGCACCATCCAGCCCTGGCGGCGTTCCAGCGCCACGGTCATACCGAAACTGAACAGTCCCGCCCCGATGACTCCAAACGACCCCATGGTGGCCAGCATATAGGCGGCGGCGTCGGTTCCGCCTGCCTGCTGGGCACCGAACAGGAAAGCGAACAGGAGGTAGAAGATGAGCGGGAACAGGAGCGACATGAGTGCGTAGGCGGGCATGCGGATCATGCTGAGCAGCTCGTTGCGGAACTCGAGGAGGTAGATGCGGGAGAGTGAGCGGCGCTCAGCAGGCCGGGCTGCTGCTCCTGGTGGTGTGGCGGTGCGCATGTCAGTTTCCTTCTTTCCGGGAGTGTGTCAGTGCTACGAACGCTTCGTCGAGGCTGGAGGCTTTCACTTCGAGTTCCTTCAGCTCCGGGTCTTCTCCGAGGAGCGCGCGGGTGACGTTTTCCGCGTCGGTGACGAGCAGTTCGACGGTTTCTCCGCTGCGGGACGCGGCCAGCACGCCGGGCAGTTTCCGCAGCCACGGCAGCGGCAGGGCGGTGCGGGCACGGATGCGGCGGCCGGACGCCTTTTCCTTGATCGCGGCGGGACTGCCGTCGGCGACTATGCGGCCTTCCCGGAGCAGGACGATGCGGTCCGCCAGGCTGTCTGCCTCCTCGAGGTAGTGGGTGGTCAGGAGGATGGTGCGGCCGGCCTGTTTCAGGTCGCCGATCACGCGCCACAGGGAACGGCGCGTTTCCACGTCGAGGCCGGTCGTCGGTTCGTCCAGGAACAGCACTTCCGGGTCGCCGCTCAGGGCGAGCGCCAGCTGGAGGCGCTGCTGCTCGCCGCCTGAGAGGTGCCGGTAACGGCGGTCGGCGAGCCGTTCCAGACCGGTCAGTTCCAGGATGTGCTGCAGCGGCGCGGGCTTCCGGTAGTAACCCGCGAACGTTTCCAGGTGTTCCCGGACCGTCAGCAGGTCGGGTATGCCACTCGTCTGCATCACCACTCCGGTGCGGAGGCGGGCTTCGAGCCGGCCGGCCCGGCCGCCAAAGACGCTCACATGGCCGCTGTCGGGCGTGAGCAGGCCGAGGAGTACGTTGATGAGCGTGGTTTTTCCGGCACCGTTCGGCCCGAGGAGGGCGGTTGTGCTGCCTGCCCCGATTTCGAGGCTGATGCCGGCGAGCGCCGTGACGCTGCCGAAGCGCAGCACTGTTTCGTGCAGGGTAAGCGGCGCCGTACCGGGCGTCGGGGTTCTCGTGTCGGTCATGAAGCTCAGCATGCACCGCAGCGCCCCGGGAGTGGCAGTAGTGACTGTCAGCTGCAGAAGGTGACGTTTGTCATGCGCTTCATGTATCCGTTAACTGATTGCCGGGAATTTCCCCGGGCTGGCTGTCTGCAGCCCAGCGGGCCTGGCGCCACACTCCGCGCACTGCCGCGACTTCGTGGGCGCTCAGGCGCGCCCGGTCGAACACACGCCGGAGTATGTGTTCCGCCGTGGCGGCGCGGTTTTTGTCCGTGTAGCCGATGTGGAGGAGCACATCCATCATCTGGCCGTACATTCCTTCCAGCAGCGCCCGGTCGGCCAGTTCTTCTTCCGGGCGGACCGGCCTTCCGTCTTCCTGCTGCTGGAACCATTCGTAGCAGAGCACGTTGACGGCCTGGGCCAGGTTGACGGAGGCGTACTCCGCGGTGGGGATGGTGATGAACGCCTGGCAGCGGTCGAGTTCCGCGTTATTCAGCCCGGCATCTTCCGGGCCGAACACGAGGGCCGCTCCGGTTGCCGGCAGTTCCCTGATGCCGTCGCGGGCAGCAAGGACCGTATTGCCGCTGCTGGCGCGCTCCCGGGCGGTCGTTCCGACTGCCCAGCTGCAGCCCCGGAGCGCTTCTGCGAGCGTGTCCGTCACCGTGGCCTGTGCGAGGACGTCGACGGCGTGGGAGGCGAGCGCTTCGGCGCGCGGGCCGAGCCGGCAGCGGGGAGCGACGAGGTACAGCTCACTGAACCCGAAGTTTTTCAGGGCGCGGGCGGCTGCGCCGACGTTGGCGGCGTCCTTCGGTCGGACGAGGATTACGCGTGGAGGCACGGTCACAAATTAACGCAAAACCCGCCGCGGACCTGTAACGGTCCGGCGGCGGGCTCCCCATCAGGCGGAACCGTGCGGTTCCGCCTCAGGCTGGCATTCACCAGCTCAGGAGGCAGCCTGCTCCCGCAGCCTGGCGATGCGGCTGGCCATGCGGGCCTTCCGGCGCGCTGCGTTGTTTTTGTGCAGCGTGGAGCCTTTGGCGGCCTTGTCGATGAGGCTCTGGCTCACGCGCTGGTATTTGGCGGCGGCTTCGAAATCACCGGCTTCGGCGGCGTTCACGGCTTTCTTGGTGAAAGTACGGATGGCGCTTTTGCGGGAGCGGTTGATTTCACGGGCCTTGGCCGATTTGATGATGCGTCTTTTCGCTGACTTGGTGTTGGCCATTGTTCTCCTAAAAACATCTCCGGCAAAGCTGTGCTCGCTTCGGATCACTGCCAGCCGGAGTAGTGGCAGTACCGGTCCATAAGCCGGATAAGTTTAGCACGGGCGGGCGGTGCCCGGCAAGTCGCGTGCTGCGGGGGCGGGGTTCGCCGCTGCGGGCGTTTGCTGTTATCATGGGCGTTACCGATATCCGGGAACTGCTTTTTGTCTGACCCGGCATGGGCTGGAGGAAATATGGAGGTTACCCTCAAAATTCGGCGTTTCAATCCCGAACGGGATTTGCTGCCGCATTTCACGGAGTACAGGATTGATGTGGAACCGACGGACCGGGTCCTGGACCTGCTCAACCACGTGAAATGGGAAATTGACGGCACGCTCGCTTACAGGCGCAGCTGCGGTCACGGAATCTGCGGTTCTGACGCCATGCGCATCAACGGCGTGAACCGGCTTGCCTGCAAAGTGCTCGTGAAAGACCTGGGCAAATTCATCACGGTGGAACCGCTCGGCGCGTTCAAGGTGCACAAGGACCTGATCGTCGACATGGAACCGTTTTTCGATGCGTACAAGGCTGTGAAGCCGTACCTGATCAACGACGAGGCGGCCCCGCCCGCAGAGCGGCTGCAGAGTCCCGAGGACCGGGCGGCGTTCGACGACACGACGAAATGCATCCTGTGTGCCGCCTGCACGAGCAGCTGCCCCGTCTTCTGGACGAACGGCCGTTACATCGGCCCGGCAGCCATCGTGAACGCGCACCGGTTCATCTTCGATTCTCGTGACACCGCGCCGCATGAGCACCTGGAGGCGATGATGGCCCCGAACGGTGTGTGGCGCTGCCGGAAGGCGTTCAACTGCACGGAAGCATGCCCGCGGGGCATCAAAATCACCGAACGCATCGGTGAAGTACAGCGTTACATCGCCACTGCCCGCGCCTGAGCAGCCGGCACACTTCATGCGTTCACCAGGTTGAGGGGGCCCGGACCAGCTGGTCCGGGCCCCCTCAACTCCGTAACTGTTTGCACGTCAGCGGCGCTGGTCGCCGTGGTTCCGGCGGTTGCGGCGGTAACCGCCGCGCCCCCGGGGCCGTCCTCCGCCGCCGGGACCTCCACCCCGTTTCGGGGCGGGCGGAATGTGCGTGGCCCGCGTGACCCGGAACCCTTCCAGGTCACGGTTGATCAGGCCTTTGACGTCCGCTGCCGGCACGTCCGCCACCGCGCCGTCCCAGATGGGCATGATCCGCCCGATCTGGCTGGCGCCGGCATCCTTGAGGAGCCTGACGACGTGCGGTGCCGTCAGCCTGCCGCCCGACAGGAGCAGCGTCACCTGACCGACTTCGCCGGTGAGGAGGCTTTCCTCTTCGGGAGCGCCGCCGAGGAGCAGCGTCAGCAGTCCCGCTATTTCTTCGCTCTTCCCTTCCGCGACCCACTCACGGGCCACCGGAAGCCACTGCTCCCGGTCGGAGCGCTCCTGGTCTTCGATGCGGAGCAGCAGACCGTTCAGTTTGCTGGCCTGCACTTCTTCCCGGTCCGGGGCACCGACGGTCCGGAAACGGCGCCGTACGGCCCGTTCCAGCTGCTGGAGCCTGCGGCGTTCGAAACGGCTGTAGAGGATGACGACGGTTCCGGCGCGGCCGGCCCGGCCGGTCCGGCCGGAACGGTGCTGGTAATTCGCTGACTGGGACGGTATGCGGTAATGCACGACAGCGTCCACTTCGGGAATGTCAAGACCGCGGGCGGCAACGTCCGTTCCGACAAGGACGGAAAGCTGGCCGCGGCGGAAGCGGTCGACGACACGTTCGCGCTGCACCTGGTTCAGGTCCCCGTGGATCGCTTCAGCGGGGATGCCGAGCGCGTCGAGCCCCTGGGCGATTTCATCCACTTCGGCTTTCGTGTGGGTGAAGACGATGGCGCGGCCGCCACCGTGCACGTGGAGGACGTCCGCGAGCAGGTTGAGGCGGTTGCGGCCCGGCGCTTCGATGGCCAGTTCCTCGTACGTCACTTCTTCGCTGGCGACGACGTTCACGGTCACGGGCTCGTTCAGGTACTGCGCGGACAGGTTCTGTGCCCAGCGCGGCATCGTCGCGGAGAACAGCATCGTCTGCCGGCCTTCGGGCGTGGCGGCCAGCATCGTTTCCACGTCTTCTTCGAAGCCCATGGACAGCATCTCGTCCGCTTCGTCAAGCACGACGATTTCCGCGGCGCTCAGGTCGAGGATGCCCTGGCGCATGTAGTCGAGCGCCCGGCCGGGGGTGGCCACGACGACGTCGACACCGTCTTTCAGTTCGCGGGCCTGGCGGCCGTAGCCGGTGCCCCCGTAAATCATGGAGACGCGCAGGTGCCGGGAGACTGATTCGAGTTCGGTCGCCACCTGGATGGCAAGTTCCCGGGTCGGGGTGAGCACGAGCGCACGCGGCAGGCGTCCCCGTTCGGAGGACGGTTCCAGCCGTTCTGCTATCGGCAGGGCGAAAGCGAGTGTTTTGCCGGTTCCGGTGCGGGCCTGACCGATGACGTCACGGCCGTCTAGGGCCGGCGGCAGGGTTTCCCGCTGAACCGGTGTCGGTTCATTGATGTTTTTGCTGGACAGGGCATCGAGGATGCGCCCGTCAAGAGCGAAGTCACTGAAAAGCATGTTATTGATTCCCCTCAGGTGGGATGCGCCGGACTGCAGCTGTGCAGGCCGGGCTCCAGGGCGGTCGTTGCAGGACCGCGTCGTAAAGGCAAGCAACCGGCTGTCAGCACCTTCACTCCGCTTACAAGCAACAACTGCACCCACGGGTAATCTGGCGCTCTGTGACCGGCTGGGACCACGCCAATGCGGCGTGGCAACTTTATGATGTTAACAGGCGGGCACGTCCTGAAGCGGTCTGCAGGCTACATGGGGCGGACCGCCTGTTATTGTCCTCCGTAGTGAACACTTCCCGGGCCCGGCCCGCTCCGCGCAGGAACCTGGCTGTTGCCGCCGGCGTGACCGTCCTGATTATCGGGCTGTCCATGCGGGTGCCGATCATCAGCGTTTCGCCCATTCTGGCGTCAATCCAGGCGCATTACGGCCTCAGCAGCGTCAGCGCGGGGCTGCTGACCACCCTTCCGGTCCTCTGCTTCGGGGCGCTGGCACCCGTCTCTCCCCTGCTGCAACGGCGTTTCGGCATTGAACGGACGATCCTGGCGATGATGCTGCTCATCTGTGGCGGCATGCTGCTGCGGACGGTGGCCGGCAGTGCGGGTCTGTTCACCGGGACGGTGGCGCTCGGAGCGGCCATCGCCGTGAGCAATGTCCTCATTCCCGGCCTCATCAAACGCGACTGGTCGCACGCGGCGGGGCCGCTCATGAGCGTTTATTCAATGTCGATGTCGCTCGGGCCGGCGCTCGCGGCGGTTCTGACGGTGCCGCTCTCCGGCGTACTGGGCGGCGACGTGCGCCTGACCCTGCTGGCGTGGCTGTTCCTGCCCGCGCTCGCCTGGCTGCTGCTGCGGCTCCTCAGCGCGGCGACCGTGCCGGCGTCTGCTCCGCCGGACGGTGCGGCAGCACCGACTGGCGGTCTGGCCCGTGACCGCCTGGCCTGGCAGGTGTCGTTCTACCTGGGACTGCAGTCGCTGCTTTTTTATTCAATCTCCGCGTGGCTGCCTTCGCTGCTTCAGGAGGCGGGCCTGTCGGAAGTAAGTGCCGGCGCCGGTTTTTCTGTGTTCAACCTGGTGAGCCTCCTCGGCGCGACCGCCGCCCCGCTGCTCGCAGTCCGGCTGCGCAGCCAGGGCGGCCTCGCCGCCATCGGAGCGGCCCTGTGGGCGGCAGGGCTCCTGGGCCTGCTGGCCGGCCCGGCGGGCGGCTGGTGGCTGTTCGCGTCCCTGTGCGGGCTCGGGAGCGGCCTGTCGTTTTCGCTGGCTCTGACCCTGCTCGTCCTCCGCAGCCGTGACGCGGGCCAGGCGGCGCGCCTGTCCGGCATGGCTCAGGCGATCGGTTACCTGCTGGCCGCCACGGGGCCGCTCGTGGCCGGCTGGCTCCGGGAAACAGGCGGTGATTTCACGGCTCCGCTCCTGTTCCTGCTGCTGGCGGTGCCGTTCCTGGCTGTGGCCGGCCTGCTGGCGGGCCGGCCCCTGTACGTGCTGGCGGCTGCCGGCACTCCGGCGGAACCGGGACCACCGTAGGCGCTGCCCGCTCCTCCGAGTCCGGAGGAGCGGGCAGTTACAATCAGCAGGAAGGGATTTACCTGATTCACCTGTGACTGTTTTAAGGACCAGACTGGCGGACGGCCGCATCGTGCGCGTGACCATCCGCCGGCACCCCCGCTACCGGAATCTGCGGCTGCGCGCGGCAGC
>Ga0079225_10002532_pt1 | contig 10564 bp, 9 predicted proteins | sample Poulit2012_FD_76344 | JGI IMG/M metagenome (GOLD analysis project Ga0079225, IMG submission 76344) | Agricultural soil microbial communities from Georgia to study Nitrogen management - Poultry litter 2012 | ecosystem: Environmental > Terrestrial > Soil > Agricultural land | place: USA: Georgia...
ACTTGGAGGAGGGCGGCGAATCTTTTGCGGGTACGATTGACGCACTGGGTTACGAAGAAGGTTTTATCCGCTATGCTTTAAGTACGGATGATATCAAAGGACTGGCTGAGCGCTTTCTGGCAAACGGTTTTGCTGTCCATGGCCCTGTCGAAATGGAGCGCGTGACAGACGGGGAAACCATCAGCTGGAAACTGCTGTATGTGGGAAGCGGCAATGAGATATTTCCTTTCTTCATCGAGTGGGATGAGCCGGAACAGGAACGCCTGAAGCGGATTGAAGCGCTTCGCGGGAAATTCATCCGTCCCTCCATCACCATACGGCAGGAAGTTACAGATATTCATGTGTGGGAGGCGTTCTATGATGTGCTCGGCATTTGGGAGGGGGAGATCGATTCCCTTACACGTGTCGTTCTTTCGCAGAACAAGGAACCGTCCATCACTATGGAAGTGGGGATGGACGGCGAGTCTGCAATATATAAAGGGGCGAGCTACAAGTTTATATAGACGATGAATCCAATGTGGATAAGGGCGACCAATGCAGTTATGATACTCATTATGATCATCGGGCGGGTGCCCCGTACAAGGACATATGCGAGACTCAGCATGAATGTGATGACGGCAAGAATAATCCGCACGCTCATCAGTGCAATCAGATCACCACTGGAATATGCGCCCAGCTGGAAAATGCTGAAAATGTTTAAAACTGCAAGAATAACCAGGATAATAAGTCTCATTCATCTGCCACCTTTCTGTCCAACCAATTATATCAGATATTACTGAAATGGAGATTACTATGCTTAAATTATTGAATATTATTAATAAAGAACACAACAGATTTGTCGAATCACACCCTTGTGGCGATCTATTGCAACTGACGGATTGGGCACAGTCCAAGCGCCTGACCGGGTGGTACTCCAGGCGGATCGCCGTTGGTGATGAGACAGGGAAGATACTCGGAACAGCAATGCTCCTGTTCAAGAAAGTTCCGAAGACAGGGAGCACATTGTGTTATATTTCCCGGGGGTTCGTATGCGATTTCAACAACAGGCCGCTCGTTGAATTCATGCTGAAGGAAGCTCTGAAGATTGCAGAGGATGAAAATGCCTATGCCATCAAAATCGATCCCGACCTGCCGCTTGATGAGCACCGCGGCACCATAGAATTCCTGAAGTCGCTCGGCTTCCGCCACCGGGGCCTGCAGGACGGCATGAGCAAAGATAATATCCAGCCACGCCAGACCATGGTGGCAGATATCGAGAAGGATGATAAGGAGCTTCTTCAGAGTTTTGAACGCAATAATCGGACAAAAGTCCGGAACGCAGCCCGCAGGGGGACAGTGGTGTATAAGGCCGGCCGTAATGAATTGGCGATATTTGTGGAGCTGATGAAAGAAACGGGAGAGCGTGATGGATTCCTGACACGTGATATCACCTATTTCGAATCCATGTATGATCATTTAAACCCGCATGGGCATATGGAACTGTTCCTGGTGAAGCTCATTCCCGAAGACGTATCTGCGTCTCTTCAGGAAGATCTTATGAAAGTGGAAAAGGATATTGAGAAAGCAGCCCGGAAAAAAGACAGCAGCAAAAAGGAAAACCAGCTGAAAGATCTGGAAAATCGCAGAGAGAAACTCTCAAAACAGCTCGTTGAAATCGAAGTGATCAAACAGGAGCATCCGGAAGGTGTGATACTCTCCGGAGCACTGCTCGCACAGTCCGGGCACAAAGCCTATTACCTTTACGGCGCTTCATCTGATAGCTACAGGGAATACCTGCCGAACCATAACATGCAGTTTGAAATGATGAAATATGCGCGTGATAACGGTGCAAAAACCTACGATTTCGGCGGAGTCAGTGTTTCCCCGCCACAGGATTCTCCGCATTTTGGATTATGGCAGTTCAAGAAAGTATGGGGAACAGAAGTCAGTGAAAAAATTGGAGAATTCGACTATGTGATCAATCAGCCGCTGTATACACTGGCTGAAGTCGGAGTACCGATGTTCCAGAAAGGGAAAGTCAAATTGAATCAGCTGATCAGAAACAGGAGGAGGGGCCGCTGAGAATTCAGCGGCTTTTTTATTTTTGTGCAACATAAGTTTATTATTAAGGGAAAACCCTATTTATAGTATGAATATTCATAATTTTTGTAATATTCATAGACAAAAAAATTTGCTTCTGCTAGTCTGAAATCAAGCTGGTTAGATTTTCCAATAGTAGACAGAGGGAGTGGATCCGATGAGAAAGAAAGTGCCGCCGCTGCTGCAGAAGCTGCGATATTTAGGAAAAACACAACCTGAAACTGAACATAGTGAAAAATCTCCGAAAGATCGGCAGCGAAACGAGGATTATTACCGCAGACGCTGGCAGCATGATAAAGTTGTACGTACCACCCACGGTGTAAACTGTACCGGTTCATGCAGCTGGAAGGTGCATGTCAAAGACGGTATCATCGCCTGGGAAACGCAGCAGACCGACTATCCTTCCACTGGTCCCGGGATGCCGGAATATGAACCCCGGGGGTGCCCGAGGGGGGCAAGTTTCTCCTGGTATACCTATAGCCCGCACCGCGTACGGTTTCCATATATAAGAAGTGCCCTGCTCAGACTGTGGCGGGAAGCCATGGCAGAAAAAGACAACCCGGTAGAAGCATGGGCATCCATCATTGAGCATGAAGACTCCAGCCGCACCTATAAGATGGCAAGGGGGAAAGGCGGATTTGTCAGGACTACATGGGACGAAGTGGAAACGCTGATCTCCGCCCAGCTCATCTATACATTGAAAACACACGGGCCGGACCGCATATTCGGATTTTCACCGATCCCTGCCATGTCGATGGTCAGCTATGCCGGCGGTGCAAGGTTCCTGAATCTCATTGGCGGTGTACTGCTCAGTTTCTATGACTGGTATGCCGATCTGCCGCCGGCTTCCCCTCAAGTATGGGGGGAGCAGACCGATGTTCCGGAGAGTTCCGACTGGTATAACTCGAGCTATATGCTCGTCTGGGGATCCAACCTGCCTCAAACCCGTACACCGGATTCACATTTCATGGTCGAAGCACGTTACAAAGGCACAAAGGTGGTTGCTGTTGCACCGGACCTTGCTGAATTCGTGAAATTTGCCGACAACTGGCTGCCGGTGAAGGCGGGGATGGACGGTGCCATTGCCATGGCAATGACCCATGTCATCCTTCAGGAATTCTATGTTGATCAGTCAGTGCCGTATTTTGATGACTATGCAAAGACATACACAGACCTGCCGTATCTGATCAGGCTGAAGGAGACGAAGGGCGGTTACAAGGCGGACCGCTTTCTGCGTGCAGGAGACCTTGGGTATGACACTGAAAAGGCCGATTGGAAAACGGTGGTCTACGATGAAGAGGGAGATTCATACGCTGTTCCGAACGGGTCGATCGGCCACAGATGGGACGGCAGCTCGAACTGGAACATGCGCCGGACCGATACGGTTAATGATGTGGAAAACATCTCCCCGGCGCTTACGCTCCTGGGTGCGGAAGACCGCATCGAGCCTCTCAGCATTGCTGCGTTCGAGGAACCCGGCAATTACATCTTTGAGCGGAATGTACCTGTCCGGGAGATAGAGACAGACGCAGGTCCTGTACTCGTCACCACGGTATTCGATATCATGTGCGCCCAGACCGGTGTCAACCGCGGTATAGCCGGTGACACACCGACAACATATGAAGATGACAGGCCCTACACTCCGGCCTGGCAGGAGAAATACACGAATGTACAGCCTGAGCTGGTCGCACAGATTGCAAGAGAATTTGCGCAGAACGCCATCGACAGCAAAGGCAGATCGATGATCATAATGGGCTCCGGCATCAACCATTGGTATCATTCGGACACGATTTACCGTGCCATCTTGAACCTTGTGCTCCTGACCGGCTCCCAGGGTGTGAACGGCGGGGGATGGGCCCACTATGTCGGCCAGGAGAAAGTGCGTCCGTATGAAGGCTGGCAGACCGTCGCAATGGCGAAAGACTGGAGAGGCGCCAACCGACTGCAGAACGGGACTTCATTCTTCTATTTTGCAACGGAACAGTGGAGGTATGAGGAGCAGAAGACAAGGGATATCGCTTCTCCGCTTGCCGAAGGGACGAAGTACGAGAACCTGGGAGATTATAATGTACTCGCGGCACGTCTGGGGTGGCTGCCCTCTTATCCGCAGTTCAACCGGAATGCGCTGGAGCTCGCTGCACCGGACCGGGAAAATGCCGAGAATGTACAGGCAGTGGTGGACTCGGTTGCAGGCCGCGAAATGGATTTTGCGATTGAATCACCGAATGATCCGGTCAACTTTCCGAAAACCATGTTCGTCTGGCGGGCGAACCTGCTCGGAAGTTCCGCTAAAGGACATGAATATTTCCTCAAGCATCTCCTTGGTACGCATGGACACAATCTCAGCGAAGAGAATGAGGATCTTGAGACGGTGGAGCTGAATAACGATATCCCTTCTGCTACGGGCAAGCTCGATCTTTTGATCAACTCCGATTTCCGCATGTCGGGCACGGGACTTTATTCTGATATCGTACTGCCGACAGCAACATGGTATGAAAAAGAGGATCTCAGCTCGACGGACATGCATCCTTTCGTACATCCGTTCAACGCGGCAATTACGCCGCCTTGGGAAGCCCGTTCTGACTGGGATACATTCAAGCGGCTTGCTAAACGCTTCTCGGAGATGGCAGGGGAATACTTGCCGGAAACCGTCCATGACACGGTCACTGCACCGCTCATGCATGATTCTCCGGATGAGATAGCACAGCCGCTGGGTCACGTCCCGGATTGGAAGGGGACGGATATCAAGCCGATACCCGGAGTTAATTTTCCGAAAGTGAATATCGTCGAACGGCAGTATGCCAAAGTTTATGACAAATTCATCACTCTCGGTCCGGGAGTGAAGGAAATCGGAGCCAAGGGCAATACGTGGGACGCTTCATCGGAATATGAAAGCTTGAGGGCGCTGCTCGGACCGTCACGTGCAGAAGGCATGCAGGATGAAATGCCGACACTTTACGAAGGAGTGGATGCTGCGGAGGCGATGCTCGGACTGTCGAGTACAACACGTGGCACCCTGGCGGTCAAAGGATTCGCAGCGATGGAGCGGAAGACGGGGCAGAAACTGGTGGACCTTGCAGAGGACCGCAGAGAGGATTACTTCACTTTTGCCGATATCACCAACCGGCCGCAGCATGTCATCACTTCGCCGGCATTCAGCGGCATAGTCAAAGGCAACAGAAGATATTCTGCATTCACGACCAATGTTGAACGGCTTGTACCGTGGAGGACGCTGACGGGACGACAGCATTTCTATCTCGACCATGAGACGATGCTGGAATTCGGCGAGGAGCTGCCGACTTTCAAGCCGCCTCTTAAAAAGGCCACTTTCTATAACGGGGATAACCGGCCGGACAGTGACCAGCCGGAAATATCATTGAGATATCTGACCCCCCATTTCAAATGGTCGTTCCACAGCATGTTCGGCGATGCTCTGCCGATGCTGACACTTTTCCGGGGCGGACCACACGTCTGGATGAACAACAAAGATGCCGAGGAAGTGGGCATCAAGGACAACGACTGGCTGGAAATGTATAACCGCAATGGCGTTGTCGTCGCCAGAGCGGTGACGAGTCACAGGCTGCCGCGCGGCGTAGCATTCATGTACCATGTGCAGGACAGGCTCATCAATGTACCGGGCTCCAAGATCACCAAAGACAGGGGCGGGACTTTCAACAGTCCGACCCGCATTCATATCAAACCGACCCAGATGATTGGCGGCTATGCCCAGTTGAGCTACGGCTTCAATTACTATGGTCCGACCGGGAACCAGCGGGATGAGCAGGTTCAGATCCGTCGGATGGACCGGAAAGAGGTGGATTGGCTTGAAGATTAAAGCGCAGTTTGGAATGGTAATGAACCTGGATAAGTGTATCGGGTGCCACACATGTTCTGTGACCTGCAACAATACGTGGACGAACCGCCCGGGTGCTGAATATATGTGGTGGAACAACGTGGAGACGAAGCCGGGTGTCGGATATCCGAAGGAATGGGAGAACCAGGAGAAGAATAAAGGCGGCTGGGAAATGCGGGGCGGGGAACTCGCATTGAAAGCGGGCGGTAAAGCGCATAAGCTGCTCAATATTTTCCACAACCCTGATCTTGTCGGCATCGATGATTATTATGAACCATGGACATACGACTATGAACATCTTATGAATAGTCCAGAGAAGAAGCATCAGCCTGTTGCCCGGCCGGTATCGCAGCTGACCGGCGACTACATGGATATATTATGGGGGCCGAACTGGGAAGATGACCTGGCGGGCGTCCATGAAACAGCAAAAAATGACGTCAATATGTACGGTATCGATGAAAAGGTGAGGACCGAATTCGAAGATGCATTCATGATGTATCTGCCGAGGATATGCGAACACTGCATCAACCCTTCCTGTGTGTCTTCCTGTCCGTCGGGGGCGATGTACAAAAGGGAGGAGGACGGCATCGTGCTTGTCGATCAGGATGCATGCAGAAGCTGGCGCTTCTGCATGTCCGGCTGCCCTTATAAGAAGGTGTATTTCAACTGGCAGACAAACAAGGCAGAGAAATGCACATTCTGCTTCCCTAAGATTGAAAATGGTGACCCGACAATCTGTTCTGAAACATGTGTGGGCAGAATCCGCTATATCGGCATAGTGCTGTATGACGCCGACCGTGTAAAAGAGGCGGCTTCCGTCGAGGATGACCAGGATCTCTATGAAGCGCAGCTCGACCTGATACTGGACCCGCATGATTCCGAAATCATCGAACAGGCAAAAAGGGACGGCATTCCAGAAGACTGGATTGAAGCGGCGCAGGAATCCCCGGTCTATAAAATGGCAGTGGAGCAGAAGATTGCATTGCCGCTCCACCCGGAATACCGCACAATGCCGATGGTATGGTATATTCCGCCGCTCAGCCCGATCGTCGACGCTTTCGACGGGCATCTTGACACGATTTCCTCCGATGTCGTATTTCCTGCCATCGACCAGTTCCGCATTCCAATCGAGTACTTGGCGAATCTGATGACAGCCGGTGACACTGAAGTCGTGTCGACTGTACTGAAGCGTCTTGTCGCGATGAGATCCTATATGCGGAGCATCGATCTCGGCAAGGAACCGGATACCACGCTGATCGATCGTCTGGGTATCTCGGAGCAGATGGCCAGGGATATGTATGAGCTGTCCGCAATAGCCAAATACGGCGACCGTTACGTCATTCCGAAAGCACACCGGGAAGAAGCGGAAAACATGTTTGCGCAGCAGGGGCAGACCGGTTTTGATTTCCAGGCCGGCTGTGAATCCTGTGCAATGAATGGCGAGTGGAGAGACCCGTACGAATACAGTGAATCGTACTTCAGTGATGTAGCAGGAGGGGCACCGGATGGAAGAGCATAAAAGTATATTGAAACTGTCGTCGATCTTCCTTCAGTACCCGGACGATGAATGGTACCGCAATGGGGAAATACATGACTTCATTCTCGGGCTCGGGAGTGCATCCGAACGTGAGCAGCTGTTGAATTTCTGGGATTACTCCGTATCTCTGTCATGGCTGGAACTGGAGCAGAATTATGTGAAGCAGTTCGATTTCAGCAAAGATTGTTCTCTGTATCTCACATACGGCATCTTTGGAGACAAACGTGAACGCGGGCAGGGATTCATCAAACTCAAGATGGAATATGCAAAGGCCGGTTACAGGATTACGGGTGACGAACTGCCCGATTATCTGCCTTTGATACTTGAGGCCATGTCGGAAACGGATGACCCCTTCATCCATAAGCTCTACTTCATCCACAAGAAAGCGATGGACCGGCTGTATGATCAGCTGAGGGAGCAGAATTCCCCCTACGCCTACCTCTTGGCAGCCGTATTGCAAACACTCGATAAGACTGTAGCGCGCCAGCAGGATGAGGAACAGAAAATGGTGTAATTCTTTTCCCCGATACCTGCCGGCAGACTGGCAGTCACGGGCAATCTTCCGAAAGGAGATGAAGGAATTGGAGATAATCGATTTTTTGCTGTGGGTTGCATTCCCCTATATCGCCCTGACTATATTTATTGTAGGACATATCTACCGATACAATAAGGACCAATTTGGCTGGTCTGCCCAATCGAGTCAGTTTCTGCAAAATGACAGGATGCTCAGATGGGGGAGCATACTGTTTCACGTAGGGGTCATATTCGTGTTCTTCGGCCATGTTGCTGGTGTCGTAGTACCGCAGACCGTCTATCCGTTGATTGGAGTGACAGAGGAGATGTATCATTTCGGGGCCGTATGGTTTGGCGGTGCAGCCGGGCTGGTAATGGTGATCGGCGGTGCATTGCTGACCATCCGGAGGCTGGAGAGCAAACGGGTCCACAGGAAAGGGACGCGTAAAGATCTGTATATACTCCTTTTGATCGGGGTTGTGACGGTGATAGGGTTTACGAACACCGCCTGGTATACGGCGACAGGCGGGGATTTTGACTACCGTGATACAATCGGGCCGTGGTTCAGGGGCATTCTCACTTTCCGTCCGATGCCGGAAATGGTTGCAACGGCACCATGGGGGTTCCAGGCGCATATACTGTCGGCTTTCATATTGTTTGCAGTATGGCCATTTACAAGACTGGTCCATGTATGGAGTCTGCCGCTTGAATACATTAAAAGAAGATATATCATCTACCGTGCCGCCAACCCGGCAAAATACAAAAGGGCGGCGCAGATGCAAATGGGAAAAAGAAAGGATGTTGAATGATGTCAGGTCCCGCACTGCGGCAACTGGCCGCCCACCGCTCTATTCATGAAGCGGCGCACGGCCAGGTTAAAGATATGACGGCTTCCCTCCGTCTTCTGTATGAAAAAGGAAGGGACGTGGAGGCACGTGAAGCCGAAAAGGTGATATTGGAACATTGGCGCGATCATATCATCGCCCATGCAGATTCGGAAGAGGAAGGGCTCTATCTGGATGTCAGGAAAGAACGGCCTGAACTCTCTGAGACTGTCATCCAGCTGATGAGAGATCATGACCTGCTGCGCAAAATCACCAAAGCAATCGAAGATAATCTGGAGTCGGATGGATCCTCTGATGAAAGGCTTTCCATGTATGAAAGCCTGCTGGTGGTCAACTGGCACCACAGCCGTGATGAAGAGAAATATCTGCTCGGGGAATCATAATCGCCTACTGAATAGAAAAGGGGGCCCGCTTACATAGCGGGCCCCCTTTTCAGCTCCTTTATATATGAAGGAAGTAGGGCTTGGTGAAAACGATCAGCAGTATAAAGAGGAGTGAGGCAATTGAAAGGATGAACAGGGTAAGCGAGAGGCCGGCATGCACTATGCGGCTCTCGTAGAGGTTCGGTCCTGTTTTTACCGCCCGCCACCCTGTAATAAGGGAAATGAGCCCCAGGACGGACCATACATATATATTGAAGAATATAATGCCGTCGTTAATGATGTAATTGATGAAAAACATAAGCTGCATCAATATCAGCAGTATCAGTATGACCCGTCTCATGGAACACCTCCTATCCGTTCGGGTTATGCCGTGAACAGTACAATGATGTAAGCGGCAGCCAGCATGATTGTAAATGCATGGATCATGAACAGGCGGTCCCCGTCCCCTTTACATTGCTTGAAACCAGTAATTTCGACCGATATGAACACGCACAGGCCAAGTGTGAATGTCAGAATACTGCCGGGGCTTTCCATGTTCAGAGATGTGACGGTTGCCAAAAGCAAAAAGGCAATGCCGGCGAGGACTCTCAGGATGTCAAGCATCCGGCTGCGCATGCCCAGTATGGTCACTGCACTGACGAGGAGATACATCAGGAGCATCAGAATCGGCAGAATCATGCCATTCTCCTCCTTTTCCTATAGTATTGGAATATGAAGTATGTCGAGAATATCGTGAGGGCAGCGCCCACCCAGAACGGAAGGCCGGCTGTAATTACAAACAGATAGTTGAATACGAGCGGACCGAAAATCCTGCCCAGACTGTCCAGTGAATATGTGGTTGAGGTCAAGCGTCCCATCTCATGCTGTTCCCCCTCTTTGGTGATCTGGGAAGTCAGCAGTGTTTTGACGAATGCATTACCCGACATCAACAGTACGATACATACTCCTGCATAGAGCAGGTTCGGCATGAAAGGCAGCATGACGAAGGCAGCCAGTGCCATCGCCTGTCCGATGATCATAACGGGGTATTCCTGACCGTTCTTCAGCCTTCCGATGATGCCCCCCTGCACCCCTGCATTGAAAATCCCTCCGATAAAGAACAAAATTCCCATCTGAGCCGGGGTGATGTCGATGCGTTCTATGCCGAGAAGCTGGAATGTACTCTCCATCCCGCTCATCGTCAACATTACAAAGAATGTACAGATGAGAAGGATGCCGACCGGCTGGATGAAATAATCGCCGGCAAGTGCAATCCGTTTTTTGGTATAGTGGCCCGGACTGTATGTCTCCTGTACTTTAATGATGCTGAACAGAAGGGCTCCGATGATGACAACTGTCGTCATGTAGTAGGCAA
>Ga0079225_10002533_pt1 | contig 10559 bp, 9 predicted proteins | sample Poulit2012_FD_76344 | JGI IMG/M metagenome (GOLD analysis project Ga0079225, IMG submission 76344) | Agricultural soil microbial communities from Georgia to study Nitrogen management - Poultry litter 2012 | ecosystem: Environmental > Terrestrial > Soil > Agricultural land | place: USA: Georgia...
ATCACGACGATTCGCATGGCTTCGGAAGTCTTATATTCCGCCCGGGATAGTTTTGAACCGGCAATTGCCCGGTCGGCAGAGTTGCTTTCCACACAACTGGATCGGTTCGAAGAACTACTAGCAGATCTATTGGAAATATCGCGTTTCGACGCGGGAGCAGCAGATTTGGATGCCGAAAATGCAGACATAACCATCCTGGTGCAGCGAGCAATTGACTTAACAGCTCCGCTAGCCGAAACGAAAAACGTGCCGCTGCGATTTAAGTCGCCTGAGTACGAGGTCACGGCGGATGTGGACGTGCGACGAGTGGAGCGGATAATGCGGAATCTGGTTGGTAACGCGATTGAACATTCCGAAGGACAGCCTGTGGATGTCATTGTGGGCGGAAGTGACGAAGCAGTGGCAATTGTGGTCCGCGACCACGGAGTTGGCATGTCCCCAGACCAAGCAGCGCATGTTTTTGATCGGTTTTGGCGCGCGGATCCTGCTCGGGCGCGAACCACGGGCGGCACCGGTCTAGGCCTGGCGATAGCGTTGGAAGACGCCAATTTGCATGGTGGCTGGCTACAAGCTTGGGGGCAATCCGGTAAAGGCGCCACTTTCCGGTTAACGCTGCCTCGTCGAGCAGGCAAGGAACTGTCATCATCACCCTTACCGCTGGCACCCGTTATGGAAGACACGGGTGAACAACGACGGGCAGATTCAGACCCGGCTGCGCTGCCGACCTTCCTTTCCGACTTCGGTGAAGAGGATGAAAATTCGTGACGGGTAATCAAGGACACTCACTTTTCCGTCCACGGTTGACGCTAACGGCGGCTGTGTGCGGCGCAGCCATGATGTTGGCTGGGTGCGCACAAATGCCGTCGTCGGGGGACGTGGAAGAGGGAGTCGGAGAACTTTCAGCGCCGCGGGGAGGACACCTGCTTCCAGAGGCTCCTGAGCCCGGCGATAGTCAACTGGAAATCGTGCAAGGCTTTTTGCGCACGGTAGGTGCCGGTCCCGAAGATGACTATTCAGTGGCGCGACAGTTTTTGACGCACCAGGCTCGAAAAGATTGGATTCCCACGGAACGGACTCTTGTTCATCCCGTTGACTGGAGTTTTGACCCCGTGGTTCACGACGACGATTCCGTCGAGTTTGAAGTGCCCGTCTCTGCCACGGTCGATAATCATGGGCGGTACGCCCCCGCTTCTGAAGGCACTGAAGAGGACATCAGTTTCTCCTTAGAGAAAAACCGGGCAGGGGAGTGGCGTATCGCAAAACTTCCTGATGGAGTGATGATTTCCGTCACCAACTTTGACCTGGTCTACAGCCAAATACCGGTGTATTTTGCCACGGCAGACCAGGAACGTTTGGTTCCCGAACTGCGATGGTTCCCACGCGCTGATACCGCGACTTGGGCGACTCAAGCGATATTGGACGGTCCCTCACCCTGGTTGCGCGACGCCGTCCATGATGCTGTTCCAGCCGGTACTGCGTTGGGTGCTGACGAAGTGATTGTTCAACAGGGCACGGCAAGTGTTGACTTAACGCGTGAAATCCTAGACGCGAGTACGGAAGATCGGGGGATGCTTGCCACCGCATTGGAAGAGACACTGGCGAGACTTCCCAACATTCAAGATGTGGACCTGCATGCAGGTGACGTAGAAATCGAGAGGGCGGATGAACGTCCCGCACTGGAACGTGAATCGACGCCGGTATCTCCTTTAATGGCCTTCAGCGATGTACCTGAAGAAGACGATGATTCTACGCACGAGTCATTTGTTGAATACGTAGAAGGAGAGTTCGTACCGCGCGAAGACCTCGAGATTCCCGAGGAAGAAGTCACTACCTTTGCTACGCCGCTCGATACGCAAGACCCGATTGCTGTCGCCACTAAAGACCGCGTACTTGGAGTAGAGCCAGATAGCGAATCAGTGGTTTTATTCGATGAAAGAGGCGTCAACTCGGTGTCGTGGGACCGCCACGGATGGTTATGGGCTAGCAGAGAAGGAAGTGCAAAACTCTCAGCACTCACCTATGACGGCGATTATGTGGAGTTAACACCCGAATGGCTCAAAGGACGGGAAGTGCTGCAAGTGCAGGTATCCCGTGAAGGCGCACGAATCATGGTTTTATCTCGTGCAGACAAAGGTGTGGACGTCGACGTGGCGGGCCTGGTGCGAGATGAAGACGGTGTGCCGCAAGAAATCTCATCGTCAATCGCCATCAGTACTACATTTGACAACGTGAAGGACGCGGTGTGGGTTGACGAACTCCTCGTCGCATTCTTAGCCGAAGGTTCCTCAGGGGGCAGTAATGCTCCATATTTTGTGGAAATTGGTGGAGAAAATACTCCGCTACCCGTGGTCAAAGATGCGCAAAACCTCGCAGCGGGTAAAGGTGAGCGAAACCTCTACCTAACTACCAGTGATGAGCGGCTGTATGTTCGCGACGGTAAAAACTGGTCCCCGGTCGCGGAAAATATTCGTTATCCACAGTTCCCCGGATGAGGGCCGCGTCCACACCGATGGCGTGAAGTCGGGTTAAACGGCATGCGTTGCTCGATGTTTATGGGATGACATTCTTGACCAGGTTGAGCCGCAGTTTCCTCGGAGAACTGCGCGGAATTACTGACCTTATAGCGCCGGTAACCTGCTGCGGTTGCGGTGCCTTTGACGCCATAACTACGCCGGCCCTTGGAACACCCCTGTGCCGACAATGTCGACCACGCGTGACACCCCACCTGCGTCGGGTTGAACACTCTGCTTCAGCTTGGTCCAGCCGTACATCAGCCCCCGTCTGGGCGATCGCGTCATATGACCAGGCATGGCGGGAGGTCATTTTGAATTTCAAAAACCGGGGCCGCAGTGATGGATTGCCGCTATTGCAGCAGGCAGGGGAGAAGCTGGGGGCTCACCTAGCAGACCTCATGGTCAGCCACGGGGATGACAATAGACGGCCGCTACGCAGCCGTTTCTCTGGAATCCAGTCAGCAAAACCGCTCACGGTGATACCGGCTCCGACACGAAAACCGTCGTGGCTGAGCGGGAGGGAACTCAACCTCCCCGCCCTCATAGCTAACTCGATGACGAGGGAGTTGCATCAACATGGGCTTGAGGCCGAGAGTTCTCAACTCTTACGAAACCGTTACTTCGCGCGTGATCAGATCGGAATGACGGCGCGCGCCCGTTTGAACAACCGATTGGATTCCATGCGCGTGACCAAACAGAAAGATCTAAGCGGCCAGCACATTGTTTTAGTGGACGATGTGCTCACCACCGGCGCAACCATGCTCGCTGCGTTTCATGCCGTTACTCGTGCGGGAGCGATTGTTTTAGGGGCAGCCGTCATCGCGGCAACACCAAAAAGATCGGATGAGAGAAACTGATGGCCGAGTTTGCGGGGACTTCTGGGTGAAACACACCATTATTTCATGCAACCAGTCTGGATAAGTGGGACGTTTTGGTGTGCACGACGAGCGCTTTGTGCATTAATGTGGTCTGTTACTAGGAACCCCGGCGCAAGGAGGTGGTCCTGGCTCTCTCGCAACGCTGCGAAGAATAAAAGCGTTGCCCCTTCAGCAATTATCACGTGTGCGCCGGAACGTCTTCGGCGCACTTTCACCCCTCGGAGGTCTTTCGTGGACATTGTCGTCGTCGGTCGTCACACCGAAATCAAAGAGCGCTTTAACAGGCACGTTGAAGACAAACTCGCGAAGGTAGAAAAACTGGCCCCGCACACACAACGCATTGATGTTGTTGTCACGCATGAGCGAAATCCCCGTCAAGCAAATAACGCTGAACGCGTTGAAATTACGCTACGAGGTAAGGGACCAGTTGTCAGAGCTGAAGCAGCAGCCAGTGACCAGTACGGAGCGCTTGATCTAGCGCAAGGGAAACTCTTAGAGCGTTTACGTCGGATGCGAGATCGTGCCAAAGACCGGAATAAGCGCCGTCCAATGCGGCTGGTTCCCGAGACTGAGCCCGGCGTTCCGTTAACGTCATTCCCCCCGCAGGAGCGGAAAAGCGAGGAAGATCTAGAAAAAGTTGCCAACAGTGAAACTGGATATTCCGAAGACGACGACCACGAACTGCCACGTCCCGAAGTGGATGGGGAAGCAGTGGAGATCCAGTTGGGCGCTTCTCCGGTTGTTATTCGAGAAAAAGTTCACAGCGCTAATCCGATGACCATAGATGACGCTATTTATGAAATGGAACTAGTCGGTCACGATTTTTTCCTTTTCATTGATGCCGATACGGGCCAACCGTCAGCCTGCTATAAGCGCCGTGGTTGGACATACGGCGTGATACGCCTGGCTGCCACTCCCTCGGCCGTCACCGTTTAAAGGTTCATCTAGGCAATAACTCGCGCACTGGGGATGACCAAACAGGTCATCCCCAGTTTTTACGCGCACCCGAAAATGGTGATGAATAGATAACCGGAAGTTTTCTTTACTGCCAAGTAAGTGGAATACTTCGACCACGAACGATGTTGTGTTCGCCAGGTCAACGCGTGGGGGAGTTAAACTAACCCCAACCTCGCGGCGACCGCCCCCAGGCGGGGTGCCCTGGCATACGATGGCCGGTGGGCCTGTCGCGAAGGTCGATGAGTCCGCATCGCATATGCCCGCGATGGTCGATGGTTCTAGGAGTTTTTAAGTGGCCGCATTTTTCGAGAAGATCCTGCGAGCTGGCGAAGGAAGAGCGCGGAGGCGCTTAGAAGCCATAGCTGCCCAGGTTAATGCCCTCGAAGAGGGGTTCACTGACTTATCCGACGAAGAACTGAAGGAAGAAACGGATCGTTTCAAAGAGCGGCTCGCTGACGGCGAAACTCTCGACGATATTTTAGTTGAGGCATTTGCCGCGGTGCGGGAAGCATCGAAGCGTACTTTAGGGCTGCGGCACTTCGATGTGCAGATCATGGGTGGCGCAGCGCTGCACCAGGGCAATATCGCAGAGATGAAAACCGGTGAAGGTAAGACCCTCGTTGCGACCCTTCCTTCTTACCTCAACGCACTAACAGGTAAAGGCGTTCACGTTGTTACCGTCAACGATTACCTTGCCTCGTATCAAAGTGAGTTGATGGGGCGTGTGTTCCGTTTCTTGGGGATGACCACCGGGTGCATCACGTCGAACATGAAAGCGGCCGATCGGCGCAAGCAATACGAAGCTGATGTTACGTACGGTACAAATAACGAGTTCGGTTTCGATTATTTGCGTGACAATATGGCGACCTCGATGGACAACCTTGTCCAGCGTGAACACAACTTCGTCATCATTGACGAGGTGGACTCGATTCTGATCGACGAAGCGCGTACGCCGCTTATCATTTCTGGCCCAGCAGGTGGAGACGCTAATAAGTGGTACGTCGAGTTCTCTCGGCTAGTCCAGCGCCTTAAGAAAGATGAAGACTACGAAGTCGATGAGAAGAAGCGCACGGCCGGTGTATTAGAGCCCGGTATCGAAAAGGTTGAAGACTACTTAGGTATTGACAACCTGTATGAGTCCCTCAATACGCCACTGATCGGTTTTTTGAATAATGCGCTGCGCGCCAAGGAACTATTCAAGCGTGATAAAGATTATGTTCTGATGAGCAATGAAGTCATGATCGTTGATGAACACACCGGTCGTGTCTTGGCGGGGCGTCGTTATAGCGAAGGCATGCACCAGGCCATTGAGGCAAAAGAAGGCGTGCCGATCAAGGCGGAGAATCAAACCTTCGCCACCATTACTTTGCAGAACTACTTCCGCCGCTACGAGAAAATTTCCGGTATGACCGGTACTGCGGAGACGGAAGCCGCGGAGTTCTATTCCACCTACGAAATTGGCGTTATTCCGATCCCAACGAATAAGCCGATGATTCGTAAAGATCAAGCTGACTTGGTCTATAAGAGCGAAGAAGCTAAATTCCAGGCAATAGTTAAAGACATTGTCGAGCGTCACGCTGTCGGACAACCGGTTTTGGTCGGTACCGTCAGTGTTGAGAAATCAGAGCTTCTTTCCCGCATGCTGCGCAAGAACGGCGTGCCGCATGAAGTGTTGAACGCTAAACAGCATGAGCGCGAAGCGTCAATTGTTGCCATGGCCGGGCGAAAAGGTGCCGTTACCGTTGCAACGAATATGGCTGGTCGTGGTACGGACATCATGCTGGGCGGTAACGCCGAGTTTCTAGCGGTGCAGAACCTAGAAAATCAGGGGCTTGACCCGGCAGAAAACCCTGACGAGTATGAAGAGGCGTGGCCAAAAGCCCTGGAAGAGGCGCAGCAGGCCGTTGCTGACGAACACGAAGCCGTCAAAGAAGTGGGCGGACTTTACGTGGTCGGTACCGAACGCCACGAGTCTCGTCGTATTGATAACCAGTTACGTGGTCGTTCCGGGCGTCAAGGTGACCCAGGCGAGTCCCGTTTCTATCTGTCGCTAAATGACGACTTGATGCGGCTATTCAACTCCGCTATGGCTGAGTCGCTGATGAACCGGACCGGGGTTCCAGATGACATGCCTTTGGAATCGAAGGTGGTCACTCGGGCAATCCAATCGGCGCAAACCCAGGTTGAGGCCCGCAACTTTGAGATTCGTAAAAACGTCTTGAAGTATGACGATGTCCTTTCTCGGCAGCGCACTGTGATGTATGACGAGCGTCGTCGAGTGCTGGAAGGCGAAGACCTGGGCAGTCAGATACAGCACTTCTTGGATGACGTTGTGGCGTTGCACGTCGATGCTGTTGCTGGCGGTGGTCGTCCCGAAGACTGGGATATTAACCAGTTGTGGAATGAGTTGAACACTGTCTTCCCAATTTCCATCACGGTGGAGGAAGTCATCAATGAAGTTGGTGGCGCTGAAGCACTTTCGCGGGACTTCTTATATGAAGAACTCCTCGCTGATGCTCGTCTGCAGTACCAGCAGCGAGAGACGGAGATCGGTTCTGAACAGATGCGTGAACTGGAGCGCCGCGTGGTGCTCTCTGTTTTGGACCGCAAGTGGCGGGAGCACCTTTACGAGATGGACTACCTCAAAGAGGGTATCGGGCTGCGCGCTATGGCCCAACGAAATCCGCTTGTGGAGTACCAGCGCGAGGGTTTCCAGTTATATGAGGCCATGACCGAAGGCATTAAAGAAGAGTCCGTCGGGTACATGTTCAACATTGAAATCAAAGCTGCCGAAGAAGCCGAGCAGGGTGAAGGGGAAGCTAGCCAGTCGAATCTGGATGGCGCCTCCGCTCCGACGCAGTTGCAGTACTCAGCGCCCGCTGAGGGTGGTGGCGAGCAGGAAGTTCGTACCGTTCGCAAGCAGGCAGCAGATGATGGACAAACTTTTGAAGGAACCTCCCGTAACGCTCCTTGCCCCTGCGGCTCGGGAGAGAAATACAAGCGCTGCCACGGTAAAAACGTCGCCGTTAAGTAGTGAAGGGGGCGCAGTTGCGATTGCTCACGCGTTAAAAGAAGAGTAGTGCGCCTTACATCGTTTGCAGATAAGTGGCGCGCCAGCGGCCACGGAACGCTTCGAGACGAATGACGGCGGCACGTAGTCTTCCGCCGTCGCTAATCATCACTGCACCTTCGACGATGTCGTGTTTGATGCGGCAGATACGTGAGTTGGTGATGACCACGGTGCGCTGCGATGTGGCGTTTGCTCGCTGAGTAATAGCGACTCGTCGCGTGACGGCATTGAGTACTTCTGCAGATACCCAGCGCGTGAGTTGAGGTAGAGGGCGGGCTCCATTGATCGTCTCCTGAACGGCTTTTGTGATGGAGATCGCGGCCCGCTCTGGGTGCACCATGTCGCATTGGCTGCAGCACTTCTTTTTTAAGGGCTTTCTCACGGCGGCGCGGCGTGCGATGCTCGGTAGTCGTTCGTGGCGCTGAAGGGAGTGTGGCTCCAATTTAGGACGGCGGCGAATGGCCGGTTGCGTCACGGTCTGGCGGGGGCGGGAGATGGTTTGCGTGCTCATATGTCTTCCTTGACGTAGGGGTGGGCATGTTACGTGAAGTCTCAGGACAGTTCCGATGCCTTTGGTGGCGGGATTAGTTCGGTTCCGGGATGAATGAGACTGGGATTGGGGCCGATGAGGTCTTTGTTGTGCTCATACCATTGCCGCCACGCGGCATCTATCTGTGTTTCTGAGGCCTCCGTACTCAAGTGATCGCGGGCAATGGTCCATAGGGATTCCCCCTCTGCCACGTGGTGGTTTTCCTGTGGTGGTTGTGTTGATGCCAGAACGGCTTGTGATTCTTCGCTGCTTTCGTCTTTAGTGTTTCCTTCTTTATTCGCAGACTCTGTCTTGGTTGAGGTTTTTAATATCTCTTCAAAGTCGTGTGCCTGTTGGTCCCAGCCGGTGGATGGGAAGTCAGCACTTTCGTTGTTGTCACTCAGCGACGGAGAATCTGCGTCGTTCCTCGTATCAAATTCAGACTGTGAGGAGATTGAAATTTCACTCGCGTTACCCACATGACTGGTCTGAGGTGTTGCGTGAGATGGCAATGCAATACCGGCGCTCAAGCCAACTCCCAGTGCCCCGGCAATGAGGTGTCGTAGGAATCGGGGTGACCAGCGGCGAAGAACGGTTTCGCCGACCTGCCAGGTGCGTTTCATCTTTCGCAGCCCTGCGCAGGTGGTCGCAATCGTCAAAATGCCGGCTAGCCACAGCAGGCCGATGGATGCGCCTAACCAACCCAGTATTTCGACCGTGTCCACGATGAATTCGGGATCTTGCACATCGAAGTCGGTTATGAGTATCGGGATTCGCTGCGCAGCAAAACTCATGACGCCGGCGAGGGAGACCACTGTGGCCAACCACAGAAAACTCACGAGCCTTCCGGCTCCTGATTTAGTGATCTGCATGACCGATTCCCCCTTTTGATGCTATTTGATGCTGTTTGATGATTCTAGATGTATCACGAATGTCTTAGATCGTGGCAAGACTTTTCTGCGATCTGTGGATTACTCCAGAAATCCCCCGTAACCAACGGTACGTTGAAACCATGCGGTGGGAAGCTTTCTTTAGTGATTTAGACAGTCGCATGCAGGCGCTAGAGCGGTTGAGTGTTCACAGTGAAATTCGCGAGAAAACCCGGGCAGAAGCGGCACAGATCACGTTGGTGGATCGCCTCTTAGGAAGCGTGGGAAAGCATCTGGAAGTGACTTTAATGAATGGGGAGAAACTCTCAGGAACCTTAACGAGCGCTTACGCGCAGTGGATACTACTTTCTGGTGCGCACACTGAAAGCGTCATTGTCACGGGCGCAATCGCGATGGCTACCGGCTTATCGACAACCATCGGTCCGCCTCCGGGAAGTGCCGCTAAACGGCTCGGCCTCGGTCACGTCTTACGCACGTTCGCACGAGATAGGTCTGAGGTGCGTCTAAGTTTGCTGCACGTCGACATCACCGGGGTTTGTGATCGGGTGGGGGCCGACTACGTCGAAATCACTCGCCACACCCCCGGTGAACCGCGCCACCGCCGCAAGCAGGTAACGGTCGCGCACGAGGTGATATGCGCCGTCCATAATCGTGGAAACTACGTAAAGACTGTTTAAGAATTGGCGTCCTGTTGAGCATCTTCAGCGGCGAAGCGTTCGCGCACTTTGGCGTATTCGCGATCGATATAAGCATCTAATTCAGATTCTTCTACTCGCCATTGCCCTCTGCCTCCCACTTGGATGGCGGGCAGGTCACCAGAGCGCACCAATGCATAGGCTTGCGCACTGGAGATATTCAAGACCTCAGTTACGTCGGCGAGAGTTAAGAATCGGCGGGACATAGTCATAAGCATGGCATCTTCTAATTTGAAATACGCGTTATCCACAGATTGGGCTATAAAGCGCACGGGGATAGAGAAACTTCGCCAATATACTAGTTGTGAATACTTATGACCCTGGTACCAGCGCGACCCTCGCACCCCCAACTTTTGGACAACCTGCTGCTGATGAAATGAACGCGTGGGGTTCGCAGGCGCCGGCTGCGCGTTTTCGTAAACCAGGATGGCGTGATCCACGACTAGTCTTCGGCCTGATTTTACTGGCACTGGGTATCGCACTCGGAAGTGCAGCAGTGTCAGTCGCAGGAGATACCGTGAGTGTTTATCAAGCCAAAACCACGATCCCCACGGGACAAGAACTCAGCAAAACGGACGTCAATGTTAGCCACGTTCGCATAGATGATCATAAAAGCCACTATTTGACACCCGATGTTGATCAGTCGTGGTGGGATGAACAGCCGGTAGTTCAGCGCACGGTTACTCAAGGGGAACTGATTCCGTTGTCGGCAGTGGCTAGTGAAGAAATCCGGAGTTTCCGGCCCGTGAATTTCGACCTTCCCAGCACGCAAGACGGTGCGTTCAAAGCGGGAGATTTCATTGATGTGTGGCACGTGCCAGATGTAAGGGACGATGGAGAGCCACAAAAAATTGCCTCCGAGGTGGAGGTGTCAGCACTGACTGAAGACTCTTCCACCTTGAGTTTGTCGGGGGCTCACGTGGCCACGGTGTTGATCCCCAGTTCAGAGGTCCCCACGGTCTTAACCGCCCGCAACGGTGATGGTGAAGTGGAACTGGTGAAACTCCCTGCCGGAGAGATTTCGCAG
>Ga0079225_10002537_pt1 | contig 10552 bp, 7 predicted proteins | sample Poulit2012_FD_76344 | JGI IMG/M metagenome (GOLD analysis project Ga0079225, IMG submission 76344) | Agricultural soil microbial communities from Georgia to study Nitrogen management - Poultry litter 2012 | ecosystem: Environmental > Terrestrial > Soil > Agricultural land | place: USA: Georgia...
AACTATATTTTTCTCTTATGGTGTTAGAAATTATATTTAAATCTGAATCTCTTCTTTTATTATTCAAATTCTCCTCAATGGTCTTCTTGAAAAGAATGTAGTCATCTGTGTTGATATGGTTTTGTTCAAAAAAACGAAAGTCTTGCATAGCCGTCGCGTTAGAACAAATAACAGGAGTTTTCATAGCTCCTGCTTCTAGAGGTGGAATGCCAAACCCTTCCGCTTTAGAGGGATAAATAAATAAACTTGCAGCATTGTAAAAGTGAATTAAATCGTTGTTATCCACTTCACTGCTAATAAATATCTTTTCTTTAATTGCTTGACTTTGTTCTTGAAATAAATTGTCAAAATCATACACTTTTGAACTTTTGTGACCAAGTAAAACTAAGTGGTAACCTTTTTCATATAGTTTTAAATCAAGGAAAGCTTTTAGCGCATTGTATTGATTTTTTCGGGGTTCAAACCTGCTGACATAGAGAAGGAAGGACTGAATGTGGTATTTTTTTGATATAAAAAGTTTAGACTTTTCTTTTTCTATTTTTGAAAAATAACGACTTGAAACTCCATTTGGAGTAATTGTTATAATGTCTTGATTAATGTTGAAGTGTTTCGCTATTGCTTGCTTTGAATATTCAGAAACAGTTGTAATAATGTGACTTTTTTTAGCAGCATGTTTAAAAAGAAATTTCTTAGAAAGACGATAGGTTAAAGAGAACTCTTTTGGAAAGTCTAAAAACAATACATCATGAATAGTAACAATATATTTACAGGCTATTATTGGCGGTATCACATATTGAAAATGTGCGTAATCAATTTTGTATTTCTTAATAAATCGAGGAATATCAATAAGCAAACGTTTGAATTTATTCTTGCTACTGAACGGAATAAAATGGACATTTTCTTGATTCTTTATCAGCTGAAACTCTTCTTTTAAATTGTCAAGATTGTAAGCTCCAAAAAATAGCTCTATATCACTATTCTTAGCAATAATTAAATAATTCTCCTTGATAAAGGTTCGTGAACCTTGAAATTCACCGTCAAAAACGTGGGCGTCAACAAAAATACGAGTTTTCATTATTTCTTTTTTAAGCTATAAATAAATGAAATGATATTTTTAGGAAGTAAACTTATTAAAAAAAGAAAAATAGTTTTCTTCTGATAAGGAGCTATTTGATTCGCTAATTTGATATTTTCTCTTGCCTTTTTTAAGTTATAATTACTCCAAAGGTATTTCTTAGCAAGGAGTCTGTGGTATGAAATAGCTCTTAATTTTTCGTCTACCTTTTTGACTGATTTCTTCAAGATTTCCGCATCTGTTTTATCTATTATTCCTGTTTTTAAAACCTTATTTTTTGTTTTTAAATATTGAGGGTCATAATCATTGAAATCAATAGTAACTGATCCTTTATTAAATCTATAATCTATAAGTGCTTCTTCTAAATTACGAACTTTACCTTTTCCTGCTTTAATAAATCTAGCCCACAAAAAGTGATCTTCAAACCCCCAAGCATCTTCATGGTAACCTCCCAAGGCTATTATATCTTCTTTGACGTACATCACCGATGGGTGAAGGAAGGTACAGTGTGTAATTATTTTCTCACTAATTTCTTCATGAGTATATGCAGGAGAGTGGTAACGGTAAAAGAATTCCTTATCTTCCGTAATATAATTTGCATCACTTCCAATAATTTTGTATTCAGGATTGTTTTTAATAAAATTATATTGTTTTTCTATTCTAGTTGGATGAGAAATATCATCTGCATCCATTCGAACGATATATTTCCCAACTGCATGTTTTAATCCTGTGTTCAAAGCATTGGAAACACCTCTATTTGGTTGAGAAATTAATTTTATTCTTTGATCATTATACGAGTTTATTATTTCTACAGTTGTGTCGGTTGAACCATCATTCACAATTACAAATTCAAAGTCAGTAAATGTTTGATTCAAGATACTATCAATGGATTCTCTTAAAAACTTCTCCCCGTTATATACAGGCATTAAAACGGATACTTCAATTACTTTGTCGATAGTCATTGCTATTTATTAAATACTGTTTGTCAATTTAGATTTATCTTTTTCTTGCCGTAAATAATAATACCCAAATACAGTATTAAAGAACGAAAAGAAAAATATTCCTTTATTAGTGTCAAGTACGTTTTCTACCATGAAAAATACAAGGATGAGAAGCAAAAAGGAAAAATATAGGAAAGATTTGTTCCGAATAGCAATTCTAATAAAATAAAATAATGAAAATGAGAATAATACAACTCCTACCATACCATGTTTTATGAGTATTGATAGAAACTGATTATGAGCATTAAAGCCTTGGTAGAAGGATAAAATTAAGCCTCTATTCCAATATTTTTCTTTGAGTAGGTGGACTTCACTCCCTGTTCCGTGTCCAATAATTGGGGATTCTGAAATGAGATCAATAGAAGCATGCCATCTGTCTATTCTCGGTTCCTTCTCTTCACCCGAAATGGACAAACCGATGTCGGTTAATAAATCTTCTCCAAAACGTTGACTGATATAAGGAGATACTTTAAATATTATTATAGCTAGTAAAGCTACTAAACCTAATGCAAATATATATTGTTTGATTCCTTTTGAATAAAAGAGATAATGAGTTATTGCTACAATAAAAAATATAATCAATATAACCCTTGCTGCTAAAATAAATAATCCGAAACTTAAAAGTAATAATATTAGGAGTAAATAAAACTTCTTGTGGGTTCGATACTTATCTAATATGTAAAAGGCCGATAAGCAAATAAAAGAAGCATAATAACTTGCGTGAATGTTTAAGGGAGCAGAGAAGCTATGATTAAATGATGAACTTGATTGAATTAGTTCTTGGTAAGAATAACCTGAGATAATGAAGTTATTAATTAGAAGGTAAAGAAGGCTTAAAGCGCATGAAATGGTCAAAACTCTTAAAAATAGAGTAACTCTCTGTTTTGTCAAGGAAAAAGAGAGAGGCATAATAATGGGGAAAATAAACAATGCCATTTGCTTTTCAATTTGAAATCCTCCTGCTTTCATTAACTCTGTTTCAGTATAAAATAATCCTGATAACGATATTAAAAACACGAGTTGAAATATCCATATTGACTTAGGTATTAATTTTATTTTATCAAGAGAGAGGTCAATTATTGCTAGAATCACTAGGAGAATCAAAGAGAGTTCTGAAAAGAAACGTTCAAATGGCAAAAAGAAAACAAACATACATCCAACAAGATATCGAATATCTTCTAAAGAATATCTTTTGTTTCTTATGTTGTTAAAAAAGTTAATAACTGTTTTCATTTTTTCTCTTTTTTAGCTCATTGTGAACAATTAGTTCGAAGAACATGATGAGTATAAACGATTCAAACCAATAGTATGTCCCCACAAGAATCAAAAATAAAGGGATAATTATTATCATTAGTTTGATTTTGTTTTTCTTTATTAGTTGGAATACTTTGGGTAAGATGTAGAATAGTAAGAACGCAAGAAAGCCTAAAACTCCGTATTCTCCCAATAATGTATTGTAAGTATTAAAGGGATAGTGAATAATACTGTGATACTCTTCTCCTTTATAGTTGACATATCGCCATAGTGCTCCATTGTTTTTCTTAAAGTCGAGAGATTCGTATTTTGGTAGTATATATCCAAAGAGACGTGAGCTTTCAATTTCCTTCGTACACATTATTGCTAAAAACGAAGAGGAGTTACCTATACCACTTCCTATAAGTAAGCTTTTAGTGTCTTTCTTCAATTGATTTGCAGTTTGCTTTAGAGAAATAATGACACCAGGGGTGTTATAAATATCAAACTCTATAATTCCCTCATAGCCGTACTTTATTCGGTTCTGCTGATTAATCGAGTCTAATGTTTGCCAACTGTGAACTATTCTCTCTTGCAGTTTTTTCTTCTCTTCTTCTCTTTTTATTTCCAAATCAGACATTTTAGAGGAGTTTTCATCCTGTAAGTCATGTTCTTTAGTTTCTTCAAACTGCTGTGTCCATTCACTCTTAAGTTGTTTTAAATCTTCATGTCTTTTTTGATATTCACTCTTTTCAGAGTAACTCATTTGCATTAAATTCTCTAAATACTTGTTTTTATCTGTAATTTTTAATGTCGTAAGCGTTTCATAGTAATTTATCGGATTAACTTTGACATAAAAGAGAAGAATAAACGCCATAAAGATTACAGCCCTATACTTTATTTGCTTGTTACTTAAGATAAAAATTAGTAGCAAAAATATGTAGATAATAATTGCTGAGAGGTTACTTGATTCTAACAAAACAGTAAATAAGGCTATAAAAGCAGTTTTATAACTCTTAATATGGAAAAGATAAAAGAATAGAAAAGTTAAAATAATGCCATTTGGTAAGTGTTCAGGAGCAAATAATCCTTGAATAAGATCTCCACTCATCACTCCATATGGAGGTGGAGAAATTTGGGCATAGGGGATGAGTGTTTTTGTTACCCACATTACTTCTATTAAGTTACTTATAGAAAGAATGAAGTTAAGGATAACGAATATCTTTATAGAATTAACTATCTTTTTATATGAATTGTTGTTTGTAAAATAGTGTGCGCATTCGTGGAGCAGAATGTTAGCTATCCAAAAGAATATCCCAACTATTACAACAATGAGGTAGTCCAAAGAAAACTTTAGAATAAGATTAAGACACCCAATGCCAATCAAGGTGCCGTAAAACCAATATGTTTTATCCTTTCTCACAAAACGAAGACATTCTTTTGGATGACTTATTAAATGAATTGTTTTGTTTTTGTTACTAATTAGTAGATATAGTAATACTGAAAATATTGATACGATCTTGATAGAATAAACACTATTAGAAACGCCTATCATAAACAATAGCAACCAAAAGTTAAACATCTCATTTCGATTGAAAAGGATAGCTTTTATTTTTGATATTATCATCATTCTATTTATGGAATTCATATATTACTCTTTTATAGAAGTCAATATGATCTCTTGCAGACTTTTCAATTGTAAATTCAGCTAGAATCGTTTCTCTTCCATTTTTTGAGTATCTTTCCTGTAATTCTTTATTTTCTATCAATTCAATGATTTTTTCTGCAATTTCATCAATATTGTCAGGGTCTATTAAACTTCCATTTTCGCCATCTACAATCAATTCTTTTCCTGAAGCCCTAGATGTGTTAATGACAGGGCAACCGACTGCTAATGCCTCTAAAGGAGCTAAGGCAAAGCATTCTGAATAAGACGGAAAAATCGCAGCGGTAGCTGTTGACAATTCTTTATAAAGGTTTTCCCTGGAGGTGTGTCCCATAAAGAAAACTTGTTGAAGAGCTTTTTGATTTAAAAGTTTTTTTAAGTTTTCTGTTTCCCCTTTTCCATAGATATAAAGCTCGGCATCTGCGTGTTTGTCGATTACTTTATTCCATGCTTTTACCAATGAAAAGATTCCTTTTTTAGGAACTAAAGTTCCAGTAAATATGAGCTTTTTTTCTTCTTTTGTTGTGTTTATTTTAAAATTAAAATCTGTTTCGATACAATTGTGTAAAACCTTAGCAGGGTTAGGATACTTGAATAACCTTTGGTTGACAGATTGAGTATAGTGGCTTACGGCAGATAATGCGTCAGCTCGTTGGTATAAGTTTTGGTCTATTAATGCAAACTTTTCTTCTGGAGTTTGATTAGTCTCATCCCAAAAATAGGTGTAGGAACCGTTTGATTTTACTACAAGAGGAGCTTTGAATTGAGGCCATATCACAGGGAAGCCAATGTGAAAGGTAAAAGTATTCCAATCTTGTATTTCAATAACATCAATTTTCTTTTCCTCAATCAACTGGTTGATTTTATTTATAAACTTATTGAAAGCTCTTTTCCCATTTAAGTTCCTGCGAATAAAATCAGGCATTCTACCAAATGCTTTATGAAAGAAGTTTTTATGTTTTCTACCAAAATTAATTCCATATCGCATACGATACACCTCTACTCCTTGATCAACTTCATAGTCTTTTTGGCCATAATAGTAAGGGTATAGTCCAATAACAGTCACTTGATGACCTTGCTTGACCAATTCTCTACTGAGTACTTGAACCATTGTTCCTATACCTCCATTCATCCCCGGAGGATATTCATCACATATAAAAAGTATATTCATTTATATAAAAGCTGATTTCAATATTTTAAAACTAAATAAATTACTAATTCTGGTCAAAGATATATAGACTCCTATAACAATCAAGCCTTTGAAAGCAAAATGAATAGGAAGCCAGTAAATGGACAGTACAAGAACCGTTCCGATAAGCATGTTGTAAAGTAGGATTTTTAATTTTAGGGAGTATTTTTTTTGAATCGTAAAACGGTAATATAATACAATTTGTAGAAGAGCACTTAGTAGGAAAGCAAAAGCTGCACCTTCAGCACCGTGCGTTGAAATTAAAATCATGTTCAGCAAGATGTTGAGCCCCGAGGTAATTGCTGTTATTACGAAAATCATTCTTAGCTGACCTTGAGCGAAAGCCATTGACCACAAAAAGTTAATGGTATAATGAAGAGGAATGCAAATCCCAAGTATGGTATAGGTTACTTGGTTGACTGCTCCATATTTATTGTCCGTTAATAAGTCAAAAAAATCGGACCAGATAAGAATGACAACACTGGGTATTAAAACGGCAATGAACATTTCTACTTTGAAAAGATTATCAATGTTTGATTTTTCACTTGTTTTCAATTCTTTGCTAGAGATGAATAGTTTAGAAAAACGAGTTAAGAGAATGGGGGCTATAATTAAAAAAGGTATTCTAGAGATTTCAAAAATTTTATAAGCAAAGGAGTATTCGGCTGTTTTTACAGCTGTTGCAATAACTCCTATTAAAATCCAGTCAATTCTTGCTAAAGTCGAATCAAACAAAACCGTTCCTAACTGAGGAAAGGACTCAATAACTAAACGTTTATACTCCTTAATAGGAGCTTTTGGTTTTATATAGTATTTTAAAGTTACTCCTGCAATGTAATAGCTTACTCCAAATTCTATGAGGTAACTAACGATGAATGCGATAACAATGAGATAAATTGAAAAATACCCAAGGAGAAGTAAGCTTACAATAAAAACAACACGTGTTATACTCGTAAATATAGCGATTATCGCCAGTTTGTTGAATTTTTCATATCCATTCAAGCAAAGTTTTATTGAGTTAGCAATGGTAAATAAAGATTGATTAATGACAATTAGTAAAAAGAGGTCTTTAAATTCTAAGCGATCGAAAAATAGCATGCTTCCAATGCTTGCTGCGGTTATTAAAACAACACTAGAAAGAAGAGTGTGGAAAAAATGGATTGAAATTGTAGCTTCGGGCTTGTCTCCAGAAGCAACACGCTTTACATAGACTAAATCCATGCCCAAAGAAAATATAGCGATAACCGTTGAACTAAGAGCCATACTCCAATTGTAAAAACCAAACTCTTCTTTAGAAATATATTTTGAAATCAAGTAAAAGATGAGAAGGTTAGCAACCTGTGTAACTGCTACTTGGATTGTGCTGGCAGATATGTCTTTTAAAAACTTTTTACTTTCCATGTATTAGAACACATTTTTGTTTGGAAGAAACGCTTTTTCTATAGTTTTTAAAATCAATTTTAAATCCAGAGCAAAACTCCAGTTGTTGATGTAAAAAATGTCCATTTTTACTCGTATTTTCATTAAAAAAATATCGGATTCTGTTTCGCCTCTATATCCTAAAGTTTGAGCTAAACCAGTAATGCCAGGCTTAACGAGTGCCCTTTGATCGTAATTGTCGATGAGTTGGGCATACATTTGGTTGTGTTTGATCATGTGTGGTCTAGGTCCCACAACAGACATGTTGCCTATAAATACGTTGAGAAATTGAGGGAATTCATCAATACCCGTTTTTCGAAGAAAGGCGCCTATTTTAGTGATTCTACAATCTCCCTCTGTAGCTTGTAATTCATCGCTTTTGTCATTTACATACATGGTCCTAAATTTTAGGCAATTAAACTCTTTGTTGTTTAAACCGTTTCTTTTTTGGACAAAAAGCACTGGTCCTCTAGAGCTTAGCTTAATGAGTATGCCCAATAAAGGAAAAAGCCAACTTAAAATAAAAAGAATAACAGCGGCACTAAAGCAAATGTCAAAACATCTTTTTAGTGCTTGGTTACGTTTTCTGTTAATAGGCTTTGGAACTAACTGAAAAACAATAATTCTGTCAATGAAAACAGGAACGAGTGAACTCTTATTGTATCTTTCGTTTTCATCTGGGATTAACAAAAACTCTATCTTGTTCTCGTAACAATGCGAAATGATTTCATTAATAGTTTTACGGGATACTTTTTTTGCACTGCAGATAATTCGATTAAACTTCTCCTGACTATACAACAATTTTAAACCGTCATCAATGTTGCCATTGGTGAAAGTACTGTCTTCATTGTTGTCGTACAAACCTAAAGTATCACAACCTTTTTGTGTAAAAAAATCATATAGGTGTTTCGATTCGGTCGTTAAACCGAAAAATATTGTTTTGCTATCTGTAAAATTATCAATTCTGTTCTTCATTAAGCAAGATTAGATTCACCAACTATAACTTCATTCTATAAAAAATATTGAAGTGATTTTAATTTTTTATCAATTGTTCTTAAAAATCAGTAAATTAAAATTTAAAACTACATCTAAACCCATTCCATAAAATGCAATCGACAAACTTACAAAAAGAACCAATAGAATCAAGTTCTTTATACATTATTTACAGCTAAACAGCGAGATTTATTCATTTTTGATGAAATTGGTGTTTTAAAAAGCGTTGTTGGTCAGTTCAAAGTGTAAGTTAATAGAAAGCTTTCGCGCATTTTTAGTTTTGCATTGAAATCTTAAACACTCTATGTTAAAAAATCATAATTCGTTTTTTTTGTTCTTAAATAAAAGAACTAACTTAAAAAGTTGTTTATATTTGCAAGCTCATATAAAATAAAAAACAATGTCAGAAGAAGATTATAAAGGCATAAAACTTACAGAGAAACAATTAGAACTAATTGAATCTATTGGAGTTTTTGCAAGTGAAAGGGGGCTACAACCAGCACCTTCAAGAATCTACGCTTTGCTTCTTGTATCTGATGAGATAGAATTAACTTTTGATGAAATTAGATTTACACTGGGATATAGTAAAAGCGCTACAAGCAACGGATTAAATCAATTGTTGGAGAGTAGAAGGATACGATACATCACAAAAACAGGGGATAGAAAACGCTATTTTAGGTCCAATGTGGAAATGTGGAAAGAAGCATTAAGTGATGATTTTAATTATCTCGATCAATATTGTGAATTATTGGAAGAGGTATTAAAGGTTCGAACAAAGGATACACCTAGTTTTAATGAATCTATTATTGATTTGAAAAGCTTTTTAGAATTTGCCAAAGATGAGCTTTCAAATTTATATAATCGATGGGATCAAATCAGAAATAATATAGATAATGATAAAGTATAGTGTTTTGGGAATTGCTTTGTTCTTTGCAATAGGAATTTTTGCGCAAGAACAAAAAATGAGTTTAAGTGAATGCCTAGATTATGGGTTAACTAATTCACCTTATGTGACGCTTTCACATAACGAACTGAAGATGTTTAAGTATAATAAACGAGATTTATATGCTTCATATCTTCCTTCAATCAATGCCAGTGGGCAGTTGGATTATAATGCAAAATTACCTGTAACGGTGATTCCTGCTGGAGAATTTGCTCCGCAAGAGATTCGAATGAAAATGGGAACTCCACATGGAAATAGCGCAGCAATTCAGCTGGAGCAGAAAATTTATGACCATGCAGCGATTGTTGGTATTAGTGGAGTGAGTGACTATCAAGAATTAGCTCAGTTAAATTCAGAGAAGATAGTGGAAGACCTTTCTTATAATATTGCCATGGCATATTATCAAGTATTGGTTGTTTCTCAAAACATTAAGCTATTAGAGGATAGTAGAGATCAATACACAGAATTGAATCGCATCATGGAACTTCAGCTTGAAAAAGGGGTAATCAAGCAGGTAGATTACAACCGAATTTTAGTTGCATTTAATAACATTCAATCTCAATTGAGTCTGGTAGAAACAGCAAAGCAAGATGCATTAAACTACTTAAAAGTGATGATTGGAATGCCACTTGACGAAGAGTTGGTGATTAATGAGGATGAGTCACTATTAGTAGAGACTGCTCTGCCAGAGCCTACGCCGATTGATATTTCCAATCGATTAGATTTTAGAATTAATATGAAAAATATTGATTTACAAGGTCTAAACACAAAAGTTACAAAGTATTCATTTTTGCCTACGCTTAGTGCTTATGCAAGATATGGAGCGAACTCTTATTCGGAAAACTTCAGAGATTCATGGACTCAGTTTAACGACTTTGCATCGGTTGGATTGACCCTAACTGTGCCGATATTTAACGGATTGAGAGCCAATACAGCTTATCATAAAGAGAAGATAAGATTGGAAAATTTAACTTTACAAGCTAAAATTATGGAGGAAAGCTATAAAGTTGAATTGTTGAATGCAAAAACGAAA
>Ga0079225_10002539_pt1 | contig 10546 bp, 5 predicted proteins | sample Poulit2012_FD_76344 | JGI IMG/M metagenome (GOLD analysis project Ga0079225, IMG submission 76344) | Agricultural soil microbial communities from Georgia to study Nitrogen management - Poultry litter 2012 | ecosystem: Environmental > Terrestrial > Soil > Agricultural land | place: USA: Georgia...
CATCTAGCATACCTTTTACTACGCCTGTTTCCATAGCAAACTCCAAAGCGATAGCATCCATTTTTGATGCATCGTAGGTAAAGCTAGGCCAGTTTTTATGCTGCCAATTGTATTTCATGAGCCGATTAATTATAGTAATCGACTCAAATATAGTGAAAAAATGAGCCGATTAATTATAGTAATCGACTCAAAAGTCACATTTCACTTTTATTTAATGTTTAGATACTATAACATCCATTGTTTTAAAAGCTTCTTTTAAGTCTACCAATAGCTTTTCTTGCGAGGTTTTAATGTTTCTCTGTCAATCTCTTTTAAGTATTCAACTTCCTTTTCAATAAATGGATCGTACCAGTCCGCCTTTTCTTTAGCCCAAGCTATCCATTCTTCTTTTTCTGAATCTAACGTGTTAGTTTTGATTGCGTATTGTTCGAACTCCCGTATATAGTTTCTCAAATATTGTGATTTATGCCAACGGGTTGCTGTATGTAAAAGACTTTCAAATTTAGATAACTCAGCAGCCTGAAGCTTCCGATATTCTTCTTCTTTTTTACGTTCCTCCTCACGTATTTTACACTGTATTTTGTATTCTATTTCTCTTTGTCGATCTTTTTCTGCTTTTATTTCTAGCCAGACTATAATGTCTAGGAGTCTATCTTCTAAAGGAATAGTTTTAGTATCTGACCATTCTTTTTTAGGGTAAGTACGATCAATCTTAAAACAAAGCTCTCCAATTGGAACGAGGTCATTTGATACCCCACCATACTTATTGACTCTCTTTACTCTTTTGCTTTTCTCCATTAATCTAAAAGCATAGGATTGCTCATAGATTTCAACTTTAGTAACATGATTAATATAAATCTTATGATTTCGTTTTTCAAAGGCTTCTATTAAAGTGTTCATGAGACGAAGAGCTCTAGGAATTATTTCATTTGAAACATCCATCCAAATTACGTCAGTTGAGTCTAATTGGCTTCTCCTTCCTCCTCTTTGTTCAACAACTTTAATCTTTTTGTAATATTCTTTTGTGGCTGATATATACTTATGGGGTTTGGACAACCTATTAGGAACAATTAAGTTTAATGATGTATCCTTCTCAATTTCTAGTTTCTTTAATGTGATCTCAGATAAGTAAGCATTATCAACAAATTTACCTGACTTTGAATTTACGAGGACAATATTTGGGTTTTCCTCTTGCTTTGGTAGCTTCTCCTTAATTACTTTTTTATTGTGCTTTACTTTAGACCAATAGCCAGACTTAGGTAAGGGGATATTGATTTTTTTACAGATCTTCCGTATACCACTATCCGAAAATCCATATTCTTTTGCAATATGAGTTACTGGTTTACTCCAAACTAAATCATAAAGCTCCTCCCTTGTATATTCCGTTTTCTCTGCCATCATAGAAACCTTTTTAGCATACCATTATTATGTACTTCTTAGCTTCAACTATATTGCATGTTCCCTATTAAAGTTCTAATTGTATTAAATATAGTAAAAAATTAAGCCGATTAAATAGCTTAATCGGCTCAATGAAAAATACCTTTATGATGTATTAAAGAATGATTATTGAATACAGTAGTAAAGGTCAGGATATAAATTCCAGAAATTATTTAACCCTCTAGCGGTATTGAAAGTTTTTGTCCATTAAATACTATCTAACTTTTCAGAAAACGCATCTTCCCTGTTAGCCTTGTTATAAAAAGGCATTCCTATAAGTCTGTATTGTTGGCTTTGATATAACTCTATAATTGCTTCTTCTTCTATCTCTGCAAGGAAATGCTCTTTCCACTCATCACTATATAAGAATGGATCGCCTTTAGGTTCTATAAAAAGCTGATAAATTAACTCTTGTTCTGAGTGCTTATCTGTCATAAATAAGACAAAATCTGGTTCTGTAGCTTTTGCATCGCTAAATCTATATAACTTAAAGAAACGCTCATTTCGTAATAGGTAAATATCTTTAAATCTATCTTTAATTCTATCTATGTTATCATGTAGATATTTCACCAAAAACTTTTCCTCCGATGAACCATAATTCTCGTTGTATACATACCAATCTGCTGTATTTAAATCAACAAAATACTTAGGATCAATATCACTACGCATTGTTGGTTTACCTGTTTCTGCAGTTGTACTAGCGTTTAGAGCAAAGGATAATTTCTTGTCTTTAAAATATTTTCTTAACGGCTCTCTATAAAAGGATTTAGTCCCCCTATAATCACCAAACTTCGTTGATATTTCATTAGCAACTTTAGTAGCTACACTAATTACTATATCTAATTTCTGTTGCGGTGATAAACTGCTAGTGTCTTTCTCCAAACCAGTTACTTCCACTATTATTCCTCCAAAGTATTCAGAGTTAGTAACAAAGTCTTCCATTGATTTTACACTTGGAAAGAAACGCCTAATATTATTAAACCGATAAAACGGTATTTTATTTAACCCTTTTTGAATTATTGTTTTGTCCCAAACAGAAAAATGATGGTGCTTTAAGTGAGTAGCTTGCACCTTGTTTTGTTTTAGTGCTTTATCATCTAGTATAAGTGTAGTCGCTGAACGATGTGTTTTTAATGCATACCTATGTCTTTTTATAATTTGCGGTTCTTGATACTCTAATAATGTTTTAGGATTGTTTTTTACTTTTTTATTTAAGAAAATAAATCCATTCTTATACAATGATGTTTCCTTAAAATCATCTTTTAAGATGAGGTCAACCTCAACTCTTTCTTCTGGAAACAAACCAATTTGCCTTAAAGCTGTGTTTAATTCCTGAATATATCTTGGATTGTGAGAACAGTGATAGTGTAAGGTCTCACAATGGCGCATTATGTTGTCTAAATCATTGTCATATTTTCGTTTATCCAATTCTTGATACTCTTCCAATTGAAACGGATAATATCTTGCACCACGACCAATTAATTGAGCTTCTGACATTGTTGTTCTTCCAGGCTTACCACTTCTGGCGTCACGAGTGTCATAAAGTCTGACAATATCATAAAGATTTAATACATCCCAACCTTCATTTAATTTGTCTACTGCAAAAACTGCCCGATATTCATTATCATTATCTTCTAAACTGTTAATTACAATTTGTTTTTCCCTTGAGTCGTTTGTTGAGTTTATTGATATGGTTTTATCTTCTGAGAAATCTTCTTTTATTTCATCAATTAAATTCTGTAAAGAAATATTTAACTCATTAAAATAAGCTACTGCTTTATTTAAAATAGAGTTATCTAATTGAATTAATGACTCTAGTTTTTTAACATTTAAATTGCGTAACTCATCTTTAAATGCTTTTTCCATTTCGCCACTTTCAGCAATTGTCCTAGACTTAAATAAAATTACTGGTTTAGCTATAATTCCTTTAGACGCAAATATTTTCTTTTTAAACTGACTTATTAATACAGCCACAAACGCTCTATCAATTGGCTCATAATCCACTTGATTTGTTTTTACTTCTTTTGAATAACCATCTTCCCTAAACTTACTTAGTGCATAATCAAACAATAATTTATTCGCATATTTTGAAGCCACTTCGGGATGAGATAGCTCCATTGTTGCTGTAAACTCGAGCATTACGTTTTCAGGATTTGAGTCTAAAATACGCTGTACTGTATATTCCCAAGTATTAAGATTTTCCTGTTCGCCCTTGTTCAACCTCTTTTTAGTAAGTGCATTTATATGGTGTGCCTCATCACTTATAAGAACAACTTCTTTATCTAGAAAATCATCGAATGTTATACTGTTTTCTCTAGGGTTATTAAGTCTAGTATGTAAGCCTTGAATAGTAGAGAACAAGATACTTATATCTTCTTCATGTGTGCTTTCAAAACTATCTACTTCTGTAATATTTAGATTAACTCCATCTACATTTATTTGATTCCTAAATAGATATTTAGAGCTATTAGGATTAAGGAAATTTTCTTTTGTTTTACGTATAATAGTATCTGAGTTTACAAAAAATATAAAGTTCCGATACCCCATTCTATATAATTCCAACATAGCACCTGCCATTACTAAGGTCTTTCCACTTCCAGTTGCCATATGAAATAGAAGCTGTGTTGGTTTAGCACGAAGACGTGGGTTATTTATATAATAGTCAAAGTAAGAAAATGCTTCTTCTTGGTATGGACGTGGTGTAAATCTCAGGTTGTTTTTAATTACTGGAGAGAGTTCAATTTCTTTAATCCCATCTTCAAAAACAACTGATATGCGTCTATCTAACCGATGAATACTATCTTGATTGAATGAACTCATAGTTGCTTTTATCTTTTATTGTAAAATGAATAATTTAATGCTTTGTCCTCTTCACTGACCTTGAGTTTCTCATCCTCAATTTCACTGAAGTTTACATAGAGTTGGTTTTTGTCTAATACTTCAATTAGATAGTGTTGCATAGATTCCAGTGACGCTGTATTGAAGGCTTCTAAACGCTCGTTAAACATATCTTTATCGAATTGGAAAGAAATAAAAGCTTTGCTTTGCATTTCTTTCCATATAGCAATAAGAGCTTCTTTTGTTTTAATTGATTGTATTTTGTCAATAAAATACTGATTATATTCCATTAACTCAACATAAACAAAAGAACCGCCTCCTTCCCATTCAACTTCTTTACTAATTCCACCTTGTTCCCCATCTATAACTTTTTTAAGTCTTTGAACGGTTATTATGTCAATATAACTCATTTGCTCTACCATAATCCATTTACGATTCATTTTATGAGCAACTGCACCAGTCGTACCACTACCACTGAAATAATCCAATACAATATCACCTTCATTTGTAAATAGATCTACCAAAAAGAACAAGAGTTCCTCTGGCTTTGGATAAGAAAAAACAGATTCTCCAAATAGTTTTTTAATTTCATCATTGGCAGTTTTATTTGTGCCTTGGTTATCCAATATTGATCTTGCCACTTTCCCGTCTTTTGGCATATAAACTCTGTGTTGTACTGACCAATCATCTCTATATTCTCTAATCCTTACAAGGCCTGACTTTAATTCACTATCAATAGTTTCTTTTGATTTTTGAGAGTTTATAGTTTTAATAGAACCATCAGGCATTATTAGATCCAAAACAATAGGGCTTTGTAGTCCATCACGAGAAAGTGTATCCCAATAATATCTGTCGCCATTATCATCAATTTGATTATATCTCTTTAAATAACTTTCATCATAAGAAACTCGCCATTTGTTATGATACGATTTATCTCCATTTTTAGCATAAACTAATATATAATCATGATCTAGTGCTAAAAAGTAGCTATCGTTCCCCCCTCCTTTCCTTTTTTTCCATATGAAATCTCCTTTAAAGTTATTCCTTCCATATATTTCGTCACAAAGTACTTTTAAATAAGCATGTTCTATTTCATCAGAGTTTATAGCTATCACTCCATCATCTGTTAATAATTTTTTAGAGATTTCCAATCTTGTTTTCATAAAGCTTAACCAAGTAGAGTGAGTAAAAGAATCATTATAATTAAATCCTCCATTTTCAGTATTATAAGGCGGGTCTATATAAATAAATTTTATTTTACCTCTATGTGTTTTTAATAAAGAAGAAAGAGCCAATAAATTATTACCTTTCAGGATAAGATTTTCATCACCATTTAATTCGGTCAATTTATGTTCACCATTCTTATCATACTTTTTAAAATTTGTAAAAGCTTTTGCGTCTAATAATCTATCGATATTATCTGGTGCAAGAGTTTCGTTCCAGAAAACTTCATTTCTCTTTTGATCCTCTTGAGTTTGCCCCCCTTCTAACACACAGTCTTTATGTGGCCAAGCTAAGACAACATCGTTTCTAGTTGATATGTAGTTATCATTAGTATCATCGTTTATTGTTAATCCGATTTTATTTTTAAATGCTGTATAACTATCAGGTAAAAATGACTTGTTATTTACAAATCTTTGAAACTTTATTTTATCGAAAACTAATATATCATCTACTTCTTGAAAGAAATGCTTCTTGAAGGTATCATTTTTAATCAGTAGCCTTATTAGAAAAGGCTCTACTTTAAGAGCCGCTTCAATTATCTTATTTTTATTTAATTGGCCATCAATTACTAGATTATCTTCGCTTTCAAGTAGTTCAACAAGGTCGTTCTGTAAATTTTGCATTATGTGAATTGAAACTTTATTAATGAGTGATAACTTATTCTTAACATCAGAGCTTAAAAATAGGTAAAGTTTATTGACTTTCAACGAAGACGGGATTGGAACAAATTGATTGTCCTGAATATCTTATATTCAAAGCATGCTTGTATTAGTTTTATGGGATTATTCAAATAAAACAGATGTTAACTTTATCCATTTTAAATTGATAATCATGAATATCTGTAGTAATAATTAACCTCATTAATGTTAAACGTTGCAACCACAATTCATATTTGGTGGTACTCATATAATGCACCATCTATCACACAGTTTAGTCCAACTATTTCTAGAAACACTTAGTTATTATATACTGAAATTTAAAAAGACAATTCAACTTTATCCATAGACTCACATAGTGACTCTTTAATTTTAATTACTTCCTTTAACTTCTTCAATGACCTCAAAGTTAGGTAACTCTCGATTTTCCCTAAAAACTTCTATAAAATCACTTCTATCATTTAACTTCAATAAAACTGGATTTTCACAACTAGAGCTTTTACCATAATAAACAGCATGTCTTGCTTGTAATGAAGATAATTTACTTGAATATTCTGATCCTATATAATTAGATAAAAAAGCTTTGCTCGTATCGTCAAAGGTTCTCATTGCAAAGACACTGTTACATTGATTAAGAATTGTTTTAGTCACATTTGCAGTTCTTTGGGTTATAAGTAAACACCCTAAACCATATTTCCTTCCTTGAAGAATAGCTCTAGCGGTGCGATTTGTTGCTGTTTTATCTCCTTCATTGGCAGCACTTGACCATTCTGGGACAAGTGAATGAGCCTCTTCAAAAACTAGGCAAACTCTAGCTTTTGTACTCATTTTATCTTGCACAAATTTCAATGTCGCTTCCGTAATCATGGCGGTGATTTCAACAGGGCTTAATTCCCAAAGAGGAGCTGTCCTAAACCACTGCCCATTTTCATTATAAGATCTGGGTTCGGTTATTTGTTTAGTTCCAGTCAATTCTGTTGGATTGTAAACTTTTAAGTAATGCTGTTCATCATTGTGAATAAAATCATGTATATCTTCTTCTAAGGCTTTAGTTAACTCTGGCAAACTACCTCCTTCACTTGGATTATTCTCAATTGCATCTGAATCTTCATTACCAGCTTTTTGTATTTTCTCTAAACACTCTTTAGACCATTTAGGGTCATAAAAATCTGAAAGCTCTTGAGCATACTGATCAGTTAAGTCAATACAGATCACCTTAATATCTTCAGCTATCACTCGCTCAACCAGTTCTATTGCGAGCATAGATTTACCGATTCCTAGAATTCCTAAAATAGCTGTATTATGAGTAACTAATTCATTAACACTATTTATTCGGACATGATAATTTGTTTTAGGAAAATGGCCGACGGTAAACTCATCAGGTTTAGATTCTTTTGATGTTTTCAAAAATATAGGTGAGTTTATACTGGGCATCCACGGTATTTGCTCAAATTTCTTTTCCTTAAAATTCCATTGACCTATTTTTATAGCTGTGCCACGAGCATATCCATATTTATTTTTTTGAGATACAATTTCTTCCTTTGTTAGTCCATCAATGATTTGATAGATAATTGGAACTCCATTTATTTCTACTTCAACAAGACGACCTTCACTTAGATCACTTTCTTTAATTATTTCAAATTCTAGCTTTTCAATTGATGTTCCTTGGTCTGTAATCCCAATGAGCTCATTCAATTGAAATAGTTCGGGAATCTCTTTTTTAAGACTTGGATTTAAATCTAAATAATCAAATTTAATAGCAGTATTAGAATATCTATTTTTGAATAAAATAACAGCTTTTTCTATTATATCTTTCTTAACTTCTAATTCAAGAACTCGGAGCAGAAGCGTTTCATCTCTACCTACATAATTTAGAACTATCCCAATCTTTATTTCAGCATGAGAATCTTTATACGCTATCGTAGTTCCAAATGCAGTATGTGTATTTTCATTTTGCCTTAATAATACAATTCTCGGTGTTTGGTATGCTGTTATCTCGCCAATAACTGACACTTTTTCATTCTGAACCCATATGTCTTTAATTCGTTCGATAAGATTCCATAAATGTTTGTCTGGCTCAATTACTACTAATAATGCCCAAGTAATACTTAGAAGGAACATTTCCTTTGGTGACTGTCTATGAAATACTATCAATGAAAATAGGAATACGGAACTAAATACAACTCTGTGGTTACCTAAACTGTATGATATTACCATAAAAGATGCAGAGATTTTCTTCCAGTTTTCTTTTTCACTATCCTTAGTGGCAATCGCTATTAAGGAAGAAAGAAGCACAAGAATAAGAAATGATACAGTAATCCAAAAGATTATCAGATCAGTTTTACTCCAAGTTTCAATAGAATGAATTAGATATATCCCCATACCAGCCATTACTGAATATGATAGAGAATCTACTGGCTTTGTATAGAAAGGTGTAACTAAAAAATTACCTAATAATATACTTGCGGCCGCTGTATAAAACCATAACCCTTTCTCAGCAGATTCAGGAGCCCAACTACCAAATGCTAATTTGTTAATGACAAATAGCAAAATAAAGTAAAGAACTAAAAAAAATAATCTTGTACTCTGTTTTCTTTTTTCAACAGTCATTTATCAGTTTAATTTTATAGTATACAGTAAATAGAAATACAACATATAGCTTTTAAAGTTATTTTAGGTAGTTCGTTGCTCAAACTAATAAATAGTTAATTCTAATGGATTAACACAAACTGCTATAAGATGTAAAATCATGTTGTCCACCTTTATTTTACAACTCATTTATTGTTTTCAAAATAATTTTTGAAGGATCTACACCCAATCTTAACATTTTTTTTAATTTTTCTTCTTTCTCTGTGCTATGATAGTAGCTTACAATCCAAGTAGCATCTTTTTTCACTCTATTTCTAATAAGTTGAAAATACTTTATGTCAACGAACGATATGGAATGACCGAGCACTAAAACTTCACTTATGTTACCCAACATATTAAAAAAAGATAAGTTTTCATTTATTATTGTTTCTGTGTCCTTGTAAGTTTCTCTATAGTAATTATCAATCAGCTCATTTCCTTGGGCAATTCTTATATCGGTTTCTTCATTATTACTTATTGAGAAAGAATCTTCATCGTTTAACTCCCTACTGTGTCCAAGAATTAAGACTGAATCTTTATTAATAGCTTTATTATGGATATAAAGTATTTTCTTAGAGGAAATACCATATGCACGTTCTAGTGTTTCAGTGTAGTTGAAATTGATAAAGATTGAGTCCGTTTTAATATTTGCTTTTGGAGAATCAGGAATTTCAAGTTCTAAAACCCAACTTGTAAAATGAGTTCTTAATTTAACTATTACTAAATCAAGAGCCTGTTTAATTTCATACTCATAACTATGATGATAAGCTTCACTCCAATTATCAGCTCCATAAGAAACTAAAAACTTTGCAGCATCTTCTTTTACTATATCTGTATCTATGTACGCCAAAGTTTCTTCAAAGTCTGCCCAAAGTGCATCATAACCGAAATATTTCTCTAACATTATATACAGGTTATTGTCTATATTTTTTACACAATCTTTAAAATTCGAATATCTCGAATCAATTCCATTATGAATATCAAAGCCATTTCCAATTATATATAGACGTGAATCCATTATAAACTTATTATTTAACATCGTAAAGATTATACCCTTGTAATAATTAACGTTTTAATTATTTAGGTTAGTTTCGATACAACTGACTACAACATAATTATATTAAATATTAAACAAAACTAAAGACATAAACACATCTCAACAAACCTGAATATCATTTAATTTATACAAATTTAACTAAAATTATAGAATTTTTCAAATCTGTTGCAAAACCGTTGCACTCGTTGCAACACCTTGTTGAATTTGTAATAACAGAATTACAATTTCGTTAACCCATCGAATTTTTATTTAATTTAGCTACTTAACGTCCCGACAATAAGTTTTCTATTTCCCTTTTTTCTGGTTGTTTTTTGTACCCCTATTGTACCTCTACACCAACAACCCCTTATAAACACTGCAACAGTACTTATTGTATCGGGAAGTAATTAAAAACTATTCATCCTCCTGGAAATTCGTTAATTCGACTATTCGCTAGCTAAATCTTTGTGAGTTAAAAATTCGTAATTGAAATCTAACCGTACACTGAACACTGACTCTGGTATTTGCATGACTCAAAATCACCTCATCGTGAAAACCAACCCAAGTCACTAAAGTAATAACTCGATTCGTTAGTGCTTTTACGCGGTGTTGAACTAAACCTAAAGGTAGCTTCAAGTGGTTATCCCATAATTCACTACCTTTAAGTATGGTTTAATTATAATTCTTAAAGTTATGAAAAAAAAGTAAAACCCTTATTGAAAGGGCC
>Ga0079225_10002541_pt1 | contig 10545 bp, 12 predicted proteins | sample Poulit2012_FD_76344 | JGI IMG/M metagenome (GOLD analysis project Ga0079225, IMG submission 76344) | Agricultural soil microbial communities from Georgia to study Nitrogen management - Poultry litter 2012 | ecosystem: Environmental > Terrestrial > Soil > Agricultural land | place: USA: Georgia...
GTCTTTTAACAGATGAATTAGGTAAAGACACTGATAAAAACGTCAATACCAAAGTAAGTCCAACCGCAGCCAAAATAAATGAAATGTTAAGCGCCCCTGTCACTAAGAAAATAAAGGTGACACAAGACATAATCGGTAGCGCCACATCTAAAATGAAAGGCTGGTTTTATGCTTCTGGAACTGATCATCATCCAGGCGGACCATTCATAGCAGGTGAAGAAGGTTGGGAATTAGGACGAATGGGGAATCAGTGGGAGATACTAAACGCAGGAATTTATGATCGCCCATCCGGTTATCAAGTATTTACTCATGATGATTCTAAGAGAATGTTAAAAGCCATGAACAACATTCCTGGTTATGCGAGCGGAACTGGAACAAGCGCAGAATCAAATAGAATAATTGGGGCATTGAACCAAGCACAGCAAGTAATAGAAAGAGAAGTAGCGCCCGAATATGTCAGCGTTGTTGTTAATATAGATGGTCGAGAAGCGGCTAAAGCATTGGCTGAACCTATAAAAAATGTCCACGACGAGTGGGATATAAGAAAAGCCCGCGCACGTGGATAGAAAGGAGGTCATTAATTGGGAGCAACATATAGAGGTGTACATTCAGATGAATATGGCTTAGTCGTCCGTACTAATCCCATGATTATACCCGAGCATGATAATACATTAACCCCAATACCCGGTATGCACGGGGCTCATTATCAAAGCTCACAGTATAACATTGGACGAATACCCTTGGAAATATCTTTTATAGCTAGAGATATATATGACTATTCAAAACGTTTACGAATGCTTGCCAATTGGTTACGTCCAGATGAGGGGATAGGCGAATATGTAGCTGACTATGAACCGGATAAAACATACTTTGCAGTATTAGAAAGCACAAGCATGTCACGCATAGAGTTAATCGCAAGAATGGGTGAGGGCACGATTGAACTAATCTGTCCTGACCCTTTTGCTTATGGCAGAGAACAATCACAATCATTAGTATCAACCGTTGCAAACGATGGAACGATGAACGCATTGCCTGTATTTGATTTAACCGTAAAGAAAGATACCGACAACATCTATATCGGCAATTACAGCGATCAAAATGAATTTGGCGACCATCGCGGTATAACGCTAGGTTCTGACGTAGAAATTGACGAAGAAACCGAGCCGCGCAAACGCCTTATCATGCACGACACCATGCAGTCAACAAGCGGATGGGAAGGCGCAGAAAACGTTGATAGCGGTTATGTCAGTGGTCAAATGGGCGTAGATGACGAGGGTTTTTATGTCGAGTCATGGGGAGATGAGGACGAGGACGGCAAGAAACCCGATTGGATTGGGCCATCTCTCCAACGCACATTACCCGAACAAGTAAACAGCTTTATTGCAGATATACGGATTGCCAACCGCAACGAGTTTGACAAGAACGGGCGCAAGATATTAGCAGGCGTAGGAATCATCGAAGTTTATTTACGTGACATAAACGATAACCTTATCGCTAAGATGTCGTTTGGAGATTCCCACGGCAGCGCTAAAGCAGAAAATGGTGGGCGGTTGTCCGTTGACGGAAGAAGTCGCACATTCAAGTGGAACCCAAGCGGATATAACGACTTTAACGGAATGATTAGAATATGGCGTGACACCGAATCCTTTTACGGATATGTGGCGTCTATGACCGCAGGTGGTCAACATTATAAGGTGATGGATAACACGGATAGCCCGATAGTACCTAGACCCGGCACATCGTCAGAAAATCGAGTAGCTAAAATACAAGTAGCTATCCGTAAATATATCGGAGCACAGCGTATCTACCAACGTATAAAAGAGATTAAAGTATGGTCAACAATCGGCATGTATGAGTACCCCGAAAAACGACCAGTCGAAAAGTTTAAAGCGGGCGACAAGGTACGTATTGATTCCGTAGAGGGTAAAATATATGTAAATGGTGAAGAACGCGCCATGCAACTTGGGAGTGACTTCTTTACACTAGTCGAAGGCATAAACGAATTGGACTACAACCCCGATTTAATTGAGGGTACGGTTTCATTTAGAAATAGATATTTATAGGAGGGATAGAATGATTACGACTCAATTAAGCAATGATATATTGAATCATGTTTTTAGAGGAGAAACTTATACGCCTCCAGAAAACATTTATCTAGCATTATTTACGTCAAGTGGCGAAGTTGATGCAGATGAGTATAGTCGTATGGTAATCACATTTTCTAGTGCTAGTAACGGACGCATTGAAAGCGACAAAGAAGTTCGTTTTCCCGTTGCAGTAACTGATTGGGGAACAATTACTCAACTGGTTTTATATGATTCTGAAACAGGTGGTACTAAACTATCAGAAAATGACGTAGAAGGCAAGAAAGTTGAGCATAACGAGCAATTATACGTACCTTCTGGTTCATATGATATCGAGGTGGTGGAATGCGATTAAACTTATCGAATAACGCTAGTACAGTATTACAAAGTGATATAAGCAGTAACGATACGATTATAACTGTAGATAATACGGAAACACTTCCCGAAGTGCCGTTTCCATTAACGTTGAATATGACGGAGGAAATCGTTTACGTTACGAAGGTTGATGGAAATAAACTAACGGTTGAACGTGGTCAAGAGGGAACAGAATCGAAAGCGTATCCGAGTGGCACGGAATGTTGGGTTAACTTTACGGCAGGCGCTTATAAGGGATTGGATAAGGGTTTAACTGATGTTAAAGAAGAAGTTACGTCGCATAAGGCAGATATTGCGACAGAAAATGAATTAGGACATGTTCGGGTTGACGGAGATTCTATTTTTATTACAGATGATGGGGTTATAAGAAGTAAAGGAACTAAGATAATCGAGGAAAGTTTTACGGTTACAGTTGGGCAAGATGGTGATTATCAAACGTTAAATGAAGCGTTGCAAGACTTATCTAAGTATCGACCTTTATATTCTGAAGACACTATCAAAGTTACCATAATCTTACTAAATGATTACGAAATGAGAGAGCAAGTGATTGTTGAAAGGATAAATCTGTCATGGATAGAAATTACTTCAGAACAAGCTGAGGTTAACGTTGTTAGAGAGGATATGGTTAAAGAGACTCAACTTCCGGACGGAACATTGATATACCCAGTGTTTTGTGCGAGGGACAACGGACACTTACCAATTGTTAATTGCCTTTTTTACGTGGATGAAACAGGGGAAGAAAACAGCGTAAAAGGTATTGTTTGTTTAAATAATTCTAAGGCAATTATAAAAGATAAGGCTGGAATCAAGAACGCATACGATAACATATACGCACATTCGGAATCTAATATTGAGGCATATGGTTGTGTTGCAACGTTTGCTAAAAAACGGGGTATTTATTCACTTAGATCATCATCCATAAACGCTATTAATGCTGATGCATCCAATGCAGGAAGTCATGGAATTCATGCGACTCATTCATCATCCATAAACGCTAGTAATGCTGATGCATCCAATGCAGGAAGTTATGGGATTTATGCAAATCAATCATCCTCTATAGAATTCTGGGGTGGCGACGCATCGGGGGCAAAAACAACAGGAATACGAGCGAATCAAAATTCTACAATTAATGCCACTAACGCTTTAGCTAAATTGGGGGAGGAAGATTCTCCTAATGATATTTATGTAGCGATAGGTTCTACTGTTGTTATATACGGAACTACGGAAGGAGGGACCTCTCAAGCAATGAATAAAGTTACATCAAGCGGAATTATTTTTGGTTAAGGGGGTTTCACGTTGATTACAGTAATAAATAAAGATGGTTCTTTTAGTGGAGTACAATATGACGAAATTAAACAAGATATTATAGACCACCATCAGAAATATGGTCAAAAATTAGTGTTGATTGATAGGAAGTTAAAAGTCGATGATGAAGGTAATGTTACAGAATTACCTACAGAAGATGATTTAAAAAATGAAATAACAGAAGTTACTGGTTCGAATTTAGATAACAGACTAACTTCTGCGGAAGATGCTATTTTGTCATTAATGATGGAGGGATGAATTAAGATGCAATCATTATCTTATGCTTTTATTTTAAATATGTGGATTATGCGCAGAGTGGATGAGGAATTTGTAAACGGTCAAGTTAAATTAAATCGGATTACACGGGACGAAGCAGATATGATTTTAGTTACACCACAAAGTGACAGATACTAATTTTTTAAACTTCCGCGGAAAGGAGGTTTTTTTATTTTAAATACAAATAGACTCAATACTTCCCGGCTTAATGACACTTCACGCCCGCTGATCGAAGTATCTGCAAGCGCAAAGTTTAGTATACGGACGAGTGCAACCATCGAAGTGAGCAAAAACTCATTAAGCGCTCACTCACGTGTAGGTATACGCACAAGCGCTGAAATATACAAAGATATATCGGTATCATCTACGACACAGATAAACGTTAAAACAAGCGCTAATGTCGTTTTGTCGAAGTTTATCGAATCGCACGAAAAAGTAGGATTTAAGACAAACGCATTACTCGTTACAGGTGTCGAATTAAACGGCACTACTAGATTCGGAATAAAAACACGGGTAGGCGATATTCACAAACGAACCTTTAAGAATCAACCGCAGAAATACAAGCAATCGCAACCGATATATCTATTCGATAAAAACGAAAGGATGCGCTTAGTTCTATCCGATAATACTATCCGATATACAAACGGTAAAATCATAACGGAATATAACGGAGAATCGGCGATTGAGTTTGACGTTATCAGCAAGCACCCTGACATACGCTATATCCAAAACGAAGCGAGAGCGGTGGCGCAGGATAACGAAGGTAATTGGCGAGAGTTTATCATACGTAAAATAGAAGATGTATATGATGGTCCATCGGCTAAAGAAGTTTACGGAGAAGGCGGAGAATACGAACTATCCGACGAATGGCTAAATTCTTACGTACAGCCTTCCGTTAATTTGCCCAATGCTCTTGGCGCAATACTGCAAGGAACACGTTTTGAAGTCGGAGAAGTCGAGGATAAATACTCCGTTCAATCTGTAGAGTTAAAGCGTATGTCCAAACGTAAGGCTATAAATGAGTTAATCGAGCAGTGGGGCGGTGAGGTTAAATACCGCATAGAAACCGATGGAGAACGAATTACTAGGCGGTTTGTTGACGTACTAGAGCCGAAGCATAAGCCGATAAGTCACACGTTTTTATCAAGGCGAGATATAACGTCAGCCAGTCGAGTTAGTGAGTCGAGAGAAATTAAAACGGCATTATACGGTTATGGCGCAGCAGACGAAAATGGGGACAGGCTAACGTTTGCAGACGTTGAGTGGAGCGTTGCCAATGGAGACCCCGTAGATAAACCGAAAGGACAGGCGTGGGTTGGCGACCATGAAGCGATGGAAAAATGGGGCGCTAGGAATGGTACGAAACACAAAAGGGGCGGATATGACGGACAGGAAGAAGATGCCGCGACACTATTACTCAATACGTGGAACGCTTTACAAGAGCAATTCAAGCTACGCGACACTTACGATGTTGATGCCGTAGACTTAGGCGCTTTGCTCGGACTAGACCACCGAAACATTAAAACAGGCGCGCTAGTTAACGTGTTTGTTGACGAAGTACAGCCGCCAATTGAAACGCAAGCGGGCATTGTCAGATACGACCATAACCTAAACGATGACCGAAAATCCGAATGTGTTATAGGCGATTTCAGACTCGAATTAAACACGGAAGAAAAGCTTGAAGAATTAGACCGCGACTGGAACGAATCTAAGGGAGTACTCGCAAAAAGACCTATCAAGTATGCGAAAACCGAAGCTGACAAAGTGAGAAAAGTAGCTGAGGAAAATTTACGAATCGCTAACGAGAATATCGAAAAGGCGAAAAAAGATTTAGAAGAATCAATGGAAAAAATAGAAATTGGCAAAGATAAAGTAATTGGTCTTGATGAAGAATTGGATGACCTAGATCATGCTATATCCAACAAAATACCGATTGGAATGGCGGCTAAAGATGTAAATGAGGGCAACACTAAAATACTTGGAAAAAGTTTAGTTGTTGACGGCAATGCAACTTTTACAGGTAGAATAGGCGCATCAAGAGCAACCTTTGTTGATGTTGGTACAGAAAACATGGTGGCAAAAAATGCAACTATTGAAAGTGGTGTAATCACAGGTACATTTGATTCCCCGCAAGCCGTTATACGTCGCGCCACATTTGAGGATGTTGTTGTGTCAGGGCGACTTGATAGTGCGACTGGTAACTTTGCAGGTTCAGTAAACACGGAAGAAAACCTTTATGTGGGTAATATGATAGTTTTAGGTGATACTTTAGGTGGCAACAAGTTAGTGGACTTCAAGTATGGGCGTATTCAGGGAGACGTTACAGGGCTTTACGTGCGTGCTAATGACGGGGACTTAAACTTGAGTTCCGGTGCCGATAGAGTGTTGGTTGACGGGGAATTGAAAGTATATAGTGCTAGTGGTGGTAGTTCACACGGCTATATCACAACTGATTCTAGTGACGGTTATAGAGTGAAAATTGGAACAAGTAATGATTCTGCTCAAATTTGGATGGATAGAAATGGTACAATATACTTTCTGAATAACGGTTCAGTTGTCCATAAATTTTATAGTAGTGGTGATTACTTCCACGCGGGAGAGAAAAGGAGTTCGTAATCATGAATCAAGAAACTAAAGTAAAAATAGAACACATCACACAATCTACAGGTGCAGATTTAGCAAAAGTGTCACATGAAAAATCATTAATTTATGCGCAACTTATGCAAGCGCAGGAAGAAATTAAAAATTTGAATGAACATATAGAAAAACAACAAGCAGTCATAAACGCATACGAAGAAAAAGACAACGCTAATAAGGGGTAGCATTTTTTTAATGGAAAATAATTAACCCTGGGGACATCTAATTGTCCTTTAGGGACATTTAATGGGGAAATACGAGGAAATTGGAGGGTGAATATTGGATGAACAAGAAAAGGAGCTGAATGATATGCCTATATGGCAGAATCACGAAAGTCGTATAACAGCTTTAGAAGTCACGACAGCAAATATAAAAAATGAATTTACTGAGATTAAAGATAAAATCGATAAAGGAAATGACGAACAGTCCAAAAAGCTTGAGACGATTGATAAGCGACTGATGGATGAGTTTTTTAAGAAAAAAGGAACGAACCGGGAAAACATATGGAAGCTACTTATTGCTATTGTTGGCGGAGGTAGCTTTTTTTATTTAATTGTTGAGAAAATTATAGGAGTGATGTAAATGAAACAAGCTATTATCAGATTAGTAGTGTTGGTTGTCCTATTAATCAACCAAACTTTAATAACAATTGGTTGGAATCCCTTACCATTTTCGGAGCAAGAAATTTACGAAGGTGTATCAAGTGTGGCTACTGTATTGATGTCTATTTGGACATGGTGGAAGGACAATCCCGTATCTAAGAAAGCACAACATAATGAGAGATTTTTGAAACAGAGAGGGATGAAGTAAATGGTTAAAGTTGCACTTGATATAGGTCATGGTAGCAATACCTTCCCTCCATCAAAAGGCATTTATAAGAACGGAAAACCTTATCCTGAACACTCTTTTAATGCTAAGTTGGTACCGGCAATAGATAAGCTATTGAAGAAAAACGGAGTCGATACAATTATTTATCAAAAACCTAATAAGGTTGATATTGGACTAACCCAACGTACAAATTATTATAATTCAAAAGGGGTTGATTTAGTTTATTCAATCCACGCTAATTATAATGGCAGTCCATCTGTTAATGGTCGTTGTGTATTTTATTGGCATACGTCTAAGCAAGGCGAAAAGCTTGCTGATATTGTTGTGGATGAGATTAAAAAGGCGGGATATAGTCTGCATGGTAATGGTCTACACGCTAGTAAACGTGGTAGCTGGACAAACCTTCATATCTGCCGAGAAACCAACATGCCAGCCGTCTTAGTGGAAAATGGATTTATGAGTGGCAGTAAAGACTTTAATTTAGTCTTTGGTAGTAAACAGTCTAAGTACATTAAAGACATGGCTGAGGTACATGCAAAGGCTATTTGTAGGTACTTTGGGATTAAATATAAAGGTAAGAAAGGGGATTTGACAATGTCACAATATAAAAAGTTAAAAAAGTTAATCGATAAACAGAATAAAGAGATTAGTTCACTTAAAAAGCAGTTAAATAAAAAGGTGAGCGTACCTAACAAAACTAATGTCCCTAGTGATAGTCATAAAGAAGGTTGGGTATTTGTTAAAGATAACAATATCAGCAACGGTAAAGACGCTCATGGTTACGTTACACGTCAGCAATTGGCAACCATGCTTAAGTTATATGATGACATTCGATACTCTGATAAAGAAGAACCGTCCGAGTCACATAAGAACGCTTGGCAGTGGCTTGTTGATATTGGGGTGACTAATGGTATTGATCCACGTAAGCCACTAACAAGAGAGCAATTTGCTAGTTTGTTGTTAAAGTATAATGATGCGGTAAACGTGGAGGATAAATAAAAGGTATTTACGTTTTTTCATAAAAAAGGCAATGTATTAACAATGCACGTGGTTGGTTCATAAATAAAAAAGAGGGCTTAATTGCCCTCTTATAATGCTCCTATTAATACAAGCCTATCATAAGCATCATACACGTTATAATAAGTCTCACCGTATAGGTTATAACCTTCCCTGTCTACTTCCATAACGTCAATTGAGTTAGGATTAAATGTTACCTCAACCCTATCATAATCAAGTTCTTTTCCTTCTTCTTCAAGCAAATCGTAAAATTCTTTTTCCATTTCATTTTCCTCCTCTTAATTTCTTTCTGGTAATGATTCAATTGCTTCTTCTACAGTCTCAAAAAGGTCGCTTTCTTCTTCCGTATTCTTGTTAACCGTCATAAACATTTCGTTTACCTCAACCACCGTATAATTCTCTGTTTCGTACTGTACTGTTCTACCCATTTGTAATTCCTCCTCTAAATTTGTTTTATCCAAAACCCAAGTGTTACCGATTTTCTTACAATTTAACTGTCCTGACGCACATTTATTTTTAATTGTTCCCGGTGTGTTACCTAATATTTCAGCGGCTTTTCCTACGCCTATGATGTTATCTAAACTCAATTACTAACCTCCTCTATGCGTATTCGCATTTCTTAACTGTCTATAATATATCATGGTGCGCTTCCGCATGTCAAGGGTTATTTAAAAGTCTTTTATTTAATTAAAAAAGACCACCTTTTAAGATGGTCCGTGATACTATAAATGATACAGTTTTATTAATATTTTCGTGTTAATGGTAATTTGATAAAAAGGGTATAAACGTTGATGTGTAAGGTGTTTGTGTTACTTTTAATATTTAGGTATTACTAGAAAATCATAGCTGTTGAATGTTTTAATATAGCCGTCAAGGATTGATGTGACAACACTCTTATAAAACGTGATACTATACATGATACTATTTTATTAATTTAACCACCTCAGAAGGCTTAAAATCATCCTCCATATCCTTTACGGCTTCATCTTCTTTATTAGGGTACAAGTGGGAATATATATCGTAAGTGGTCGATATTTTGTTGTGACCTAATCTCCGGCTAACGATCTGTATGTCATATCCTTTATTAATTAAATAAGATGCGTGAGAGTGCCTAAAATCGTGTAATCTTATCCTCTTTAAAGTCTGATTGCCTTCATCATCTATAAATTCATCCAAATACTTGTAAAACATTTGGGCGACTGTAGATTGATTTAATGGCTTGTAAAATTCACCAAAAATAACATAGTCATCTTTTTTATATTTCTCTTTTAATTTAAGCTGTCTGAGAAGGTTCATTGTGTGATTGGGTAGTTTAATCTTTCTGATGGATGATTCGTTCTTAGGGGTGTCTATTTTGGTTTTATAATAGCGTTTATTTATATCAATTAGATTATTATTAAAGTCTATATCATTCCAAGTTATAGCCAGTATTTCCCCGATTCGCGCACCACTATAAAATAAAACCATAAACAATGTATAGTACCGATCGTTGTTAACTACTTCCAAGAAACGCTTAAATTCCCCTAATTTCCAGTAGTCTATTTTCTTTTCGTCTCTAATATCAATGTTTCCAACCTCACGAGCGACATTTACATTGAGGTATTCCATTTGAATGGCGTAATTCAATATGGCCGATAAGTTTTTGTGAACAGCCTTAGCTGTCACTACAGACAAATTCTCTAATAAATAATCATGAAATTTCATAATGTCACGCTTTTTAATATCCTGGACGTGTTTCCCTTTAAAAAATGGTTCAATGTATCTGTTAATTGTGCCTTGCAAATTATACACAGTGGACTCCTTTCTCCTTTTTTCGTACCACTGCATGTATTCCGTAAGTAAGTCATCAAAAAGAGGATTGTCGGGGTTTTCAATCGTAGCGTTGAGTATTATTTCAGCTTCTGCCACCCTTGCTTCTGCTTGAGTTCTAAACCCACGTCTCATAATTCTTTTTCGCTCACCGTTTTTTAACTCCACATATACACTTATATACCATTTCCCGCGTTTTTTATCTTTATATATA
>Ga0079225_10002543_pt1 | contig 10542 bp, 9 predicted proteins | sample Poulit2012_FD_76344 | JGI IMG/M metagenome (GOLD analysis project Ga0079225, IMG submission 76344) | Agricultural soil microbial communities from Georgia to study Nitrogen management - Poultry litter 2012 | ecosystem: Environmental > Terrestrial > Soil > Agricultural land | place: USA: Georgia...
CGGTAGAGCAGAGGACTGAAAATCCTTGTGTCCCCGGTTCGATTCCGGGTCTCGCCACCATTTTTAAATAACCCGCACGGCTAAGCCGCTTGCGGGTTTTTTTTGCGAGAGAATGCTTTAACGAATATCACCCTCGCGGTGGTTTTGCCCGATTTTTGTGGTCAAATTCGTTCACGAGGTGGTTGCCATCTATAAGGCCACGGAAGTGACTACCGGCATCGAGTGACTGCTTACTCATCTCCGAACTCGTCAATTTGGGGGATCTTCCTTTTTTGGCAGCTGTCGGCGGATTTGGGAAGATTGTTGTTTCGCCTTTCAGAACCTGAGAGGCTTTTTCAGCAAAAATTTCCTTTTTCTGAGGGTTTAGCTAGATTCGTTCGTAGAAACAAATATGCACAACGACCGTTTTGAAAAACTGATCAACCATCTGCGCAGGGAAGCGCTTCCGCCCTGTCCGGGAAACCTCGAAGCAAATGTTTTTCGTCGGATTCGCCTTCAAGGGAAGCGAGTGGAGAGCTTGGACTCTCACCGGTTTTTTCCCGCGTTTCTGAGACCGAAGCTCGGACTCGCAGCTTTGGCTCTCGCCATTGTCACCAGCGCAGTAACTACCGCGGTGGCGATGGATTTCGCGGAACGTTCGGCCGATCGAATTCCGCCGGTCGTCGAGGGGATGGATCTCCTTCAGCTTGAACTTCTGAATCATTCCGGCGATCTGATTTGCTGTTGCAAGTGAACACAAAAACTGGATTTTATCTTCGCACAGCAGCTTTTTTTGCCCTAGTTGCGATTGTGGCTATTAGCACCACGCTTCTTCTTTACGTGCTGTGGTTCCGGCCCGGGCCGACCGAACATCCCGGAACTTCAGATATCTATGAGCAGCTGACTCTTTCACCCGAGGAGGAGCAGCGGATCGGGGCGGTTCATCAGCGATTTCAGGCGGAGCGGTCCGATATCCTGCGGGAATTCCAGCAATTGCAGGGACAGCTGGCGGTTTTACTGAAAGAGGAGGAAACTTATTCGCCCGCGCTCGCCGACGCGATTCACCAGCTCCACGAAGTTCATGCGCAGCTTCAAGAAATCAGTATTCGCCGTTTTTTCGCGATGCTGGAGACGCTTCCGCCTGAGAAGCAGGAGAAATTGCGAACGCTGGCCGCCGAAACGCTCAGTCAGCCCGAGTAGCGATCCTTTTCATGGACCCGGATCTGGCATTGATCGAGGCCATCCAAAAGGCGGATGAATCGGCGCTGCGAACATTGATGGAACGTTACCGCGAACCGATTTTTCGTTTCGCGTGGCGCTACGTTCGCAACGACACGATCGCCGCCGAGATCGCCGAAGAGACCTTTGTGAAGGTTTTCTTCAAGGCGCACTCCTTTCGACCGAAAGCCAAAGTCTCGACCTGGATCTTTTCGATCGCCGCGAATCTTTGTCACGACCACTACCGGCGGGAAGCGCGGCGAAAAATTCTGCCGCTGTTCGGTTTTCCCGGAAAAACGGACGGAGGCAATAGTACTGAAATGGCGGCTCGCATCCCGGACCGCTCTTCCGATACGGAGCAAGCGATCCTGGACCGTGAAAACGAAGCCCTTGTCGCCGCAGCCGTGGATCGGCTTCCCGCGAAACTAAAAAGCGCGTTCATCCTTTTTGCTTTAGAGGGGCACAGCCAGCGGGAATGCGCGGAGATCCTCGGTATTTCTCCAAAAACGGTGGAAACCCGCGTCTATCGCGCCCGCCGTCACCTGCGCGAAAAGCTCGGCGACCATTTTTACGGGGAGAAATAGTTGCGGGATTTTCCGCCGGAGCGCGGATCCGGATATGAGTCCAGTCCACGGGAGGAGATCGACGGCGTTTCGGCGACTGTTCGGCCAATTAACTTGACGTCCGGTTTTCCGCGGTTACTGGATGTTGTTTGGAAATGCGGCGGCCGGGATTAACATTGCTTTCATTGCTCTTCTCGACTCTCGCCCTTTTGGGCGGAGCTGAGGGAGTGATGTTGTGTCTGCACGAAGCGGGCGTTTTTCATGTCACCGCTCTTGCCAAGGCTGAGCATAATTCCGACGGAAACAGGGATGACGCCGACGATGCTTGCGGCACCGGCTCGATTAAGAGCTGCAACTGGTGCGTCGATCTGGAGGTTAAGGGGCTCGATCTGGCGGAGGTTCGGTTTGAGGATGGCGAGGAGCTTTTCGTTGTTGCGCCTGCTTTCGTCGGAACGATTCCAAGCCAGGAATGGGAAGTCCCGACCATCATTTTTTTCTCGTTTCCGCTTTCTCGTGCGCCGCCAGCTCTGCCACAGGCGCTGATTGTTGCGCAGACGACAGTTCTGCTGATTTGAATTCCTGATTATCGGTTCACGCGATTCCTCAAGAGGAGTTGCTTTCACGTGTTCCGGCGCTGGATCGCCGCCTTCACTCAACCGTATCAGGATTTTTTATGCACAGACGCAAGTGTCTTACCTTTCTATTTGTATTAACGAACATCTCTTTCGGGATAGCTTACAGTAACAGTAATCAGGATCCACTGGCCTTTGACAAGCCAGTCACGCTTTCAACTGCGGTAGAACTCGCGCTGAAGCGGGATCCGCGCCTTTCGCTCAATGAGGCGATTGCTGGATCGGCGGAAGGGCTGATCGATCAAGCCGGAATTCGACCGAACCCGGTGTTGGGAGCGGAGATCGAGAATGTTCTTGGGACGGGTCCGTTTCAAGATGTCCAGAGCCTGGAAGTCACGCTTGGTGTTCGCCAGCTCATTGAGACGGCAAACAAACGCGAGCGGCGGACGGAGCTGGCGCGAAGCGAGCGGGAGCTTGTCGATTGGGAGCGGGAGCTGATCGTTGCCGAAATTGAAGCCAATGTCCGGCAAGCTTTTACGGAGGCGCTCCTATGGCGGGAATCGGTCGCGCTGCGGCAGGAACAGCTTGCCCTTGCGGAACGAAGCGAAGAGGAGACGACGCGGCTTGTCGAAGCGGCGCGTTCGTCTCAGGTCGAGTTAAACCGGGCCGGACTTGCCGTGCGTCAGGCGCGTTTCGCTTTGCAACAGGCGGAACGAGGACTCGAAGCCACTCTTGACGCCCTCGCGGCTTTATGGGGAATCACTCCGGCGCCGGTCTTTGAAATCGAAGGAGAGCTGGTGCTCGAAGAATCGCCGCCAGCTCTGGATGAGCTGTTGGGATTGCTGCCGGAGACGGCTACCCTTGCGCGATTCGATGCCGTGAGCAGGAGCCGCGATGCCACGCTGAAATTGGAACGGGCGCGCGCCAAGCCAGACGTTGAGGTTTTCGCCGGAGCGCGCTATTCCAACGAGGGCAGCAGCGATGGTGCGTTCGTTTTCGGTATCGAGATGCCCTGGCCACTCTTCGACAAGAACGAAGGCAACATCCGTTCAGCCCGTGCCAGGGTCCGTGCTGTCGAGCATGAACGTGAAAATGCCCGGCGGAATCTGGTCCGCCAGCTAAGCGCAGCTTACCGCAGTTTGACGGCTGCATTTCAGGAAGCCAAAGCAGTGGAAACAGAAATCTTTCCCGCCGCTGAGGAAACTCTGAACCAGATGGACTCCGGTTATGCGCGGGGGCAGTTCTCGCAGATCGCTGTTATCGAAAGCCGTCAAACCTTGTTCGCCATACGGGAGGCCTATCTTGACGCGCTCAAGCGATACGTTGCGGCGCGAACTCAGATTGAAGCACTGACTCGACCAGCGACGAACTGAACCTCTGCAAATAATTTAAGCTATATTTATTCGTGAAACTTTCACACATTTTACAGACCACTATCGTTATAGGAATCATTGCCGCAGGGTCCATCGGAGGCTGGTATTTACTTCAGGTCGAACCGAAACATTCGGACGCGCACGGCCATCAAGGTGAACATACTGATGATCACGCCGACGAAGGAGAACATGGCGCGCATGAAGAGGAAGAAGCAGAGGGTCGGACGACGATTGCCGATGCGGTTGCCGCTCGATCGGGAATTGTGACGGCGGTCGCAGAGTCACGAGAGATTATCGAGAGTTTGAATACAACGGGTTTTATTGAGCCCGATCCGAATCGCGTGGCACGGGTGGCATCGCGCTTTACGGGAACGGTTCTGGAGTTGCTGGTTCATCCGGGAGAACAGGTCGCTGCGGGGCAAGTCCTCGCGCAGGTGGAGAACCAGTCAACCGCAGTTGTTTTTCCTGTGGTGTCTCCGCTTAACGGAACGGTATTGGAGAGCCGCATGCAACCCGGGGAACTCGCTTCGGAAAGTAGCTACATCCTCGTGGCGGATTTGTCCAAAGTCTGGGCGCAGTTGCGCATCTTCAGCGGGAATGGATCGTTGGTTAAAGTGGGCCAGGCGGCGCGCGTCCGTGCTCTAAATGGGGCACAGGCGAAAGGAGAAGTCTCTTACGTCTCGCCGATTGCATCTCCGGGAAGTCAGACACGGCTGGCTCGGGTGGCGCTCGACAATACGAAAGGCAACTGGCTGCCCGGACTCTTTATAAGCGGATCGTTTGAGCTTTCGAGTGAGAAGGTCTCGCTGGCAGTTGCAAGATCGGCTCTGCAAACCTTCGAAGGTTCGACCGTCCTCTTTGTTAAGGAAGGAGAAGCGTATGAAGCGCGGATGGTCGAGTTGGGACGGACGGACGCGGAATGGGCGGAAGTCCTCAGCGGTATCGAGCCGGGAGAAGAGTATGTCACGGAGAACAGTTTCCTTATCAAGGCGGACATCCTCAAGAGCGGCGCCACCCACGACCATTAGTTTTTGCCGGACCGAACATGTTAAATTTTATTCTCTCATTTTCTATCAGGCACCGGTGGCTGGTGCTCATCGCGGCGGCCGGCGTCGGTCTTCTCGGAGTTTACAATTACCGAAACCTGTCGATCGACGCGGTTCCGGACATCACAAACATCCAGGTACAGATCAACACCGAGGCTCCGGGATACTCGCCCCTGGAGGCGGAGCAGCGGATCACGTTCCCGGTCGAAACGGCGATGGCTGGCCTTCCGAAGCTGTCGTACACGCGGTCGCTTTCCCGCTACGGGCTCTCGCAGGTCACGGTGGTTTTCGAGGAAGGAACCGATATCTACTTCGCCCGGCAATTGATCGGCGAGCGAATCAGCCAGGTGAAAGGCCAACTGCCGTCCGGTTTCGAGCCGACGATGGGACCGATAGCGACGGGACTCGGTGAGGTCTTCTCATACACTGTCGAGCCCGAGGACGCGTCAGTGCGCAAGCCGGACGGGACGCCCTATACGCCGACTGATTTGAAGGAGCTGCAGGACTGGGTCATTCGTCCGCAGTTGAGCCAGGTCAAAGGCATTACCGAAGTGAACACGATCGGCGGTTATACGAAGGAGTTTCATGTGACGCCGTATCCGGATAAATTACGCATGTTTGATCTCACGCTGCACGACGTAGTGGAAGCGTTTGCCAGCAACAATGACAACTTCGGCGCGGGCTATATCGAGAAAAACGGAGAGCAATATCTGGTCCGCGTTCCCGGCCAAGTCACGAGCATCGAGGAGATAGGCGATATCATCGTCGCTCATCGCGAAGGCCAGCCGATTCCCGTGTCGCGGGTTGCGGATGTGATTCTCGGCAAAGAGCTGAGAACTGGGGCCGCCACGGAAAACGGGCAGGAAGTCGTGCTCGGAACGGTGATGATGTTGATGGGGGAAAACAGCCGCGCCGTCGCTCTGGCCGCGGGCGAACGGCTCGAAGCGATCAACCGGAGCCTGCCCGCAGGGATCATAGCCCGTCCGGTATACGATCGGACCTGGCTGGTGGACAAAACCATCGAAACCGTGAAGACGAATCTCTTTGAAGGCGCACTCCTCGTCATCGTGGTGCTCTTCGCGCTCCTCGGCAATATCCGCGCCGCATTGATCACGGCCTCGGTAATCCCGCTGTCGATGTTGTTTACGATCACGGGAATGGTTTCCACAAAAGTCAGCGGCAACCTCATGAGCCTCGGCGCGCTCGACTTCGGAATCATCGTCGATGGCACCGTCATCATTGTGGAGAATTGCGTTCGGCGGCTGGGGAACGCGCAACATAAACTCGGACGCCTGCTCACGCCGAAGGAGCGGTTCAAAGTGGTCTTCGAGGCGAGCCGCGAGGTGCGAAAGCCGACGCTTTTCGGAGAGTTGATCATCATGATCGTATATCTGCCCGTCCTCACGCTCACCGGAGTTGAGGGGAAAATGTTTCAGCCGATGGCGCTCACGGTCATCATGGCTCTGCTCGGGGCGATGATCTTGTCGTTTACGTTCGTCCCGGCGGCGGTGGCGATTTTGTTGCGGGGGAAAGTCGCTGAAAAGGAAAACCCGGTCATCCGGGGCGCCGGTTGGCTTTACCGTCCGATCCTCCGTTTCGCGCTGCGTTGGCGTTATGCGGTCGTGACCGCGGCCGCGGTACTGGCTGTGCTGGCGATCCTCGGGGCGACGCGGATGGGCCGTGAGTTTATCCCCAGCCTTGATGAAGGCGATATCGCGATGCATGCGATGCGTATTCCCGGCATCGGGCTGGAGCAATCGGTCCAGATGCAAAAGGAATTGGAGAACGTGCTGATTGCCTTTCCCGAGATTGAGCGCGTCTTCTCGAAAATCGGGACGGCCGAAGTAGCGACAGATCCGATGCCTCCGAGTGTAGCCGATACGTTTCTCATGCTCAAGCCACGTGCGGAATGGCCTGATCCGAAAAAGCTTAAGACCACACTCATCGCGGAAATTCAGCAGGCGGTCGCGGGCGTGCCGGGCAACAATTACGAGTTCACCCAGCCGATCGAGATGCGTTTCAACGAGTTGATTTCCGGCGTTCGTGCGGATGTGGCCGTAAAGATTTTTGGCGACGATCTTGATGCGTTGCTGAAAGCCGGGGAATCGGTCGAGGCGGTGCTGGCACAGATTCCAGGAGCCGAGGGTGTGATGGTGGAACAACTGACAGGCCTGCCGATCATGACGGTCGAAATCGATCGTGAAGCCGTGCGGCGTTTTGGTCTGAGTGTCGAGGATGTGCAGAATGTAATCGCGACGGGAATCGGCGGCACGGTAGCGGGCGTGATCTTCGAGGGCGACCGCCGGTTCGATCTGGTGGTCCGTTTGCCGGAAAGTATCCGAACTGATTTCACTGAGTTGTTGTCGCTGCCAATCCGGTTGCCGGTGCACGCGGTTGACGGTGCAGGCGAATTGGTGGAGTGGCAAAAGGAGACGAACTTCATCCCGTTGCGTGAAGTGGCGCGGCTGGAAATCGCGGAAGGGCCGAACCAGATCAGCCGTGAGAATGGAAAGCGTCGGGTTGTCGTCACCGCCAATGTGCGGGGCAGTGATCTGGGCGGATTCGTGGCCGAGGCGCAGGAACGAATCTTGGCAGAGGTCACGTTACCGGCCGGATACTGGATGGATTTTGGGGGGACGTTTGAACAACTCGAATCAGCGACGGCGCGTCTCCAGCTTGTGGTTCCGGTGGCGCTTCTCCTGATCTTTGGCCTGCTCTTCATCTCGCTCGGCTCGGTGCGCGACGCGTTGATCGTGTTCACCGGAGTGCCTCTGGCGTTGCCCGGCGGCGTGGCGGTTTTGAACGGGCTGGTATTGATCTCGTTCATCGCGAAACTCCGGGAGAACGGACATTCGCTGGAAGAGTCGATTCTCACGGGAGCGTCGGAGCGGTTGAGGGCGGTTCTGATGACTGCCTTGGTGGCGAGTCTCGGTTTTGTGCCGATGGCATTGAACACGGGGATTGGCGCGGAAGTGCAACGCCCACTCGCTACGGTGGTGATCGGCGGGATTATCAGTTCTACGTTATTAACACTCCTCGTGTTGCCAGCGCTCTACCGCATCTTCGGCGCGGCTACGAGTTCACCGCGTAATAACGAGATCGAGTTCTCATGATGGATAAACGAAAACGAAATTCATGCGGCGACAGGTCGTCTTGTTGCGGATCGGGGTTGAACGGCGGCAGGGATGACCTTGGAAAAGAACACGCTCCTCCTCCCGTTAGCGTGAAAACGGAATTGAACGTCGAGGGCATGGACTGTTCCGAGGAAGTGAAGCTTCTGGAAAACGTTCTCGGTGGGGTCGAGGGCGTTTCCGGTCTCCGCGCCAACTTGATCATGAACCGGATCACCGTGTTTCATAACGAACGGGTGGACCTGCCGAAACTGATGGCGACCATTCGCACCACCGGAATGCGGGCTCATCCTGTCGAAGAAGGGGCTCGACAGCAACCGGCTTCCCGGACCGACCGGGGGCGGTTGTTCGCAGTCGGGTTATCGGGCGTTTTGGCTGCGGTTGGCCTTCTTCTGCAATGGAGCGGATTGGCTCCGAGCTCTGTTCGAATCCCATTCTTCGTCGGCGCGATTCTATCAGGGGGCTGGTACATCTTTCCCAAAGCCCTAGGCGCGGCGCGGCGGATGACCCCGGACATGAACCTTCTCATGAGCGTGGCAGTGCTCGGCACCGCGCTGATTGGTGAATGGGCCGAAGGCGCCATCGTCGTTTTCCTTTTTGGCTTTTCGGAATTGCTGGAGGCGATGAGCGTCAGCAGAGCTAGAAGAGCGATCCAGTCCCTCATGGCGCTTGCGCCTGAGACTGCGCTGGTGAAACGGGGAGAGCGTTTTGAGGAGGTTCCGGCTGATTCGGTTCAGATCGATGAGATTTTCGCGGTGAAGAGCGGCGCGCGCATCCCGCTTGATGGCGAGGTTTTAACCGGTTCATCGACCGTGGATCAGTCCACTATTACAGGCGAGTCCATGCCGATCGAAAAAGCGGCCGGGGATGAAGTGTTCGCCGGAACCCTCAACGGAGAAGGTGCTCTCGAAATTCGCACGACCAAGGAGGCATCCGCTTCCACACTGGCCAACATTATCAAGCTGGTGGAAGAGGCTCAGGAACAAAAAGCACCGTCGCAAAGGTTCGTGGATGTATTTTCCAAGTATTACACGCCCATCGTCATGGGATTGGCCGGAGCCGTCTTTCTGCTCCCACCGCTTCTTCTCGGTGGGGCGTGGGAGACCTGGTTTTATCGCTCGCTGGTTCTACTCGTCATCGCGTGCCCCTGTGCCCTGGTCATTTCGACACCGGTATCGATTGTCTCCGCGCTGACCGCGATGGCGCGGCGGGGCGTCCTCATCAAGGGCGGGGCATTCCTCGAATCGGTGGGCAGACTTCGAGCGCTTGCTGTAGACAAAACAGGAACGATCACGGAGGGACAACCGACTGTCACAGAGATTGTCCGGCTCAATGAAACCGCGGAGGCGGAGATTCTTCGGATCGCGGCAGCGATTGACGTGCATTCGCAGCACCCGTTGGCGAAAGCAATAGTCGAGCATGCCATGAGAGTGGGGATCGTGTTCCCTCGGAGCGAAGATTACCGCGCCAGAACGGGCAGCGGCGCCGAGGCGACAATCGACGGGTGCCGATATTTTATCGGCAATCACCGGCTTGCGCACGCTCTCGGCGTGTGTTCGCCGAAGATCGAGGAGATCCTGACGCGGATCGAAGAACGCGGGGAATCGGTGGCGGTAGTCGGACACATGCCTCACGACGGTTGCTCCGGCGAGGTTCTGGGAGTGCTGGCGCTCGGGGACAAGATTCGTTCCGGTGCGGTCGCGGCAGTAGAGGCGCTTCACCAGGCCGGGATTCGCAAGGTTGTAATGCTCAGTGGAGACAATCAACGAACGGTTGATGCTATTTCCCGGCAGGTCGGCATTGATGAAGCCAAGGGTGACCTCCTCCCCGACGACAAGATCGCTCGCGTGCGTGATCTGGTAAAGCAGCATCTCCATGTCGGGATGGTCGGCGACGGGGTGAACGACGCGCCCGCGATGGCCGCTGCAACAGTGGGAATTGCCATGGGAGGCGTCGGCACCGATACCGCGATTGAAACGGCCGACATCGTCCTGATGAAAGACGATCTGGGCAAGGTGGCGGAAACCGTTCGACTGGGACGGCGAACGGTGCGCATCATCCAATTTAATATCGGCTTGGCGATTGGGGTGAAAGCGGTGTTTCTCGTGCTGACAATCATTGGTTACGCGAGCTTATGGTTGGCGATCGCTGCCGATACAGGCGCTACCTTGGTCGTGATCGCCAATTCCCTGCGGCTGTTGAGGGTAAAGTAGCTGTGGAAGCGAATGTGGCCGTCAAACAACAGCCACACGGCGGTGGAAGCGGGGACTTTCAAGCTCATAGTAAAGGCTCCTTTATGAGGCACACTCATCTCGCCCCAAAAGCTCGAATTGAATGGTGCGGCAACCATTGGCCGGTGGCGACCGTTGCGTGAGCGAGTTGAGGGACCTCGCGGGGACCGATATTTCTACGGTTTCAAAGCACCTGACGATAATGAAGGCGGCGGGACTGGTCGTGGGCCAACGAGAGAGGACATCGAAATCTGGAGCGGGTTCATGGCGAAGAGGGGGTGGCGGGGATCCCATGGAGAAAATGATTCGAGATGACCTTGCCGCCAAAGGCTGGTCACCCCGGAAGGAAAGCCCACCGCATCGCGTGGTTTCCCGCCGCGCCCGCTCCGTGGGCTTCACGATGCTGGCGCTGCTCAATCCGGCCTAGCC
>Ga0079225_10002545_pt1 | contig 10540 bp, 8 predicted proteins | sample Poulit2012_FD_76344 | JGI IMG/M metagenome (GOLD analysis project Ga0079225, IMG submission 76344) | Agricultural soil microbial communities from Georgia to study Nitrogen management - Poultry litter 2012 | ecosystem: Environmental > Terrestrial > Soil > Agricultural land | place: USA: Georgia...
CTAATCCAAGTAATGATAGAATATACATTAAACAAGGAAATGATTTTGTAGAAAAAGCATATTTAATAAATAGTGCAGGTCAAGTAGTAAAGACTATCCAAATAAAGGATGCTCATGAAGTCCTGTCAATACAACATTTAAGTAATGGAATATATATGCTACAAATAGGAGAAGAAAATATTAAAATTATTAAAAAATAAGTTTTGATGTGTAGAAGAGATAGAATGAAATGCTTATAAATCGTTTGTTTTTTTCATCTCTTCTTTTTAAAAGCCGCAAGAAATTGCGGCTTTTTTTGTGCCTATAATAGAAGTTTATAACTGCTTTTTTAATAATGAAAAGAATTAAGAGTAGAATAAATTTAACTAAGAAACAAAAGCGAATGCTATGGCTAGGCTAGAACCTCACTTGGGCTTAATCCTATAAACTTTTTAAATGCTTTTGAAAAACTAGCTGTGCTACTATAACCGCTAAAGTAAGCTACTTCTTTTATAGGCAGATTAGCTTGTATCATTTGTAATGCATTTAATAAAACTTGTTCTCTGTGATATTGTATTATTGTTTTGCCAGTATAGGCTTTGAATTTTAATTGCATATTTGTTTCGCTCATTCCAATTTGTCTTGAAATGCTTTTAAGACTTGGATTATTAGGTTGATTTAAAATCTCTTTTAAAAATTCCATTTTTTCCTTATACCTGCTTATGTTTTTTACCTCAATGTATTTATGGTTTTTTAATAATTTATTAATATTATCAAAATAAACAATCAGCAATTCAAATATCTTTGCTTCTAAATATAAATTATTGGCTTTTCCTGAATAGGGTGAGTTTTTTATCTGGTTTATAATCATTAATAAAGGAGCATTAGTAAGAAATGTATTGAAACTTTTAATGTCAATATTATAAGCATAACGCTCTAAAGGAAATGTTACGATTTCTGCCTCTAATAATTGGTTGTAATATTCTGTAAATGTATCTTCGGAAAAATGAAAATCTAAAGATCTGATATTGGAATTCTTACTTAATTCATTTATAGTAGAAATGTCTTTTCCTAAATCAATAAAATTATAACCATTTTCAAAAATATGCTCAGGCTTTTTATCCAATCCAAAATTTAAAGTCCCTGAAAATAAAAAACATAAAGAAACTGAAATTGTTGGGGCAAAAGGATTGTGGATTATTGCTGTTGAGCTATCATTGGTTTTGAAATTTCCTTCACACATCGAAACACCTTCATTTATAGAATATACTGTACCAACTTCGCCTTTTCCTAATATGTCGGAATGAAGAGATACTGCTTTTTCATCCATATTAAAATCAAATGCATAATAAGAGTTATCTTTTTTAATTACCATATCTAAAGCATGGGAATTGTCTAATTGTAAACTTGTACTATTCATGATCTTGTTTTGTTAAATACAAGGGTAAATATAGTAATAATATAAAAATTAAGAAGAAGGATTTAGGAATATTTTTAATTCTTTTTAAGAAAAAGTATATAAATAATACATGAAATAAAGAAAATCTTTATTGCTAATTATGTCTTATGTTCTCTAAAATATGTGAATATATATTATGCTTAATGTCTGTATGGTATTTTGTTCTTATTTTGAAGAATATAAACAATTTTAAAAAAATTATGTTATTGTTTTATGATTCCTCTAGTATGTTAATTAATAATTATAATTTTGCTTTTCTATACAGAAACTAATAGATTTTTATTGTTCTATATCTAGTGGCTTATAGATAAATACTTATGAAAGCGTATGGGAGTTCTATTATAAAATGCAACAATTTTAATAATTGTATAATTTTAATTAAAATAAACCTTTTGAATATTGTTTTTTTATTGATAATATATATTCTATATGTAGTATAGCATATTAAAATACCTAGACCTACAAACTCATCTTATAATAATAGGTTTCTCTTTTTTATAAAGATAATTAGTTTGGCATTCTTAATGGCGAATGGTATTGTTTATGCTCAAGAAACAGTTAATTCAAAAATATTACAGATAAAAAAAGATGAATCGGGCTTTAGTTCGCATAGTAAATTCACTTCGGTTTTTAAAAAAGTAAAGGGTTTAACCTCCTCTGAGTATATTAGAAGTCTTAAATAATTAAGAGGAACCTTTCTTTTACTAAATAGCGTATTACGAAAAGTCTATTTATAATTATTTGTTTAAACTTAAAATAGTACATTTGTCCTTTGGATTTAATATATCAATGAAATTACAATTTTTTAAAAACACTTTTTTAGTAAGTAAAATACTCTTCAACTCTTTATTAGTGCGTCGCTTATCATATATTTTAATCCCGCTATTTTTCTTGATAAATTGTAAACAAAATACAGCTTATGCGGAAACTGCTGGAAATTTTGATTCTATTTATTATAATATTGCAACTGAAGTTTCTGGAAAAGATTTAGATTTAGCTATTTATTTGTCTGATTCTCTTGTGAAAACTGCACCTGATTCATTATCCAAAATGCGTTCTTTAATGTTGTCAGCGACTTTAAAAGAAAGAAAAGGAGAAGTGGTAGATGCTATTAATAAATCAAAAGCTGCGGAACTTATTGCCAAAAAATTAAATAATACTGAATGGCAAATGCGCATATTGGGATTCTTATATAGCACTTATGAAAATATTGGCATTATGGAGAAGGCTGCAATTATACTGGAGGAGTTAGAAAGAATAAATAAAAAAGAAAAAATCCCTCTTATTCAGCTATACATTTATCAATCAAAAGCAAATGCTAATATTTATAAGAAAAAATTCGAAAATGCTTTAATAAACTTAGAGCAATCGGATTCTATTTTGGAAGGCATGAATATTAAGCAAAAGGTTAACTTACATTGGGGAACTACTGCGCAATTGAAAGGTATTGTTTATTACCATTTAGATTTATTAGACTCTTCTAAATATTATTTATTTCAAGCTTTGGACGCATTGCCTGAAATGTCCTATGTTCTTGTAGGATACGTGAATGCTTACTTAGCAAAGTGCTATTTAAAAGAAGAAAATTGGAATGAGTTTTTTAAATATCTTGCCATTACCAAAGAGTTTATTGAGGGGTCAAATGATTTTAAATTGCAAATTCTTTATCATGAAATAGAAGAGGCCTATGCCAAAAGTATTAATGATAAAAACTTAGAAAATGAACATAAAATGATTCTTTATGAATTAAAGGTAGAACGTGCTGCTTATATTAATACTCTATCCAATGAAATAATAAAAGATTTGAATTTAGATAGTGAAAGAAAGAAAAAACTTAACTATATTTTTATTACACTTTTAGTGCTTGGTTTGTTCTTTACTCTTATGCTATATTATTTTATTAATAGAAGCCAAAAACGCAAATTTCAAAAAATTGTACAGGAAATTCAAGAAGAATTAAGAGAAAAAGAAAACAAAATACGCAAACAACAAGAAAAAATATCGGAGAAAGGTGCAAAAGATAATGATGAAGAATTAATTAAACTTAATAAAGTAAATGAAAAGGACAATAGTAATGATAATACTATAAATATTCCAGAAGAAACTATCTCAAAAATATTAAAAAGATTAAAAAATTTTGAATCAGGAAATAAGTTTCTCCAAAAAGACATTTCACTTGCAAAATTGGCTATTTTAATAAAAACAAATACCAAGTATTTATCTTATACTTTAAATTTATATAAAAAACAAGATTTTAATAATTATATCAATGAATTACGAATAAAATACATCCTACATAAATTAATAGAAGACGAATCCTATTTACAATATAAGATAGCATACCTTGCGGATGAGGCTGGATTTTCATCACATAGTAAATTTACTGCTGTTTTTAGACAATATACAGGAATAACTCCTAGTAAATTTATTACAAATAGAAAAAAAGAATTGCAAAACTTATAGGTAACTATAAAAATTAAAAAGAAGATAATTTATTAATTCAGCACTTTTTATCTTTAAAAAAGAAAGCAATAAATGAGGATAAGAATCGGCTTATTTAAAGATTATAATATGCTTGTTTATTATTTCGATTTAAGAATCATAGCTAAAAAATAATGCTTAATGGTCTTATAAAATAAGTAATGTTAATTTATTGCAATTTTAGCTTTGCTTGATGGGCTTTTTAATGCAAATTTAATTTAAAGTATATATAATTATTTTTATTTGTCCATAAGAAAAACAGTTAAGCTCTGTAGAATACTTAAGAATTAATGATTTTATATGGTATAATTATAACAATATAAAACATCTGTTTTTTAAAATAATTATATGAGTTTTAAGCTGTAGCTTTTCAGTTTTTATAAAAAACTTTGGTTAAATAACTGCAGAGAATTATAAGAAACAAAAATAGTAATTTTCTAACAGGTATTATTTTTATGAAGAAAATAAGGCTTTGATATTTTCTATTAAAGTCTGACTTGGTGTATGAAAATAAAAAAGGATTTAAATTTAAACATTATTTTACTCTTTGTATTTGCGTTTTGTTTTTGCTTTGGTTTTAAAAAAACTGCTTATAGTCAGGTCAATTTAAAAGCAAAAGAAGAAATAAAAGCTAAATTAAAGTAAATCCAAACTCCCGTTGATTCTCTTGCCTTATTAGAAGAAGATTCTGTGCTTTTAGTTCGAAAATTAATCCAGTTTGCCAACAAGCAGAATTTTAATGCGAATTATGTTGATGCTATCAATTATGGCAAATTTGGAATTACTTTTGCTCGTGAATTAAAAAGACCGGATTTAGAACTTCCTGCATTAGGATTGGTGTATTATACTTATTTAAATATAGGCATTGCCGAAAAGGCTAATGAATATCTAATTGCTTTAGAAGCTCTCAATAAAGAAGTTTAAAGTACTAAAGTTCAATTGTATATTCACTTATCTAAAGCATCCTCTTATTTTGAAGAAAATGAATTTTCTAATGTTTTTAAAGAGGAAGAGTTGATAGAAGATTTATTAAAAAACAATCCAGAATTTCAATTGTCTCCAGATGGAGAGGCGCTGTTTTATCAATTGCATGGCATTACTTATTTCAAAATTGATAAGTTTGACTCCTCTGCATATTATTATGATAGAGCCATAAATACTTTTGAATATGATAGTACTGTCTATCTGTTTACTAAAATAGGTATAGCTGAATTAGCAATTGAAAATGAAGAATACCAAACTGCTCAAGGATTATGAGCTGAAATCAAACCATCGGTTGATAGTATGCAAGATTTTAGAATGCAAGAATATTTCTTGGAGGTGGGTATTTTTCTGGCAGAAAAAACGGAGGATAAAGCAACTGCTTTAGAAAATCATTCTAATTTAAATCATTTAAAAGATAAGCGTAATCGTAGCCTCATAGATATTGCAAACCTTCTACTGGAAGAACAAGATATTTTAACTAAAAAAAGTAATAAACTATCAATTGAATGGTATATAGTAGGGGTGGCAATAATGGTGTTTTTTGTTGTGCTTTTTATTTCAAAGAAAAAAAGGATAAATTTACAACATGCTTTGCAATTAAATAAGGAGAGATATAAAGATATAGAACTGCATATAAAAGAGGGACAAAAGTACTTTAAAAAAGTAAATAAACAATCGGAGCATGATGGGGAGCATTCTGCGCAAATTTCTTAAGAAACTATAAGTCATCTTCTGGACAAACTCAATCGATTTGAAAATAAAAAAGGATTTTTGGAAAAGAATATTTCTTTATCTAAGCTTGTTGGACAATTAAAAACAAATAACAAATACCTTTCCTACATAATAAACTCACATAAAAATACTGATTTTAATACTTATATTAATACTTTACGCATTCTTTACATAGTAGATAAATTGAAAAATAATCCAAAATACTTAGAATATAAAATTGCTTATCTTGCCAAAGAGTCGGATTTTACTACGCATAGTCTATTTTCAGCTGTTTTTAAAGAAATAACAGGAGAAAGCCCTTCTGAGTTTATTAAAAAGCAACAAGATGAAACCTATCTAAAATAAGAATCACAATCCTTCTTATTTGTTGTTTATATTATTCATTTTTAAATGGTTATATTTACTTTTGTTCTGTTCATTTTACCGAAAATAAACAAGGTATCTTTTGGTATTTAATCGTTATCATTGTTTCTTTGAATCGTTTGAAAGCATGTTAGTGCTTTTATAGTTTTTGTTTTGTTTCTCAATAAAAGGCTCTTTTGTATCTTGATACAATTTGAGCCTTTTTCAATTTGATTCTATAAGAAGTTTTAAGTAAGTTATTGAAATTTACAACTACAAAACCAAGCCAAAATAAATTGGAATAAGAAGGATTTTTATTGCTTTTTGCATGCTTTTGGACTTTGATTAATAAATAAAAAGCTTGTTTGTTGTTTTTTATGTAATTCTCTCATTATCAACAATTTTGTCTATGTTTTATACTGTTTGAATTCGTGAATTTGGCTATGTATATGCCTTAAAACATGAATAATTGCTTTTATTTTTGCCTTCAGCTAATATTAGTTGGTATAAGTGCGAACTAATAAAGCGTAATAATAAACATAAAAAATACTATATGAAAACAAAAAATTACTTGTTTAAAAAATTGATGAAGAAGAGGATTTTTATCTCCATCGTCACAGCAGGTATAGCACTTAGTACCTATCAGTCAAATGCACAGTATGAAGATTGTTTAGGGAATATTACATGTGTTAATCCTGAAAATTCAGGTGTATTTTCGTCTGAAGCTGCTAGTTTATCCTATGATAATATTATATCAGGATGGCATGCTTCAGCAACAAACGCTAGTTCTAGTGGGGGAACTATAAGTGTATGGGGGGAAAGAAGTAAGGCAACTGGAGGGGTTGACGACGATAATATAGTGCCAACGGCAGTAACTCCAGCAAATGGGTATAATTATGGAAATGCAAATCCGGTAAAAATAGCTTTAGGAAGTGCTTTAAGACGTCCAGAGTCTAATGATTTCACTTATCCACATCAATTTATTTTACTAACAGACGATAATAAATTATGGACCTGGGGAGGAGCTGGAGCTGTATTATCTACATCTTTAGTTTCTAATAATTCATTCACTCAAGTTAATCCTGGTAATAGTGGTTTTAATTCCTCTTTGCCAGTAGGGGTTAATGCTAGTGACGTTAAAATGCTATTTGCTACAACCGGTACTTTGGCTTTAACAACTTGTGGTGGAGATGTGTATGTAATTTCTCAAAATGAAGCAATTCGCCAAAATAATAATAGTGCTACATCATGGATACGTATAAGAAAATCCAATGCTCCTAACGATTATTTAACTAATATTATAGCAACGCGTGGTACGCCTGCAGGTTTAATGGCATTAGATGCTAATGGTAATCTCTGGACTTGGGGTTATAACACAAGAAAAGCAATATGGTCAGAGTGCATCAAGAAGAAATTTCGCAACTCAAATGAATTTACCTAATCATGATGGAACTATTAAAATGATTGGTGCTACTACGCAAAGAGATGATTATACTACATATAATGCTGACTATTCAAAATTTGAAATAAGTTATTATGTTTTATATGAAGATGGTAATTTATTTGCTTTAGGTGCTAATGGAGAAAGTCAATTGGGAGACTGGACAACTACTAATAGAAATTACTGGATTCAACCAAGATATAATAATGCTAATGGTCCTGTTATGGATAATATTGCTTGGATTTCTCCACAAGAGCATGATTTTATGTATGGCTTTATAAATGTAATTACCAAAAATAAAGAACTCTATAACTGGGGAGGAGAGTCTGGCTCTGCTCTAGGCAGATCTGTTCAAGGAAGCACAGCAGGTGCGCCTAATTTGCAAAATCCTGGAAAGCCTAATAGCTGGGAAGCAGGCAGGTCTAATGATAATATATTAACTGTTGAATCAGGAGGGCATACTACTGTTTTATTGAAAAACTGCGAAGCTACTTTTGGATATATAGGTCATAGAACTAAAGGAAGTATGGGTGATGGCTCTCCGGCAAGCTCCAATGAAACGGATAATATAGTTCAATTTAATACTAATTCACTTCAAGTTTGTGGTTTGCCTACAATTGATGGTGCGATTAGTGCTAATATAGCATCATCAGATAATACATATTGTAATGGTAGTGTTTTGGAATTAACTGCTACACCAGCAGGTGGTGTGTTTTCTATTATTTCAGTAGATAATCAAACATCAGGAAGTGTTTATAATAGCGTATCTATTGATCAAAATGGCAACTTGAATGCAACTGGCTTAACCTTTCCCGGAAGTACAAATCAAAGAACTGTAAGGGTTGGATATACAGTTAGCACACCTGATGGTTGTATTAATGCTACTATTCAAGAGCTTTTTACTTTTGAAGAATGTAATAATTATACTTTGAAAATTCCTGGAAATATATGGATTGATAAAAATAAAGATGCGATAAAAAGTACAGATGAAAATAATTATTTATTAGGAAGTGAAATATTGTGGGCTAACTTAGTTGATCCTAATAATAAAGTTATTGGAAAGGCAAAAGTTAAAGAAGATGGAACCTATGAAATTGAAGTAAATAAAGATGCATTAGCAGAAAATGGAGATTACACTATTATCCTAACTGCTCAAGAAAAAGCCTTAAATAGTAATTTGAATAATGGAGATCAAGCTGGAGCTGCATTTAATTACTATTATACTGGTACAAATAGAGGAAGCGTAAATTCTGCGAATACAAATAATAATGAAGGTAAGATTAGTCTTGGAAATTTACGTGCTAATTATGCTTCTTCCTGGCAACAAACAAATCAAAATTCAACAGCAGATGAAGTTAACTTTGGAGTAATTAAGCCCTCAATTATCTTGGCCAAAGATGATGTAAATCAAACTCCAATGGGTATTCCGGTTAGTGGAAATATTTTAACAAATGACAAGGGGGATGCTCCTATTACAATTACTGAAGTGAATGGTCATACGCCGAATGGCAATAATGAAATTGTGATAAATACTTTAACAGGAGTAGATACAGCGGGGAATCCTGTTAATAGTGCAGGTTCGATTGTTATATATCCAGATGGGTCTTATGTTTTTACACCTGCAAATGGTTTTGTAGGAAAAGTGGATCCATTGCCGTATGTAATTAAGGATGAAGAAAATAATGAAGCTAATGCAACATTAAATATCACAGTAATTCCTCCTTTATATCCTAAAGTTGATAGCGACCCAATTGCACAAGATGATTATAATCTTGTTAAGTACAATGAAACTGGAAATGGAAATATTTTGCTAAATGATTCCGATCCAGATGGCGGACAAAATATAACGGTAATTGAAGCAATTCAAGGAAGTAGCTCTTTTACTATTAATTCGCCAATAACTGTAAGTGGTGTAGATGCAGATAATAATGTTGTGAATAATGCAGGAACCATAACAATTAATGAGGATGGTACTTATGTATTTACACCAAGTAATGGATTTGTTGGGGATATTGACCCTATTCATTACACTATTGAAGATGTAGCTGGTGGAAAAGCCAATGCATATTTATACATTAAAGTGTTACCGGAAGATTTAGATCCTAATACTAACACTAATACTACTTATGCAAATGATGATGCTAACATTGGACCGAAAGGTAAGATACAAGAAGGCAATGTATTAGATAATGATTTTGATCCTGAATCTAATAATGAAGAAGTAACAAGTTATTTTGTTATAGATAATAATGGAAATGCAATTGAAGTTAATTCTGGAGAAGAAGAAGATATCTATGTGAAAGACCCTGCTAATCATAACAATTATATTAAGGTAGGTACTATTATTATTAAATCTAATGGGGAATATACTTACACTCCGACTTTATTAAGTGATGGAAATTATTATGTAGGTACAGTGACAGTTCCATATAGTAAATGCGATGATGGTAATCCTATTGCTTGTGATGATGCCACATTATATTTAACAACCTTACCGGTTGCACCTGAAGCTAAGGATGATTTTAACCAAACTCCCAAAAATACTCCTGTAGATGGTGATATTTTAAATAATGATGATGGTATAGTTATTACAGTTAAAGATATTACTGTAATGGATGAAAATGGAAACTTCAAAAAAGTTAATGTTCCTAATTCAGGAAGTGTTATAGAGGATGTTCATGAAGCTGATGGAACTAAGATTGGAACTATTGAAATTAATGAAAATGGAGAATATACATTTACTCCCGAGCCAGAATTTGAAGGCAAGGTTCCGCCGATTGATTATACTATTATTAATGAGGATGGCTTAACAGATACAGCTACTTTGAGAATAAAGGTAATTCCTCCTATTCCAACAAATCCAAATCAGGAAAATAGTACAAATATTATAGCTCAAAATGATTATAATAAAACAAAAATTGGTGTACCTGTAAGTGATAATGCCTTGAATAATGATAGTGATCCTAATTTGTTATCAAATGAGGAGTTGCAAGTTATAGAATCCAGTCAAGGAAGCACTACAATTACTTTAGGAACTAGTACGCAAGTTTCTGGAATTGATAGAAAAGGGAATATTGTACCACATGCTGGAGATATAGTTTTAAATACTGATGGGACTTATA
>Ga0079225_10002547_pt1 | contig 10538 bp, 8 predicted proteins | sample Poulit2012_FD_76344 | JGI IMG/M metagenome (GOLD analysis project Ga0079225, IMG submission 76344) | Agricultural soil microbial communities from Georgia to study Nitrogen management - Poultry litter 2012 | ecosystem: Environmental > Terrestrial > Soil > Agricultural land | place: USA: Georgia...
CACCCGACGCCTCTGAGCCCGGCGACAACACCCCCCGGATCATACGAACGACAGGGCAAGACAGTCATACCGAACTCAGCGACCAACCCCGGCCACCGGGGTCACCTAGAAAGGTAATGGGCAGGCAGGGCGGGTGGCCTGCGGCCTCAGCGCGCGGCGAGCAGTTCGGCGATCTGGATGGTGTTCAGGGCCGCGCCCTTGCGCAGGTTGTCACTGGCCACGAACAGCGCCAGACCGCGACCGTCGGGCACACCGGGATCGGTACGAATCCGGCCCACGAAGGTGGCATCGGCACCGGCGGCCTGCAGGGGCGTGGGCACATCGCTCAGCGCAACGCCGGGGGCGCCGCCGAGTACCTGACGCGCCTGGTCGGGGCTGATCGGACGATCGAACTCGGCGTTGATGGACAACGAGTGCCCGGTGAACACCGGAACCCGCACGCAGGTACCGGAGACCAGCAGATCCGGCAGCCCGAGGATCTTGCGGGACTCATTGCGCAGCTTCTGGTCCTCATCGGTCTCACCAGAGCCGTCGTCAACCACCGACCCGGCCAGCGGCAACACGTTGTAGGCGATCGGCTGGGGATAGGCAGCAGGCTCGGGGAAGGTGACTGCTGCGCCGTCGTTCACCAGACCGGTGGGGTCCTGATCGGCAGCTGCCCGGACCTGATGGTCCAGCTCCTCGACGCCAGCCAGGCCACTACCGGAGACCGCCTGATAGGTGGAGACGATCAGTCGCTGCAGGCCGGCTTCTCCGTGGAGGGCTTGCAGCGCCGGCATCGCAGCCATCGTGGTGCAATTCGGGTTGGCGATGATGCCCTTGCGCGCGTCGGCGAGGGCGCCGGGGTTGACCTCGCTGACCACCAACGGCACATCGGGGTCGAGACGCCAAGCGGAGGAGTTGTCGACCACCGTCACCCCGGCCTCGGCGAACCGCGGCGCCTGGGCCTTGGAGGTGCTTCCCCCTGCGGAGAACAGGGCGATATCCAAGTCCGAGACGTCCGCTGTGGCGGTGTCCTCCACCACGATCTGCTCTCCGCGCCAGGGCAGAGTCTTACCCGCTGAGCGGGCCGAGGCGAAGAATCGCATCGAGTCCGCGGGGAAGTTGCGCTGCGCCAGCAGTGTGCGCATCACCTCACCGACCTGGCCGGTGGCGCCGACGATTCCGATTCGCACACCCATGTCAGCGCCCCGCCCCGCCGTAAACCACGGCTTCGATCTCATCAGCTTCCAGTTCGAAGGCCTGGTGCACCGCACGCACCGCCGTGTCCAGATCAGCGATCCGGGTAATGACCGAGATACGGATCTCGGAGGTGGAGATCATCTCGATGTTGATGTTCGCATCGCGCAGCGCGCCGAACAGCTTCGCCGAGACGCCGGGGTGGGAACGCATCCCGGCGCCGACCAGGGACAGCTTGCCGACGCCCTCCTCGTAGATCACGTCCTTGTAGCCGATGTCGTCGTAGCACTTGCGCAGCGCATCAACCGCCGGCTGGGCGTGCTCGGTGGAGAGGGTGAAGGAGATGTCGGTCACGCCCGGCCGGGTCGTGGGCACGTTCTGGACGATCATGTCCAGGTTGGCCCCGGCGGCGGCGACGATCTCGAAGACACGGGCCGCGGAGCCGGGGACGTCGGGGACATCGGTCACCGTCACCTTGGCCTGGGAGCCGTCGTGGGCGACGCCGGAGATCAGAGGGTCTTCCATATTTCCTTCTTGGTTCTTCTCGTCGGTGACCAAAGTGCCGGAGTTCTCCGTGAACGAACTGCGCACATGGAGGGTGACGCCGTAGCGGCGCGCATATTCAACGGCTCGCAGGTAGAGGATCTTGGCCCCGTGTGCTGCCATTTCCAGCGTTTCTTCGGTGGTGATGCGATCGATGCGGCGAGCCGTGGGCACGATCCGCGGGTCAGCGGTGAACATTCCGTCGACGTCGGTGTAGATCTCGCAGACCTCGGCCTTCAGCGCTGCTGCCAGGGCCACCGCTGTGGTGTCCGAGCCGCCCCGGCCCAGTGTGGTGACGTCGTTGGTGGTCTGGGTGACGCCCTGAAAACCGGCGACGATCGCCACCGCATCATCGTCCAAGCTCTCCTGGATCCTGCTGGGCGTGACCTCGGTGATTCGGGCGTTGCCGTGGGACGTGTCGGTGATCACCCCGGCCTGCTGACCGGTGAAGGCCTGGGCACTGACGCCCAGTTCAGAGATGGCCATCGCCAGTAGGGCCATGGAAATCCGCTCACCGGCGGTGAGCAGGATGTCCATCTCCCGCGCCGGGGGGTGTGGAGAGATCTGTTCGGCGAGATCCAGCAGTTCGTCAGTCGTGTCGCCCATTGCTGAGACGACGACGACCACGTTGTGGCCGGCACGTTTGGTATCGACGATGCGTTTGGCAACACGCGCGATACTGGCGGCGTCGGACACCGACGATCCGCCGAACTTCTGGACAATGAGGGTCACAGGAACTCCGCTGGGATTCTAAATTTCGGTCGGCGCGAGGTTGCGAGCAGGACGAGCCAGCACGGGTCCGGATGGTGCAGATCGGCACACGCGCCGTGTCACCACCTGGTGTGTGGGGGCCGCCAAATCGGACAGTGGCGGTCCGCCGTCGACCGGTGTGGTGGGCCATGCTCACATCACCGGCGCACTACATAGCCAACCACACTTCCAGCCTCGGGCAAGCCCTCCTGTGCCCTGGATCACATCGGCGGCGAGTGTGGCCCGGTGGGCGCTCGTCGCTCACGCCCAGGAGCACCCCTCACCGGCGCCGCCGTGGCGGTCGAACCGACGTCAATGCGCTGTGACCTGCATAACTATCTGCCCGGCCAACTCTGCACCTCACTGGTTTGTCTCAGCATTCGGACGCAATTTTGATTCTCGCCACGGCTCGCCGACGCTCCCCCGGCTTTGGTTGGCCTACCAACGAATATCCCCCAGGAGCAGGACCGGCCAAGTCCCCATTTCCGGCCCGGATACGCCCGCAGGAGGGTTCAGATCCGCGGTGGCCCGGGCTACCGTTGCTTGCGGTATGTCTTCCACAACACTGTCCTCGGTCCCTACTGCTTACGTTCATATTCGCCAACCGACTGTCGAGGACGGAGCCGCCATGTGGCGCCTGGCCCGCGACTCCGGGTCACTCGATCTCAACACTTCCTACGCCTATCTGTTGTTCGCCAGGGACTTCGCGGAGACCTGTCGCGTCGTCGAGGTCGACGGCGAGCCGGCCGGGTTCGTGCTCGGCTACCGCCGCCAGAGCGAACCGGAGACCGTCTTCGTCTGGCAGGTAGCCGTATCGGCAGAGCACCGTGGCCGCAAACTTGCTTTGCGGCTGTTGCAGGACCTGGCTATCGACGCTACCTACCTCGAAGCCACTATCACTGCCGACAACACCGCCTCCCAGCGGTTGTTCACCCGCTTCGCCGAAGAGCGCCGGACCACGTTGAACCGGCGCGAGATGTTCTCAACCAATGACTTTCCCGATGGCCATGAGGCCGAGGGACTCGTGCGCATCGGCCCGATGCGCACGACCGCTAATGAAACGGAGACCCGTCCTATGAGCACTGCTGAGCTGGAATCCCAGGTCCGCAGCTACTCCCGCTCCTGGCCCACGTCGTTCGATCACGCCTCCGGCGCGACTCTCACCGACGTCGACGGCCGCCCCTATCTCGACTTCTTTGCCGGCGCTGGTGCCCTGAACTACGGGCATAACCACCCTCGGTTGAAGGAGACGCTGCTGGACTACTTCACCAGTGATCGAGTGGTGCACTCCCTGGACATGTTCACCCCGGCCCGGGATGACTTCCTGTCCACCTTCCACAACGAGATCCTGGCCCCCCGCGGTCTGGACTACAAGGTGGCCTTCCCTGGCCCCGGTGGCGCGAACGCCGTCGAGGCCGCGCTGAAGCTGGCTCGTAAGGTCACCGGCCGGGAGTCGGTGGTGAACTTCACCAACGCCTTCCACGGAATGACCCTGGCCGCGCTCTCGGTGACCGGTAACGCCATGAAGCGCGGCGGCGCAGGCCTGCCGTTGGTGCACGCCACCCCGATGCCCTTCGACGACTACTTCGATGGGGATGTGCCGGACTTCCTGTACCTGGAGCGTCTGCTCACCGACGGCGGCGGCGGATTGAACGAACCCGCTGCGATTATCGTGGAGACCGTCCAGGGTGAGGGCGGGCTGAACGCCGCTCGGGCCGAGTGGCTGCGCAAGCTCTCCGACCTATGCAAGAAGCACGGCATCCTGCTCATCGTCGATGACATCCAGATGGGTTGCGGTCGCACCGGATCCTTCTTCAGCTTCGAAGAAGCCGGCATCGTTCCCGACATCATCTGCTTGTCCAAGTCGCTGTCCGGTTACGGACTGCCGATGGCCGTGACCCTCATCCGGCCCGACCTGGACATCTGGGAGCCCGGTGAACACAACGGCACCTTCCGCGGGATCGGACCGGCGTTCGCCACGGCGGCCGAATCCATCCGCACCTTCTGGCGCGATGACTCCCTGCAGCAGCAGACGGTCGCCCGTGGTCTGCAGGTGGAGTCGCGCTTCAACCGGATAGTGGCCGACTACGAGGAGCACAACCTGGTGGCCAAGGGCCGCGGCATGGCCCGGGGCCTGCAGTTCACCTCCGGTGAACTCGCCGATCAGGTCACCACCACGGCATTCGAGCGCGGCCTGCTGGTCGAGACCTCCGGACCGGAGGGGGAGGTGGTGAAGCTGCTTCCGCCGCTGACCATGACCAACGAAGAGTTCGACCGTGGAATGACCATCATCGAAGAGTCCGTAATCGACGTGCTCAAGGCCAACCCGGCTGAGCGGACCGAGGAGCTTGCCGCATCATGATCGTCCGCACCCTGGATGAGATCACTGACACCGACGCCGACATCAAGACTGAGAACTGGCGCTCCCGCCGGATCGTCCTGGCTCGGGACCAGGCCGGCTTCTCGGTGCACGAGACAGTGCTGTACCCCGGCACGGTGAATGAGTTCTGGTACGCCAACCACATCGAGGCCGTGTTCGTCACCGAGGGTGAGGGCACGATCACCGATCTGGCCACCGGGGAGGAGCACGAGTTGCGTCCCGGGTCGATGTACCTGCTCAACGATCATGACAAGCACGTGGTCCGCCCGCGCACCCAGATCCGCACAGTCTGCGTGTTCAACCCGCCGATTACCGGCCGGGAGGTACACGACGAGAACGGTGTCTACCCGTTGATCAAGGAAGACCCGCAGCCTGCCTGATCCCAGTCCCAGGCTGCCAGTGGCCCGTTGCCCGACCGTTCCGGTCGGCGCCGGGCCACTGGCATGTGCGGGCACGGGAACTCCCGAGGCACTCCGGCTGAGGCGAACAGCACTCGAGCGGGGTGCCCTGGCCCGGACTCACCGATCGCGACGAGGCCCCACCTAGCGCCGCTCAGAGCCCATAGGGCCGCTCAGAACCCATAGGTCAGGTAGCCCGCATCGCCGCCCAGGCGGGCCAGGGCAAGTGCCTCGTGGGGCACCAATGGCTCGGGCAAGTCCGCTAGGTTCCACCAGCCCAGGTCTGCACACTTTTCGGGTTCGCGGACCTGTGGGCGGCCCGCCCAGCGGCGGGCGGTGAAGAAGAAGTCCACGCGCTCATCGATCGCCGCGCCCCCTTGGGTGCGCTGCATGGTGAACTCAAAGTCGAGGGCTACCTGGGCCACGCCCAGCTCCTCGCCTGCTTCTCGGTGTGCGGCGTCCCATGCGCTCTCACCGCGCTCTAGGTGACCGGCAGCCGCTGCCGCCCAGTGCCCGTCCATGTATCCGGTGTTCTGGCGCAATTGCAGCAGCACCTGGTCACTCCCGCGCTCCTCGCGCAGGAGATAGAGGTAAGACGCGGGCACCAGGACAAAGCGAGAGGTCACAGGCACCATCGTCGCATCGGCGGCGGGCAGTCTCAGCGGTCCGCCGGCCCGGCGTCGTCGTCCTCAACGCCCGGCCCGTGTGCGCCCGGTCCGGCCACTGGGCCCTCCTGGTCCTCCCCCGCCGGTGGGGCCCCCTGGGCCCCGCGCGTCTGCGTGCGCGCTTGCGTCACTGGCACAGTGTCCCGGTCGACGGCGTGCAGAGCGTCATACTCGGCGTCAGCGGCGACATCGTCCTCCACGTCGAGCCGCATATGCCCGATCAGGCTGATCAGCACCCGCCCGGCACTGGCGGCACGCTCACCCCACACCGACAGGTAGGAGAACTGCCACCACCACAGCGCCTCAGCGAAGTGCCCCGCCCGGTGGTGTTGTAAGCCAACGGCAAGGTTGGCGGCGACATCGGCCAGATCATCACTCAGGGAGGCCTTGCTCGTCTCGATAGCGATGAGTGGATCGGGCACCTCGCTGTATGCATCCACACCTTCGAGCACGTTTGCCAACGACAGCCGCAGTGGCTCGATGTCCGCCTCTGGACCCGCGTCGGGCTCGAATCGGGTGGCCGGGACAATATCCTCGATCGCTCCGAGGCGGGAACCTGCGGCGCTGATCTCGGAGACCGCCAGCAACAGCAGCGCGATGGCCGACTCCGGGGTGGCGCCGGCAGCGACCTCACGGGTGGTCTGCAGGAACTGTTCGCTGGCACCTGCCATCGCCGTGCCCAGTACGCGCAGGTCCGAATCTGGTTCAGGGGTCTGGCTCATCGCGCTACCGCCGCTTCCGATTGTGGCCGGGACCGTGACCTTACCGGGTGGGCAGAAGCGCCGGGCGGCGCCCGCGCACAGCTGCAGCAAGCGCAACCATCTGGTTGGTCACCGGACCAGGATGTGGTTCGATCGATCTATGACCGACGCTACCGAAGCGACTGTGATCCAGGCCAGCAGAGTGATCGCAGCAGACGCCGAGCGACTGTGCGAGTTCATCGCCGATCCCGCCCGGCAACGGTCGTTGGAGCGCCAGGCAACGGTGGCCGAGAGCCGCTGATCCTCACCGCCGGCATTCAGCAGGGCAGGAACGATCGCCGCCGCCGGCGCCTTCATCTCCCGGTCAGGTATCCACCGCCCGGCGTCCTTCGAACGCCCGGCCCAGGGTGATCTCGTCTGCGTACTCCAGGTCTCCGCCCACGGGCAGACCGGAGGCCAGGCGGGAGACGGTCAGGCCCATCGGTCGCAGCATCCGCACCAGGTAGGTCGCTGTGGCCTCCCCCTCGACGTTGGGGTCGGTAGCGATGATCACTTCGGAAATCTCACCATCGGAGAGTCTGGTCATCAGCTCGCGGATCCGTAAGTCGTCCGGCCCGATACCGTCGATCGGATTAATCGCCCCGCCGAGCACGTGGTACCGGCCGCGGTATTCACGGGTACGCTCGATCGCCACCACGTCCTTGGGTTCCTCGACCACACACAGCAGGGCACCGTTGCGTCGCTCGTCACGGCAGATCCGGCATCGCTGCTGCTCGGCGACGTTTCCGCACACCTCGCAGAAGCGGACTCTGGCCTTGACCTCGGTCAGGGCGGTGGCCAGCCGGGTCACGTCCTCGGCGGCGGTGCCAAGGATGTGGAAAGCGATCCGCTGGGCGCCCTTCGGCCCGACCCCCGGCAACCGACCGAGTTCCTCAATCAAGTCCTGGACCGCACCGTCATAGGCGACCATCAGCGGCCCTGCCCTTCGTCGTCGGTGATCTCATCGATCACGGTGCCCCCCAGCAGTCGGGCCACCAGCGGGGCGCCGACGACTTCCGAGGTCTCCAGGTCCGGGTCGCTGGGATCGGGGTGATCCTCCTCATCGGCCGATGTCGTCGCGAAAACCTGCGACGAACCCGGGTCGGCGGCCTGCAGATCCTCACCAGACGCGGACGACGGCGCGGCCGGGTTGGCAGCATCTGCCTCCTGGGTCGGTCCCGGCGACGGCGCAGCCTGGTTGACGGCATTCGCATCCTCGGGCGGTGCCGACGACGGCGAACCCGGGCTGGCAGCGTACGGATCCTCGGGTGGCTCGGCCGGTGGGATGTCCTGGTCCCACGGGGGAGGTTCGTCCGGTGGATTCAGGGCAGCGGGGGCCGGGCTGGCTTTGTCCGGCGATCCGGGCGAACCCGAGTCCGGGGACGGCGGACTGGCCGGACCCGAGGTCGGCACCGACGAGCTAGCCGGGTCGCCGGCGCGCTGGCCCTGTTTGGGCGTCGCGTCCGGTTGCGGCGGGCGGCGTACCTCGACATCGGCCCACCCGCCTCCGCCGGACGGGGCGTGATCGGTCCGGTCCTGGGCCGAGTCAGCCGGGCCGGTTGCTGGCGGGCCCACCGGTCCGCCAGGAGCGTTGGTACCACCGGTGGGCGGTCCCGGATGGTGGGGGCTGGGCGCCACCGGTGCCGAAGGGGCCGAGGAACCGGTGGGGGCGATCGGCTGTTCCGAACTCAGTACCGGCTCAATCTTCACGTCCAGGCCGAGTGTCTCGTACAGCGCTTGGGCGAGGACGGCCGGATGAGGTCCGGAACTGAAGGCCGCGGCAAGGCCGGAGGTGGAGAATCCCACGGACAACGTGGTCGGGGACAGGTCCACAACCTGGGCGTCCTGTGAGATCAGGGCCCAGGTCACCCGCTTGAGCCGGGCCAGTGTCTCCAAGACCTCCGGCCACCTGCGCCGGACCTGATCGGCGGTCATCGCCGCGTCAGCGGGCGGCTTCGAGGACGGCGGTGGGCCGCCGGTTGTCGTGCTGGACGCTCCAGGCGGTGCATCAGGCGGTGCATCGGGCACCGAAGCGGCGGAGATCGGCTGCTCGGAGATCGGCTGCCCGGAGATCGGCTGCCCGGAGATCGGCTGCTCGGAGGTCGGCTGCCCGCGACCCGCCTGCGCTGTCTGCTCCTCTTTCTCCGGCGGTCCCGGCGATTCAGCCACGCGCTGCTCTTCGGCCGGTGTCGGCGGGGTGTCCGCGGCGGCCGCTGGGGCCGAGGTGGCGGGGCCGGCGGGTGGGGCCGGCACCGGTGTCGCCTGTTGCTCCGACCGGTCAGCACTCGGCCCTGGGGTGGCCACCGCCGGAAAGTCCGGAGCCGGCGCCGGCACACCGGATGCCGCGGCACCTTCGAGCCGGTCCAACCGGGCGTGGAACCCGTCGACGCCGTCGTCGGCGGCCGGGAGTAACAACCGGGCGCAGAGCAGTTCCAGTTGCAGCCGCGGGGAGGTAGCCCCGGTCATCTCACTGAGTCCGTCATTGACCAGGTCCGCCGCTCGCGACAACGTTCCGGCGCCCAGGTGCTGGGCCTGGTTGTGCATCCGTTCCAACTGATCGGCCGGCACGGTGCGCAGCACCGCCCCGGCCGACTCTCCGGCGGCCCGGACCACGATCAGATCCCGTAGCCGCTCCAGGAGGTCCTCCACGAACCGGCGCGGTGCGTGCCCAGATTCGATCACCCGGTCCACCACGCGGAAAAGGCTGGCCCCGTCCCGGGCGGCCAACGCACCAACGGCGTCGTCGAGTAGGGCTCCATGGGTGAATCCGAGCAGGGCGACAGCCCGCTCGTAAGAAATCGTGGCCTCGTCGGCACCGGCGATCAACTGATCAAGCACGGACAGCGAGTCCCGGACCGACCCGGCACCGGCCCGCACCACCAGCGGCAGCACCCCGTTCTGCACCGAGATCCCCTCGGCCTCAGCCAGGGCCTGCAGGTAGCCGAGGAGTTCCTCGGGGGGGACCAGCCGGAAGGGGTAGTGGTGGGTGCGCGAACGGATCGTGCCGATCACCTTGTCCGGCTCGGTGGTGGCGAACACGAACTTGATGTGCGGTGGCGGCTCTTCGACCAGCTTCAGCAGCGCGTTGAAACCCTGGGTGGTGACCATGTGAGCCTCATCCAGGATGAAGATCTTGTACCGGTCCCGGGCGGGAGCGAACGCGGCACGTTCGCGCAGCTCACGGGCGTCGTCGACGCCGTTATGACTCGCTGCGTCGATCTCCACCACGTCCAGGCTGCCAGGACCACTGCGAGCCAGGTCCACGCAACTGTCGCAGACACCACAGGGGTTGTCAGTGGGTCCCTCGGCGCAGTTCAGGCAACGGGCCAGGATCCGCGCCGACGTCGTCTTACCGCAGCCACGCGGACCGGAGAAGAGATAGGCATGGGTGACCCGGTCCCCGGCCAGGGCTGCCATCAACGGTTCGGTGACGTGCCCCTGGCCGATGACGTCACTGAAGGTCTCGGGCCGGTACCGGCGATACAGGGCGGTGCTCACTTGTCTCACTCTAGGCGCGCCCACCCACATTCGCCGAGCTACCTGTGCACTCGGCGCAGCATCGTCCTCGCTCGGACATGAAAGGACCCCTCGTGCACCCGCCAGAGCCCACTTACCCTTGCTGCCTTCCGGCCCTGGGGGGATTGGGTGAGATGACGCCACACGAGGGGTCGGTTACCGAGTCTAACGGTCTGAGCGCCTCCCGGCTAACAGGCCTGGGGTAGGACCATGTCGGGACGATCACACCAGCACCGATTCGGCCCCTGGGACTACTTCTAGTATTCTCATGGGGCAGTTCCGGGAGGATTCGCCTAGCGGCCTATGGCGCACGCTTGGAAAGCGTGTTGGGTTCACGCCCTCGGGGGTTCGAATCCCCCATCCTCCG
>Ga0079225_10002548_pt1 | contig 10536 bp, 9 predicted proteins | sample Poulit2012_FD_76344 | JGI IMG/M metagenome (GOLD analysis project Ga0079225, IMG submission 76344) | Agricultural soil microbial communities from Georgia to study Nitrogen management - Poultry litter 2012 | ecosystem: Environmental > Terrestrial > Soil > Agricultural land | place: USA: Georgia...
CCGACATTGTTAACAGGTGTACCACTGTTTGACGAAAATGGTAATGTAGAACAAGTTATTACTAATATTCGTGACTTGTCTGATTTGAAAGATCTTGAAACTCAACTAACCAAAGCTAGGAAATTAAATGAAGAATATAGAAAAAAACTTTCGTTGTTAAAAGAACAGGCTCATTTTAAACAAGGTGCAGTCGTACAAAGTGAAGAAATGTTAAAGATTTATGAGACAGCAGAAAGAATTGCAAATATTGATGCGACAGTGCTTATTACTGGTGAAACAGGGGTAGGAAAAGATGTATTAGCCAATTATATATTCAGTAAAAGTACGAGATCGACTGACGGTGAATTTATAAAAGTGAATTGTGGTGCTATCCCTGAGGAATTGTTGGAATCTGAGTTATTTGGGTATGAAGCAGGGGCATTCACAGGTGCGAATCCTAAAGGGAAAATAGGTTTGTTCGAAGCTGCACATAATGGGGTGCTTTTTTTAGATGAAGTTGGAGAACTTCCGCTTAATTTACAAGTGAAATTACTTCGGGTCATTCAAGAGAGAGAAATCCAAAAGATAGGCGGGATTCAGTTTAAAAAAGTTAATGTAAGAATTATTGCAGCTTCCAACCAGAATTTGAAGGAAATGGTGGATAAAGGAACATTTAGAGAGGACTTATATTACCGCATTAATGTAATCCCCTTGAGGTTGTCTCCTCTAAGGGAAAGACGTGCAGACATTCTTCCTTTAATGAATGTTGTATTAGAAGAAGTTAATGAGAGGTATGGAATGAATAAAACATTTAGTGAATCGTTAAAGAAATTCTTTTATTCCTATAAGTGGTCAGGAAATGTGAGAGAGTTATCCAATTTAGTGGAAAGACTGGTTGTCACCACTCCAAATAATTTAGTAGATATGGAAGATCTCCCATTAGAATATTCTATTTCCGAGAAAATTGGGCAAGATGATACGGTTTCAATTCCACCTTTAAAAAATGTAGTGGAATCAGCTGAACGGAAAGTGTTCTCTCTCGCTGCAGAAAAGGCGGGAAGTACATATGAGATAGCAAAGTTATTAGGTATCAGTCAAACGACTGCTGTTCGGAGAATGCAGAAATATGGAATTGAATGTAGTGAAAAATAAATAAGCAAAGGATGAGATTAAATGAAAGTAGGGGTAGCTGGAGCAGGTGCTGTTGGTTGTTTGTTTGGAGGGATACTTGCTAATGCTGATTATGATGTAACTTTTTTAGCAAGGGGACAGCATTTAGCAGCAATGCAGAAAAAAGGCTTAACACTAGAGGGTCCTGCAAGAACTTTTGAAAGAGTGGACAAGCAATTTACAGATGATATAGCAGATTTGGCTGATTCTGATATAGTTTTCTTTTGTTTTAAATCAAATGATACACAGAAAATGGGAGAAGAGCTGAAGAGGCATTTAAAAAGTGAAACGGTGATTATAACTTTACAAAATGGTGTAGACAATGAAGAAGTTTTATGTGATATTTTTGGAAGAGAGCGAGTAATTAGTGCTGCAACCTACGTACAATCAAAAATACAGGAGCCTGGATTGGTAAGACAAGAGGGAAGAATCATGCTCGTTATAGGTGGATTACATCATAGCTTATATAATACTTGTCAAACAGTCGTAGAAATGTTTGATAAAGCAGGTCTTGACATTAAACAAACAGATAAAATTATGGAACGAAAATGGAAGAAGTTACTTTGGAACGTAACGTTTAATCCATTGTCGGCACTTATGTCTGTTCGTGTAGGAGAGATTTTAGAAGATAACAATCTAAGCAAAACCGCTAGTCTTGTGTGTGAAGAATCCATTGGTGTGGCAAAACAGTTAAATATTGAATTGGATAAAGAACAAACAGTGAAAAAGGTATTTCATAATGCCACTTATGCAGAGAAGCACCGTACTTCCATGCTGCAGGATAGATTGAATAAAAAGGAAATGGAAATTGAGTCCATGTGCGGATATATTATTAAAAAAGGGAAGGAATTCAATGTACCGACGCCAACTTTAGAAACTATTTATCACTTGTTAACCTTTGTAAACAAACAAATAATCGAGTCTAAAATGAATTAACGAGTCATTTTAGACTCGTTTTTTTATGTTATAAGCGTGAACCCCAAAAATATTTGATAGCAAAAAAACTTAAAAAATGAAGCTCAGTATGGATTTAACCCATACTTTTTTATTGAAGTAGAAAAGTTGGCACGCATCTTGCATGTATATAAGTGAGGGGAGCATTGTTAGTAAGTAGTTATTTATTATTTAGATAACAATGTAACCGTTGTCAATATAGAATGAATTAAAATAATAACATCAAGTAAAGATTCTTGTACAAAGTGAATCTATCAAAAGTTGATTGGAGTGTTGTAATTGGAACAAAAAAAATGGATGCAGTTTTATCCAAAGGATGTGAATCCCAACATAAACAAGTCAGAATTCGTATCAATTTATCAATTATTGAAAAAGAGTGAGGTGAAGTACGGTAGCAGAATAGCCATAGTGTCAGACGATGAAGAAAAAATAACCTATACAGAATTAAAAGAAAAGGTAGATTTTCTTGCTAGTGCTTGGGAACATGAGGGCTTGAATAAAGGTGAAAGAATAGGGTTGATGCTTCCGAATACCCCTTATTATATTATAGCTTACTATGCAGCTATGAAATTAGGTTTAATTGTCGTTCAGATTAATCCGAATTATACAATGCGAGAGTTGTTAGAGATTATTAAAGATTCGGAAATAAGCTATTTAGTTGTTGATGATCGTAATGCTGAAAATGGTAAACAGGTAAAAGAAATGAATCTACTTAGAAAATTGTATGTAACTGAATCAGTGTTAGAACAGAAAAAGACAATTTTGGGATTGATTCATCAAGCCAAGTCTCCAACGCCAGAAGCAGCTATAAACATTGAACAAGATGTAGCTGTTATTCAATATACAGGAGGTACAACAGGTGGATTAAAAGGTGCGATGTTGACACATGTTAATCTGATAGCAAATGTGCTTCAAAGTTTTGAAGTCTATGGAAAAGAGATGAAATTTGGTAAAGAAACGGTATTAACAATGACACCTTTATATCATGTTTATGCTATGACAAGTGGAATGAATCTGGGAATATATATAGCTGCCACAAATGTTTTGGTGAAAGATTATCACGTAAATCATGCATTAGAGAAAGTGAAGAAATATCACCCAACTTATTTCCCAGGTGTTCCAAGAATGTATAATGATTTCGTCAATCATCCTGATGTGAAAGCATATAATTTAAATTGCTTAAAATTTTGTTCAAGTGGTTCCGCTCCCATTCCGGTAGAACTAATTAAGAAATTTGAAAAATTAACGGGGGCTACAATTGCGGAAGGCTTTGGATTATCTGAGTCCTCTCCCTCCACACATCGTAATCCTCCTTTTGGTAAACGAAAAGTAGGTAGTATTGGACTACCATTACCTAGCACAGACTGTAAAATTGTCGATGATAATGGTTGTGAACTACCAGCTGATGAAATTGGAGAACTAATAATAAAAGGGCCACAAGTTATGAAAGGTTATTGGAAAAAGGAAAAGGAAACAAATGATTCTTTAAAAAATGGTTGGTTGTATACAGGTGATTTGGCAAGGCAAGATGAAGAAGGATATTTTTATATTGTTGGAAGAAAAAAAGAATTGATTATTACTAACGGATTTAATGTATATCCGCAAGAAATTGAAAGCGTTTTATTTGCACACCCAGATATAAAGGAATCTGCAGTAGTGGGAATAAAAGATGAGAAAAGAGGTGAATTAACAAAAGCATTTATTGTAGTTCATAGTGGCGTAACGATAGATGAAGATGAATTAAAGGGATATTGCTATAAAAACTTAACACCTTATAAAGTTCCGAAACAGTTTGAAGTGATAGCAGATTTGCCTAGAAATAATGTTGGTAAAGTATTAAAAAAGAAATTAAAAGATATGGAGATAAAGAAATAATATTATAAATGTCTTGAAGTGTTATAAATAATTTATGGAGGTGAGCAGATGGTATCTGATACAAATTCAGAAAAAATTGAAACAAAAATCGAAAAAGAGCCATCAATCATAGAAGACTTATGGAAAAACAAAAAGAATCGTATAGATAAAACTAAGATTAGTATGATTGTTGTGTCACTGCTAGCAATTGGGCTTTCTATGTTTCATGTTTATACTGCTGGATTTGGAACACTTTCTTCATGGAGTCAAAGAAGTATTCATGTTATTTGGGCTGTTTTATTGATTTTTATGTTATTCCCTTTTAAAAAAGGAAAGCGCTTTGGGTGGATAGATGTCTTGTTGATTTTAATTACATTAGTAGTAGCTGGATATATTATCTTCTTTCCAGAAGAAATTCAGGCAAGACAAGGAAATGCAAATATGTCTGATTTGATAATGGGTTCAACATTTATCCTATTAATTATTGAGGCTACTCGTAGAACGAACGGTTTATTAATGGGAGTAATAGGATTATTTGCTGTTGTCTACATCTTGTTTGGCGAATATTTCCCAGGGGTACTTGCTCATCCAGGAGTAAGATATGGGAAAATGATTGACCACATGTTTAATGGTACATTGGGAATATTTAGTGATCCAATTTATGTTAGTTCAACTGTGTTAATATTATTTGTGATTTTTGGTGCCTTTTTGATGCGTTCAGGTGGAGGACAGTTCTTTACAGACTTTTCTTTTTCATTATTTGGAAACAAGACAGGTGGACCAGCACTTTCTGCAGTTGGTTCAAGTGCGATGGTAGGGATGATTACTGGTAATGGTGCGGCTAATGCTGCTATTACAGGCTCATTCACAATACCATTGATGAAAAAATTAGGTTATAGTAGGCGTTTTGCAGGAGCGGTTGAAGCAGTTGCATCACAGGGTGGGCAAGTCATGCCGCCAATCATGGGTGCTTCAGTATTTATTATGGCGGAAGCAACAGGAGTGCCGTATATAGAATTGGCCCTTTATGCACTAATTCCAGCCACAATATATTTTTTAATTGCTTCATTTGTTGTGTACTTTCATTCTAAAAAATTACAATTATCCGGTATTCCAAAAGAACAACTACCTAATGTTGGAGAAATATTGTTTAAACAAGGATATCTATTTTTGCCTATCGTAGTGATTATTCTATTAATGGTTTATGGCTACAGTCCAATGAAAGCAGGTTTTTATGCAATACTGCTGACGGTGCTTTTAAGTTGGGTGAGAAAACGAACTAGAATGAATCTGTTAGCTATATTAAGCGCTTTGGAAAACGGAGCTAAAGGAGCACTAACTGTTATCGCTGCTTGTGCGACAGCAGGAATTATTGTAGGTGCAGTGTCGTTGACTGGCTTGGGCATGACTTTTTCCAGATTTATTATCAATTTAGCAGGTGGAAATTTACTATTACTCTTAATCTTTGTTGCTATAGCATCCATCATATTAGGAATGGGAATGCCGACTGTATCTGCATATGTTATTTTATCGGTTCTCGGTGTTCCGGCATTAATTGATTTGGGAGTTAATGTGGTGGCTGCTCATATGTTTGTGTTTTACTTTGGAGTTATGTCTGGGTTGACGCCTCCAGTAGCGATAACCGCATATACCACAGCGGGAATTGCAGGGTCGCCACCGCAGCGAACTGCATTATATGCAATGAGAATAGGTTTAGGAGGTTTCTTTATACCATTTATATTTGTGTATAATCCGGTGCTGTTGTTACAAGGTGATCAGAGCATACTGTTGATTATAACCGCAATCTTGACTGCCGTTCTAAGTTGTTATTTATTCTCTTCAGCATTGGAAGGATATTGGTTAACCAAATTAAATATTGTACAAATAATTTTGTTGGTTGCCAGCGCCATTTTGTTGGTTTATCCAGGTGTTTTGACGGATGCAGTAGGAATTGTAGTCGCTTTACTAATATTTATATGGAACAAAAAAGCATTAAACAATGAAGATCAAATATTAATAAAATCATCTTAAAAAGGAGAATGAAAAATGAAACATATTTTTAAAAGTATTATTTTATTAATTGTATTATCAGTTATTACTGCATGTGGGGGTTCTGATACAGAAGAGGCTTCAGGAGACAAATTAGATGCACAAGATAAATTTCTACGCATTGGAACGGGGCCGATGGGTTCTGGATGGTATCCAATTACCGCAGTGATGTCAGATATTTATATGGATAATTTTAATGATTTAAATGTTTCCGAAGTAGAAGGTGGATCAACAGCTAACCTGAAGGCATTAGAAGTAGATGATGTACAAGTAGCATTAAATTATACATCAGATTTTGTTGATTCTTTAGATGGTGGTGGCGAGTTCGATGAGTCTTTTGATAAGCCGGCAGGAATGGCTTCGTTATATCCTGTTTATCAAACTATAGCCACTTTGGAAAGCAATAATGATATCAATGAAATTGAAGATATAGTAGATAAACATATATTTTTAGGCCCTAAAGAAGGCGGTGGTCCTATTGCATTTTGGCGGATGATGGAGGAATACGATATCGATGAAGAGACCATTGAGAAATCTGGAGGAAAGATTTCTTATGGAAACTATAGTGATGGTGCATCTATGATGAAAGATGGAGTTGTTGATGTGTTTTTAGCAGGTGGGGCTCCAATGGTTCCTGCTTTAGAAGAAATTGATGTGACCAATCCGGTAAAGGTACTTCCAATAGATGATGATAAATTAGAAGCTATTAAAGAAAAAGATAATGGTATTGCAGCAGGTGAATTGCCAGAGGATACTTATGAACAACAAACTGATTCGGTTCCAACGTATACAATGGTAACGATGGCCACAGTAAGTGCAGACTTAGATGAAGATTATGTATATCATTTAACTGAAATCTTCTGGGATTCTCTAGACATATTTGCGGATCAGGTTCCTTCAAGAGAAAAAGATTTTTCTATTGATACTGCTTTAGAAGGTATATCTAGAGAGGACTTACATCCAGGCGCTTTAAAATATTATGAAGAACTTGAAGAAGAAGGGGAGGAATTAAAAGAAAACAACTAATTTAGATGTAGAGGTGAATGATGTTTGTAAAAGAAGGACAAGTACTTTAGGAACCAACTAATACTGTTAAACAAACTGCTAATATTACAAAGCTCATGGATTAATTAAATAAAGAAAAAAATATGAAATTAGAAGATTATCAGAAGCTTTGGGAATGGTCTGTTAATCATTTATTTGGCATTATTTCAATGTGAAATATTCCGTGGATTACGATGTAGTGATAGAAGGTTCTTCAATGAAACGGAATGGTTTACGGGCTCAAAGTTAAATTATGTTGAAAACATTTTTGAAAAAAGTTGGTCTACTATTACAAGCGATGTATCACTTAGGCATTCACCAGATGAAGTGTATGCAGTAGATGCTATACCAATGACAATAACTGGGTAGAAAATGGAAATTCCGGTTAAGAAAATTTTATTAGGAGAACCGATTGAATTCGTACTTAATACGGATTCTATGAAGGATCCTGATTCCATAGATTATTTTACTGAATTAGCGGTCAAACTGAAAGATAAAATATTCATCAAGCAAACATAGTTTAATAAATTATTAATAATTAACATAAATTGCAAGTGAAAAAGGGAGACGACTAACATGGATTTGAGACTGACAGATGAACAGAAAATGGTACAAGAAACAATCAAGAAATTTGTTGAAAGAGAATTAATGCCTTTGGAGAATGACGTGCTGAGAAATGAAAGGGAAGGTAGGCCAAGTATTTCAGCAGAGAAAGAAAAAGAACTTGTATTGAAGGCAAAAGAGCTTGGCTTTTGGGGTATCAACACGCCGGAAAAATATGGTGGGGCAGATTTGGGACAAATGATGCAAGCGCTTGTAACAATGGAGGTTTCTAAAACTTTTGTTCCGTTCAAATTTGGCGGATCTGCAGACAATATTTTATATTATGGTAATGAAGTTCAGAAGGAAAAGTATTTGATACCCACTATTAATGGAGATAAAAAGTCATGTTTTGCAATGACGGAACCTGATGCGGGATCTGATACAACGAATATAAAGATGACTGCTGTAAAAGATGGGAATGAATGGGTGTTAAATGGAGAAAAAACCTTTATTACGGGAGGAAACGAAGCAGACTTTGTTATGGCGATAGCTATAACAGATAGGGAATTGCATCAAAGTTCTAAAGGTAGATCGGGTGTTACTTGTTTCATTGTTGATCGCGATATGGGTTGGCGATCAGAGTTTATCCATACGATGGGAGAATGGGGGCCAGCAGCATTAGTATTTGATAATGTTCGTGTTCCTGAAGAAAATATTCTCGGTGAATTAAATGGTGGTTATAATTTGGGACTGGAGTGGATTGGTTTTGCCAGATGGATTGTTGGAGCCAGAGCTGTTGGATCAGCAGAGCGTCTCTTACAGATGGCAGTTGATTATGCGAATACAAGAAAAACATTTGGAAAACCAATTGCTGCGAGACAAGCAATCCAATGGCAGATTGCTGATTCCGCCGTAGAAATCGAGGCGGCAAAATGGTTAGTATTAAATGCAGCATTCACGCTTGATCAAGGAGAAGATAATCGTCATCAGGCTTCTATGGCTAAATTATACGGGGGTATCATAGGAAATAATGTAGTAGATAGGGTGATGCAGATTCATGGTGGTATGGGCTATACAAAGGAGTTTCCAATAGAGCGTTGGTACCGTGAAGCAAGGCTTTGGAGAATTTATGATGGTACGGATGAGATTCAAAGATTAATTATTTCAAGAAATTTATTAAAAGGTCATGTAAAAGTTGGAGAATCTATTTAACTATAAATTGGAGGTTATGAGATATGAGATTTACAGGTAAAACAGCACTTATTACTGGTGGTAGTAGAGGAATTGGAAAGCAGGTAGCGGAGCATTTTGCTAAAGAGGGTGCTAATATAGCGGTGATTGATGTCAATCAAGAAGCTTTGGATGAAGCGGCAAAAGATTTTACCGATAAAGGTTACAAGTTTTTTATAAAGCAGACAAATGTCGCCGAGGCGGAAGAAGTAGAAGAAGTAGTGAAAGAAATTGTTTCTAAATTTGGATCAGTTGATATTTTAGTTAATAATGCTGGTATTACAAGAGATAACTTAATTTTTAAAATGACGGATGATAACTGGGATGATGTAATGAATGTACACCTGAAGGGCTCATTTAATGCCGCAAGGGCAGTTCAAAAGTATATGGTTGAAAATAAATATGGCCGGATTATTAATCTATCATCGACTTCAGCACAAGGGAACCGTGGTCAAGTAAACTATTCAACAGCCAAAGCTGGATTGCAAGGATTTACTAAAACACTCGCAATTGAGCTGGGTAAATTCGGGATAACGACAAACGCTGTAGCTCCTGGATTTATTGAAACAGAGATGACGAAAGACACTGCAAAGAGAATTGGTGTAGATTTTGATAAATTTGTTGAAGCGAGAGCGAATGAAATTCCAGTAAAGAGAAGTGGTAAGCCAGAAGATATTGCGAATGCAGTTGCGTTTTTCGCGGATGAAGCTTCTTCTTTTGTCAATGGTCAAGTCATTTATGTTGCTGGTGGACCAAAAGATTAAACATTAAAAGGAGTTGAAGTAAGTGTACGCTCATTTAATTGGTAAAAAATCTAAAACAGTAAAAAACATTGTTGAACGAGGGATGGTTAAGCGCTTTTCAGAATCAATTGGTGACGAACAGCCCATTTATCTAGATGAAGAGACGGGAAAAAACTCGAGATATGGAGCAAATATTGCTCCACCGACCTTCCCAAGAGTATTCGATTATGGCGAAGTAGAAGGTTTAAACTTGCCAAGCAAAGGATTGATTCATGGGGAGCAAGTGTATGATTATGAGCGACCATTATTCGTTGGGGAAACGTTATCTTGTTATACAGAAGTTAAGGATTACTATGAAAAACAGGGTAAAGCTGGCCTCATGGGTTTTCTAGTCATGGATAGACATGGAGAAGATAAACAAGGTGAAAGAGTTTTTACAGAACAAGCGGTAATCATTGTAACTGAAGCCGTGAGAAAGGGGATGAATGTATGAGTACTCTGAGAGCATTATCCAAAGGAGATAATTTAGAAGAAGTACAGCTTTCCCCGGTTAGCAGGCTGGATTTAATTAAATATGCTGGTGCATCTGGAGATTTTAATCCAATTCATACAATCGATGAGGAAGCTGAAAAAGCTGGGTTGCCAGGAATTATTGCACACGGTATGTGGACAATGGGCAATTTAGCCAAGCTCTTCACCCCTTATTATGAAGAAGGATTTATCAAAAGATATCAAATTCGTTTTTCTGGCATGGTGTTTTTAAACGATGAACTTACATTGCAAGCAGAAGTAAAGGAGCGGATGGATGATTTGGTGATATTTGATGTAAGGGCTGTGAATCAAAAGAATAAAGCTGTGATAAAAGGGACGGTCGAATTTGCTTTATATTAAGTTTGTTTCCTAGTTTAATCAATACCTTAGAAAATAGAAAAGGGGCAAGTAAATGAATAGGGACCCGGTAATCGTATCG
>Ga0079225_10002549_pt1 | contig 10535 bp, 6 predicted proteins | sample Poulit2012_FD_76344 | JGI IMG/M metagenome (GOLD analysis project Ga0079225, IMG submission 76344) | Agricultural soil microbial communities from Georgia to study Nitrogen management - Poultry litter 2012 | ecosystem: Environmental > Terrestrial > Soil > Agricultural land | place: USA: Georgia...
GGGGGGTACCGCACGTGGGCGGGACGCCGTCAGCGTCGGTGGTCGTTGCGCAGCCAGGAGCGCAGGAGCAGGTAGAGAACCGCTGCGACGACGAGCACGACGACGAGCCGCACCAGCAGCCACACCGCGCTCCAGAGCAGGCCGACCAGCCACCAGGCGAGCACGACCGCCGCGATGACGAGCAGGACGGTGAGCAGGTCGTTCCTCCGCATGCGGGCAGTCTCGCACGTGGCCCCCGGGAAAGGACGCTGCGGGGGTGGCGGAGCGACACCTACGGTCGACGGTCCTGCAGTCGAGAAGGAGGCATCATGCACCTTCAGCACGCACAGCACGGACGGCGCCGCGGGACGTTGCGGCTCGCGGGCGCCACGGCCGTGCCGCTGCGCCTCGCCGTCGAGACCGAGGAGGGCTGGTCCACCGAGCCGCTGCGCAGCCACAACGGCGGTGTCGCGTGGGCAGGGCCGTACCTCTACGTGGCCGCCACCGACCGCTTCCACCGCTTCGACCTGCGGACAGCGATGGCCGACGAGGACGGGTACTTCCTCCTCCCCGACCGCACCTACGTCGGCGTGGACCAGGAGCCGTACGGCGAGCCCCGGCTCTCCTCGGTGTCGACCGACTGGACCGGCGAGCCGGCGATCGTCTCGGCGGAGTACACCGCCGACGACGTCGCCGCCGATGTCGTCCGCTGGCCGCTCACCGAGTCGGGTGAGCTCGTGGTCGCGGACGGCGTCGTGGGCTCGCAGGACAACGTCTGGATCGACAAGGACTCCTCGATCGACAGGGTCCAGGGCGTGGCCTCGAGCGACGGCCGCCACCTGTTCGCCGGCTCGGCGGGCACCCTCGACCTGGCGCGCGTGGGGACGCAGGAGGACCGCGACACCCTGAGCTGGGGACGCGCGGGGCAGGACACCCACATCCCCGAGGACCTCTACTTCGGGGGCAGCCGCCTGTACGGCCAGACCGAGGAGCGCACCCACCGGCGGCTCTTCTGGGTGGCCCGCGCGGACGTCCTACCGGCGTCGTAGCACCCCCGGGGACGGCACTGACGGCGGGTCGGGGGGCGCGCCGTCACCGTCCGTCCGTCGGGGCGTGGCGCTTCCCACAGTGGCTTTGGCTGGACAGGCGGAACCCGCTAACCTGGTGATGACCTTGGAGACGTCGCATAGTCTGGTCGAGTGCGCGGCCCTGCTAAGGCCGTGACGGGGCAACCCGTCCGTGGGTTCAAATCCCACCGTCTCCGCTCATCGGCGTCGTAGCACGCCGGCAACGGCCCGAGCCCCCGCACTGGGGGTTCGGGCCGTTGCATGTGTGGCCTCCGGCGCGACGGTGATGGCGTCGGTGGGCCGTGACACCCCGCGTGCGCGCTGCCGACGCCGCCGCGGTCAGTCGGTCGGGAACAGCGAGACCGAGAGGTTGGCGGTGTACTCACCGAAGGGCGCCGCGACGGGGAACTCCAGGAGGAGGTCCGCCGTCACCGCTGCCTGGCCGCGTCGGCCGGTCTGGTCGGCAGTGGCGAGCGCCGCGGGGGCGGCCAGCCCGCGCCCGTCGGAGAGCACGCTCGCCACCGGTGCCCCGGGTGTCACGCCCGGTTTGGCGGCGGCCAGCCGCGGTGTCCACCCCAGGTGCCCTGCGCCCAGCTCGTGCGACCCGTTCCGGAAGACTCCCGACTGTCCGGTGAGGGACCACCCGCCGCCGCCCGCCTGCTCGTCGCTGCGTGAGTCGGTGACGGTGAGGGTCGGGAGCGCGCCCCGGAAGGTGAGCCGGTCCGCCAGCCGGCTCTCGTCTCCCAGCTCGACGGCGTCGCCGTAGCTCGCCACCGTCAGGGTGAGCGCCCCGGTGGTCTCGGAGACGGTCGCCTTGAGCGGGATGCCGCTCCGGTCGTCCGGGTCGTGGAAGATGACCTCGCGGACGAAGAAGTTGAGCAGCGGCCGCCACGAGTGCCACGTGTGACCGCCCGGGACGTTGTGCTCGACGATGTCCACACCGGCCTCCCGCAGGGCGGCTGCCCGTGCCACCGAGTTCACAGCGATGTTGCCGAGGCGGTCCTGCAGCCCCGTGCCCCACATGATCGCTCCGCTGACGTTCTTCATCCGCTCGACCTGCTCGGCGTTCGCCGGGCCACCACCGATGCTCCACACGCCGTGGTACCCGAAGAGGTGGGTGTAGTCGTACGCGATCGTCTGCGCGCGGCTGCCTCCGGCCGAGAACCCGGCGAACGCGCGGTCGTGGGGGTCGGTGGAGACGTTGAAGTTCTCCTCGATGAAGGGGAACACGTTGTCGACGAGCTCGTTGACGTAGCCGACGTTCCCGCCGGGCAGACCGTTGAAGTCGGTCGAGACGACGACCATCTCCTCTGCCGCGCCCTCGTTGATGGCGTTCTGCACGATGTAGTGCGCCACTCCCTGCATCGTCCAGGCGATGGAGTGGTCCCCGCCTCCGTGGCTGAGGTAGAGCGTGGGGTAGGGCTCCGCACGGTCCGGGTCGTAGCCGTGTGGTGTGTACACGACGACGTCATGGACCCCGGGCGGGTTGGTGGAGAGTGGCGACTCGTACCGCAGCGACTGGAGCTCACCCATCTGCGCCGGCGGCAGCGGCCGCTGGTAGTCGGTGGCGTACGTCGGGAAGTCCGGGTGGGTGGGAACCCAGAACGTGCTGCGGACCGCGCCGGGCGCGCCGGCGTACTGCGGTTGGATCTCCCACCGGTTGACGGGGTCGTCGTGCAGTGTGCAGCCGGTTGCGACCTCGCTCTCGCAGTCGTGGGTGAACGCGTACCGGAACGTCCCGGCCGGGAGCGGCGTGGTGACCTCCCAGATGCCGTCGGCGCCCTTGACCATCGGGATGGTGCGCCACTGGGTGGCGGCGACGTCACCGGGCTGCCACTGTGCGGGCAGACGGTGGTCGCCGCAGCCGTCGCAGGTGATGGTCTCCGGCTGGGCGTAGGTCCAGTCACCGTAGATGTGGACCTGTTCCACGTCCGGCGGAGCGTCGTAGCGGAACGTCACCGCGTACCCGGTCGGTGCGACGTCCGTCCTGATGAGCGTCGGTCCGAGGTCGGCCGGCTCGTCGGCGCTCGCGGAGACGGCGGCGCCCCCGACGGCGAGGGCGGTGAGCGCGACGACGGCTGCCGCGAGCTCCCACGGGCGTCGCCTGCGAGACGCGGGTCTCGGCGGCGAGCCGACCCCATGCCGTGAGGGACGGAAGGACGGAGTTCTCATGTCGGTTCTCCTTGGTCAGCGCATGGGTAGACACCTCGAGGAGCTCGCTCGTGACCGGTGCGGGCGGGTGGATTGCGGATCGCGCATATCACCGACGTCGGGGCATCAGGTGGCCCCTGCGTCGGTCACCGCGGGTGCGGGACGAAGCGTCCGAGTCTTCGCTGAGTCGTAACGTCGAGCTGGTTCGGGATCTACCGGCGGCACCCCCGGCGCCGCTGCGCTGAGCATGGAGTTCGGCGTGGAACAGTGTCAACGCACCGTTGCACAATGCGCACCGGCCGTTGCCCGTGGCAGCCCGGTGCCGGCCGTCACTGGGCATGACCCAGCTCGGCGGAGACCCCTCGAGCGGTCGCCAGGAGGGCCGGAAGGTTCTCCTCGAGCTGGGAGAGCGGGGCGACGGCCTCCACCGAGCTGACGGAGATCGCGGCGACGACCTGTCCGCGGGGGTCACGGACGGGCACGGCCACGCACGCGATGTAGGAGTCGTGCTCGCCGTCGTCGGCGGCCCACCCGCGGTGGCGGACCGACGCGAGCTCGACCTCGAAGGCGTCGCGGTCGGTGATGGTCGTCGCGGTGTGTCGCTCCAGCGTGACGTAGGAGAGGAGGCGTTCGCGGTCCTCGCGGGGCAGGTGGGCGAGGATGACCTTGCCGACCGCGCTGGCATGGATGGAGACCGCGTTCCCTACGCGCGAGGGCAGGTTGAAGCCGCGGTGGGCGGGGCTGTCGACCTTGTCGATGTAGATGATCTCGTCGCCGGTGCGCTGCGCCATGTGCACCGTGTGACCGGTGCGCCGCTGCAGTTCGCGGAGCAGCCGGTGCGCATGCTGACGAAGGTCCATCGACCCGAGGGTGAGCTCCGACAGCTCGATGAGCCCGCCCCCGAAGACGTACGTCCCGGCTCCCGTCCTCCTGACGAACCGCGCCGACTCGAGGGTCTGCAGGAGGCGCAGCGCAGTCGACTTGTGGACGTCGAGGAGGCGAGCCGCTTCGGTGAGTGAGAGTGGCCCCGCTGCGGAGCGTTGGACGAGGCTGATCGCGCGCCGAACTGACTGGGACATGTGCGACCCCCGTTGCACCGTGTGCAATCCATGTCGGACAGAGCGCAATACCGCGCCGGCGGCCACATCGTGCGACCCACCGAGAATGCAGGACCCCACAGTTCGGGAGTGATACCGGGAGCCCTGATCCCGACCGCCACGTCGTCATTCTCCGGCGAGGCCGCGTCCGTGCCCGCCGCGGCATGTGTGGGTCGAGAGTAGGAGAGAACGTCTGCAGACCTCGGGGAATGGGTGAAAATTCGGCCGAAAGTCGGAGACGACTCCAATGTTGGGCGGAGGAAAGCGGAGATTCGACGCCGGAGGTGCACGGCAGTTCGCGCGGACTGTTGACCTCCCGCCAGGGGGGACGATAGGTTTCTGCCTATACCCCGATGTTCGCGTTAACACTGTGGTGCGCCATCGGCGGTCGACCGGCGAAGGAGCTCATCATGATCCGTGGAGGCGTCCCGACCAGCGACCGAGGACGAGGAGCGCGGTCCCGGGTGGCACGTTCGGCCGGCGCACTGGTTGCGGCCCTCGGCATGACGGCCGCGCTCACCGCGCCGAGCGCAACCGCCCAGGAGGACCCACCCGAGTGGGATCCCGCGCCGTCGTACACGTCGACCGACCGCGGTGACGGCACCTACACCGTGCCCCTGCTCAACGCGGACGTCCCCGACATCAGCGTCGCCCGGGTGCCGGCCGCCGAGAGCGGGGAGGGACGCGACGTCTACTACATGGTCAGCACGACGATGCACCTGAGCCCCGGCGCGCCGATCATGAAGTCCTACGACCTCGTCAACTGGGAGATCGTCACCTACGTCTTCGACCGGGGGAGCATCAACGACTCCTTCTCGCTGCGCAACGGCGAGAACTCCTACGGCCAGGGCCAGTGGGCCTCCTCCCTGCGCTACCACGAGGGCCGCTTCTACGTCTTCTTCAACACCAACAACCTCGGCGGCGCCTACATCTTCACCACCGACGACATCGAGAACGGCGCCTGGGAGCGCATCGCCCTGGGCCGCGGGCTGCACGACGGATCGCTCTTCTTCGACGAGGCCGACGGCGGCACTCCCTACGTCTTCTACGGCAGCGGCGCCGTGCACGCCGTCCGGCTGAGCGAGGACCTCACCGAGATCGTCGCCGAGTACCCGAACATCGTGCGCCCGGCGGACTACCCGGGACAGCCGTTCATCGGCGGCCTGTTCGAGGGCACACAGGTCTTCCGCATCGACGGCTACTACTACCTCGTCCTCATCACCTGGCCGCCCGGCCAGGGACGCCAGGTCGTCCTCTTCCGGGCCGAGGAGCTGCTCGGGCGCTACCAGACGGAGGACGGCTCCAACCCCTACGTCGCGCGCAGCGGCCTGAACTCCAACGGGTTCGCGCAGGGCAGCCTCGTGCCGGTGGCCGGCCCGGACGGCGAGGACGTGTGGCACGGGATGTTCTTCCGCGACACCTTCCCGATCGGTCGCATCCCCGCCCTCATCCCCGCAACCTGGTCCGACGGCTGGCCGACCTTCGGCGACGACGGGGTGGTCCCGGTGGGCGGTGCCTTCCCGCGCCCCATCACGCTCAGCGACGCCGAGCTGCGACTGGAGCAGCAGAAGTCCATCGTCGCCTCCGACGACTTCGACAACGACGCCCCGCACCGCCCGTGGATGGACGAGGAGTGGGAGGTCCCCGCGGCGCCGGACATCGACGAGTCGCTCATCGGCACCGAGCTGTTCGTCAACCCCGGGTTCGAGGACGGTACGACCGGCTGGCAGGTCAACGGCTCGGCCCGGCTCTCCGTGAGCGAGGACGCCCACGGCGGTGACCGCGCGCTCCTCGTCACCGACCGCGCCACGACGGGGTCCGGGCCGGTCCAGGACGTCACCGCCGTCATCCAGCCCGGCGTCACCTACGACCTGTCCGCGATGGTCCGGTACGACAACCCGGACAGTCCCGAGACGAAGCGCTTCCTCATCACCTCCCACGACGGTGCGAGCACGTACACCAACCTGGCCTCGGGGGTCGCCCGCCGGGGCGAGTGGTCCCGGATCGAGGGCAGCTTCACCGTGCCCGCGGACCGGCCCCCGACGACACTGCGCCTGTTCGTCGAGACCCCCTGGGTGGACAGCGGCACCATCGAGGCGGACCCCGCCGCGCACGTTATGGACTTCCTCCTCGACGACATCTCGCTCGTGGGACGTCCGGTGACCGACGAGCTCCCGCACCCGGACGAGATCGCCTTCAACGGGTCCCGCCTCGACGCGGTCTGGCAGTGGAACCACGCCCCGGACAACCGGTACTGGTCCCTGACCGACCGGCCCGGCCGGCTGCGGCTCACCACCGGCAAAGTGGTGACCGGGGAGTACGTCTTCACCAAGCTCGGTGACCGGCCCGAGCTCACCTACTTCGAGGAGGCCCGCAACACCCTGTCCCAGCGCACCTTCGGCCCGCGGGCCTCCGCGGAGACGGCGCTGGACTTCTCCGGCATGCGGGACGGCGACACGGCCGGGCTCGCCGTCTACAACCGCGGCTTCTCCTACGTCGCCGTGCGGCGCGAGGCGGGGCGGACCACGCTCGGTGTCGTCAACCGCGTCCAGCCCTTCCCGGTCGAGGTCGACCAGGAGGCGACCGAGGCGTTCCTGCCCGGCACCACCGTCGACCTCGGCGACGCCACCGAGGTGCACCTCAAGGCGGACGCCGACTTCACCTCGCCCATCGGCCAGCTGTGGACGACGTTCTACTACAGCCTCGACGGCGAGACCTGGCACCGGCTCGGCCAGCGGGTGGGGCCGCAGACCCTCGACGGCAGCCTCGCCCACTTCATGGGCCACCGCTTCGGGCTGTTCAACTACGCGACCGAGGAGGCGGGCGGGCACGTCGACTTCGACCACTTCCTCCTCAGCGACACCCTGACCGCGGACGGCCGCCCCCTCGACCCGACGCCCCTCGACGCCGCCATCGCCCACGCCCACACCCTCGACCCCGCCGACTACCCGGCGGAGGCCTGGGAGGCGATGACCACGGCGCTGGCGAAGGCGGAGGCGGCCCGCGAACGCGGGTTCTCCACCCAGAACCAGATCGACGCACCGGAGCGGGCCCTGAGCCTCGAGCTCGCCCGCCTCGGCGTCCTCGCGGAGCGCTCGCCCGCCCTCGACGTCACCGCGAGCGTCGACACCCGGTGCGTGGCGGGCAGGGCCGTCGTCACGGTGCGGGTGCAGAACGGCGAGGACCGCCCCGTCACGGTGGCGGCGGACACGGCGTTCGGGACCCGGGTGTTCGACGGGCTGGCACCGGGACGTGGCGCCTCCCACGCTTTCACCACCCGCCGGGCCCAGCTGTCGGCCGGGGAGGTGGACCTCACCCTCACACCCACGGGCGGCGACCCGGTGACAGCCACCGCGCCGTACGCCGCGACCACCTGCGGCGGGTAGTCCCCACGGCGCCGACCCGACCCCCGGTGCACGCCCGGACGGTGCAGAAGGGAGCCACGACACGGACGACCGTCGGAAGCAGACAGCACGACCGCCCCTACCGACGACCGGGCTCCGCCACCGGCGGGCCCTGGACCAACGCACGCAGTACCAGGAGGAGGACATTTCGTGGCACGTGAACGACTACGGCACGACCGACGCAGAGCGGTGTCGGTCGTGGCCATCGGCGCGCTGCTGTCCGCGGGCCTGGCGATGGCGACATCGCCGGTGCACGCGGAGGAGCCGACGACCGAGGAGCTCATCGTCAACGGAGGGTTCGAGGACGGCCTCACCGGCTGGTTCGTCAACAACGGCAACCCCACCGACGGGGGCACGCTGAGCCTCACCGAGGACGCCTTCAGCGGCTCCTACGCCGTCGCGGTCACCGATCGGCAGACCACCGGCTCCGGTCCGATGCAGGACCTGAGCGGCAAGGTCCAGGCCGGGGCGACCTACACGGTGCGGGCGCGGATCAAGTACGACAACCCCGACAGCCCGCCGACCAAGCAGTTCTTCGCGACGATGCACTACGGCGGCGGGAGCTACACCAACGTCGGCGACGTCATCGCGACCCGGGGGCAGTGGGGCTACATCAACAGCACCTTCACCATCCCGGCCAACCAGAGCGTGAGCACCGCCCGGCTCTTCCTCGAGACGCCGTGGACGAGCGACCCGGGTGCCGACCCGGACCTGCACCTCATGGACTTCGTGGTCGACGACGTCTCCCTCGTCGGGGCACCGCCACCGCCCCCGCCCTCGCGGACCGTGGAGGTCGTCGGCAAGCTGCCGGGGGAGCACAACCCGCTCATCGGCCACAAGTTCGGCGCCGACGGGTTCGGCCTGGTGCACGACGGCCGGGTGTACATGTACATGACGAACGACACCCAGGGCTATGCCCCAGACCCGGAGACGGGCATCTCCCCGCAGATCAACTACGGCGACATCAACCAGATCACCGTCATCTCCTCCACCGACCTCGTCAACTGGGTCGACCACGGCGAGATCCAGGTCGCCGGACCCACCGGCGTGGCCCCGTTCACGAACAACTCGTGGGCGCCCGGCGCCGTCACGCACGAGGTCGACGGGGAGGAGAAGACCTTCCTCTACTACGCCAACGGTGGCGGGTCGAGCAACGTCATCACCGGTGACAGCCCGCTCGGGCCGTGGGTGAGCCAGCGGACCAGCACGCTGATCAACGCCTCGACACCGGGCACGGAGGAGGTCGCCTGGCGCTTCGACCCGGCGCCGTTCATCGACGACGACGGCCAGGCCTACCTCTACTTCGGGGGCGGCCCCGCATCGACCTCGATGCCGCCGGAGGAGCGGTTCAACAACCCGAAGAACCTCCGCGGCATCAGGCTCACCGACGACCTCGTCAACACCGAGGGGTCGGCGTTCGTCGTCGACGCCCCGGTCGCCTTCGAGGCCGCCCACGTGTTCAAGCGGGGCGACCTGTACTACCTCACCTACTCCTCCCACTTCGGGGGCTCGGACTTCGGCGGCAACCAGCCCCGGGTGCCCGGCTACCCGGGCAGCGGGCAGATCGGCTACCTCATCTCCGACGACCCGACAGTGTGGGACAAGGACACCTACGCGGGGGTGATCTTCCCGAACCAGTCGGAGTTCTTCGGTGCCGGCACGGGAGGCAACAACCACCAGTCGGTGTTCGAGTACGAGGGCAAGTACTACTTCACCTACCACGCCCCGACGCTGAACAAACGGATCACCGGCAACCAGACCCAGGGCTACCGCAGCCCGCACATCCAGGAGCTGACCTTCAACGAGGACGGCACCGCGGTCCAGGTCGTCGGCACCTACGCCGGCGTCGAGCAGGTGCGGGACTTCGACCCGTACCGCACCTTCGATGCCGAGACGCTGGGGTGGAGCAAGGGCATCGCGACGGCGCCCGTCGACGTCGAGTCGGCCGAGTTCGGTCCCGACGCCCCGAACCTCGCCGTCACCGACGTCGACCACGGCGACTGGACCGCGCTGTCCTCCGTCGCCTTCGGCGAGTCGGGCGCCGCATCCGTCACCGCGCGGGTCCGCCCGCTCCAGGAGGGGGCACAGATCCAGGTGCGCACCGGGAGCGAGACGGGTCCCGTGCTCGGGACGATCGACGTCGCCGGCCCGGTCGGGGAGTGGAGCGACGTGAGCGCCGCGCTCACCGGCGCGACGGGGACCCACGACGTCTTCTTCACCTACACCGGTCCGGAGGGCGACCTGATGGAGCTCGACAGCTGGGAGTTCACCGAGGCCACCGGTGAGCCGACGCTCGACGTCACCGTCACCGCGGACACCCGCTGTGTGGTCGGCCGCGCCGTCCTCACGGTGCGCGCGAACAACGGCGAGGACCGGCCGGTCACCGTCGAGGCCGACACGGCCTACGGCTCCACGGTCTTCACCGACCTGGGGCCGGAGCGGGGCGCGTCCCACGCCTTCACCACCCGGCAGGCCTCCTTGCCGGCCGGTGACGTGGACGTGACCCTCTCCGCCGACGGGGTCTCGGTCCCGGTGACCGTGCCCTACGCCGCACGCAGCTGCGGCTGACCGACCCGCGGTGGCCCGGCCTCTCGGCCGGGCCACCGCGGCGGACGCCAGGCGCCGAGGAGCGGTGGGCTCGGCGGCGTCGCGGACCGTGGTGCGCGGACCCGGACCCGAGCGGTTCGGTCCTCGTGTTTCCGAGACCCGCTCGGCAACCGTGGTGGGCTGTGGTCAGCACCCGAGGGAATGCAGCACCGCGGCCGTGCTCTCCACCAGCCAGGTCAGGACGGACTCGAGGGCGCTCGAACAGGCGTGGCGCACAAGCGCTCTGCCCA
>Ga0079225_10002551_pt1 | contig 10532 bp, 13 predicted proteins | sample Poulit2012_FD_76344 | JGI IMG/M metagenome (GOLD analysis project Ga0079225, IMG submission 76344) | Agricultural soil microbial communities from Georgia to study Nitrogen management - Poultry litter 2012 | ecosystem: Environmental > Terrestrial > Soil > Agricultural land | place: USA: Georgia...
CCCAGGAGTAGAAGCAATCGATGATATGGATGGTGATTTAACGGAATCTGTAGAAATAACTGAAGATATTGACATGAACGTTCCAGGAGAATATGAAGTCAATTACGAAGTAGCAGATAGTTCAGGAAATATAACAACCGAAACGAGGAAAGTAGTTGTATTGGAAGATGACGAGGCTCCTGTTATTACACTAAACGATGATAAACCTATAGAATTAGAAGTAGGAGAAACATACGAAGAGCCAGGAGCTACGGCAGAAGATAATGTGGATGGAGATATAACAGATGATATTGAGATAACTGGAGAAGTAAATACTAATAAAGTTGGAGATTACACGATTACTTATACAGTATCGGATGCTGCAGGAAATGAAACCGTAAAAGAACGACAAATAAAAATAATTTCTGCCGAGAAAAAGGACCCTAAACCCGAAAATGAGTCCGATGATTTAAATAATCAGAACACGAACAATGGTGAAGCTAATAAAGATAATGACGATAAACATCATTATAAAAACGGTTCAGACTCAAGTGGAAAAGATTTGAATGAGCCGATAAAAGGAAAAGATACATCTAGTTTAGCGAATAATAAAGGTGACATGTTACCTCATACTGCTTCCACTATGCCTTTATTTATTTTAATTGGAATTTTATTGACTGCTACGGGCGGATTAATATTCGTTATTCAAAAAAGACTTTCAAAAAAGAAAGCTATTCAAAATCCAAATTAAGTTACAGAAACGGAAACTCTTAAGAGGCACATCATTTGATATGATAGTGTCTCTTTCTATTAATGAGCGAAATATATGCACACAAAACCTATGTATCATCTATCCATTTGCTCAAAGTTATTTTCTGATTTTAGAGCATTAATAAAAAACAACTCCTTAATGATGAATATGCATGATCAATCACTAAAAAGTTGTTCTAAATTATTGATGCAATTGTATGTCTTCATTAAAGCAGTTTCTAATTAACATTTATCTGGTGAGCCGACTGCTGTATCTGTTCTAAAGGATGATCCACACCCACAAGACATAATTGCATTTGGGTTATGAATACTAAAGCCGCCACCCATCATGTTTTGTTTAAAGTCAATTTCGGTATTTTCCAAAATAGGCATATCTTGTTTATTCATTACGACGGGAATCTCATTGATTATTTCAGTTTCATCCAGATCATTATTCACTTCATCATCAAACCCAAGTGCATAAGATAGGCCACTACAGCCGCCACCTTGTACACCAAAGCGAAGACGAATATCATCTGTCTCTTCTTGCATCATATCCTTAATTTGATCACGTGCTTGATCTGTAATTTGAATAAGCAATCTATCTCCCCCTTTTTCTTAATATCTTATTTCCAGTATACTAACTGCTGATTTTCCCTTCAAATATTTTGACTTTACTAATTCTCATTTACGATGATTTTTTATCAATTTCAAGTGCATCCACCGCTTTGTAAATTTTTTTTATATGTGGTATACCTTCTGCAATGATACTACCATTCAACGTAACTAGTGGATACAACCAGTCCTCTTCTTCCATTTGTTCAATGAAACGAGCTTCTTGTTCGTTTTCTTGCGGTTTATCCATATCAATATACTCATAATTCATTTTTGATGTATCATATTTTCTGTCAATTGCGGCCTGCAGCCATTCAAAAGTATCCCAGGAACTAGGAGCCCCTACACAACTTGCACATATTTGATTTCTGCCATAAACTTTTAACACTGTTTCATTCTGCATATTGTGATTCCCCCCTATTTCATCTTTTATTCATATTATACATCATTTCATAAGAGTTCAAGCATTTTTCGTTTACAAAGTTGCTTTAAAAAGCTAAAATATAATTAGAATTGTTATTGTAATTTTCACCTTCAAAATTTATCATAATATAAATTTTGATTTTGTTATATATTAAGTTGATGGAAAGGAGCAATAAAACATGCAGGATCAAGTGCAGGAAGTATTAAATAAATTACGCCCATATTTACTTAGAGATGGTGGAGACGTTGAACTCATTGATGTTGATGATGATGGTGTAGTACTTTTAAAATTAATGGGCGCATGTGGTAACTGCCCAAGCTCTGCCATTACACTAAAAGCAGGTATTGAAAGAGCGCTAACTACAGAAGTACCTGGTGTTACAGAAATAGAACAAGTATTTTAAAATAAATGAAGGCAGCTAAATGGGTTATTAGCTGCTTTTTTCATGAAAACATTTAACAACTACCATACGGGTGTCTTGGGCTTCTCACCTTGAAAAACTTTAGCAATATTTTCAAGTGCTAAGGTAATCATCTTTTCCCTAGTTGCAACCGTTGCAGAACCAATATGCGGTAACAACACAGCATTCGGTAATTCTACAAATGGATGATTGGCTCCAATTGGTTCATCTTTAAATACGTCGAGACCAGCTGCTTGAATTTTTTTATGTTTCAAAGCTTCAAAAAGTGCTGTCTCATCTACTACCCCACCTCTTGATGCATTAATGAAAATCGCATCTGATTTCATTTGTGCAAAAGTATGTTGATTAAAAATATTTTCCGTTTCATTTGTCATTGGTAACAAGGAAACAATATAATCTGATGTTTGAATGAGTTCATCGAATGTATTATAATCAACGCCTAAATCTCTTTCTACCTTTTCTTTCCTTCTTCTATTATAATAAACAACATCCATATTAAACCCTGCTGCTCTTCTAGCAACAGCCTCACCAATGCGCCCCATCCCAACAATACCAAGTTTTTTTCCAAAAATATCAGTACCTGCAAGTCCAAATGGTGACCAATTTCCCCACTGGTTTTGGCGGATAAGGTCTGAACCTTCCATAAGTCTTCTGGCAGTTGCCATCAAGAGTGCAAATGTCAAATCTGCGGTTGTTTCTGTTAATACATCTGGTGTGTTCGTAATAGTGATATCATATTCCTTTGCTGCTTCAACATCTATATTATCATAACCAACAGCCATATTAGCTATAATGTTTAAATGAGAGGCTTGTTGTAAAAATGTTCGGTCAATATTTTCAGTCATTAAACTCAACAAACCATCTGCATTTTGCACTTCCTCCAACAATATATCTCTAGGAATTGGGTCACTTTCATTCTCCCACATACGAATATCAAATTCTGTTTCGAAAGGTTTAATTAGTGATTCCGGAACTTTCCTTGCTATATATAACTTTTTTTTAGCCATATACCGATGTCCTCCGTTTCTAATTTTAAGATGATACTTCTAAATTAAATGTTGTTGCATATATTTTCAAGTATTCAAAAACAATGATACACTAATATAAAGAAAGAATGGTGATAATATGGTAGAAAAACAATTTGAAATGCAACAAAAAGCAAAAGATTTACTAAAGGAACGCGGTGTTGAGGTAAAGGACATAGCCGAGTTGGTTTATTTCCTACAAACAAAGTACATTGAACATTTAACCATGGAAACTTGTTTACACAATGTTGAAAAAGTTTTACAAAAAAGAGAAGTTCAGCATGCAGTATTAACTGGTATTCAACTTGATATATTTGCCGAAAAAGAAAAGATGATGGAACCTCTGCAAGATATTGTTCATCGTGATGAAGGGCTTTATGGCATTGATGAAGTGCTTGCATTCGCTATTGTTAATATTTACGGATCAATTGGTTTTACGAATTACGGTTATGTCGACAAGGTAAAACCAGGCATTCTAGAAAAGCTAAATGACCCTTCTTCCGGTGAAGTTCATACCTTCCTTGATGATATAGTTGGAGCTGTTGCCGCTGCAGCCGCAAGTAGGTTAGCTCATTCCAGTGCAGGAGATGAATCACTAGATAATTAAAAAAACAGGCATTTGGTCTAAACCATTGCCTGTTCTTCCTCAAGCCATTCTAGAAGATCATTTGCAATATATGTCGGTTTACCAATTGCATCATCGATATCTTCAGGCCTACTGTATCCAGTTAACACCATTAACGTATCTATATTAGAACGGATACCAGCCGAAATATCTGTTAAGTAATTATCACCGACCATGAGCACTTCATGCGGTAAAAGATGGAGACGATGAAGTGCCGTCTCCATAATAATTGATTCAGGTTTACCAATATAAAATGGCTGCTTTCCACTTGCTTTTTCAATAGCAGCGGTTAATGCACCATTCCCAGGAAGCATACCTCGTTCGTTTGGGATAGCAGGATCCTTATTTGTAGAAATAAATGTTGCACCTTTTTGAATTAATAAACTTGCTGTAGCAATTTTTTCATACGTAATAGTTCGATCAAGTCCTACCACAACATAATCAGCCTGTTTATCAGAAATATAACAGCCTGCTTTTTGCACTGCATCTTGTAATCCATTTTCTCCAATAACATATACAGATGCTTGCTCCTTTTCAGATTTAATATACGAAGCACATGCAACTGCACTTGTTACAATTTGATTTTTATCGGCTGGGATATCCATTTGGTTTAATTTATCGGAAACATCCTCGGCTTTTGCAGTTGAATTATTAGTCACAAATAAGTGGGGAGTTTGTTGTGATCTTAAATAAATAATAAAATCCCTTGCTCCTGATATAGGTGTATTTCCTTTATACATCGTGCCATCCAAATCAATTAAATACCCTTTGTATCTCAACAATATTCACATTCCTTTATGTTTTTGTTTTTTATCGGGATTCGTTATCGTCCATTTACAACATTTCCCGCCTGCTGACAAATTTTCATGCGAAATAACTTCACTATCAGGAAAAATATCGCGGTAAATTTCTCTTTCATGCGAGCAAATAACATCATATTCTGACGCAAGATTGAAAATAGGGCAATGATAATTAATAATTTGAATATTCCCTTCTTCGTCTTCGTCCATATCAATGATATAACCCTTTTCCTCCTGATAAGCGATTAATTGTTCAATTTTATTTTTAAAGCTATCAGCCGGGGTGACTTCTCTTAATTCCTTTGCTTCACGTACTTGTCTTGTTTTTAATAAACGACTAACTGCTGCTTCTCCTTCTGATTCCTTTAAATCTTCCAACAACTGAATCGGCAACTGATCATTATGATTAGGAAAAGCTTCATGTCCCTTAGAAGTTAGTTTATATAAATAATAAGGCCGACCGATTTCTTTTTTAACGATTCTTTCTTGGGCAAAGTCTTGACGCAATAATTCATTTAATTGTTTGCGCACAGCAGTCTCAGATATTGTAAAATAAGTCACAAGTTCTTTCATAGATAATTCATGGCGTTTTTTTAACACCATTAATATCTTATCTTTAGTAGATCTTTGGCTCATTTTTCATCACTCGCGCCAGCCTCATTACTAAATGCGTTAGCAACGCCTGTTTCTTGATCTAAATATTTACGAACATATTTGGAAAACTGTCGAACAACATCAATTTGAGTTTGTATTGTTTCTGTCAGATATGTCGTATCCGTTTCAGTATATTCTTTTACAATTTGTTGGCGGGCGTCAATTAATGCTTTATAACTTGATGCCGATTCATTTGGCAATACTTCTTCATCAGTCAAAATATCAATGATATCGTAAAAACTGCCCGGGTCTCTCATGATAAATCCATCAATCATCATATTCCCTGTATCAAGCATTGATTCAACTAAAACATGAATTATTCTTTCTAAAGCTAACTTGTTCATAACACTATTGGTAAAAGATGACTCCTGATCGAGTACTTTTATAATATCATCAAAATATTCAAGTGTTTTCTCAATTTTACTGCGGTTTACAAAGTACATAGATAAAAGCCTCCACACCTTCTTTAATTAGCTATATCATATCATAGTTTAACGTTACCGAGTAGAAAAACATTCCTTAATCATTCCTCACTACGTAATAATTCTTATCATTTTTGAAATGAGAAACATTTGACGTCAAAAGATATAGATTATCTGCTTTCATACCAATAGTTTGTTATAATAGATAATATACTGAAAATATCCACTTTTCATGGTGTCTTGTAAAAATTGGATATAAGTTTTGAATCATAAAGTTCATTTTTAATTTGCTAAATCAAATGAGGTGATAACATGATTGTCAAAAATAATCACACAGAAATTTTACAGGCAGATGCGAGCCTGATAGCTGAAAAAATCAAAAACAAATCAATTTCTTGTGAGGAATGTGTCACTATTTTTATAAACAAAATAAGGGAGGTAAATCCTACGCTCAACGCTGTTGTAGAAACAAGATTTGATGTTGCATTACAAGAGGCTAAAGAAAAGGATAAATTAATTCGTGGAAACAAAGTAATTTTTCAAGATCAACCACTTTTCGGTGTACCAGTAAGCATTAAAGAATCTATCGATGTCGAAAGTATGAAAACAACAGGTGGCCTACATTATCGCAGTGATTTAATGATGACAGAAAATGCTTCAAGTGTGAATAAACTACAAGAAGCTGGCGCCATTATTTTATGCAAAACTAATACACCCTCCCTTTGCTTTTGTCATGAAACTGATAATAAATTATATGGAAGAACTAATAATGCTTGGAATAAAAAAATGACAGCTGGTGGATCTAGTGGTGGTGAAGCTGCCTTAATATCAACTGGTGCATCACCACTTGGACTTGCATCCGATATTGGCGGATCCATTCGACTACCAAGTCATTTTAATGGCGTTATCGGGTTTAAACCCGGTAAATTTCAAGTAGATACTTCAGGACATTTTCCCCCAGATCAAATTCCATTGAAAAATAGAATGTCCTCCATTGGCCCAATTGGAAAATCTGTTCGTGATGTACAACTTGCATATCATTTAATTGCCCAACCTGCCGAAAGAAAGGCCTTATATGAAAAAATGCAAATTCACATGCTACCATCGGATAATGGCTTTCCGTTATCAAAGGAAACAACTACATTATTGAATGCACTGAAAAGAAAACTTGAAAAAACGCATCAAATTCGTCTGACCACGCCACCCTATTTTAATGACAGCGCTCAGATTTGGCAAGAACTAATGTCCATAGATGGCGGAAAAGAAATAAAACAACTCACATACAATACAGATCGTCCCAATGTATGGAGAAGTTACTTACGTGAAAAGTTAACTAATAAAACAACTATTCACCAATATCTTTCTTGGGCGTTAATAGGTGCAGGTATATTTAAACCAAGTAAAAAAAGACAGCTTGAGATTAAAGATTTTATAAAAGAAGGCGACTATGTACTTAACAACTATTTACAGAATAGATTGCTTATCTTTCCAGTTTATCACACATTTGCACAGCCACACGGGCAAGTTTATAAAGAGATTTTCTCTGTGAACAAAACATATGAAAAATACATGCCGTATCTTGCATATGCAAATGTCTGGGGGCTACCTTCACTAACCGTGCCTCTATCTTTAGGAAATGAACACTTACCAATTGGAATTCAAATTATAGGAAAAGTTGGAAATGAAGAATCTATCTTTAATTTGGGACAACAAATAGAACAGCAATTTGGAGGCTATATAAGAAGTACACATTATGATAAGACTAAGGCATAAGCTGTTCCATAATTTAACACTAACCTAATATGTATTTATAACCGTACATCTTCAAACAATATAGCTTGAAAGGGTGACGAAGATGTCTCGTTATAAAAAAGAAAAAAATAAATTAAAAGGCAAAAATCGTTATTCAGAAATATCCAATGTGGAAAATCAACACGACAGTCTTATTCCCGAAGAATTTCCTGAAGGTCCGTTAGGTTCCCCTATTCGTTCACATGAACCGGTTGAAAGCAAGTCGACTGATTGGGAAAAAGGCCAACAGCGCATAAGCGCCTACACTTATGCAGATAAAGAAAGACATGATGATCTGCCTCGCAGAGATGATGATGCACATCCACTTCATGATGAATAAAGCACTGTTCCGTAAAACGGAGCAGCGCTTTTTCATTCATCCACTTTTTTCAATATAAAATAAGCGCAACCAAAATTACAATACTCATACAAATAGTCCTCTAACATATCAATGCGAGAGTCAAATGATGCCTTCGGGTGATCTTCATGATAAAATCCCTTTAATCGCAACTGGCTGTATCCCCAGTCCCCTACAATAAAGTCATATTTTTTTAAAACATCAGAGTATCGTTCTTCCAAGACCTCTTTTTGCAAAGCTGACTTTTTATCTTCCAATATATCGTACTTTTTTCCATTTAACTCTAACAATGCACGGACTCTCCTTTTATGATGGTTATCAACATTTACAGATTTACCGCATTTTTTTAATAAGATATGCCACAATATAATTAATAGGAACTCAGAGAAAGGGGTCACAATGAAATATTCACCATATATATACGTCATTCTTATTATATTACTTATTTCCACTAGTATGGACAATAATCCAATACAGGCGGAAGAAACAAATATGTATAAAGAACGATTATCCTTATATAAAAAAACAGAAGCCATATCTAATGTTCCATGGTATTATCTTGCGGCTATGGATCAATACGAACGAAATAAACAACTAAAAAGTCCTGATGAAGAATCCCTTATTTCTATTCGTTTTCCCGATGAATTATGGTATGGAATCGGTAATCCTAATAATCAAACTATAAGTATTGTACAATCATTTAACGGAATTGGTCAAGATGGAAATGGAAACGGTAAAGCGAATCCTGAGAATGATGAAGACACACTTCTTGCGGCTGCTCGTTTATTAGTTGCTGATGGTTTAACAAAAGATGATATCCGTATCAATCTTTGGAATTACTATAAACGGGATTTATCTGTTAAATCGATTATGGACACAGCCAAAGTATTAGAGTATTACGGGACAAATGAATTGACAGACCGTTCCTTCCCTGTTGATACGGATTATAATTTCAGTTATCAAAGTAATTGGGGAGATAGACGTGGGTTTGGTGGCAATCGTATACATGAAGGAACTGATGTATTCGCTGATTATGGGACACCTGTGACATCCACAACGTATGGTGTTGTCGAATTAAAGGGTTGGAATTTGTATGGAGGCTGGCGCATTGGTGTACGTGATATTTATAATATTTATCACTATTATGCCCATTTGCAACAATATGCAGATGACATAAAAGTTGGAGACATCGTTAAGCCCGGTGATGTTCTAGGTAACGTCGGGTCTTCTGGATATGGCCCACCAGGTACCTCAGGAAAGTTTCCTCCACATCTGCATTACGGCATGTACAAAGATAATGGAATAAATGAATTTTCCTTCGATCCCTATCCATACTTGATGAAATGGGAAAGAATGGAGAATGAATCTTGATACATTCCATTATATTGAATCAAGAAAAAAACTTGCAGAAACTCCTTTTTGATCTGTTTCTGCAAGTTTTTATATACAATCTTTTCCCATTAATGTTTAGACTTTGCCTTATTGACGGCATTTACGATACTAGCAACAAGACCGCCCCAAATAATGACAATACCTACAACCATCATGATCAATGCACTAGCGCTCATCATAATCCCCCTCTTCTGGCTTCGTCTTCCATTTTGTCAGTCCGATAATAATACCAATAACCAATGCACCGATAGCAATAGTCCACCCTAAATTGATGAACATGTCAGAATATCCTTCATAGTTTCCGGTATCCGTATCAAAGCTTCTTGTCAAATTCAACCGTAGTAGGTCAATCATCATATAACCTAAAACTATCGGTGTAATCAAGCCGATACTGATTACCCACCAGCTGCCTAACTTGATATCGGATATTTCATCGGCATGTTTTTTAAAGACGCCAATTTTTCGCAGAATCCAGGCTACCAAGACAACTTCAACAAGCCCAAGTGCGGCAACGCCAAACTGATTGATGAAATAATCTGCAGCATCGAGGAAGTACATACCACCTTGTGTTGCATAAACAAGCGAAACAACTGCAGCTAATCCACCGCCAATCAAAACTGACTGGCCTCTAGTGATATTGAATTTATCCTGCAATCCAGATATAAATGTTTCACATATTGAAATTAATGAAGTCAGTCCTGCAAGCACAAGCGATATGAAGAACAACACACCAAATAACTCATTAAAAGCCGGAAATTCATTAATAATCGCAGGAAACACTGCAAAGGCGAGTCCAACACCGCCGGCCACTACTTCGTCAATAGCTACACCTTGTTGTGCAGCCATAAAACCAAGCACCGAGAATACTCCTATCCCAGCTAAAAGTTCAAAAGCCGAGTTACTAAAGCCAGTGATAAAGGCGTTATTTGTAATATCTGATTTTTTAGGTAAGTAACTTGAATACGTAATCATAATTGCGAATGCAATCGACATACTGAAAAATATCTGTCCATAGGCAGCGACCCATACACTTGGATTCAGTATTTCACCAAAGTCCGGTTCAAAAAATGCATTCAAACCTTCTATTGCCCCATCAAGGGTTACAGCCCTGAGTACGATGATAATGAACACAACAACCAGTGTTGGTATCATAATCCGGTTCGCTACTTCAATTCCTTTTTTAACACCACGGAATAAAACTCCTAGTACAATAAGCCAAACAATAATTAGTGGAATGAATACACTAGGAACTAACCCTCCGATTTGCCCTGGTACA
>Ga0079225_10002555_pt1 | contig 10527 bp, 9 predicted proteins | sample Poulit2012_FD_76344 | JGI IMG/M metagenome (GOLD analysis project Ga0079225, IMG submission 76344) | Agricultural soil microbial communities from Georgia to study Nitrogen management - Poultry litter 2012 | ecosystem: Environmental > Terrestrial > Soil > Agricultural land | place: USA: Georgia...
AATGAACTTCACTTATTAAACAGTATCAATTTTTTTTAAAGCAATTATAAAATGAGATCTATTTACTTTAAAGAACTTAGTGCTTTTCTAAGTGGTCTTACTGGATACATTGTGTTTATAGTTTTCGGTTTAGCAGCAGGTTTGTTTCTTTGGATTTTACCAGATACCAATTTTATGGATTATGGTTATGCAAGTATGGAATTATATTTTGAATTTATTCCATGGCTATTATTATTCTTAATCCCAGCAATTACTATGCGCTCTTTTGCTGAGGAGTTTAATAAGGGAACAATTGAATGGTTGCAAACCAAGCCTGTTAGTATGTTAGAAGTGCTTTTAGGCAAATATTTATCATCATTAAGTTTAGTTTTAATTGCAGTTATACCCACTTTAATCTATGCATTTAGTATTCATTATTTAGCATTTGATGCCAATTCTTTAGATTTAGGTATTCTTGCTTCTTCAGTATTAAGTCTGTTTTTTCTAGTTGCTTGCTTTACAGCTATTGGAATTTTTTGCTCTACTTTAGCTACTAATCAAATTGTAAGTTTCCTATTAGCATTGTTTTTATGCTTCTTATTTTATGCAGGATTTGAATCATTTTCTAGAATTTCAAGTTTCATAGGAGGTTTAGATTATTATTTAACATTGTTTGGGATAGAATATCATTATAAAACTATGATTACAGGATTGGTAAGTTTAAGGGATATATTGTATTTTCTCGCTTTTATCTTTCTTTTTTTACATTGCACTAATTTTAGTCTAAGAATGAAATATCTAAAAAGTTAAAATTTAAGAATGAAAATTAAAGGCCAAGTATATCAATCAACGGGTAGTTATTATAGTGTAAAAGATACAGAAGGGAATTTTTGGAGAGCAAGATTAAAGGGACGTTTTAAGATTTCAAAACATACCTCAAGTTCAAATCCTATTGCAGTGGGTGATTGGGTGCAAATGGAAGCGTTAAAAAATGAAGAAAAAGAAGCGGTAATTTCTGATATTGTAGACCGAGATAATTATATTATTCGAACTTCTCCTCAAAATAGACATCATAAACATATTATAGCTTCAAATCTAGATTTAGCTTGCTTGGTAATAACTGTTACACAACCTGTAACCTCCTTTGGCTTTATAGATAGATTTTTAATAACAACAGAAGTATCTAATATTCCCTGTGTTTTAATTATTAATAAATCCGATTTGATAACTCAAGAGAATGAGTCAGACTTCCATAGGATTTTAGATATCTATAAAAAAATCGGATATGAGATTCATATTGTATCAGCTAAAAATGGCGAAGGTATAGATAAACTTGAAGAGAAATTATTTGATAAGAATTCCTTATTTACAGGACATTCGGGAGTTGGAAAAACGACTTTAATTAATCGGTTAATACCTGGTTTTCAATTGAAAACTAAATCCGTTTCAGAATGGAGCGGAAAAGGACAGCATACCACGACTTTTGCAGAAATGTTTGATTGGCCCAATAAGTTAAATACTGCAATAGTTGATACGCCAGGTATTAAAGAATGGGGTTTGCAAGAAGTGGAACGAAGTAATTTAAGCCATTTTTTTCCTGAAATGTTAGCATTGTTACCTTCTTGTAGGTTTAATAATTGTTTGCATGTGAATGAACCACATTGTGCAATTAAAGATGCTTTAAAAAATGGTGAAATTGCCCAAGAACGCTATTCTAATTATATTTTGTTTTTAGAAGAATTAGAACGTCCATTTTAATTTTCTTCTTTATCTTCAGAATTGTTGTTTTTATCTGCTTTTTCTCTTAATCCACCTTTAGAGGTTTTTGCTTCAAAATAATCCTGGATTTCTTGTTTAGGGTCTTCCCATTTTTCTATAGTAAATTCATTGTCCCAACCTGCTCGCAACGGGCGATCTTTTAAGACAGGAAACATAAGTTCGGGTTGTTGCTTTTCCCAAAAATTACCTGTATCCCATTTTTTATTATCATTCGCATCTAAATAAATATAAAGATCAAAATTTTCCGCTTTTAAATTGGGAATATTTATTACTGCTTCCGAAATAGCCAGCTCCTTTATAGTATCTTGTTTTTGAATCAAAAGCATTCTGTAATTATTAAGTAAAAAAGTATCTGTAAACTTGAAAATCAAATTAGCATAATCTTTTTTTGCTTTAGTTGTAAAGGTATATTTACCAGGTTTTAAGTCCTCATTTTCATGATTTTTAGCCCAGGAAGAAACTAAACGTAAAGTATAATTTGTATCTTCCTTCCACTCTGTCTTAAGTTTTAAAGTGTCAGCTTTAAAGTTGGAAGTAATAATTGATTCAATTTCTGTCCCTTCTCTGTCATAAGTAAGAAGGATTTTATCTATATCCAAGTTTATGGCAGTATCTTTAAAAATGATGAATAGCTCTTCATATAAATCTTGTTTTTTTTCTCCTGAAGTATCTACAAGTACCTTATAATCTTCATTGAGTTTTTGAGGAGTCTTTTTCCTTAAACCTTGAACTTCTTCTTCTTTATTTTCTTCATCCTCCGTAACATTAGAAAAACTGTATAATAAATAGCTGTTTTTAAAATCTGAGGGATTATTAGCTAAAACATCTTCTTTTAAAAATGCAATTCCTTCTTCAGAAGCATTCCATAGATAATCTATGCTATTTTCTCGAATTGCGTATAATTTATAGGGGCGGTCAGGCAGCATTTTTATTTCAAAATAACCTTTAGCATCAGTTCTGCTTGCAAATTCAGGTCTTTTACTGAGAATTGCAGAATCCGATGCTTCTATAGGATGTAAAATTACAGTAGCACTTGAATCAGGCATCCCGTCTTCTGCTCTTATAATTCTTCCTTTTATACTTAAGCTATCAAAATAAGATCCAGTAGAAAAGGTGTATTGCAAGTTTTCAGCAGCTGTCCCTTCTCTGTTATCTGTGATGGCTTTCCCAAAATCAAAAAAATAAGTAGTATTATCTTTGATTAAAGAGTCAGGAATTTCTATAATTACTTTTTTTCTATTTGCTAAGACCTCAGGTGGAAATGGCAATAAAGGACTCATGTTTAAGTTTTCATTTAAATCCTTCACATCCATATTTTTATCGAAAGTAAATACTATTTTATTTACCTTAGTTTCTAATAGAGAATCTTTAGGATTGCTATGTAATAATTTAGGAGGTCTTGTATCCTTTGGCCCACCAGTTGGAGGAACTATATTTGCACAAGCACTTAGAAGAAAGATTGCGAAAATGAATAAGCAATAAAAAATACTATATGCAGGGCTTTTAAACATGTTAAAACTATTTTCATTCAAAAGTATTAAATTATAAGATGATAACGTTAAGAATACAAGATTAGATTCTTATTTTAGACAGTTTTTTTAAAATTTATGCAGAAATTACAATTTCATAAATATTTTAAGGTTTTTTATAGTAGTGCAATTTGGTTATTATTTATTGGCATGATGTGGAGTCGCGCTATTTTGAGTATAGGAGTCGTAGCATTTCCCGCCCTGTCTTTATTGTTTATGCAAAAAGGTGATTTCCATCGTTATTTCAATAGTAGGATTATTCGGGGGACATGGTTATTGTTTTTATTAGCAAGCATATCCCTTTTATGGACTTCAGATGTAGCAAGTGGCTTAGATGCTCTAATGAATAAAACCATGTTTTTTTTATTGCCATTATTTTTCTTTTTAATGCCAATGGAAAATGCAAAATGGAGAATAATAACTTTATGGGGTATTGCGATCATTCATACCATTCCTATGCTGGAAAGTATTTGGCTTTTCTTTCAAGATATAAATAAATGGATGGAGGTATATAACGAAATGGGTACATTGTCAATTGCTTCCTATGATGACCATATACGCTTTACTTTAAGTCTGATTTTGTTAAATTTTTTATTAGCAAAAGAGTATATTTATGATAAAACAGCAATAGTAAATAAAAATAGTAAAAAAGTTTTTATTGTTTTTAGCTTGTTTTCTTTTTTGTTTTTACATTTTATTGCTTCCAAATCAGGGATTATACTTCTCTATATTAGTCTTTTTACTTGCATTGTTACCTCTCTTAAATCATGGAAAAAGAAAATTATTTTCAGTGGTATATTATTTTCTATAATCGTTGGAATGTTTTATATATCTCCAACTTTTCGAAAAAAAGCAGACATGTTAAAATACCAATGGGATACTTATCAAGATACGAATTACTTAAACTATAATAATAGTGAAGAAGGTAGAATAATTTCATACAAATTAGCATGGTATAACATCCAGGAAAATTTACTTTTAGGAACAGGAATAGGGGCAGAAAAAAATAAAATGCAAGAAAAATATATTTTATACTTCCCTGAAATACCAGAGAATAACCATTTAATACCACATAATCAATATCTTTTTTCTGTTTTAAGCATGGGTATTATTTTTGGAACACTATTCTTATTGTTGTTTTTTGGAATATTTATAGATTCAAAAAGTAAGAGATTTAATATGAGGAATCTTATAGTCTTCGTTATCTTTGTTTCTTTTTTTCCAGAGGCTAATTTAGAATCGCAATTTGGAATATTTATTTGTACATTTTATTTATTATGGGTTAAAAATAACAATGTACCAAAAAATCAAGAAAATACGAAAATAATATGAAAAAACAAGAGATGTCTATTACTGAAAAGGTGCAATTGTTTTTAATGGCAATGATGTTTTTGGGATTTATGTTTTCCCGTGCATTATTGTCTATATCCATGATAATATCTTTTGTTGTAGCCATATATATATTTTATCAGAAAAAGCATTTATGGAAGAAAGTGGCAAAAACGAAAGAGTATTTTATGGTAGTATTGTTTTTCATAATCCATTTGATTTCTGGTTTTTGGGCTAATAATTTAGCAGTATGGAGTTTAGATATTCAATTAAAACTCCCCTTACTTGTTTTACCAATAATATTGTTTTCCTATCCATTTTATAAAAAAAAATTCTTTCAATTAGCGATTTACACTCTTCAAGCTGTATTGTTGCTAGGTATTGCATATACTATTTTTAATTTGCTAAATGATATTCCAAGGTTTTTAGAAGGCAGAAGAATAGTTGGACCAGTTGGAAACGGGGATTATTTGCGTTTTGGAATGGCTTTAATCTTAGGAATAAACTTAAGCGTATATTCTTTAATTAAATACCGAAAAGAACATAATGCAAAAATAAAAAATTTTCAAATTGCTTTTATTATTCTTAGCGTGGTTTATTTACATATACAATCTAGCAAACTCGGCTTAATTTCACTTTATGTATTAGGTGCATTCCTAACTGTTATTTTATTAAAAGCAAAATGGGGATGGAAAAAACTTTCCTTAGTGTTTGCGTTCGGGATAATGGGAATATATTTTGCAGGTCGCACTATTCCGGTATTTAAGTATCAAATTGAATTGGCGCAATTGGAATTAGAAGCATGGAAAAAAGCAGATATAGATGCTTATAATGAAAGTGGGGTATCCTCATTTGTTCCAAGAGTTATCTCCTACGATGTCGCTTGGGCTACCATTAAAGAAAGTCCTTTAATAGGATACGGAGCGGGAAATGTTTTGCCAACAATGGAAAATGTTTATGAAGAAGATTATCCAGGATATAATGCAATTATTACTGTACATAACCAAGTTCTAAATTCTATGGTAGCATTTGGAATTCCAGTAGGGATTGGTGTCTTATTATTATTACTATGGCCTATTATAGCCTCTCCTTCTTTATTTGAAAAAGCAAATGCTCTGGCTTTATTTACTGCATGTCTTGTAGAAGCTATGTTGGAAATTCAGCATGGCTTATTTGTTTACTTGTTTTTTACTTTTTGGTGGATTGCTAAACGAGAAATGAGTTTACTGCATGATACCGATTCTGGGAAAACAGTAGCATTGGATTTTATAGATTCAAATCTCAAGTAAAAAATAAGGAAAATGCGTAACTTTGCATTTGAATATGAATTTTGATAGTCTAAAAGAAAAATTCTCAAAACATCCTTTAATTTTTAAGGGGTTAAAAGAATTTTTAGAGAATAAAGAGGTAGAAAAAGCAATTAATATTGATGGTGTAAAGGGAGCGAGTATTGCTTTTTTATTAGGAGAGTTATGGAAATTAGACAAATCGCAATCCTATGTCATTGTTGTAGATGATTTTGAGCAAGCTTCTTATTTACAAAATGATTTGTCCGTCTACTTAGCTTCCAAAGAAGTCTATTTATTTCCTTCTTCTTTTAAGCAAAAGAACAGTTATGAAGCTGTAAATAGTTCACATATTTTATTGCGAACAGAAACTTTAGAACATATTAGTAAGTCACAAACCGGTTTGTCTTTTATTATAACTTATCCTGAAGCTTTATTTGAAAAAGTTGCAGATCCTAAATCTTTAGCACCTAAAAGCATACAAGCACAGGTTGGAATAGATTTAGATGTGGAAATGACTTTAAATAAATTAGTGGACTTGGGTTTTAAGCGAGAGGATTTTGTATATGAACCAGGACAATTTTCAATGCGTGGTGATATTCTAGATATTTACTCTTTTGGAAATGAATATCCTTATCGATTAGAATTGTTTGGAAATGAAGTAGATAGCATAAGGATTTTTGATCCAGAATCGCAATTGTCAAAAAGAAGAGTTTCGGCAATTAGTATTTTACCTAATATTGAACAAGTTTTTCAAAGTGAAGAAAAAGTTAGCTTTTTGGACTTGTTTAATGATGATACTGTTTTTGTTTTTAAAGATTTCACTTTTGTAAAAGAGCGTATTGAGTTTTTAGAAGAAAATATCGATGAAAGATTAAAGAAGATACAAGAGAAGGTCTTAGAAAAGGATGCTGCATGGGTGAAAGGATTAAATAATACTGCTTTTGAAACTGGAAAAGAATGGGTGGGCAAAATGGCAGCATTCCCACATATTTACTGGTCTGAAAGTAGTAAAGAATTTAAAGAAGAGGAAAGCATAAGGTCATTGTCATTTAACATGCAGGAGCAACCTGTTTTTAATAGAAACTTTGCACTTTTAATTAATAAATTAAAGGAATTAAAAGAAGATAATTATACAGTATATATATTTGCTGAGAATGCAAAACAATTAGAACGTTTACATGCTATTTTTGATGATTTAGGTGCTTCGGTACAATTTACAGGAATCGCTGAAGGTATGAGTGCCGGTTTTATAGATTCTCATATTAAAATTGCAGTTTTAACAGATCATCAAATTTTCCAAAGATATCATAAATATAAAGTAAAGCAGGTATATTCTAAAAGCAAAGCACTTTCTTTAAAAACACTTAGAGAGTTGCAGCCCGGTGATTTTGTAACTCATATTGATCATGGAGTTGGGGAATACTCTGGATTGCAAAAAATTGAAGTGAACGGAAATGTGCAAGAAGCAATTAGGATATTATATAAGGATAATGATGTGCTTTATGTAAATATAAATTCTTTACATAAAGTGAGTAAATATACTGGAAAGGAAGGAATACCACCTAAGGTACATAAGTTAGGAAGCGCGCAATGGGCTAAAATAAAAAATAAAACAAAGAATCAGGTTAAAGAAATAGCTACTGATTTAATAAAGCTATATGCAAAAAGGAAAGCTACTGAAGGTTTTGCACATGCTCCAGATACTTATTTGCAAATGGAATTAGAGTCATCATTTATTTATGAAGATACACCAGATCAAAGTAGAGCAACGGAGGATGTAAAACGAGACATGGAAGATAGTAGCCCAATGGATCGATTAATTTGTGGAGATGTGGGCTTTGGTAAAACGGAAGTTGCTGTTCGAGCAGCATTTAAAACCGTAAATGATAGCAAACAAGCAGTTGTACTTGTTCCAACCACTATATTAGCATATCAACATTATCAAACTTTTAAAGAAAGATTGAAGGATTTACCAGTAAATGTGGACTATTTAAATCGCTTTAAAACTGCTAAACAGAAGAAAGAAACTTTAGAAAATTTAGCTTCCGGAAAAACAGATATTATTATAGGAACGCATGCCTTATTGGGTAAGCAAGTGAAATTTAATGATTTGGGATTGTTAATTATAGATGAGGAACAAAAATTTGGTGTAGCTGCTAAAGAAAAAATTAGAGAACAAAAGGCTACAGTAGATACTTTGACATTGACAGCAACGCCTATTCCCAGAACTTTACAATTTTCATTAATGGCTGCACGAGATTTAAGTGTAATCAATACACCTCCACCGAATAGACAGCCTGTAGATACAGAACTATTGAGCTTTAATGAAGAGGTAATAAGAGAGGCAATTTTATTTGAGTTAAGTAGAGGTGGACAGGTTTATTTTATACATAATAGAGTTAAAAGCTTAGGGCAAATGACAGATCTAGTCCGAAGCCTATGTCCAGAAGCGGAAGTGGAAATGGCACATGGACAAATGGAGGGAAGAGAGTTAGAAAAGAAATTAGTGGACTTTATGGAACACAAATTTGATGTTCTTTGCGCGACAAATATTGTGGAAAGTGGAGTAGATATTGCCAATGCGAATACAATAATAATAAATAATGCACATCACTTCGGTTTAAGTGATTTACATCAGCTTAGAGGAAGGGTAGGGCGAAGTAATAAAAAAGCATTTTGCTATTTAATGGTACCTTCTCTATTAACACTTCCAAGTGAAAGCAAAAAAAGATTAAAAATCTTAGAACAGTTCACAGAATTAGGAAGTGGATTTCAGATTGCTATGCGCGATTTAGATATTCGAGGTGCTGGAAATCTATTAGGTGGTGAACAAAGCGGATTTATTATTGATATTGGTATAGAAATGTATCAAAAAATACTCAATGAAGCAATTCGAGAATTAAAAACTTCGGACTTTAAGGAAGTATTTAAAGAGGAAATTAATCGTAAACAAGATTATGTAACAGAATGCACTTTGGATACTGACTGGGAGGTTTACATTCCAGATACTTATATTGAAAATATGCCAGAACGATTGAGTCTTTATACAAGATTAGATCATATTCAAGAAGAGGAGGAGTTAGATATTTTCAAAAAAGATTTAATCGATCGATTTGGAACAATGCCGAAGCAAGTAGAAAACTTGTTTTTAGCCCTAAAAGCTCGTCAAATAGCAAAACGTTTAGGGTTTGAACGGATGATAGTAAAAAATGGAATTTTAAGATTGTATTTCGTAGCACAAAAAGATTCGGTTTTTTATGAAAGTGAATTATTTTTTAATATTTTACAGTATATACAATCCGGAACGAATTTAGCCAGTTTAAAGCAAGATTCGAATAGTGTGAGTATTGTAGTGAAAAAAATGAAGGACATTGAAACTGTTTTTCACTTTTTAAATAAAATGTATCTTGCAGCCTCTTCAATTTTAATAAAGAGTAATTAGTATAAATTTGGTTATTATAAAAATCAGAATTATCTTTGCAAGTTCAAAATAGTAATAAATCGCTATTTTATAGCTAAAAATAAAAATAAAATTATGAAACGTACATTTCAACCTTCTCGTAAAAGTCGTAAAACTACGCACGGATTTCGTAAGCGTATGCAAACTGCAAATGGTCGTAAAGTATTAGCTGCACGTCGTAAAAAAGGACGTCATAAATTATCTGTTTCTTCTGAAAGTAGATTGAAGTAATATTTATTTGCTCGCATGCAATATAAATCCATGCCACGCAAAAATACCTGGTCCAAAAAGGAACGATTATTTCGTAAAAAAGATATTGAAACGCTTTTCCAAAAAGGGAAAGCGTTTTCTGTTCCTAATATACGTGTGGTTTATTATATAACCGAAAGACCAAAGAGTGAATGGGCGCCTATTCGCTTAGGTATTGTTGTGCCTAAAAAGAGATTTTCTAAATCTGTAGAAAGGAATAAAATAAAACGCTGGATTAAAGAAGCGTGGCGCATTAATAAACATGAAATGTATTCCATTATTCCAGAAAATGAACAATGGCATGTGTTTTTTATTTTTGCATCAAAAAAACTGCCCACATTCCAAAAAATGGAAGAGGCAGTCATGAATATTCTTAAAGAATGGAAAAAAAGGGAAACGCATGTTTAAAAAGGTTTACCAAGGAATTGCATTTCTTTTTAAGAAGATTTTTTTATTGCTAATAGGATTTTATCAAAATTTTATCTCGCCTATTTTGGGACCTTCATGTAGGTATACTCCAACTTGTTCACAATATGCAAAAGAAGCAATTGAAAAATATGGCCCTTTAAAGGGTGGATTTCTAGCAGCCAAAAGAATTTTATCATGTAATCCTTGGGGAGGTCATGGGCACGATCCAGTGCCTTGACTTTTATTTTAACCTGATAAAGTCTTTAGTATTTTGTTTCCTAAAGAACAAATATGAATGATTTATTATCCAAAATAAGAGGTAGTATGGTAGTATCCCGTAAAGTGTGTAAAAGCTATCTTGATTTATAACAAAGTTAAACACATTTATTTATTCTTCCCAATCAAATTTATTTTGCTCATAATCTAATTTAGGTACTTTTCGTAGATATGCTTTCTTATCTCTTGCGACAGCTCCTAATAATAAAAGGGTTGCCTCTGGATTAGG
>Ga0079225_10002556_pt1 | contig 10527 bp, 9 predicted proteins | sample Poulit2012_FD_76344 | JGI IMG/M metagenome (GOLD analysis project Ga0079225, IMG submission 76344) | Agricultural soil microbial communities from Georgia to study Nitrogen management - Poultry litter 2012 | ecosystem: Environmental > Terrestrial > Soil > Agricultural land | place: USA: Georgia...
GTCCTTTCCTTTCACCGTTTTAACTTCTGTTATAAGCCCTTGACTTTCATCGATACAACTTAAGTCAATGTATTGATAGTTAAGGTCATTTTCAATGAAATCTAGATCAATACGTTCGGGATTAATCGTTGCTATTTTGTTTAAAGGTGTTCCTTCAAGTTGAGCAAGTTCTTCTTCAGCGAACAAAATATTAGCTGACCATTCTTCACTTTTTAATACATCATAAGGCAACACTTTTATTTTAAGCAAAGTTATTAACCCCTTTTTTCCACAATGAAAATCCTTCAGCAATCTTTTTAATATCTTCAATACTTTCCGTAGCTGAAATAAATAAATTTTCTGCCGTTTCATCAACGTCCGTTCTCTTTCTTAATACTAATAAACTGGCACGTACCATTGCGAAAGGTTTTAATGCATGGGCAGGTAAGCTAATAATTGCTTCAATAATTGTCTGTTCTTTTATAAACTCCCTTGTTAGTTGTGAAGCTTTCGAAAATAATATCGTCTCAGGGACTAAAGCGACAATGTAGCCTCCTCGTTCGGTCACTTGAATAGCTCTTTCCATAAATAAATCAGCCGCATCTCTAGGGGGTCGATGTTTAGCGAGATTGTACATGTCCTTTTGTTTATCGGTAAGTTTATAACGATAACCAAAGGGTGGAGTTAATAATGTTAATGAGTAACTATTATGCTGAAGCTGTTCATGTGGTTGTAAAGAATCCGCACAAATTGCTTGCACTGAATAATTACTAATAATCGCTAACATTTGCATTAATGTTGTCGTCTGTTCATTAATTTCAAAGCTTGTTAATTGTCTAAATTGATTTGCTTCCATAACGGCAAATGCTGTCATCCCTAGACCTGCTGTTAAATCAACGACTTTTTCTTTAGCAAAATTTAATTCCCTTGTAAATTTTGCAAACACTTCACGAATCGTCTCTGTCGTAAGGTTTTCAGGATACTCTTGTTGGAAAATATCATAAAATGTTTCCGCTAAAACGATATCCCGCGGTGGTAAAGCACCTAACTCTTTAATATATAAGTGGATATATTCATCAGATAATCCGTATTGTATCGGACGAACATTTAATTGATAATAATTAATCGCTTCTTCAATGAGTGTTAAAAACTGATCTTCCGTTCGAATGTCCCACCATTGATCAAATTTATCACTTTCATCTAAATAAGCTCTGACGAGAAGAACTTGAATCATAATTTGTCCGATCTGTTTACGACTAAAATTACCACGTAAACTTTCAGAAACGATGAACAAAACATTTTTAATTGGTTCATGTTCAAACAGAAATTTTTGTTGAACTAAAAATTCCGGCTGATCAACCGGTAAAAAGGTTTCCCCATCAAACCAGTAAAAATTTTCTTCTGTAACAAGTAGCGCATATTCCGCCTCATAATCTTGGACGTATTTCATAAGTTGCTGTTGCGCCTCTCGTGTCGGCTGTGCTTTTATTTCAACGACAACTTCCGCTTTTTTATCCTCTGCCTGATCGAATTTATAAATGAGCAAATCAGGACGGGGGCGCCCTTTTTGATCTGTTTTTACGACCTTTAACCCCCGACGGCGGAAAAATAATTCAGCCTTGTTTACTAAGTGATTGTCTACCATTAAGTGCCACACTCCTATTTAAGCAGTTTCTCCAATGTTTCCACTGCTAAAGTTCATTAACTTTTGTAAATATAAATTATGTTTCTCAGTTTCTTTACCATATTCATATTCTTCTTTATTAATAGCATACGCACTCTTAATCGAATGTAAAAGATTATTGCCTTTTTTAACACCGGGCATTTTGGAAACGATCGTTAAAACATCGATTAAAGTTGCATTTGCTTCTGTTTTTAAATAGCGAGAAACATTTACTTCATTACCCGTTCCGACGTGACCATACCGACAAACAACTTTCCAATATTTTTCAATCATCATTGCGAAAGCACCCTTTCAATAAAATATAATTACCACGTTAGCGTTTTGTTAATTTTATTATAGGACAACCTTTTTACTTTGTCAACGCTAAAGGTTAAATTTCATTCTTTCGTTTATTTAAATACGCTAATGTGGTAAATTATAATAAACGAGTGAACTTTTCACAAAATAAAACACACTCTTAGCTTCCAAATTGCGACTAAGAGTGTGTTTCGATGTAATCTAGTTTTATTTTTGAACACCTAATTTAATTGTGACATCGTGCTGTTTACCATCACGATAAAAGGTAACTTTTACTTCATCACCAATATCCTTTTCTTGATAAAGTACTTTACGTAAATCAATGGTACTTAAGATTTCTTCATCGTCTAAATGGGTAATGACATCTAATCGTTGCAAGCCCGCTTGATCGGCAGGTGATAATGGTTCAAGACCCCATATATAGACGCCACCTTTTACTTCTTCAGGTAATTTAAGTGTTCGTGCCCATTCTACTTTTGGTACTTCTTCTAATGAATAAATTTCTACCCCTAAATATGGTCGAGTTACCTCACCTGTTTTTTCTAACTCATCAATAACTGGTAACGCGATATCGATAGGAATGGCAAAACCAATACCTTCAACAGATGCTTGGTTAATTTTCATTGAGTTAATACCGATGAGTTGACCTTTAATATTAATTAATGCCCCACCACTATTTCCTGGGTTTATCGCCGCATCAGTTTGAATAACTTCTGCTTGCCAATCTGCTCGACCGTCTTGGTTAAAATCTAACGGAATTGTCCGCTGAGTACTACTAATGATTCCTTGAGTAACTGTTCCTGAAAACATATGCCCAAGCGGGTTTCCAATTGCAATTGCTGGTTCTCCTACTTTTAGCTTTTCCGATGAACCGAGCTCAATCGTTTGTTTGATATTGCTTCGGTCCATTCGTAAAACAGCTAAATCGGTAAACAAATCACTGCCTAACAATTCCGCTTCAACTGTTGTTTCATCAGATAACACAACTTCGATCATGTCGGCCCCTTCAATAACATGGTGGTTCGTTATAACGTATGCATAATCTTTATCTGTTTTATATATAACTCCCGAACCTGTACCTGCTTCACTATCTTCTTGCTGACGCCAAAAATCTGCCCGCTGTTGAATGTTCGTCACACCTACAACAGTCGGTAATACCCGTTCAACAATTTCAGTAATTTGTGTTGAAACATCAACATTTACTTGTTGCGCCGGTTGTGAAGGAGTTTCAGAAGGTGCTTCTTGATTTGTTCCTTCTTGTGTTCCTTGATCGGTTATTCCAAGGATTGTTGGAATTAATAAAATCGCGATAACTACACCTATTATGATCCCAAAAACTGTTGGCATTAACCAACGTAAAGAGCCTTTCGGACGATTATCATTTGGATTTGGTACTTGATTATGATTATATGTGTCCATTACTTCATCTCCCTTACGTAATTTATTTTGGGAATTATTTTTTATTTTACAACGCTTTTATACATTTAGCCAATTTTAAAAAGTGGGGTTGGCGATTTTGGATCAGTATGGTGAATATCTATATTAATCCCATGTTTTTGCAAGATTTGATCGACAGACATTTTTGCTAATTCTTTCATATTGTTATCTTGACTTAAATGGGCTAAATAAATACGCTCAGTATTATTACCAATAACTTCACTTAAGGCGTAACCACAATCTTCATTTGAAACATGCCCCGAATCACTTAAAATCCGGCGTTTAACACTCCACGGATACCTACCCATCCGCAACATCTCAACATCATGATTCGCTTCAAAAATATACGCATCAGCATCGGCTACAATATGTTTAATCGATTCCGAAACATAACCTAAATCAGTCACTAAAGCTACTTTTCGTTCCCCTTTATGAAATGTAAAAAACATCGGCTCTGCAGCATCATGGGAAACAGCGAAAGAACGAATATCTAAATCATTAAAAGTTTTCACCTGGTCAACAGCAAATTCAAACTTTTGATCAGTTGTTAATTGCCCAAGCGAATCCTCCATCGCCTGCCATGTTTTTCGATTCGCATAAATTGGTAATTGGTATTTACGAGCAACGACACCGAGTCCTTTAATATGGTCACTATGTTCATGCGTTACTAAAATTCCTGTTAACGTATGTGGATCGATATTAATTTCTTGAAATAAACGATCAATTTGTTTGCCACTCAATCCTGCATCAACTAATAAACGTGTTTCATTAGATTCTATATAAAAAGCATTTCCTGAACTTCCCGATGCTAACACACTAAAACGTAAACTCACTATATGTCACCCCAACAGTTAATGATCTAGTTTCCCACGTAAAAATGATATAATATTTTCTTTTAAAATTTCGTCGTCTTCAAGTAACTCAACCCGGTCAATAATTGTTTCAATGGCTTCTTCAACGAACGCCGTTTCATTACTAGAAAAAGTAAATCCTTCCATCGCATTAACAAAATAACGTCTATCTTCATTTACAGATATTTTCCACGTCGGTACAAAAACTTGAATACCATCATCAAGAGGCACCCGTGTATGAAAGCCAATTTCAACTTTCGTTATTTCATCATCTGGATAAAGTTCATTATTGTTATACAATGTTTCAATCGCTTCAATAGGTTGAATGAGTGATTGACGTTCTCGTCTTGACTCCGCTTCCCCTAGCATCGTTTGCACATAAAACAACGTCTCATCATTGTCATCTAAAAAAAGAAGCGTAATGCCATTGTTGTTAAAATATATCGGGCGGTTTTGCTTTTTTTGGAAAAATATTAATACGTTTAAATCTTTGTTCCAATTCCAAAAATCATATTCATCCGAATAAATAAATGTATCTTCAACGAGTTCCTTAATTTCATCACCTGTTTGATTTTTAGAGATAGCAATTGGTTTATCATATTGTGAAATAATTAGTTTTTTATTAATAACCGTCGTTGTCCGTTGATTTTTTAATTTATTCAATTCAATAATTTCATCATCGGTAAACGTTTTTTGTTCAACAGAAATAAACGACTCCTCTAAATCTTCATCAGGTAACTTTCCATAAGTAATATTATCGGCCGCTAACTGATCTTCTATCGTTGATTCTTCACGGTGTAAAACATTAGCACCTGTTTGACCTTGTTTTTCAATATATTGAATAACTAAGTAGACGTTTAGGGCGAGAAAGAAAATGATAAAAATCGTTTTAATCTGACTCCATTGCACGATTAAACGCCCCCTTCATCAAAATCCGGTTCGATCATTCGAATAATTTGCCACTGACCATTATAATTCATAAACCATGCTGGCTCTAAACTAACACTGTAAGGCTCACTATCTAAATAGATGAGATTATAACCTAACCGGATGTCACGAACGTGTTCAATATTATTTTCTAAATGACCTTGTAAATAGTTCATCAGTTCATGTCCAGAAGGTAAATTAATAAAGTTCCCTCCAAAAGAACTTTTTAAATAGAAAATAGGCCGTTTATATTTATAGACATCATTTTGACGCCATTGATGATCAATAATTGATAAATCCCCTTGATGGAAAATTGGATAGTTGTCATAATGCATTCGATAAACAACTTGGTTAAGCGATGATACGATCGTATCTAAATAAAAATCATTTGTCCAACCAGCATGATCATTAATTTTAGAAATACTTTCATCGAGTAAAGTTAATTTTTCCATATGTTCATAACTCGATTGAATCGGATTAATATATTCGATACTTTTTCGATCATTTAAGACACGCATCCCACGCTGACCATCGGTAAAATACGCTTCACCGACATTCGGACTAACGAGAGCTGGATTAGAGAATAGTGCATCGACGAGTTTGCTCGGAGCAATTCTCTCGATAGCTAATGTACGTGTTTGGATAGTTGGTCGATTTTCTGGCAAGTAAATACGTGGTGAAAGATTCTCAACTAAAAAGTAGCGTTCTAACGTTTCTTCTTTCGTAACCGTTGACCATAAGTTCGTAATCGCTCGAACACTCTCAATGACAAAGGATATTTGTTCCTGCCCGTCTGTTGATAAAAAGTGCACTTCGATTTGCGTACGCTCCTCATCGAAAACTAAATACATTGTTTGATATGTCCAATTTGGAAGCTTTTCATCAGGGTCATCTAAAATAAATAAGCTTTTTATAGTTTCTAGCGGAAGGCTTTCCGGAAACATAATTTCAATTAAGTAATTTTCCCTAGATAAATCAGTCGCTTCCGACGCTGTAAAGTTCATTAATGTATATTCTTGTAAGTCAGAAAATAATCGTTGGCCAATATTCGGTTGCTTAAAACTAAAATATTCACCGTGCATACGAAAGATCATCATATACGGCTTAATAATCGACTTTTTTGTGACGAGATCACCACCTAAATCAACCTCACTCACATATTGTAAGTCGCTTTTATAACGATCATAATTCGGCTGAAATGTCCATAAACTATACGTTAAAATAAGACTAAGACCGACGAGTATAATTAAAACAAAGGATTTAAAAGTTTCAAATGTCATGATCGATTCCCCCGCTTCTGACTCATAAGCGGAAGTGTAAAGAAAAATGTCGTTCCTTTTCCTTCCGTACTTTCCAGCCAAATGCTCCCATAATGAGCTTCGACGAGTTCTTTACTAATCGCTAGTCCTAAACCAGATCCACCTAATTGACGAGTTCGCGCTTTATCCGCCCGATAAAACCGATCAAATATTTTTTCTTGATATTCATAAGGGATACCCATGCCTTCATCCTCAATAGCGATGAGTAAATTACGTCGTCCCCGGTCATCTAAAACAGACACACGACAATAAATCGTGCCACCTTCTGGCGAATATTTAATCGCATTTGAAATAATATTATCAATAACTTGAGTCATTTTATCCTCATCTAACCAAACGTAAAATGGCCCCTTTGGAATGTTTCGCTTTAATAGGATATCTTCGCGCAAATTCATTTCAAAGCGATCAATGACTCGATGGAAATATTGAATAAAATCTATCCGACGCCGATGTAAAATGTATTCTTTTTGATCCATCCGTGATAATTGTAATAAATCATTAACGAGACGGATCATTCGTTCCGTTTCCTCCTGTGTTACTTTTAAAAACTTTGGAGCGATTTTGTTATCTTGCCAGGCCCCATCAGAGAGTGCTTCTAAGTAACTACGCATCGTCGTCAACGGTGTCCTTAATTCATGGGAAACGTTTGAAACGAATTCTCGGCGTTCTTGTTCGACTTTTTCTTGTTCAGTTACATCACTAATAACCGTAATAAAGCCGGTTAGTTCTTCGTTTTCGTCTACAATTATCGAAAAGTTAGCTTGTAATAAGTAAATATCATCATCACTTAAATCGATTATAAGAGAATCTAACGTTTGTAAATCTTCTATATTAGTTACACGGTCTTCAATTTCTAATAGTTCAATTAAATTTTCATTCATTAATAAATTTGGATTACGACCGAGCAGACGTCCAGCCGCTTCATTTATTAAATTAATACGCCCTTGTAAATCAGTTGCGATAACACCTTCTGACATATTCGATAATACGGAACTTAATTTACGTTGTTCCTTTTCAATCTTAGCCATTGAATATTTTAATCGGTCATTTAAATCATTAAAAGTTTCCGCCAAATGACTAATTTCATCAGTTCCATAAACATTAACCTTTTGGGAAAAGTCTCCTTTAGCCATTGTTTGCGCTTGTTGACGCATTTCAATAATAGGCTTAGTAATCGTACGGGCGACTAAAATTCCAAGTAATGCTGAAACAGAAATAGCTAAAATTGAACCTTTTAAAAAGATATCGTTAATATTTTGTAATTGACTGTAAACACCTTCTAAAGATGATTCTAAATAAATTACCCCAACGACCGATTCATCATCAGCAAAAATCGGTTGCGCTTTGACAAATAATTGATTTTCTGTTTGCGCATCTAGTACCATATCCTCTTGTGGCGAACCAAATAAAAGTGATTTTTGTACCATATCATCAATAATTTTTTTCCCGACAACTTCAAGGTCTTGATAATCGTTCGTTCCAATGACACGGCTTTGATTGTTAATAATTTGTAAATGGGTAAAGGTTCCAATGTCAATATCATTAATAATATTTTGGACATCTTCTTCAAGTGTCGGATCACCATCATCTTCAGAACGATCTTTACTAAAGGTTTGTGCTAAGTTGTAATTTAGTAAATCGACACGATCGTTTATCGACTCTTTAAACGTGTCCACTAAATCTGATTCGATTTCGCTAGCGAAATAAGAACCGATCACTTGGACGGCGATAAGTAATAATAAAATATATATAATAATAAATTTTAATTGGATCGAATGAAAAAATCCTACTTTTTTCATCATTCATTACCCCTAATCTGGCTGACGTAAATAATATCCGACTCCCCGGCGGGTTATAATCCATTCAGGATGACTTGGATTTTCCTCAATTTTTTCCCGTAATCGTCTTACCGTCACATCTACCGTACGGACGTCACCAAAGTAATCGTAACCCCAGACAGTTTCAAGCAAATGTTCACGTGTCATTACTTGTCCAATATTACGTGCTAAATAATAAAGTAATTCATATTCACGATGTGTTAAGTCAATATGTTCACCATCCCGGGAAACGGAATAAGCGTTTGGGTGAATCGTTAAATTGTCAATGTGAATATCTTGCTCCGGTTGTACAGTGTCTGTAGTTACTTGTTGTCGACGTAAGTTCGCTTTAACCCGGGCGATAAGTTCCCGATTGCTAAAGGGTTTCGTTACATAATCATCGGCACCAAGTTCAAGTCCTAATACTTTATCGATCTCAGAATCCTTTGCCGTAAGCATAATAATTGGCATATTGTGGGTTTTGCGAATTTCGCGGCACACTTCATTACCATCTTTTTTCGGTAACATAATATCGAGTAAAATGAGATCTGGCTCTTCTTCTAAGGCGAGATTAATCGCTTCTTCACCATCATAAGCAACGATAACTTCATATCCTTCTTTTTCTAAATTAAATTTTAAAATATCTGCAATTGGTTGTTCATCATCAACAACTAAAATTTTTTGTTCCAACAAAACTCACTTCCTTTGTTATTAATTCGCTCGATTATATATAAAAATAGCTTATATGCTCTTATGATGTTCTTTCCATCTATTTTAACGTACTTTTTTAAAAATGTCTTGGTAATCCTTTAGTTCATTTTATAAATATATGCAAAAAAGACTAGTATCGATTTCAGTAATCGATGAACTAGTCTTTTCTTATATGTTATTTATTGAATAATATTAACGATATACACTTTTGACGACGTTTGTCTGTTCACGGTCTGGCCCGACAGAAAAGATTGATAAAGGAATTTCCGTTAATTGGGAAACTCTTTCTACGTAGTGTCGCGCGTTCTCCGGAAGTTCATGTAAACTTCTAACACCAGTAATATCCTCTGTCCAACCAGGCATTTCTTCATAAATTGGCTCACATTCAGCAAGGACGGATAAGCTTGCCGGATATTCATGAAGAACCTCATCTTTATATTTATAAGCAACGCAGATTTTTAATGTTTCAATTCCTGTTAAAACGTCAATAGAGTTTAGTGATAAATCAGTAATTCCACTCACGCGGCGAGCATGACGGACAACGACACTATCAAACCAACCAACACGACGTGGTCGCCCCGTTGTCGTACCATACTCTTTTCCGACTTCTCGGATTTGATCACCAATCTCATCAGTTAATTCTGTTGGAAACGGACCGTCACCAACCCGGGTTGTATAAGCTTTAGAAACACCTACAACGTGATTGATTTTCGTCGGACCGACTCCGGCACCAATTGTCACTCCACCTGCAACAGGATTAGATGATGTAACGAAGGGATATGTTCCTTGGTCAATATCGAGCATAACACCTTGAGCCCCTTCAAATAAGACTCGTTTGCCCGCATCAAGCGCATCATTTAAGACAACAGATGTATCTTTAACATACTTCGCCATTTGTTGCCCATAGTCATAATATTCTTCAAATATTTCATCAACACTTAATGGATCAACTTCATATACCTTTTCAAATAACCGATTTTTCTCACGAACGTTTTGTTCTAATTTTTCGCGAAAAATATCTTTATCTAACAGATCAGCAATACGAATACCGATTCGGGCTGATTTATCCATGTATGCTGGCCCAATACCTTTTCTTGTCGTACCAATTTTTTGTGGCCCTTTTTCCTCTTCCTGTAAAATATCGAGTTTTATATGATATGGTAAAATGACGTGCGCTCGATTACTAATACATAAATTATCTGTATTTACTCCATGACCATGTAAATAAGCGATTTCTTCAACAAAAGCTTTCGGATCGATAACCATCCCGTTACCTAAAACACAAACTTTGTCATCAAAAAATATACCTGATGGAACTAAATGTAACTTATACGTCTCTCCACCAAAAACAATCGTATGTCCAGCATTATTTCCACCTTGATAACGGGCAACGACTTCAGCATTTTGTGATAAATAGTCTGTGATTTTCCCTTTTCCTTCATCGCCCCATTGCGTACCTACTACAACTACTGAGGACATGGTGCACCTCCAACATTTTTACATAA
>Ga0079225_10002558_pt1 | contig 10519 bp, 10 predicted proteins | sample Poulit2012_FD_76344 | JGI IMG/M metagenome (GOLD analysis project Ga0079225, IMG submission 76344) | Agricultural soil microbial communities from Georgia to study Nitrogen management - Poultry litter 2012 | ecosystem: Environmental > Terrestrial > Soil > Agricultural land | place: USA: Georgia...
CGCTCATAACGGTGCCGACCGCTCATAAACGTAGTGCAACCGCCCATAAACGTAGTGCGACCGCCCATAAACTTGATGCGAGCGCCCATAAACGTAGTGCGACCGCTCATAAATCGGTGGAGACCGCTCATAACGGTACCGACCGCTCATAAACGTAGTGCGACCGCCCATAAACTTGATGCGAGCGCCCATAAACGTAGTGCGACCGCCCACAAACTTGATGCGAGCGCCCACAAACCAGTGCCGACCGCTCATAAAAGTAGCACAACCGCCCACAAACCAGTGCCGACCGCTCATAAAAAGTCAAGGGACGATATCCGAACTAAAAAAGTGGACTACCTATCCCAAAGTGAAACATATTTTATCATTTTCATAACTATTTTCCTATTAATTAAAAAAGAGCAGCATTTCGCCGCCCTTTTTTATCACATATTAATTATAGTGTATGGATTGGTGTTCCTAAACTTACTTCAGCCGCCTCCATCGTAATTTCACCTAATGTTGGGTGAGCATGGATAGTCAATGCGATATCCTCAGCAGTCATTCCCGCTTCGATTGCTAAACCAATTTCGCCAATTAAATCACTTGCATTCGCACCAACAACTTGACCACCGATAACTAATCCATCTTCTTTTCTTGTAATTAATTTCAGTGAACCATCTGTTTCATTTAATGATAGCGCTCGACCATTTGCAGCATATGGGAATTTAGAAGCTTTCACTTCAATTCCAGCATCTTTAGCTTCTTTTTCGGTATATCCAACTGATGCCATTTCTGGATCAGTAAATACTACTGCAGGCATAGCAATATAATCTATTTCAGATTTTTGGCCACTAATTGCTTCTGCAGCAACTTTACCTTCATATGACGCCTTATGTGCTAAAGGTAGACCTTCAACAATATCACCTATCGCATAAATATTACTAACATTCGTTCGACATTGTTTATCTACTTTTACAAGACCACGATCGTCGAGCTCAATGCCAACTTGCTCTAATCCTATTTCACTCGTATTAGGTCGACGTCCAACAGTTACTAAAACATAATCTGCCTTAACAGTCACTTCCTCACCTTTCGCCTCATATGTTACTTCAACGCCATCTTTCGTTTCTTTTACTCCTTTTGCCATCGCACTTGTAACGATTTCTACATCTTTTTTCTTTAGACGCTTTTTAACGACAGCTGTCATCGATTTTTCAAAAGTACCTAAAATATCTTTTTCACCTTCGACGATCGTTACTTTTGTACCAAAATTAGCATAAGCAGACCCTAACTCTGTTCCAATATACCCACCACCAATGACAACGAGTGATTTTGGAATCTCTGGTAAATTTAAGCCACCAGTTGAATCAAGTACTCTATCTGAAAATGGAAAACTCGGAATTTCAATTGGTGATGAACCAGTTGCAATAATACAGTCTTTAAAAGTATATGTTTGTGATTGCTTATCATCCATTACCTTAGCTTGATTGCTATCGACGAAATATACTTCTCCTTTAACAATATCTACTTCATTACCTTTTAGTAGAGTTTCTACACCTGAAGTTAGTTTATTTACAATTCCCGACTTCCATTCTTGAACTTTGGAGAAATCAACATTTACTTTTTCCGTTGTAATTCCCATTTCTTCATTACCACTAGCTTGATCTGCTAAATGACCTGCTTGAATTAATGCTTTTGATGGAATACATCCAACATTTAAACATGTACCACCTAAATCATCTTTATCAACAATCGTCACTTTTTGACCAAGTTGTGCTGCTCTTATTGCCGCAACATATCCTCCTGGACCTGCCCCAACAACTAGTGTATCTACTTCAATCGGAAAATCACCTACTACCATTTTTTACGCCTCCATCATGATTAATTGTGGATCATTTAAAATTCTTTTTATTTGGTTCAATGCTTGCTGCCCTGCTGCACCATCGACGATACGATGATCAAAACTTAATGACAATGCAAGGACTGGTGCAATAACGACTTCACCATTGCGAGCAATTGGTTTTTCTTGAATACGCCCGACACCTAAAATGACTGCTTCAGGATAGTTTAATACTGGTGTGAACCACTGGCCACCTACTGAACCAATGTTCGTAATCGTATTTGAAGCACCTTTCATTTCATCAGCCGATAATTTCCCATCACGGGCTTTACCTGCTAATTCATTAATTTCTTTAGATATTTCAAAAATAGATTTACTATCTGCATTTTTTACAACTGGTACGAGTAGCCCTTGATCAGTATCAGCTGCAATTCCAATATTGTAGTAATGTTTATAAACAATTTCTTCTGCATCGTCATCAACGGCAGCATTTAATATTGGGAATTTTTTAGAAGCAGAAATTAACGCCTTTACGACATACGGTAAGTATGTTAACTTTATCTCCTGTTCAGCTGCTACTTCTTTATATTGCTTACGGTGAGCAACTAATTTAGTCACATCTACTTCATCCATTAGTGTAACATGTGGTGCCCTTGTTTTCGAATTAACCATTGCTTCTGAAATGACTTTCCGAATACCTTTAATTTTTTCGCGTGTTTCAGGATAAGTACCTTCTGGAATTGTTTGTTTTATGTCTCTTTCCTCAGTACTTTCCACTTCTTCTGTCTCTCCTGAAACTTCCACATCTCCTGATAAAAATGAATCGATATCTTCTTTTAAAATACGGCCATTTTTTCCGGTACCTTCAACGTCTTGAATAGAAACATCTTTTTCACGTGCATATTTCCTTACCGAAGGCATAGCAATAACAAACTGTTTATCCTTTGACTCTGTTGTTGAGGATTGTTTTTCTGCTTTATCTGGGGTAGTTTCTTTTTCTGAAACATCTTTCTTTGAAGTTTCCTCTTTCACTTCTTCCTGTTCGGGCTCTTCTTCATCCTCATAACCTTCTGCATCGATACTAACTAATGGGTCACCAACAATGGCGACTTCTCCTTCAGCCACTTTAATGTCTAGGACTTCCCCTTCTACAGGTGAAGGTATTTCCACGACTGCCTTATCATTTTGCACTTCACATAAAGGATCATCTTCTTTAATATGGTCTCCTTTTTTAACTAACCATTTTAAAATTTCTCCTTCATGGATTCCTTCACCAATGTCTGGTAGTTTAAATGTAAAAGCCACAAAATCAACCTCCTATCTATTAATTTAGAAATTCAAAACTTCGCTCACTTTATTAACGATATCATTATAATTTGGTAGCCACTTATCTTCCGCAGCAGCAAATGGATATACTGTATCAGGTGCAGTCACACGCAATACAGGGGCTTCTAAATGTAAAATAGCTCTTTCCTGAATCTCAGAAACAACATTTGCAGCAATTCCCGCTTGTCTTTGTGCTTCTTGAACGACAATTGCACGATTTGTTTTTTGTACAGAAGTAATAATCGTATCAACATCAATTGGGGATACAGTTCTTAAATCAATTACTTCGGCACTTATATTATCTTTCTCTAATTCTTCCGCAGCTTTTAAGCATGAATGAACCATTGCACCATATGCAATTAAAGTAACGTCGCTTCCTTCACGCTTAATATCAGCCTTGCCTAATTCTATCTCATAATCTTCCTCAGGAACTTCTCCTCTAAATGAACGATACAATTTCATATGTTCTAAAAATACAACTGGGTCATTATCGCGAATAGACGAAATTAATAAACCTTTTGCATCGTATGGTGTCGACGGTATCACTACTTTAATTCCTGGTTGCTGTGCGATAAGACCTTCTAATGAATCAGCATGAAGCTCAGGTGTCTGAACTCCACCACCAAATGGAGATCTAATCGTAATTGGTGAGGTATGTGTGTTTCCAGTACGGTAACGCATTCTTGACATTTGACCATTAATGGAATCCATCACTTCATAAACAAAACCGAAAAATTGAATTTCTGGGACTGGACGATACCCTTCTATTGCTAATCCAATGGCTAAACCACCAATTCCAGACTCTGCTAAAGGAGTATCAAAAACACGTTCCTCTCCAAATTCTGCTTGTAAACCTTCAGTTGCCCGAAACACTCCGCCATTTTTTCCAACGTCTTCACCAAATACGAGCACATTTTCATCATTTTTTAATTCCGTTTGTAATGCATTAGTTATTGCTTGAATCATCGTCATTTGTGCCATATTAGTTCGACTCCTTTTCTTTATATATTTCGTATTGCTCTTGGAGATTTTGTGGCAAAGTTTCAAACATATGATTAATAAAATCTGTCACTTTTTGTTTCGGATAAGCATCCGCCTTTTTAATGGCCTCTTTTATATCCTCTTTTGCTTGCTCGATTACTTCATCTTCTTGATCCTTGTCCCACAATTTTTTACCTTCTAAATATTTTCTGAAGCGAATTAATGGATCGCGTTTTTCCCATTCATTATCCAAATCATCAGTTCGATATCTAGTAGGATCATCTCCTGCCATCGTATGAGGTCCATACCGATAAGTAATTGTTTCAATTAAGGAAGGACCTTTCCCTTTAATCGCTTGCTCACGTGCATGTAATGTTGCTGCATATACAGCTAATGGGTCCATCCCATCTACTTGATAACCCTCCATACCAGCGGCAACCGCTTTTTGTGCTAATGTTTTAGCATTTGTTTGCAATTCAACCGGAACGGAAATCGCAAAAAAGTTATTTTGCACAAAAAATATTGCTGGTGCTTGATAGGCTCCTGCCATATTGATTCCTTCATAGAAATCTCCTTGTGACGTCCCCCCATCACCAGTATAAGTGACCGCAACAGCTTCTTTTTTACGTAATTTCATTCCTAAGGCGACTCCAGCTGCTTGAACATATTGTGCACCAATAATAATTTGCGGATTTAACGCATTGACCCCTTCTGGCATTTGATTACCATGAAAGTGTCCTTTCGAAAATAAAAAAGCTTGATATAAAGGCAATCCATGCCAAATTAGTTGTGGTACATCACGATATCCCGGTAATAAAAAATCATCGCTTTCTAACGCAAAATGACTTGCAATTTGCGAGGCCTCTTGTCCTGCCGTAGGAGCATAAAAACCAAGTCGACCCTGTCTATTTAAAGCAATTGATCGTTGATCTAACACCCTTGTGTATACCATTCTTTTCATTAATTCTTGCAACTGTTCATCGGAAAGCTCTGGCATTAACTCATCGTTAACTACTTCCCCTTCTTCATTTAAAATTTGAATCATTTCAAATTTCTTTTCAATTCCCTGAAGTACTTGCTTCAAAGTAATTCACCTCTTCCTTTCTGTTTAATATTAATAAGATACATCTAATAACAGGTCTTATTCCGCAAAATTACAACGGAGAAATATCTGTTATACCGTTAAAACTACATCGACTGATACAATTGTTTGTTTTTTATAGTTTATCTTACTTAACTACTAAAGGTCAATGTTTTTAACTATAACCAATAAATATTATTATAAATTATTTATTTTATTTATCTGTGTTATTTTACTTAACAGCATCTGTTATAGTATTACACCGAAACTGTTATAGTGTTTAAAAACATATATATCCTGTATTAATACAAAATAAGTAATCAACATATCTTTACCCTATTTCAATATTATTTAATCATTATTCGATTGTTATGTATTTTCTCCAATTAAGTCATAAAATTCAGATTTCAATGCATTATAAGTAACTGTATGCTTATTAAATAATTCATTCATTTCCTTAATCGAATCGTAACTTTCATTCACATTTTTAATGACTGTAAATATTGCTGAAGATTCTGTATCTTTTTTTAATAATTGCTCATATAACTCACTAGTTAGTTCGATTGAAACCATATACGAATCATATAGTTCGTTATATGCCCCATAACGTTCCATCATGGCATCATACATTTTTTGTACTTGTTCTCTATGTTTCTCTTCTTCCAGTTCATCCGTTAATGGCTCAATTTGTTCAAACTCTTCCTTTGATTTATGTAACATTTCATTAATCATTTTAAGTATTTCTTTTTTTTCGTTTAAAACTTCTTTAGCATCATTAATAAATTTTTCTTGTTCTTCATGATCATTATCTGACAAGGCAACGATTTGATTATATAATTCTGTATCCTTTTTTTCTAATTCATTTAATTCATTTTGATAACCCTCAAAATCGGCCTCAATGTTGACTGCTTCATTTAAATGATGATGCACTTCATCTATTGCTTTCTCTTTTTCACCACAAGCGATAAGACCTACTATTAATAACATTAATAATGAAGACAGTTTAAAAATTCTCATATCCATAAATCCCCTCTCAATCGTTTAAATACTTTTATACGTTTACATTCTCTATAATATACCTTTACTACTCATTTGTGAAAGATTCTATTACCATAAAGTTTAATCAAATAAATACTTATGTTAAAATAAAGAAGGAAATATTTAATTTGACTTTTAAACACAATTAGTTGTAAATAGTTGTATTGTAAATATATTTTGATAAAATTAAGGAGTTTGAAACATGTTAACAATGAAGGATATAGTTCTTGATGGTGATCCAATTTTAAGAAGTAGAACAAAAAGTGTTCCAATTCCACCAACGACCGAAGATATTCAGACATTAGAGAAAATGCTTGAGTTCTTAAAAAATAGTCAAGATGAGGAAATAAGAGAAAAATATCAATTACGTGCGGGTGTTGGACTTGCCGCTCCACAAATAGGTATTAGTAAACAACTAATAGCCATCTATTTTCATGATGAGGACGAGCTCTATGAGTACCAATTAATAAACCCTAAAATTATTAGCCATTCCGTAAAAAAAGCCTTTTTATCAGGTGGTGAAGGATGTTTATCCGTAGATGAAGAAATTAAAGGATATGTCGTTCGTCATGCTAGAATTACAGTAAAGGCATATAATGTTAAAGGGGAACAAATAAAATTAAAATTTAGAGGGTATCCTGCGATTGTGATTCAACATGAGATTGATCATTTAAAAGGAATCATGTTTTACGACTATATTAATGAAGAAAATCCTTTTCATATTCCCGAGGGTGCACAAATGATTGAATAATGTCATTTTAACAGTTTTCAATTATTATTAATTGACTTATTTTAAAAGAATCAATAACATTTAAAATTGTTTAATAAAATAATATTAATACAGATTGTATGACATTCATCATATACTATAAACTAAGGGAATGAGCGGGAGAAGTATTTAAAACAGTTTTTTATCAAAGAGCAGAAAGGAGTTAACCATTTATTTTCATACGTTGAAAATATCATTTCAGTTAAGTAAACATAATATATACCGGCAATTAACATGGAAATTAACTAACAAAATTTAATGATGAACGGAAAAATTCTAAAAATTTAGGAGAGATGTAATGATTTATAAAGTGTTGTATCAAGAAGATACCGATTCAGCACCGGTAAGAGAAAAAACAAAAAGCCTTTATGTTGAGGCTAGTTCTGAAAGAGAAGTACGTTCCAAATTATCCGATCGCCATATCAATATTGAATATATTCAGTTGCTCGAAGGGAAACATTTAGAGCATGAACAAAAATCAACCAATTATGAGCTGGAGAACGTTTAATATTATGAAATTTGTAAAAAATAATGAAACAGCTGTTTTTGCTCTTGGCGGGCTAGATGAAATTGGAAAAAATATGTACGGTGTTCAATTCCAAGATGAAATCATCATTATTGATGCGGGAATTAAATTTCCTGAAGATGAATTACTTGGCATTGATTACGTCATACCCGACTATACGTACCTTATACAAAATAAAGAAAACATTAAAGGGTTAATTATTACTCATGGCCATGAAGATCATATCGGGGGTATCCCTTACTTATTACGAGAAATAAACATCCCAATATATGCCGGAAAGCTTGCAATTGGTTTAATTAAAAATAAGTTAGAGGAACATGGCCTATTAAGAAATGCCACATTAAGAACTATTAAAGAAGATGATGTTATTAAATTCCGTAAAACATCCGTTAGTTTTTTTCATGTTACACATAGTATTCCTGATTCATATGGTGTTGTCATTAAAACACCATCAGGCAATATCGTTCATACAGGTGATTTCAAATTTGATTTTACACCAGTAGGTGAACCGGCAAATTTATCTAAAATGGCACAAATAGGTAATGACGGTGTCTTATGTTTACTATCTGATAGTACAAACAGTGAAGTTCCTGGATTTACAATGTCTGAACAAGTTGTTCAACAAAATATTAATGATATTTTTAGTCGTATTGACGAAAGACTCATTTTTGCTACCTTTGCTTCAAATATTTATCGTTTACAACAAGTCGTTGATGCAGCAATTAAGCACGATCGTAAAGTAGCTATTATTGGTCGGAGTATGGAGTCAGCCATTTCCATTGGTAGAGAGTTAGGCTATATAACCGCTCCCGAAAATACATTTATTGAAACTAATCAAATAAATCGCTATCCTGCGAATGAAATTGTCATTCTTTGTACTGGCTCCCAAGGTGAACCAATGGCTGCTTTATCAAGAATAGCTAACGGGACACATCGACAAATTCAAATTACACCAGGTGACACGGTTGTGTTTTCATCATCACCTATTCCTGGTAACAATGTTAGTGTCAGTAAAATTATTAATCTTTTAATGCGAGCAGGTGCCAAAGTAATTCATGGGCCATTAAGTGATATTCATACGTCTGGACATGGAAGTCAAGAAGAACAAAAATTAATGCTTCGACTAATGAATCCAAAGTACTTTATGCCAATCCACGGAGAATATCGCATGTTAAATGTCCATGCAGAACTTGCTGAAGACTGTGGTGTCCCACCAGAAAATTCATTTATTATGGATAATGGTGATGTGTTAGCATTGAGTAAAGATAGTGCTAAAACTGTAGGTAAAATCCCTTCAGGTTCCGTTTATGTTGATGGAAGTGGAATTGGAGATATTGGTAATATCGTTCTTAGAGATCGACGAATTTTATCTGAAGAAGGTCTTGTTGTCGTAGTTGTTACGATTAATATGAAAGAGTTTAAAGTCGAGGCAGGCCCTGACATTATTTCCCGGGGATTCGTTTATATGAGAGAATCTGAAGACTTAATTAATGAAGCCCAAGAATTAGTGGCAAAACATTTAAATAAAATTATGCAACGCAAAACGAGTAAATGGTCAGAAATAAAAAATGAAATCATCGACACGATAGCACCATTATTGTATGAAAAAACAAAACGTCGACCGATGATTATGCCGATTATTATGGAAATCTAATTCTTGAAAAGTTAAACCAGCCAATTTGGCTGGTTTTTTTATTCTCATGAACGTAATAAAGAGGGATTGCACTTTCGATGTAGCAAAAATATGAATCTCAAAAGCCAAACAACAATCGAACTTTCGAAAAAGCTAAAACAAAAATCTCAAAAATGCAATAATGAGTAAAATAAATAACTAAATAAACGAGCTATCATGTATAGCCCGTTTGGGATATTGAAGGCTAATAAATTTTATATCCACTTTATTAAGACTTATAATTAATATGTTAGCTAAAATCCATTATTCATTCTCTACCACTAATTTTTTCTCGAATTTTGAAATATCTTCATCTGCACCAATGACAATTAAGATATCGTCAACTTGTAACGTATCATCTGCACTAGGAGATACGTTTATATCTTTACCCCTTTTAATCCCAACAACGTTACAACCATAATTTGCCCGAATATTTAAATCAATTAATGTTTTTCCAATCATCTTATTACTTACTTTGACTTCAACAATACTATGTTCCTCAGACAACTCTAAATAATCTAATATATTGTTTGAAATAATACTATGAGCTAATCTTCTTCCCATATCCCTTTCAGGATGAACGACTTGATCGGCACCAATTCTTTTCAAAATTTTTGCATGGTAATCATTCTGAGCTTTCACCGTAATTTTTTTAACGTTCAAATCAGTTAAAATGACTGTCGTTAAAATGCTTGCCTGAATATCATCGCCAATAGCAACGATAACATGATCAATATTATTAATACCGATTTCTTTTAGGGCATTTTCATCTGTTGAATCAACGATAATTGAATGGGATGCGACATCTTTAAACTCATTTATTTTATGTTCATTCACATCTATCGCTAATACTTTCATCCCTTCCATACTTAACTCTTCACAAATACTACCGCCAAATCTGCCTAGGCCAATGACCGCAAATTCTCTTTTCATAGTATAACCTCACTTCGAACCTTACCGAAATTATTCAATAAATTTAGAATTATCCATTTCCACACATAAAAATAACATTAAAATATTCATTCAAAATGCTATTTATGACTTAACGATGAAAAATATGCCTTATTCACTTGCTTTAAAATAGCTCTTCTTGTCAAAATCCCCTCAAAAAACCCTTCATCATCAACTACACAGACGAAAGGATTATCTATTACCGCTTTTAAACCATCTATAAACTTTGTTCCTTTTTTCACACTTACTAAATTATTCTCCATTACTTCATGTACTTCAAGAGCAGATAGCTTCTCAATTTCATATCTTTCCAACCCTAAAATCTGATCTAAAATAACTGTTTTACTAATAGA
>Ga0079225_10002559_pt1 | contig 10519 bp, 10 predicted proteins | sample Poulit2012_FD_76344 | JGI IMG/M metagenome (GOLD analysis project Ga0079225, IMG submission 76344) | Agricultural soil microbial communities from Georgia to study Nitrogen management - Poultry litter 2012 | ecosystem: Environmental > Terrestrial > Soil > Agricultural land | place: USA: Georgia...
CGCCGAGCACCGCGCCGTCGGCGAAGCCCGGACCGACGACACCGTTGTACGAGGGGTAATGCCCCGAGCCGCCCCCGATGACGAGGGAGACCTTGCCGGCGAGCGGGCCGCCCTGTCGGCAGAAGCCCGAGGCGTCGGGAACGCGTTCGACGTAGGTCGGATGGGCGGCGGCGAAACCCGCCAGTACACCTTCCTTGAACGTGTCCGGATCGTTGAAGACGTGGGTCATGGAAGCCTCACAGAGTCCAGTCGGTACCAGGCAGGGTCGGTCACTCTTCGATCGCGAAGTCGTTCACCTTGTTCGCGTTCTCCTTCGTGACGAGGACGCAGTCGATCGCCTGCTTCTCCTCCGAAACCCCGGTCTCGCCGTCGCGGATGACGCTGTCGAGCTGGTTCACGGCCATCGTCGAGCCCTCGACGATCGGCTGCACCACGGTCGCGACCATCTCGCCCTTCTTCACGGCGTTGATGGCGTCCTGGTTACCGTCGAAGCCCAGTACGGTGACCTGATTGAGCTTGCCCGCGTCCTTGAGCGCGTTGATCGCGCCGAGCGCCATCTCGTCGTTGCCGGAGATGACACCGCTGATGTCGGGATTCTTCGCGAGCAGCGCCTCCATCTTCTCCTGGCCCTCTTGGCGATCCCAGTTCGCGACCTCCATGCCGACCTTCTGCAGGTCCGGGTACTGCGACAGGACCTGCTTGTAGCCGTCGGAGCGAACCTGGGCGTTGTTGTCGCTCGGATTACCGAACAGCTCGACGTACTTGCCCTTGTAGTTCATCGCCTCGGCCCATGTCTCTGCGCCGAGTGTCGCGCCCTGAGCGTTGTTCGACACGATCTGGGACTCCGCGAGATCGGTCTTGCTGATCTCGGCATTGACCAATACGACCGGGATGTCCGCATCGACCGCCTTCTGCACCGCCGCGATCGACTCGTCCGCACCGGCCGGATCGAGCAGGATGCCGTCGACCTCGTTGTTGATCGCGGTCTCGATCAGGGTGTTCTGCTTGTCGGGGGCGTTCTCGTGCGCGGCGGTGGTGGTCTCGTAGCCGAGGTCCTGGGCAACCTGCTTCGCCGTGTCGACCTCGGCCTTCCAGTACGGGTTCGACGGGTCGACGGTGATGATGGCGATGGTGCCGCCGCCTTCGCCACCGTCGTCCGACGATGCGGATTCGTCGGAACCGCAGGCTGCCAGGCTCGCGACGAGCCCGAACACCATGGCTCCAGTGATGATCCGTTTCAACATATCTACTCCTCGGACGGGACGTCGGAGGTCGACGTCCGGTAGGTGGGCGTGTGGATGGGTACGTCGGTCCGGTCTGTTGTGTGCAGCGCGTTGTCACCCATCGCCGGCTCGCTCGTCGGCCGTACGCGCCGCATCGGTCACGGCGCTGCGTGCTTCGGCGACCGCGCGCCGAGCCGCGCGGCGACGTTGGATGATCTGCTGGATCTGGTCCACGGCGACAGCGAGGATGATCACCGCACCGGTGATGACCTGTTGCCAGAACGGCGAGATGCCGACGATGACCAGGCCGTTGGCGAGGAAGCCGATGACGAACGCACCGATGATGGTGCCGCGAACGGTGCCACGGCCCCCCGATAGCGCGGCGCCGCCGATCACCACGGCGGCGATCGCATTCAGCTCGTAGAACTGCCCGAGGTCGGCGGTCGCCGAAGAGATGTTGGCGACCTGGAGCACACCGACGATTCCCGCGCAGATTCCGGAGATGACATAGATCCGGGTCTTGACCTTCGTCACCGGGACTCCGGAGAGTTCGGCGGCGCGCTCGTTACTGCCGCTCGCGTACAGCCATCGCCCGAACGGGCTGCGTACCAGCAGGATCGAGAACGCGATCGCCAGCACGATCATGGTCCACGCCGATATCGGGAGCCCCAACGGACTGCTGGCGAAGATGTCGAAGAAGCCGGTGTTGCCGAGTCCCTCCTGGCCACGCAGCTCGTTGGTGATGTTCTGGCCGTCCAGGAACACTTCGGTCAGGCCACGACCCAGGTACAGCATCCCGAGAGTGACGATGAACGGAGCGAGGTTCAATCGCGCTATCAGGAGGCCGTTGACGTAGCCGACCAGGGCTCCTACCGCCATGGCGAGAATCACGACCACCCACACCGACGGGAACATGATCGCCTCGGTGAGCGGCAGGTCGAGCCCTCGGAACAGGTTGCCCGCGACGGCACCCGTCAACCCGACGGTGGACCCGACCGATAGGTCGATGCCGGCGTTCAGGACCACCAGCAGCATGCCGAGTGCGAGGATCGCGTTGAACGCGACCTGCTTCGTGATCGTGACCAGGTTGCCGGTCGTGAGGTAGTTGTCGCTCATCGCCGCGAAAACAGCGATGATCAGCAGGAGGGCGAGGAGCGCCCGACCCTCCATGAGCACTGCGCCGAAGTCGATCGACCGCAGGCGCGAACGAGACGCATCCGTCTCCGGACTCTCGCTGGCTGGCGCTTCCCTGGTATCGACGGTCATCGCTGGCCTCCGTTACGTACATGGGCGGACGATTCGCTTGCCGGTTGGCCGTGCTCGGCTTCCGGGTGGTACGTCGCGGGCGTACCGACCTGATCGGCTTCGCCGCACGCGGCCATCACTTCTGCTCGCGAGCAGTGCCGCGGGTCGAACTCGCGCACGACTCGCCCCTTGCTCATCACGATGATGCGGTGGGATGCGGTCATCGCCTCACCGATCTCCGAAGTGACGTAGAGAACTCCGAGACGTTCGCGCGCCTCCGCGAAGAGCAGGGAGAAGATCTCGCCCTTCGCGCCGACGTCGATGCCGCGCGTCGGCTCGTCGAGCAGGAGCACGCGCGGACCGGTCATCAGGAGCTTTCCGATGACCACCTTCTGCTGGTTTCCGCCCGACAGCGACGTGATCGGCGCGTCGGGACCCGACGCTTTGACCCGGACCTCGTTCATCGCCTTGTCGATACGGAGGCGTTCTTGCCGGAAGGAGATCAACGACCGGCGCACCGTATTTCGCAGGCCCGCGAGGGAGAGGTTGCTCCCCACGCTCATCATCTGCACGACACCGTCGCGCTGACGGTCCTCGGGCACCAGGCCGAGGCCGCGTCGAATCCGCTCACCGACACTCAGATCGCTCAGATCGTACCCATCCAGGACGACGGTTCCGTGGGAGATCCGGTCGGAGCCGGCCAGCGCCTCCACCAACTCCGTACGACCGGCACCCATCAGTCCGTACAGGCAGACGATCTCGCCTTCGCGTACGTCGAGCGAGACATCGTCGACGACGACACGTCCGGTGCCGGGATCGGCGACGGTGACGTTCTGCACCGACAACGCGACGTCGCCGAAGTCGCGCGGCTCGTCGCGAAAATCGTAATCCGCCTCGCGTCCGACCATCCGTTGCACGACCCACGGAAGATCGATGTCGGCGGCGGGCTCGTGCGCCACCAGGTCGCCGTCACGAAGCACCACCGCGTAGTCGGCGATGCTGATCGCTTCTTCGAGATGGTGGGAGATGTAGACGATCGCGACGCCGTTGGACGTGAGCTCCGCGATGATCTTGAACAAGACCTCGACCTCGCTCACGCTCAACGCGGAGGTCGGCTCGTCCATGATCAGGATGCGAGTGTCGGTCGCCAACGCGCACGCGATCTCGACGATCTGCTGTTGGCCCATGCGCAGCTCGGAGACCAGAGTGTCGGCCGCGATCTCCTCCTCGAGATGCCGCATCAGCCGTTCGGCCACCTCGGTCTCGGCGGCGTAGTCGATCCGCCCGAACCGTGTACGCCGCTCACGGCCGAGGAAGATGTTGTCTCGGACGCTCAGATTGGAGCAGAGATTCGTCTCCTGATGGATGATCGAGATTCCGCGGTCGACGGCGTCGACGGTGTCGACGAGGGAGACATCTTCCCCGTACAACCGGAGCTTTCCGGCCGTCGGCTGCTCCACCCCCGACAGGATCTTCATCAGGGTCGACTTGCCGGCACCGTTCTCGCCGAACAGCACGGTCACCTGCCCCGCGCGTACCTCGAAGTCGACGCTCTTGAGTGCTTTCGTGACCCCATAGGTCTTGCTGATGCCGATGGCTTCGAGGACGACCTCACCGGTCGCGTGCTCGGGCTCCGAAACGATGTCGACGGTCATTTCGACACCTCCACCTTGACCGGCTGTACGCTGACCGGCTTCGCCGGTGACAGCGGGGCGCCGGTGTCGGTGACGCTCAGCAGACCGAGGAACTGCACCGTCTTGTTCTTCGGCGCGTCCGGGAGTCCCTTGTTCAGCTGCTGCTCCATCCGATTCCCGAGGACGTTGCCGACGCTCTGGTACGCGGTCTGGTTCGGTGCATCGCCGAACTCGAAGCCGAGTGCGTCGCGCAGCACCGTGCCGTTGACGGCCGGCCCCTTGGCGAGCGATACAGAAGTCGCGGCGGGGATGCCCTCCACTTCGAGCTCGATGGCCGAGCCCTGGCTACCGACGATCTTCGCCTTCCCGGACACGGCGAACACGTACGTCGTGTCACTGGGTCGAGCTGCGTCGCGCTTCTTGGCAGTCTCCTCGACGTTCTCGTGCAGTGCGTTGAGCAGCTCTGGCATCGGAGTTGCTCGACCGGGCAGAACCTCGTTGCCCTCGTCGTAGAGGTCGGCGGCCGTCTGCTCGGGGTCGAACTTCTCCGGCCCGATCGACGCGAGCTCGTCGGGCGTGACGAACCGCGTGTTGAGCGCCATCGCCACCAGCAGGGCGGCGAACGCCACGACTGCGCCGATACGCAGCCCGGACAGGCGGTTGGTGCGTCCCATCAGCGTTCCTTCCGGTGGGAGCGGGCAGGTCCTGTGCTCCGCGTTTCGAATGCGGCGGCACAGATTCGAGCGAGATCGATGTAGGCGTTCGCCGTCCAGGCCGCCCGACCGACGAACAAGCCGTCGATCGGTGACCGCATGACGAGGTCGCGTACGTTCGCGGCGTCGACGCTGCCTCCGTAGAGGATGTGCGTACGCGCCGTCGGGAGGAGATCGGCGAGTTCGGCGCGAGTCGCGTCGACCACGTCGGCGATCTCCTCCGGTGTGGCGGCCCGGCCGGTCGAACCGATCGCCCAGTGCGGCTCATAAGCCACGAGCACATCGCCCGGTGCGCCCGCGATGGCCACGAGCGCGGCGCGCACCTGGCGTACGACCTCCGCTGTCGCATCGCCTCGACGGCGTTGCCCGAGGGTCTCACCGACACACACGAGCGGCATCAGACCGGTCTCCACGGCGGAGGAGACCTTCGTCGCGACGAACTCGTCGGACTCTGCGAAGATCGTTCGTCGCTCGGCGTGGCCGAGTTCGACGAGCTGCGCGCCGGCGTCGCGGATCATGCGCATCGAGACCTCGCCGGTGACCGCGCCCTCCGGGCCCGGGTGAGCGTTCTGCGCACCGAGCACGACGCGCGAATGCTCGCCGAGCCGGTCACGAACGCTCGCGAGGGCCGTGTACGCAGGAAGCACGAACGGCCGTACTCCGCCGGGCATGTCCGCACGGGCCAGCTCGTCGACGAAGGACCTCGACTCGGCGATCGTCTTCGTCATCTTCCAGCTGGTGCCGAACCAGAACGTCGGCGCCTCGGTCACGGTGGTCACGGGATCAGCGACACCTTGATCGACTCGGTGCCGCGAGACACGAGGTCGAGACCGTCTGCGAACTTGGCCAGCGGGAGCTGATGCGTGCAGATCTCGTCCATCGGCAGGCGGCCGGACTCGATCATCCGGATCGCAGCGGGCCAGCAGTACGGCCCGAGGTGGGCGCCGCGTACGTCGAGTTCCTTGTCATCGGAGATGATGCTCCAGTCGACGGTCACGTCGGAGCCGAAGACTCCGTACTCCACGTACGTGCCGAGCTTGCGCAGCAGGTTGAGCCCCTGAGGCACGGCAGACGGATGACCGGTGCCCTCGAGGTAGACGTCGGCGCCGTAGCCCTCGGTCATCTCGCGTACGACCGTCGTCGCGTCCTGCTCGGCGATGTTGACGACATCGGTCGCACCGCAGCGCAACGCGAGGTCGAGCTTGTCTTCCGCGAGGTCGAGCGCCACGACGCGCGACGGCGACTTGGCGGCCGCGCCGGCGATCATGCCGAGACCGATGGGGCCGCAACCGGCGACGACGACAACGTCCTCGAAGGCGATCTGCGCGCGCTCGACCGCGTGCAGCGAGCACGACAGCGGCTCGACGAAGGCCGCGTGATGAGCGGGGAGGTCTTTGCTGATCGGGTACACGAGCGCGTCGGCGGAGTAGACCATGTATTGCGCCATCGCCCCGGGCGTACGCCGCTTGAAGCCGTACATGTCATGCGGCGCGCACATCCAGTACTGACCGCGCCGGCAGTATCGGCACTGCCAACACGGCACGATCTGCTCGGAGACCACCCGGTCGCCGATGTCGACACCCCAGCGCTGGCGCGCCGTCTCGTCGAGCTGCACGATCGTGCCGGTGAACTCGTGACCCGGGATGACCTGGGTCTCCGCCCATGAGGGGCGGTTGTCGTCGCCCCAGAACTTCGCTGCTCCGTGGTAGCACTTCAGGTCGCTCGCGCAGATCCCGACCGCCTCGACCTCGACGAGCGCCTCACCGGTGCCGGGCACCGGCACCGGGACCTCTTCGAGCCGGTAGTCCTCCGGGCCGTGGCACACCACCGCCTGCATCGTGTCCGGCCGAGACGAACGGCCGCGGCCGGTTTCTGACTGCGTCATCGAGGTGCCTCCGCATCTCGCCCAACCGGGTGGTCGAGCCACTGGCTTGCTGTAACGGTCGTCACACTGCCATAGGCTCGCACAGATGTCCAGCACAATTTTTCTAGCACTGAACCGATGTGCAGGGTGCGCCATCGATGTGGGAGAGTGGCGACGTGGACCACACCGCAGACTCGAACGGGCCGAGCTCGGCACCGGAGGGCGAGGGACCGACCCGGTTCACCCCCGAACTCATGCACGCCGCGGCCACGCTCTACTACCGCAAGGAGGACAACCAGGCCGAAGTCGCGCGCCAGCTGGGCATCAGCCGCGCCACGGTGAGTCGTGTTCTCTCGGAGGCACGGCGCAGCGGCATCGTACGTATCGAGGTGATCGACCCCGCCGCGACGAAAGCGACCACGGGGCTCGAGGAACGCCTCCGCACTCTCGGGCTCGACCGCGTATACGTCGCACCCGGCGTACACCCGTCGGTCGTAGGTCCCGCTCTTGCATCACCGCTCGGGCGTGCACTGAGCGAAACGCACCTCGCTGCGGGCGACATGCTGCTCGTCTCGTCCGGACGTACCGTCTGGGAACTCAGCCAGGAAGAGCTCCCGTCATTCCCCGGCGTCCTGGTCACCCCGACCGTCGGCGGGCAGAACGAGCCAGAAGCCTGGTACCAGACCAACGAGATCAGCCGGATGTTCGCCGAGGGCATGAGCGGTCGACCCGTCTTTCTCTACGCACCCGCTCAGCCGAGCCCCGAGCTCCACGACCGGCTCCTGCAAGACCCGGGCACCCGGCGGGTCCTGGACATGTGGGCCCAGGCGAAGGTCGCCGTACTCGGCATCGGCGCACCGCCGCTCACCCGTGCCTCGATGCCCGGGTCGGTCCCCCGCGACGCGCCATGGCTCCGCCAGGCCGCGGGCGACATCTGCACGCGGTTCTTCGACGGCGACGGACAGCCGCTCACCTATCCTGCCGGTGAGTACCTCATCGCCACCACGTACGAGACTCTGCGCACGATCCCGCATACGATCGCCGTCGCGACCGGGCCGACGAAGGTGCCGAGCATCGTCGCCGCCGCGCGGGGCGGGTGGTTCAACACGCTGGTCACCGATGAGGACACCGCGATGCGCGTCCTGGCGTCGGTGGACGCCTGAGATCCCGCTTCGACGAATGAAGCGCCGATACCGTAGGCGCCCCTTTCCTAGCGAGCGGCGCACATTGGCTGCTCAATCGTTCGACGGAGCAACGGATGTGCGGCCTCTCGCGATCAAGCAGACCCCGCCCGCGTCGTTGCTGATCTTGCACTGGCTCGCGCAACAAGCTCCCGTGAGCTCCGTGGGCCTGCTTCTCCACAAACGGGGCGTGGACGGCTCACATGGTGATGTCCCCATCCACTGCGTTCGCCTCCGCGTACCGTTCCAACTTCTCCTCATCAATAGCCACCCCGATGCCTGGACGATCACGAGGTACGCTCAGCGCTCCATCGGTGAGTACGAGTGGCTCAGTGGCGATGTCGTCGGCGAGCAGGTAGTACATACTGTCGATTGCATAGCTCAATTGCGGCGTGCTCGCGACAACCGCCAGATGGACTGCAGTCGACAATCCGAGTTCGCCTCCGCTGTGCATGTTCATCCCGAGACCGAACGAGTCACAGTGCTGGGCAAGGTTCTTCGTCTGACGAACCCCACCCCACTTGAAGACGTCACCGTGGACGATGTCGACGGCGTCCATGCGCGCGGCTGGAGCCACATCATCGAAGCGAACCACGCACATATTGGTGCACAGCGGGATCCTCACCTGCTGTCGCACTCGTCGCATGCCCTCGAGACCCGGGCAGGGATCTTCGAGGTACTCCAACTCCAGTGGCTCCATCCTTCGACCCGCAGTCACGCTCTCGTGCACACTCCAGGCGGCGTTCGGATCGACCCGGATTCCCGCACCAGGAAGCCGCTCACGGATCGCGGCCATGATCGCTGCATCTCCCGATGCATCGACAGTGCCCTTCAACTTGACCGACTCGAATCCGTACTCGCCCACCACCTCTGCGGCACGATCGCCGACCGCACGCGGCAGATCCGCGTCGTTCGCTCGACCAGCGTCGCTTCGCGTGACGAGCGCAGTCAGCCCGATCCGCTCACGGACAACGCCTCCGAGCAGGTTGACCAAGGGTTGGTCCGACGCCTTACCGATCAGATCCCAACAGGCGACGTCGAGTCCGGCGATGGCGGCGTACCCGTGGTACCCGTAGAAGAACGGCACCATGGCGAGGCGCTGATGCATCGCCTCCAAGTCGAACGCAGAGTACCCGACCAGTTGCGGCGTCAAGCGCTCCACCAGCGCGGAAACGGGTTGACCGGACATGGTCTCGCCCCAACCTTCGAGCCCATCGTCGGTACGCAAGCGTACGACCGTACGAGTCGTACCGGCCTTGGTTTCGAACGAACTGGTGAAGGGATTGACGAGTGGGACGTTGACGACCCACGTGGTCACATCGGTGATGCGCACGGCCTAGTTCCTTGTCGTAGACATCGACGAATTTCTCTGGTCACCTGGTGGATCTTCTCGCGCGAACCAACGCAGAGCATCGGCCAACCCAGCCGCGTGGCTGGCGAGTAGCCTTTCGCCGGCATCCGCCGACGCATCGGTCGACGGATCAGTTACGCCACCGACTCTGGCCCACTCGCCCGACCTCTGGGCAACCAAGCCGGGCATGTCGGACCGATCGAACAGCGGGTCAGCCTCCATACGGCTGAGTCGGTTCGTGTGCACGAGTTCGGGCCCTGCGGCGAGCATCATCGACGTCTCGAACCAACCCGCGTGTCCGGGGACCCGATCAGGTTTCTCCGGTTGCGCCGTGTGGAGGTTCCAGTATGAGCATGCGGCTGCCGTCACGGAATGTCGGAGGACCAACTCCTTGACTGCCAGGCTAATGCACTCGTCGTTTCCACCGTGCCCGTTCACGAGCACGATCCGACGAAATCCCGAAGTCACCAGCGAATCACACACATCGGTCAGCACCGCACGTAACGTGTCGGTCCGCAATGACATCGCTGCAGCGAAGAGATGATGGTGAGAGCAGCCGATCGGAAGCGCCGGAGCGACCACATACGTTTCCGGCTCATCGCCGAGCAGGCTCAGCGCCCGCTCCAGCACCGTTTCGACGAGAAACGTGTCGGTGACCATCGGAAGATGATCTCCGTGCTGCTCGATACTTCCGACCGGAACGATGGCCACGGCGGTACGTGCTTCACGTGCGACCGTGTCACGTGTCATCCGCGCCAGGTGCTGATGCATCTCCCTACCTCGTCTCCATACTTTGCGCCGCTTCCACAGCGGCAGTCGAGTCGTCATGCGGAAAGTGGCAGGCCGCCATCTGCTCACGTCCGGACAATGGCTCGAGCGTCGGTCGCTCAACACGGCATATATCTTCAGCACGCGGACAACGCGTGTGAAACGGACACCCTGGGGGCGGATCGGCCGGCGAGGGCACGTCGCCGTTGAGAACGATCCGCTGGCGTACCCGTTCCTGCGCCGGGTCCGGAATCGGGACGGCCGACATCAACGCGCGCGTGTACGGGTGAGCTGGCCGCTCGAAGATCGCTCGGCGCGGCGCCAACTCGACGACGCGTCCCAAATACATCACCGCGACACGATCGGCAACATACCGCAGTGACGAGAGGTCGTGGGAGATGAACAGGTAGGTAAGCCCCAGCTCACTCTGCAGGTTGCGCAGCAGGTTGGTCACCTGAGCACGCAGGGAGACATCAAGGGCACTCACCGGTTCGTCGCACACGATCATCCGCGGGTTCAGAGCAAGAGCCCGTGCAATAC
>Ga0079225_10002560_pt1 | contig 10517 bp, 9 predicted proteins | sample Poulit2012_FD_76344 | JGI IMG/M metagenome (GOLD analysis project Ga0079225, IMG submission 76344) | Agricultural soil microbial communities from Georgia to study Nitrogen management - Poultry litter 2012 | ecosystem: Environmental > Terrestrial > Soil > Agricultural land | place: USA: Georgia...
ATCAAGGAGGAGCTGATTCAGGCGGTGATGATGGTGAGTCAGATGATCCTTCAGATTCGATTGGATCTGGTGAAAACGAAGAAGGCAACGAGGATGACGACATTCAAGTGGAAGAGCTTGGCGAGGAAACGTATGACATTATGATAGAAGGAATGGAAGAAACCTCAACACTCTATCTATTCCGTCTTGCCCCTTATGAAATTGACTATGAAATAGATGACATTCTATCTGACTATGTGATAGAGGATAATTCGGTAAAGCATCATGCGGAAGATGAAGATGCTGCATCTTTTCGACTGTCAGTTAAAGAAAATACCACAATCGATGAAGTGGCAAAGGATTTTGAAGAGCAATACAATGAAGATTATCAAGACGTGACAGAAATGGAGCAGCCTTCAGATGTGGATAGTCCCTATTCAGGATTAAGCCAATCGGCGGTTGACACGTCAGGAGACACGTTCGACTCATTTGTTGGCTACTATGTCTTGCAGGTTGAAGATAATGTGATCGTAGTTGAATATAACTATATGATGGAAGGGGCGGATGGGATAGCACCGAGGTTGCAGGAGATGGTTGAGTCATTTAGAGAGAGAGAATGATCTAAGGAAAATGAAGCGGAATCAGTGGGGGATGAAAGACTCCTCCACTGATTGAAATTTCGCTTTATCGACTTGTGTATCCCGCATCGGCATGAATTACTGTGCCAGTGATATAAGAAGCTTGGTCGGAAGCGAGCCATAGGCTGGCCTCTGCTATTTCTCTTGGTTGTCCAAATCTTCCTAGTAAACTTAATTGTGGTGCGAACTCTTCTTCCGTTTGTCCTGTTTCTTCAAGAGCACCACGTAACATAGGAGTGTCTATTGCTCCAGGAGCGACTGTATTCACGCGGATATTTTTATCTCCATTTTCTAAGGCTGCTACTTTTGTCATTCCAACGACACCATGTTTGGCTGCAACATAAGCAATGTTGTTCGGTTGTGGGCGATAACCGCTCACGGATGAGATGTTGACAATGCTTCCTCCATCTCCTTGTTTAATCATTTGTTGCAGCTCATATTTCATACACAAAGCTGTTCCTGTTAAATCGACAGCAATGAGTTTGTCCCAATAATCCTCATCAAATTCAGCTGCAGGTGCATTGTCAGGAGTCAATGCAGCATTATTAACTGCAACATCTAATCTACCATAGATTTCGACAGTTTTTTTGATCATTTCTTGAACACCATTGGAGCTGGAAATATCAACCTTAACAAAAGTCGCTTCTCCACCTTTTTCTTTAATTTCTGTTACAGCTTCTTGACCTTTTTCTTCATTGAAATCAGCTACAATGACTTTCGCTTTTGCTTCAGCAAAAAGCTCTGCTGTTGCTTTCCCCATTCCCATAGCTGCGCCAGTAATAATTGCAACTTTATCTTCTAATATTGGATATGTCATTTTGAACCCCTCCATAGAGTATTTGTGAAAATTATGTCCTTATATTTATTTTATACCAAATTAAAGAGGATGACTAATAAATGTGATCACATAAATTATAGTTTTGATGAATTTAACAACAGTTAGGGGAGTTATTTGCAAGAGTTATCATAAGGACTGCTATTTTCGCCATTATGTGTCAAACCTTCTCACTAATTTCTTTTAATTTTAAGGTTAATTATTTCTGGTATGCTGGTATGATAGAGGTAATTTAAAACAGAATGATGGAGGAAAACGAATGACAAAAGAAAGAATCATTATGGATGTAGATCCGGGAATTGATGATTCATTGGCAATTTTATTGGCGTTAAAGTCTCCTGAGATTATCGTTGAGGGGATTACTGTCGTTAGCGGTAATATCGAGGTTCATCAAGCTACGAAAAATGCTTTGAAAGCAGTTGATATGGCGGGGAGTCGAGAGACGAAGGTGTATAAGGGGATGGCGTTACCTTTAATAAAAGAGTATATTGACGCGACGGATACCCATGGAACGGATGGAATTGGCGAGAACTTTTTCCCAAATCCAAGTCGGACACATGAAAAGGAACATGCAGTCGATTTTATTTTAAATACAGTTCGAAATAATCCAGGTGAGATCACTCTATTAGCTTTAGGTCCGTTGACCAATATTGCGGCCGCGATAAAGAAAGATGTCGAGACGATGAAAAATGTGAAAAAGCTAGTCCTGATGGGCGGAACAGCAAAGCATCAGGGGAATTGCAGTGCGGTGGCAGAGTATAATTTCTGGGTGGATCCCCATGCAGCGGAAATATTATTTTCTTCAGGCATCGAGGTTACTATGGTTGGTCTGGATGTGACACATAAAATCGTACTAACTCCAAACTTACGCGAATTAATCAATCAATTTAATAATGAATTATCTCACTATATATTTAATATCACTCAGTTTTATGTGGATTTTCACTGGCAACAAGAGCGAACTCTCGGTTGCGTTATTAATGATCCGCTAGCTATGGCGATTTTAATTAATCCGAGCCTTGTTCAAACGAAAGATGCCTTTGTTGATATCGTCACAGAAGGCAAAGCTGAGGGCCAATCATTAGTCGACTTTGATGGTGTCTGGACAAATGGGAAAATCAATGCGAAAGTATGCATGGATGTCGATGCCAGGAAATTTTTCGAGTTATTTTTAGGGCGGCTTTTTCCAGATTATTTGGCGGACATTGAAATGGTGCTAGAGAAGCAGAGCTTTAAATAAGATCTTTTGACTGTTTAGCTAAGGCTAACCGGGACAGAGCACCTGTCCCTTCGTCCCGGTTAAGTCTAACTTTTTGACAAAAACATTTAAAGTAGTTATGATTTATATATTCAATTAATCAATTGAATAGTAATTAATATTAAATAAGAACAGGAGAGATTTTATGAGCAATATTACCGTTTATACAACGAGTACTTGTCCTTTTTGTGATATGATGAAAAACTTTTTGGATGAGAAAGGATTTCCTTATAAAGAAGTAAATGTCCAATTAGACCAAGCTGCCGGGAAAAAATTAGTAGAAACAACTGGAGAAATGGGAGTACCACAAACTGAAATTGATGGTCAATGGATTATTGGCTTTGAGCCAGATAGAGTCATGGAACTAGTAAAATAATTCGTATCAGTTTCCCTAAAATTGTTTGTAGAAAGACTACCATCTACAATAAAAAAGAGCCAATTGGCTCTTTTTTTATTGTTTTAGAATATAATCTCAGATTTTAATAATTGTCTATAATTCTACTAAAACTTTTAGGCGTTGTGTGATGTTTTAATGACTTTACTACCTAAAGTACGAATGACTAGAGGGATAAGTAATAAGGACAAAATACCGCCGATAATCGACATTGTTTCGAAACTTGTTCCAGCCACAACCATCCCTGACATGCCTCCGCCAGTAGCTCCACCTAGTGCAATGAAAACGTCAACCGTTCCTTGTGTTTTTGCACGTGTCGAAGGTTCTGTTGAATCAACAATGAGAGACGTTCCGCTAATGAGACCAAAGTTCCAACCTAATCCAAGTAAAATAAGGGCTATATTCATGAATAATAAGGAATCACCCGGTCCAAATGCCGCGACGATACCTGAGAGGAGTAATGTTGCACCAGAGGCAACCGCCATTGTTTTTCTCCCGTATTTATCAACTAAAATTCCTGTTAAGGGTGAAGGAAGATACATAGCTGCTATATGAAAACCAATCACTAATCCAATCGCACGTAGGCTGTGACCGTGATCTTCCATATGGACGGGCGTCATTGTCATAATGGCAAGCATCACAATTTGAGTGACTACCATGATGATCGCACCAATCATGATTCCTTTTTTGTTAATTAGATTTTCATTTTCTGCCTGACTAGCCTTCAATTTCTCTTTATTCGCATTGATTTTCAGTGCAACTATAAACGGATCTGGACGTAAAAAGGTAAATAAAAATAGACCTGCTAAAATAAATGCCGTCGCTGATAATATAAATGGCCCTGCAAGTTCAGGGACACCTATGGATGAAGCGAAGTTCCCCATGACATCGACTAAATTCGGACCTGCAACTGCTCCAAATGTCGTAGAAAACATGGCTATACTCACAGCAGAGCCCCGCTGTTTACTTGTTGCTAAATCTGTACCTGCATACCGAGCTTGTAAATTTGTAGCCGTACCTGCACCATAAATAAGTAGAGAAGTAAATAGTAAAATCACACTGTTGATGACGGCCGCTAGGACAACTCCAAGTGCTCCTAGTCCACCGGTTATAAACCCTGTTGCCAGTCCCATACGTCTTCCGAAACGGTTTGAAAGTCTACCTACTGCTAGTGCCGCTCCAGCCGACCCTAAAGTAAATAAAGCAGCGGGAACACCTGCAAATGCACTTGTTCCGAGCATTTCTTCTGCAAGTAATGCACCAACTGTTATTCCAGCAGCTAATCCGGCCCCGCCGAATATTTGTGAGATAACGACAACGATTAATGTGCGTTTATATAATTGTTTTTGTTTGTCAGGATAATCGATGTAATCCTGAGCTGATTCAGCCATATCACTGGACATGATAAACACCCTTTTCACTTAAACTATTAATAACGAGCTTCCGTTTAATATAATTTTATTAGAGCATTCAATCTACCTATTCAATAGAATAGTTGAATAGTAAATCACACTAGTTTCCGAGATGTAATTCAAACCAGCCCACATTCCCATTTCTCACTAATCTTTCAAGTGATTTATTGAATAGTTGAATTGTAGCGTTAATTATCTTACTTGTCAATAAACGATAAAGTTTTGTTAGCGAGGATAATTATATATGATTTTTGGATATTTGACAGGGAGAGGGGACTGAATTGCTCTCCCCTTGTCTGCTTAATTAATAATTTTTTGAACGGCTTGTTCTGCTGATTGAACAGCCCCTTCAAGATGGCCACCAAACTGTGAATTCGACTCTGACCCAGCAAAAATAATTTTATTTTCCCACACATCTGCTTGTGGTGGTCGGCCATAACTTGGAAAGAATCTAAGAGGTTCTAAGTCTTCCTCAACCCCTGTTTCTGGTTCACTTGCCCAATCCTTGTAAAGAATTGCACTTACATTATGAGCATCAGGGCCGAAAAGTCTAACCAATTGCGCTATCGCCATCTCGATTACTCTATCTTTTCCTAGTTCTTGGCGGGCTTTTGCCGGTATTCCATAGAAACCAAATAATGCACCAGATCCTGTTTTAGGTGACGCATCATGAATTTCTTGTAAAGGACCTACCCAGCTATTGGCGAAACCAGAAAGGTCTAAATCTCTCCAAAAAGGACGCTCATATATTGCAATGACCTTGGCCTGTCCTGCCATCCACGTCGGTTTACTTATAAGGTTAGTGGTGAGATGGGAAGGGAGTGAAGGTGAAAAATTAATATGTTTAGCCACTATCCGGGGCGGTAAGGCTAGGATAACATGACTAGCATGTAGTTCTTTTTCTTCGCTTCCCGCATAGATCGCTTTGACCGTAATAGAGTCATTATCATCTAATTGAATTGTCTCCACTTTTGTCTCTAATTCGATGACTCCTGATGGTATCGACTTAACAAGAGCTTCAGTTAGAGACTGGATACCTCCTGCAAAGCGAAAAGCCCCAGCGTAAGGATTTTGATTCAGTACATGACGCTCAGGAGGATTGTTTTGCACACGTTCCGCAAGCATAGCTCCTTTTATATATTGAGGTATAGTATCTAAATGTAATGTTTCAGTAAGTTTAGCAATCGACTTCTCGTATTCTGGCCAGAACCATGTAGAACCTAGGTCAAAAACACCTAGATCTGCTCTATTTGAATCACGGGTACTTAACATTCTACCACCAATTCGACATTTAGCCTCCAGAAGTTTACATTCTATACCGAGCGCAGTGAGTAAAGACGCTGCATGCAGTCCACTTAACCCAGCTCCAATAATAACGATAGGATGATTCATGTATTTCCCTCTTTTCTAAAAGTAAATGGTCAAATCAACCATTCAAGTCTTTGATTGAATAAAGAAATTATCTTATTAAATAGTGGTGTAGTCAAGAAGTAAGCATCTCGTTGGCGAACTCTTAAAGTAAGAAGATTATTAACGGACGAGAGTGACTGTCCTTTATATCGACGGAGTTGGTCTAACAAAAATACATGTTGCTAGTTCCTTAAATTTAAATCAAAGGATTTAATGTTAAGAAAATTATTTCATATTGTTATTATCTAATCATGTTGCACACTTATACTCGTTAAATCTCAAAGGCTTGACTTATAAAAAATCTATGGTTATAATTTATATGTAATTCAATTAATCAATTGAATAATATTATTTGTTTAAAAAATGGAGGTTATATTTATGGAAACACCGAAAGCATATCTTCAAATTACGTTAGATGTGGACGCAGAAAAAAGAAATGACGCTGGACAAGTTTATAGTAAGTATAAGGAACCATTTTTAAAAAATATTGCTGGAGCAGTATCAAAAGATCTATTAATCCGTGACGAAGACGTTCAAGTCATGCATGGTTTTAATAGTGTTGAGGAAGCGGCAGCTTACCTTGAAAGTGATCTATTTAATAACGATGTCGTTGTTGGTTTAAAAGATTTATTGAATGCCGACCCAGAAGTTAGAATATATAGCGTTAATTAAAAATTCATATTAAGTTACAAATATAGAAGGGATCCTTTCGTCCGATAGATGAACAGTTTAGAATATCCCACGTGGATAGCAAATGTTTTTAGGGTGCTCTTCATAAGATAATACAATCAAGAAGCGGGTTAGTTTATGCTCGCTTCTTTTATTTTAGTTAAGAAAACTATAACATGAAAACTCCTGTGGATAACTTTACACTGAAATTGACCACGTCTAGCTTCAGCGCCCAGCAACTACCAAGCTTCGAATACCTTCCTACGATAAGTCGAACTCGAATCGCTCCGCTCTTCGGTTCTTCTTTATCTCGTCAGGTCTTCTTCAGCTTGTACATTCCTAACCGGGCGCTTCAGCTTTTGTTCATAACGTTTTAAAATTTACTTTGTGAACAAACTAAAGAAACAGATGAGATAGTATTTATTATATTAGGAAGGTAGGTTATAAAATGGAAAAAATGGAAGTGTCTATAAATGCTACAAGTGAAGGGACGACATTAACATCAAAAGCTGGCAAACACCAAATGGTTTTCGATGCAAAAGCTGAAATGGGTGGCGGTGATAAAGGCCCTAACCCTATGGAAGGATTGTTATCTGGGCTAGCCGCATGTGAAAATATTACAGCTATTACGTTAGCAAAAGAAATGAATTTTGACCTTCAAAATATTGACTTTAAAATAACAGGGATAATTGACCCTCGTGGATTGATGGGGGACTCAAATGTTCGTACCTATTTTGAAACAATTGACATTGAAGCGACTGTCACCACAACTGAAACTGAAGAGCGGATAAAAGAATTACAAAAAGCGGTTGAGGCAAGTTGCCCGACTTATGGTATGTTCGCTGCTGCAAATATTGATATGAATGATAATTGGATAAAAGCTTAAGATATGTTAGGAAAAAGCTAGCCTTATATTGTAACAGGAAATTCCTGTATTATAGACAGTTTATTTAAAAATAATCAAAGAATTAGGGCTTGGGAGTAGCAGCTTAGGTGTTGTATTCAAAATTAATAACTCAACGCTGCATCAAGTGGTGAGATTGACTTGTTATGAGTCCATCAACTGTAGTATGATTAATGATATACTTTAATACTTCAACAGGAGAATGATAACGATGGAAGAGATTATATCTTCTGCAAATCATTATAAAGATGAGTTATTCAAACAATTAGCAAGGATTGGAAAATGTTTATCGAGTGATAAACGTCTTGAAATATTAAATGTGTTAACCCAGGGACCAAAATCTGTTGAAAAATTGGCCAAGGATACAGGAATGAACGTAGCAAATGTATCGCGACATCTGCAAATTCTCAATGATGCGAAATTAGTAAAATACGTAAAAGAAGGCACCTATGCCATTTACTCCTTAGCAGATTCATCTGTTGTTGATTTTATGTACGCTTTGTGGAATATTGGGGAAAATCGACTTTCAGATATTACCCGCATTGAAGAAGAATTTTTCAGTGATATGGAAGATGTATACACACTCACAAAAGATGAAGTCTATCAAAAATTAAGGGACGGAAATATAGTGCTCATGGATATACGACCAGAAGAGGAATATGAGGCCGAACATATAGAAGGGGCAGTCTCCGTTCCAATAGACAAGTTGGATGTATACCTTCAACACCTACCTAGAGATAAAGAAGCGGTCGCTTATTGTAGAGGGAAATACTGTGTTTTTTCAGCTATAGCCACTCAAAAAATGAAAAATGCAGGATATAAGGCATATCATATGGCAGACAGTGTTTATGAATGGAAAAAATATTTGGAACTAAAACATTAAGAGTGATTAGTTTAAGTCAGAAGCCTTAATTGTTAGATGTATATGTTTTCATAATAATCACTTGCTTTAGTATGATAACTGTTGCTGTGTTTGCAAGCTAGAATCGAATTAATTATGTATAGGCAAAACCCTCTGAATTATGACTGGAAAAGTTTAGCTTCCGCCATTGCACTTTATCTGTAATCAATTGGAGAAATAATAAATGTGCCATGTACCTGGACAGTTCACAATGTTTTGGTACATGGCTATTTTTGTATATCCTAGGAAATTATGTTGTTGGAAGACCAATCATATTTTCTCTCACTTTTTAAATCCTTTATCGTTTCCCCTTTAATTAGTGTTGGTTGGTAATAGTATTCATTCTGTAGATCATGATCACCTTGTAAGGTTTTGATAATCCACTCTGCTGCATCTCGCCCCATTTGTTCTTGTGGATGTGTTAAGGTTGTAAGTTTGATATTGGCATTTTTGGCAATAAAAGAGTTGTCTTGTCCTATTAAGGATAGTTCCCCTGGTATGGAAATACCTAATTCCTTGCAAATATTTGCAACTACAAGTCCTACTTCATCATTGTAGCAAACAAGTGACGTAAGCACATCCTTGTATTCATTCAGGTAGTCTTTTAAATTGGTAGATAAGTCTGGTTTAGACTCTGTATCATATGAAAAAACAAATTCAGGATAAAAAGGTAATTTAGCTTCACCAAGCGCTTTTATATATCCTTTCATTCGAAATTTACCTTGTAAGTCATCGCTTTTTGAAATTAAACCAATTTGTTGGTGTCCTTTTGATGTCAGTTCACTTGTTGCCAGGTAGCTTGATTGCACATCATCAAGTGAGAGAAAAGGAACATCCAGTTCTTCATAATAAGCATTAATCATAATAAATGGTATGTTCTTCTCTTTAAACGAAAGATAGTAGGCAATATTAGGATTGAATAAATTACTTTTTGTTGGTTCAACAATCAAACCGTCGACACCATAGGATAACATCATTTCTAATGCTTTTTTTTCCTGTTCAACTTCGTTATTTGTACTAACTAATAATAAAGAGTAGTTTTGTTCTTTTAATTTCTCTTCAATTCCACGAATAATTGAAGGGAAGATGTAATCAGAAATATAGGTTGTAATAACTCCGATTGTTTTATTGTTACTCCTATTTTTGGATTGATAATCATCACTGACATATGTGCCCGATCCTTTTTCACTCCTCAGGAACCCTTCATTTGATAACTCCAAAATAGCTTTTCGTACAGTATGTCTGCTTACATTATACTTTTGTTGTAAAGCAAGCTCAGTTGGTATTTTTTCTAGAGTAGTATATTCTCCCGAAAGAATTTTACTTTTTATATCATCTATAATGATTTGATATTGATATTTTGGTTTCATAAAATTCACGACCTTTAATTTTTAAATCAGTTTGTTCGAAAAGTTGTATGTACATATATTGTGCCACAATTTTTTAATAAATAAAAGGAATCCCTGATTTTCATACTATTCAATTCAATTTTAACCTTAAAGATGTTTGTATATATATTTTAACCATTGACAAATGTACGTACATATTTTATAGTTTAATTGTAAGTTATTAATAGACTTATGAAATTATGAATAAAAAGAAAGCGCCTTCTTTTTAAGTGAATACGAAGAGGGGGAATAACATGAATACAACCCAACTGGAGATTCGAGAAGCGATTGTTGAAGGGGAGACGTCCCTTGGTATTGAGTTCGGCTCTACACGTATTAAAGCTGTCTTGGTTAATAATCAATTTCAGACCATAGCAACTGGAAGTTATGAGTGGGAAAATACGTTAGAAAACGGATTTTGGACGTACAACTTGGTTGATATTGTTACCGGATTACAAACAGCCTACAGTGAAATGAAGCAACAAGTTGAACGTGATTATGGAATCACAATACGTACAATCGGTTCAATTGGGTTTTCTGCGATGATGCATGGATATATGGCTTTTGACAAAACGGGCGAGCTTCTTGTTCCGTTTCGTACATGGCGTAATACAACGACGAGTGTGGCCGCAAACGAATTGACAGATTTATTCCAATTCAATATTCCTGAGCGCTGGAGTGTAGCTCATCTATATCAGGCAATTTTAAATGAAGAAAAACATTTAAAAC
>Ga0079225_10002561_pt1 | contig 10515 bp, 9 predicted proteins | sample Poulit2012_FD_76344 | JGI IMG/M metagenome (GOLD analysis project Ga0079225, IMG submission 76344) | Agricultural soil microbial communities from Georgia to study Nitrogen management - Poultry litter 2012 | ecosystem: Environmental > Terrestrial > Soil > Agricultural land | place: USA: Georgia...
AAGAAGTGCTGGAAGGCCTGACGCTGAATAAAGACAAACCGCGACACATTCCCGCTGAAATTGACCGGGCAGATATGGAGGCCATCCAGCCGCTGTCCGATGCGGTGAAAGCGTGGATTAAAGCGCAGATTGAACTGAAAAAAGAAGGCGAAGACGGCGAAGCAGAAAAAGCGGCCGGGGTTGCCGCCAAAGACCTGCTGGAACAGATCCGCACCGGACAGAAAAAAGGAAAGGATGCCCTGAAGGGCAAGGTGAACCTCCACAAAACCTTCGATCCCGACAACATCGATTTGATCTGCTGGGAAATTATCCAAACGAGTTAATTTCTGATTTAAACGATTAAGATATGAAAGAAACGGTACAACAATTCGGACACAAACCGCTGGCTGAGTCCACCCTGAACCTGTTCCACGAACTGAATATCCCAGTGAACGAGGTGAATATTGCGGGTTCGCTGAATGATTTCCAGAAAGATGAAATCCGGGTAAAAGAGTCGGAACAGGTGGGTACGGTTACCCTGGTAGGCTCGGTGGATGACAAGGTGTTTGCCAACGGGGATTCCGATTTTGATTACCATGAAGTGATGGATGAGAAGCAGAAGTATGACGGGCTGATCATTTTGTGCGTGGAACTAAAAAAAACAGATCCCACCCGAACCTTTCTTTCCAATATCACCCGTGCGCTGAACCGCTCGTTTCACACATCCCCAGTGGTGGTTCTGTTCAAATACGGCAGCCACATCTCACTGGCCAATGCGGAACGCATGCAGTACAAACAGAAATGGCGTGAGGGAGAAAAAGTGGGGAAAGTTTCCCTGTTGAGGGATATTCGCGTCCCAAATCCCCATTCTGGCCATTTGCGGATTTTGAACGACCTCAAAGTGGACCGGAGCGGAAGTAAGAAAGTAGACTCCTTTGCCGGTCTTTATGAATATTGGCAGTCTGTTTTTGACGTCAGTATTCTGAATAAGAAATTCTACGAGGAATTATCGAACTGGTATTTCTGGGCGATCAAACATGTCCGTTTCCCAAATGAACCCACAGCCGAGGATGCCCATGAGCAAAATAAGGATCTGGGTGATTTGCTCCAGGAGCACCGGGCAACGAATGTCATCCGCCTGCTCACACGGTTGCTGTTTGTCTGGTTTATTAAGGAAAAAGGGTTGATACCTGAAGAGCTGTTCGATCTCAACACGCTTCAAAAAGATATTTTGAAAGAGATTACTCCCTACCATGAAACCGGGATGTTCAAGGATGCAAATAAAGAGAGTGTCTATTACAAAGCGATCCTTCAAAACCTCTTTTTTGCTACGCTGAACTGTCCGATTGAAGCCTCATCGACGGACAACCGGGAACGCGGGTTCCGAAGGCCAAAAGGAAATTATGGCGTTACGTTCTTAATGCGGTACGAAGAGTATTTCAAAGACAAAGAAGAGTTTCTGGAATTGGTGAACAACAAAGTACCGTTTCTGAACGGTGGTTTGTTTGAGTGTCTGGATATTCGCGGGGAAAAAGAAGACAAAGAAGACCGGGTTTGGGTGGATGGATTCAGTGACAATCTCCCAAAAGAACATAAACTCATTGTGCCTGACTTTCTCTTTTTTGGAGTGGAAGAGCATGTGGATTTGAGTGAAGACTACGGACTGAAAAGCAAAAAATATAAAGAGGCAGCCGTAAAAGGTCTGTTGAATATTTTTGACTCTTACAAGTTTACCATTACAGAGAACACCCCGATTGAAGAAGATATTGCTCTCGACCCCGAACTGCTTGGGAAGGTGTTCGAAAACCTGCTGGCCAGTTACAACCCGGAAACCAAAACCACTGCCCGCAAGCAGACCGGATCGTTCTATACGCCGCGTGAGATTGTAAACTATATGGTGGATGAAAGTCTGATTGCCTACCTGAAAAATGCGATTGAGGATTGGGGAGTTACGGAAGAAAAACTGGATAAAATACTGCACCAGCTTACGTCCTATGAAGAAACGGTGCCGTTTGACGGAAATGAGGAACTCCACCGAAAAATTATTGCTGCGCTGAGCAATTGTACCATTTTGGACCCTGCTTGCGGCTCCGGGGCGTTCCCGATGGGAATCCTGCAGAAAATGGTACATATCCTTCAAAAGCTGGACCCGGAAAACAAAGTTTGGAAAGAAATTCAGGAAGAGAAAGCTAAAGAAGAGGCTGGACGGGCCATATCTGAAATAGAGGACAAAAAAGAACGTGCACAGCGGTTACAGGAAATTAACGAAGCATTTGATGAGCGTATAAACGCCCCCGATTACGCCCGCAAGCTGTTCCTGGTTGAAAATTGCATCTACGGAGTGGATATACAGCCGGTGGCTACTCAAATCTCCAAGCTTCGGTTCTTCATCTCTTTGGTGGTGGAACAGAAAGTGGGTCAAGACAAAAGCGATAATTTTGGCGTTCGTCCGCTGCCCAACCTGGAGACCAAGTTTGTGACGGCCAATACGCTAATTGATATAAAAGAGAACAGCAACCAAACCAGCTTATACGAAACGGAGAAGATCAAAAAGTTGGAAGCGGAACTGAAGCAGGTGCGCAGCAAACTGTTCAGTGCCCGTACCACAGATACCAAATATAAATACCGGCAGGAAGATGAGCGTTTGCGGAATGAAATTGCCGAAGAATTGAAACAGACCGGCTGGCCCAATGATGCAGCGGATAAATTGGCAGGATGGGATCCTTATGATCAGAATGCGTCTTCCCCGTTTTTTAACCCAGAGTGGATGTTTGATATTTCTGATGGGTTTGATGTGGTAATTGGTAATCCACCATATCTTAGTATTAAGGACATAGAAAATTCATTAAAAAATAAGCTGAAGAAGAGATTTAAAACTGCAAAAGGACAGTTTGACTTGTATTCATGTTTTATGGAGCATGGTATTAAAAGCCTGAATGAATTAGGTGTAATAAGTTTTATCACATCTAATACTTTTTTAAGTAATTAAGATTTTGATGAGCTTAGAAAATTTTTGCTTACAAATACTAAATTCTTATCACTGGTTAATCTTGATGAAAGAGTTTTTGAGACGGGACAGGTTGATGTTGCTATACTTATTGCCACTTTAAATCAATCTGCTGGTGTTTCAGCAAAAATATTTAGAAATCGAGATAGTTTCTTGTCAGGTCAATATGAGGAAATAAATCAGAAAACTTATCTTGACAAGAATAAAAATTATGAAATAAGGGCTAATCTAAAATTAAAAGAATTACAGTTAATTGATTTAATTGATGATTGTAAGTATACACTTGATGATTTTTTGGATCTACCAAGAGGTATAGAAATTGGAGGGAATTCAGAATTGATCAAAAGAGAAAAATCACATTCTTCTGACGTGCCACTTTTAATAGGCAAAAACATTGCTAGATACAGAATATATTTTGACAATATGTTCATTAGATATTCTGATGATGATAAATCAAATTTTAAAGATCGGCATATATTTGAAACACCAAAATTATTAATTCAAAGGATTAGAAATCTATCTCTAAAACAACGTATTGTAGCTACTTTAGATCAACAAAATTATTTTTGCACTAATACACTAAGAATTGGCCTACCCAAAAAAGGTTTTAACATAAATACTTTGAAATACCTTTTGGCAATAATTAACTCCGATACAGTTAATTTTTACTTTTCTAGACTTTTTTTGAATAAAGATATCTATGCATATCAATTGCAAAGAATTCCAATCCCATCATTTAAAGAGGAGAAATTCTTTTTAGAAATTATTGATATGCAATTATATGATTATAAAAAGCTATTTGATGAAGTTATTAATTATTTAGTCTATGAAATTTATTTTGAAGACCTAATTAATACTGAAGAATCTGCTCTTTCTAAATTTATAAAGAAGGACTTAGATGCGATTATTCCCAATGCTAGTTTTGATAGTCTAAAAAACTTTGAAAAACAAGATGTAATCAATCAGTTACATGGAAGGTGGTCGGATCCGGCAAATGAGGTTCGCAAGCGCATCAACAGCTTCCCCAAAAAAAGCCCGGATATATTGAAGCCAATTTTGGAGGGGTGAGGGAAATGAAAGTTTTATTTAAACATCTTCCAAATCTTCATTTAGTTCAATAAGTACTACGAGAGTATTATTGTATCCGAGATGCATGATTGACTCGGTGCAACTTGCTTTTTTTCTTAAATCTGGATACCAGTCAATTAAGTTTACTTCATCAGTATAGGGATAAGTTGCTGGGGGTGATTTTAAAACATCATCCGTATTTGTCCCGGCTGGAACCTTTTTGCCATATAAATATTCAGCATAACCCAAATCTTCAAACTCACGGCTGCGCTTTTCATACTTAACTTTTCCAGTGGATACATCTACGGAAATTAATGTGCAAGTCAAATCGGTGAGCTCAACAAAACGAAATGCGGATGCAAGGATAGAAATTCCAAAGTACTCTCCAATTTCAAGAATCGAGTCAAAACTAAAGTCTTTGAACTGTGTAGCTTTTTCAAAAGCTGCTTTTGGAGCAAGGAAATTTATAGCAAAATAATCGGCTTCCTTTTCGATGGGATCAATGGTTTGAAATTCAGGTCGGGATTTGTACAAATTTCCTTTCTGCAATGCAGCCAGATGTTGAATTAAGTTTAGATGGCCAATTTCATGAGAAATAGTGAATCGCCGGAAATTCTCATTCCAATCATGATCCGTGTTTAGCACAATGGCAAACTTTTCATTTTCGAGATAAGTACAATAGGCCGAAAATCTATCACCAAAGCTTTTTTCACCCAAAATGTAACCGATATCAGAGACTGACACTTCTATGTCTGCCACAATATCTGTAGGCGATAGTCCAATCATTTCTCGTAGTCCCATCGCCTGACCAATAATTTCGAGCTTGGTATGCGCCATGTTATTTTTTTGTTTTCAGAAACTCAGCGAACTCATTTATTTTTCTGATCTCCTCCGGTGTTAAACCTTTAAGGTTTCTCATAAGAGCATTCTTCTCAATATTTTCTTCTTCTTCCCCCACTAATTCTTTTTTCTCGATTTCGAGAATTTCGCAAATTTGATCCAGCATCTTGGGTGTGGGCTGTCGCTGGTCTTTTTCAAACATGGATATGGCAGCCTGCGAGATTCTGAGTTTATCGGCCAACTCACCCTGATTTAATCCCTTTCCTACGCGAGCCTGTTTGATTTTTATACCAAGTGAAACTTCATTTGACATTTATCACAAAATTTGTTATATTGTTATATATTATAACTCAATCAGTTATAAATTACTAATTATTTAATCAAATGCCAATGAAAGGGAGGTGATAAAAGTGAGAATTGGTAATTATAATTTCGAAGGCCCTTATACATCTACAACCCGGCTACAGAACAGATCGGGAGTTTATGCTATTCTGTCAAAGAATGGGACACAGCATTACCTGATTGATGTGGGAGAGTCACATGATGTAAGGAACAGAGTCGAAAACCACGACCGTATTGGTTGTTGGAGTAGAAACGGTAACGGACAGTCATCTGTGGCTGTTCTTTACACTCCAAACCAGCAGCAGGCCGGTCGCAGAGCAATTGAAAACCAGATCCGGGCTCAGTTCAACCCTGTTTGCGGTGATAGGTAGATTAACGATAAGCAATACCAGGTGCAGGAATTATCCTGCACCTGTTTTAACATAAAAGCAAGAAAAGAATCATGATAATCAGAAAAACCAGAATCAATAATCTTGAACGGTATTTACCGGAAAAACTATCAGGAAAAACATTTGTTGTCGCAACTTCGGTAAGCGACAAAGAAGAATCAAAGTTAAAGAAACTGGGATTTGACAAATTGGATTTAGGTGAAACTGTTCTACCAAAACCAATGGGCCCTGTTTCAAGATTTAATGCCAACGGCAAAATCATTAAACATAAAGATCAGCCGATGGTAACAGCATACCGGCAAGCTGAATGGACCTGGCAAGAATGGCGAGGACGATATGATTCCGTCGAACGCTCTAAAATTGTCGATATTCCCTATAAAAGATATCCAAGGAGTTTTGTAGAGCCTCCGTCAGTAGAGCTAAGTATTGCCAAGGAGGCCAATGGAGAGAAGGTAATTTGTACGGCTCCGTTAACCTATCAAAAGAAATCAAGCGAGGAGTTAAAACACAGGATCAATCTTTTTCTTGAATTCTTTGGAGAGTGCATGGTCTTAGATTCGAATCTGGATAAGATTACTATACCTCAGGTTAAACGTGTCAACTGGACAATTCTTCCAAAGGGAGAAAGACCGTGGGAAGAAGTAAAGAAAGATGTTGACCCAATTGTGCGCAGAACAAAACCGATGAAACAAAAGGTTGTCTATACTCGCCTGGAAACCATCGAAAAATTTAAGCCTGATTTTGTAGCAATTGGAAGAGGCGGTTTTCAGGGATATCTTGTGTTTGGATTCTCGGAAGAAGATCTTTACGTGCTTGAAAGTGTGTACACCGGAAATGCAACCTATGTTTTTGATAAAAATTGGGAAGAACTTTCTAAATTAACGAAAGCAGAAATACTTGACGGCAGCTTACAAAAAGATCGTCTTATTCATAGAGAAGGCTGGAATGATCAAATTAATGCTTTACTATCAAATAAAAAAAATCTCACGTATAATTTTTGACCCCAAACCACCTCCAACATATCATCCACCAGGGCGAAGGGATTTCCGTTGAATTCAAAACCTCGAAAACCCGGCTCAACAAGAATGCCTTTGAAACGGTATGTGCTTTTCTCAACAGGCAGGGCGGCCATCTGCTCCTCGGCGTGGAAGATGACGGAACGGTAACCGGTGTGGATGAGGATGCTGTGCAGGGGATTCTGGACAGCATGGTAACCAATGCCAATAATCCGCAAAAATTGAGTCCGCCCTACTATCTGTCGCCCGAAGTGGTGAAAGTGGAAGGTAAAAACGTCATTGTGGTGTATGTACCTGAAAGTTCGCAGGTGCACAATACCGCCGGTAAAATCTTCGACCGAAACGAAGACGGAGATTTAGATATCACCAACCAGGCGGAACAGGTTACCCAGTTGTACCTTCGCAAACAGAGTAGCTATACGGAGAACAAGGTATATCCCTACGTCACCATCGATGATTTTAAGGCATCGCTGTTTGACCGTGCACGCAAACTGGCCCGCAGCCAGCGCCCCGACCACCCCTGGCTGGAAATGGATAATGAGGAACTGCTCAAATCAGCCGGTCTGCACAAAAAAGATATGCAGACTGGGGAAACCGGCTATACCCTTGCGGCAGTATTATTGCTGGGCAAAGATGAGGTGATAACCAGTGTGCTCCCTCATTTTAAAACCGATGCCATTGTCCGCATCCAAAATACCGACCGTTACGACGACCGCGACGATATCCGCGTTAACCTGATCGAAAGCTATGACCGGCTTATGGAATTCATTGCCAAACACCTGCCGGAAAAATTTCATCTGGAAGGCGATCAGCGCATCAATCTCCGCGACCGGATATTCCGGGAAGTAATTGGGAATGTGCTCATCCACCGTGAATTCACCAATCCCTATCCCGCCAAGCTGGTGATCGGACAAGGCCGTGTGTTTACGGAAAACTGGAACAAACCCCACGGAAGAGGCAACATCGACCCGGAAAATTTCTCACCTTATCCCAAAAACCCGATGATTGCCCGTTTCTTCAAAGAGATCGGACGGGTTGACGAACTGGGCTCCGGCGTACGAAATACCTACAAATTTTGCAGCCTCTACACCCCCGGAACCGAACCGGAATTTATAGAGGGCGATGTGTTTAAGGCGATCATTCCGATTTCGATACATCCGGTTGCGGTAAAAGGTTCTGTAAAAGCTACAGGTCAAGTTACTGTGGAAGTTAGTGGGGAAGCTACTGGGGAAGTTAGTGGGGAAGTTAGTGGGGAAGTTCAAAAAGTAGTTGGCGCTTTGGATGGTGAGATGAAACGGTCAGAAATACAAAAAAAACTGGGATTGAAGCACGATGACTATTTTAGACTGAATTACATTGAACCGGCCATGAAAGCAGGATTCATTGAAATGACATACCCGGACAGCCCCAACCATCCGAATCAGAAGTACCGGCTTACGGTGGAGGGAGAAAAGTTGAAGAAGAAAATATCGGATAAATAAGATTTGAGTCTACCACAAAAACATAGAGATGAAACAGAGCGTTTAATACGGCTACGATCGGCCACAAAAGATGGAAAAACCAACATTGCTGAATGGCTTTTAAATGAGGGATATTACCCTGAACAGTATGTGTTACCTCCCTGCTTTGAGGTCGATTCTTTTTCATTAGAAGACTCACCGAATGTTACTGATTTGAATAACTTACGATTCGGAAGTGAAAAGCAATTACGAACCATATCATTTCCAAAGACCGGTTTAATTCAGAGAGTTTTTGGGATCATTCATCCCAAATATTATCACGATATCGTATATCATTTTATACAAAGCTGGGAGACGATATTGGACAAGCTTTTCGATGCCCAAAACCGCATCTATTCTTATAGCTTTCCCATTCCATTAAGTCGGGGTGATGATCAAGGGGTTGGCAAGTTGCGCTCTGGCCGTATGATCTACGAATTCCTGGAAATGGCCGAAAAGGATCTGGTTGCAGAATCACACCGATTTAAATTTCTGGCCAAAATCGATATTACCAATTTCTACAATTCGATATATACACACAGTATTGCGTGGGCATGGTACGGCGACCGAAAAAAAGCCGGACAAAATTTCAAAGATTTCAATGAACTTGGAAATCAATTGGACAAATTGTTTCAATATTCCAATGATGCACGCACTAGTGGTCTACCGGTTGGTCCGGTTGTCAGTGATTTGGTTGTAGAACTAATTCTGAGTGAGCGGGACAAGGTTATTTCCGAACGATTGAAAGGGCTTGATTTCGTTGCTACCCGGTTCAAAGATGATTACAGGTTTCTGGTTCATTCTGAAAAAGATGGAGCTAAAATCATCAAAACGGTTATTGAAGTACTTGGCGAATTCAATTTACATGTGAACGAACAAAAGACTTCAAAGGCAGAACTACCGGATAGTCTTTACAGAGATCACAGTCAGAAATATGAACCGTTTTCGTTGAAACGAAAGCCTTTTGATGATTTCAACTCCGGTATTCCCTTTAAAGTTTTTGAATCAACCCTGCTGAAAACACTGGAAATACACCGGGAACATCGCGGAACCAGTATCATTGAAAAGTTTATTTCAGAACTTACGATGCGCAGGAAAAACAATGGGCAGGAACGGAGTCTACATGAACGCATCAGGATTGAATTTGTGTCTGACAACATCCCGATCAATAAAAGAGAGCGGGTACTAAAAACAAATATTCGAAAAGCCATCAGCTTGCTGCTGCATCTCAAAAATGAATCCCCGAAGGCACTGGCAAATGTTTTGTCTATCATCGAATGCCTGTACCTACATCCTGATTATCAATGGCTCAAAGAAGAAGAAATCATCAAAAAGATTACCGAGGATGAAATAAAAAAAGCTATTCTGAAGAATTCAGCCTTCGATTTGATTTGGTGGCTTTATTTCAACTGCCGCCATCAGTTAGGCTTGGATTTTGGCCAAATTCTGAAAAACCTCAGAAAGGATGGTTTGACAGATAAAACCTTGAATGACTTGCCGATTGTAAAGAATCCATTCATCATCACCATGCGAGGAAAAAAGCCAGGAAAGGGTAATATCACCGATCCTTTTGAAGGCGATGATCATTCCTTGTACATGTTTAAAAATCCGGAAGAGTGCGGTTACTTATTAGATCATCTTGATATTTTTAATCGTGATGAAGAAGTGCCAGAAAACTAAACCCCATGCGCAGCAATGGTTTATAACAAGCATTTCGTGCGGACGTGTAAGCGCTTGTTGCACATAGCTTTATTGGTCGCCACGCCGCACAAATGCCGAACCGTTATGGAGCCACACAATTCATTAAGCTGTCTTTTTATCCAGAGTTCATACAGTTCTGATTTTTCATTACATTTCATAAGTAATTAAGAATAGGCTCGTTTACAGAAATATAATTGATTTGATCAAAACAGTTTTATGACCTATTTAAACAGTGAGGTATTACCATGAATACAGCAGATATAAATACAAAACTTATTGACAGCTATCTCTCTTTGTTGAAAAACATGAGTACACAAAATAAGCTTGATCTTATTTCGAAGCTTACAAATACTGTGAAAACTGATCTTGCACAAGAGAAGACTAATTTTTATAAAGCTTTTGGCGGATGGGATAAAAATGAAAGTGCTGAAGAATTGATTGAGACGATCAAAGAGTCCAGAACATTCAACCGAACCATTGAAGAGTTTTGAAATAGTTTCTGCTGGATACGAATATTTGCATTTATTACATCAAAGGATTGCATGATCTGAAAGTATCCACCCGACCAACTACATGTTGGTTTTGAAGTACTGAGGGTATAGATCCCTTACATTGTTGTATCTGGTGCTCATAATATTTTCCAGAACATGTTTGAGCCACTGGTGAGGGTTCAC
>Ga0079225_10002562_pt1 | contig 10513 bp, 7 predicted proteins | sample Poulit2012_FD_76344 | JGI IMG/M metagenome (GOLD analysis project Ga0079225, IMG submission 76344) | Agricultural soil microbial communities from Georgia to study Nitrogen management - Poultry litter 2012 | ecosystem: Environmental > Terrestrial > Soil > Agricultural land | place: USA: Georgia...
AACAAATAACCGATGCGATTGCAGTGTAAAGAGAAGCTGTATATATTTATGAACAAGATTGTGCCACATGGTTAAAGTCCACAGCTTTTGCTGATGATAAAGACCGTGTCCTCGTTAAAAATGATGGAAGTTATACTTATTTAACACCAGATATCGCTTACCATAAAAATAAATTTGAACGTGGGTTTGATTTATTAATCAATGTTTGGGGGGCAGATCATCACGGATATATTTCTCGGATGCATGCAGCCATTCAAGCACTTGGCTATGAAAAAGACCGTCTTGTCATTAAGGTCACACAAATGGTTAATTTATTAGAAAAAGGTCAAACATTGCGGATGAGTAAACGAAGCGGAAATACAGTCCCCCTTCGTGAATTGATGGATACTGTCGGTGTCGATGCGGCAAGATACTTCTTTGTCGCTCGCTCAAATGATACACATTTAGATTTTGATACTGATCTAGCACAAACTCAATCAACGGACAATCCGGTTTATTATGTACAATATGCACACGCTCGAATTTGCACGATGTTATCACAAGCTAAAAAAACTAATTTGGACAGTGAAACATATGATGCTTCGTTATTAACGAGTGAAAAAGAGCTTGATTTATTAAAAAAACTTGGCGAATTTCCTGCGACAATTTCTGAAGCGGCAAAACGTCAAGCACCACACTTTATTACACAGTATGTTTATGATTTGTCAGCTCTTTTACACAGTTTTTACAATGCAGAAAAAGTACTTGATGAATCGAATAAACCATTAACAGCCGCACGTATTGCTCTTATGAAAGCTGTTAAAATAACAATTGCCAATGGATTAGACATTCTCGGTGTGACAGCACCAGAGCGAATGTAAATAAAATGGAAATTAACATCGACCGAGGAGCGAAATTATTTTCGTCCTCGGTTATTTAAAGCCATAATTTATTTCGCCGCAAGACTTGGTCGCTTTCTTAAAAAAATTAATCTGAACCCTTATAGTTGAGTAAGTAAATGTAAATGTAATTTATAACGTTAATTTTTAGAAAAATTTCGGAATTTATTTGACAGATGGGTGATTCATTTATAGAATAGAACGACTGAGACGATTCCATAAAAAATGGGGGATAAATATGAGAAATTTACGATTTTTACTAATGATTAGTATCGTCGCATTATTTTTTATAGGGTGTTCGAGTTCGGATGAACCCGAGGAAGAAGAGACAAAAGACACGAGTGATGAGCCTGTCACATTAGAAGTCGCTTTTAATGCGCAACCACCGACAATGGATCCTTTAATGACGACAGCTGTTGTGACAAGAGATATTACACGGCATATTTACGAGTCACTCGTAACGATGAATGAAAATTACGAAGTTGAACCAATGTTAGCTGAAAGTTATGATGTGAGTGAAGATGGTAAAACACTTACATTTAAATTGCGTGAAGGTATTAAGTTCCATAATGGTGAAGAGATGACGGTGGAAGATGTCGTTGCCTCACTTGATCGTTGGCGAAATACAGCAGGTTTAGGAAAAACACACTTTAGCGATGCAGAGATAAGTGCTGAAGGTGATGACACAGTTGTTATTGAGCTTGAAGAACGTATGTTTACGGCTTTACACGTTTTAGCTGATCCTGGTCAAGCAGCGGTCATTACACCGAAAGAAATCGTTGACGCTGCAACAGAAGAAGGTATGGATGAATTTATCGGAACAGGTCCATTCAAATTTGAAGACTGGGTAAGTGACCAATATATTTCAGTGTCAAAATTTGCTGACTACCAACCAGTTGATGAGCCAGCGAGCGGTTTAGCCGGTAAAAAAGAAGCTAAAGTCGATGAAATCAAGTTTCATTTTGTAACAGATGCTTCCACACGTGTTGCAGGAATTAAATCCGGTGAGTATGATATTGCAAATGCGATTTCATTCGATGACGCGGAAATGTTAGAAACAGACGATGAAATTGTCAATCATATTGACCATAACGGATTTAACGCTGTTGTGTTTAACAAAAAACAAGGATTTTTTACAGATAAACTAGCTCGACAAGCGGTCAATGCTGCACTTGACCAAGAGGCGATTTTGCAAGCAGCTTTTAATAATGAAAACTTTTACGAGCTTGAGCATGGTTTAATGATTAAAGATCAAGTCGATTGGTATAGTGAAGCTGGTGCAGATCAATATAATCAAAAAGATTTAGACAAAGCTAAACAATTGTTAGACGAAGCAGGTTATGATGGCGAAGAGTTAACAATTGTTTCGACAAGAGATTACCAAGACCACTACGATGCAGCGGTAGTCGTTCATAGTCAGTTGGAAGATTTAGGCTTAAATGTTAATTTAGATTTATCGGATTGGGCGACCGTTTTAGAAAAACGAGAAGATGAAAATGCTTATGATATTTTCATTACAGGCTTCCCAACAGAACCCATTCCATCGAGTTATGTGTTTTTAGATTCTCGTAGCCAATGGCCTGGTTGGACGGAAAGCGAAGAACTCGATCAGTATTTGGATGCCATCCAAGCATCTGAATCACAAGAAGAAGCCCAAGAAAACTTCAGTCTTTTACAAGAAACATTTTATGATTATATGCCAATTATCAAATTTGGTAATAAAACGACCGTTACTTCAACACGAACGAACATTGATCAAATGGGCTTCTTACACGGTGTCATCTTTTGGAATGTCGAGAAAAATTAATCAAATTCATGAGAACGTGTGGCTAACATCATAGTCACACGTTTTTACATGAAAAATAATTGATAACGTGCAGTTCATCAAGTTATTTTTATACAAAAAAGATGAGTGTTTTTATGAAAAGTAATAAAAATGTTCGTTTTACGACTTCAATCTTAATCGTAAGATTCATTTAAATTTCAACTAAATTTGCTAATTATAAGAAAAACAGTTGACTGAATAATCGTTCATGTTTAAAGTAAAGATATAGAACTATATCAAAAAATACATCAACTATGATGATTGTAAACATATAGGTCGCCTTTGCTTGTTAAATCGACCCTGATTTACGAGGATAGTTGGTCGAAGTTGTGTTTCATGTTAAACACAACAACATACACAAAGGGGGATTATGTTATGGATACGTTTTTGCTAATTAATATGTTAGCGTTTGCGGCCATCACAATATACGCGATATATCTTTTCGCAAGAGCTGTAGCGACACGCGTTGCTTATATTCGGCTCGGAAAAGAAGAAGCATATGATGTGGCCCTTAAGGAACGGCTGAAACGGATTGGGACGGTTGTCTTTGGGCATTCAAAGCTTTTTAAAGACAAAAAATCAGGTCTCATTCATTTAATGTTATTTTATGGATTTATTTTAGTACAATTCGGCGCCATTAATATGTTTATCATGGGGTTAGCTCCCGGTAAACATTTGCCATTTGGTCCGCTTTATCCTGGATTTAAATTTTTCCAAGAAATTGTAACATTAATTATTTTAATTGCGGTTGTTTGGGCGTTTTACCGTCGTTATTTGGAAAAGTTACCACGTTTAGATCGCCAATGGCAAGCAAGTTTAGTCCTTATTTTTATTGCGACACTTATGGCAACTGTTTTGTTTGGAAATGGGATGGCCCATATTTGGCTCGGTACAGAAACTACTTGGACAGAGCCTGTTGCATCCGTCATTGCCGCGATCTTTAGTTGGATGTCACCTGCAGCTGCGATGAGTGCGTATTATGTTTCATGGTGGATTCATACGATTACAATTCTCGTATTCCTAGTTTACATTCCACAGTCTAAACATGCTCACTTAATTGCTGCACCAATAAATGTTGCCTTTAGCCAAAAGGTGCCTGGAAAATTAGAGCCATTTGATTTTGAGGCGGCAATGGCTGATGAAGAAAACATGTCATTTGGTGTTGGAAAAGTTGAGGATTTCACACAGCGACAAATGATCGACTATTATGCGTGTACGGAGTGTGGGCGCTGTACGTCTGTTTGTCCAGCAGCTTCAACAGGCAAAATGTTATCACCGATGGATATTATGTTAAAAATTCGTGATCATTTAAATGAAAAAGGGGCTGCCATTACAGGTAAATCACCTTGGGTTCCTGCTTACGCTTTTGCCGGACAGTCAGCGAACCAATTAGCGAATAAAGATCGCGATGAAGCCGTTCAAGAAATGTCAGCTGTTCAACTTATTGGTGATGTCATTACCGAAGAGGAATTAAACGCCTGTACGACATGCCGTAATTGTGAAGATGCTTGTCCGGTGATGAATGAGCATGTCGGACAAATCATTGATATGCGCCGTTATTTAGTGATGACGGAAGGAAAGATGGACCCTGATATCCAACGAGCGGTTACGAATATTGAACGTCAAGGCAATCCATGGGGCTTATCAAAGAGAGATCGGATAAAGTGGTGCGAACAAGATGAAACAGTTTACGCACCAACTGTACAGGAGTTGCGCAAAGAGAAGAAAGACTTTGAATATTTGTTTTGGGTCAGTTCAATGGGCTCATATGACAATCGAAGCCAAAAAATTACCGTTGCTTTTGCTAAATTAATGAACAAAGCAGGCATTAATTTTGCCATTTTAGGTAATCGGGAGAATAACTCAGGCGATACGGCACGTCGGATTGGGAATGAATTTTTGTTCCAAGATATTGCCCAAAAAAATATTAAGGCGTTTGAACGTTTCGGCGTCAAAAAAATCGTCACGATTGACCCACACGCCTATAATATTTTTAAAAATGAATATCCTGATTTTGGGTTTGAAGCAGAAGTGATTCACCATACACAAATGTTATATGATCTTGTGATGGAAGGACGCTTAAAACCGACAAAACCAATTAATGAGCGCCTCACCTATCATGATTCATGTTATTTAGGGCGTTACAATGGGGTTTATGACCCACCACGAGAGATTTTAAAAGCGATTCCAGGTCTTGAATTAGTTGAAATGGACCGCAGCTTTGATAATGGGATGTGCTGTGGAGCAGGTGGTGGTCTCATGTGGACCGAAGAGACGGTAGGTACACGAGTTAATATTGCCCGAACGGAACAGGCAATGGCTGTTAAACCATCGATGATCTCTAGTGCGTGCCCATTTTGTTTAACGATGTTAAGTGACGGAACGAAAGCAAAAGAAGTTGACCAAGATATTGGTACGATGGATGTTGCGGAGATTTTAGCTCTGTCTGTCTTAGATGATGCAGCTGAAAAGGAAGAAGCTTCTTAAAAAATAATAGTGTGAGTGAACAATGTGACATTGAAAATCATTGTTCGCTCCCTTTGTTCATAAAACTCTGCCGAGCGAGCGGTCGCTCAGAAATATATATTTTGGGAAAATGTCCATAAATCGTTGATTCGTGATGATGCAGGAAAGTATGTCATTTAAATATGAAAGGAAGTTTTACAATGAGAAAATCAGTTATCGTTTCCGGTGCTCGAACACCTTTTGGTCGCTTTGGTGGTGCTTTACAAACGGTACCAGCAGCTAAACTTGGGGGTGTAGCGATTAAAGAAGCTTTAGCGCGTGCGAATATAACAGGTGAAGATGTTGATGAAGTTATTATTGGAACGGTGTTACAAGGTGGTCAAGGACAAATACCTTCCCGACAAGCGGCTCGAGAAGCGGGTATTCCATGGAATGTCAAAACAGAAACAATTAATAAAGTATGTGCTTCAGGTTTACGAAGTGTCACATTAGCTGATCAGCTCATTCGTCTCGGCGAAGAAGATGTTATTGTCGCTGGTGGCATGGAAAGTATGAGCCAAGCACCTTATGCTCTTCAAGATGCAAGATGGGGTCATCGTATGGGTGATAAACAAGTAATCGACTTAATGATTCATGATGGTCTAACATGCTCATTTACCGGCGCTCATATGGGAACGTATGGTAACTCAACGGCAAATAAGTATGAAATTACTCGTAAATCACAAGATGAGTGGTCACTTCGTAGTCATGAGCGGGCCATTGCAGCGATTGAATCAGGTAAATTTTCTGATGAAATTGTGCCAGTGGAAGTCCCCCAACGTCGGGGTGAACCGGTTGTTGTAGATACAGATGAAGCGCCAAGAAAAGATACAAGTTTAGAAGTGTTAAGTAAACTACGCCCAGTCTTCGGGTCTGATGGAACAATTACAGCAGGTAATGCACCAGGCATTAATGATGGGGCAGGAGCATTTGTTGTGATGTCTAATGAAAAAGCTGAAGCAATGGAGAAAACACCTTTAGCGACAATTCTCGGCCATGCAGAAGTTGCGGTTGAAGCAAAAGATTTTCCGGAAACTCCTGGACTAGTCATTAATGAATTACTGAAGAAAACAGGCAAAACCGTTGAAGAAATTGATTTATTTGAAATTAATGAAGCATTTGCGGTTGTTTCCTTAGCAAGTGCGCAAATTGCTAATTTAGATCCAGATAAAGTGAATGTGAATGGGGGAGCCGTTGCGCTTGGTCACCCCATTGGTGCGAGCGGCGCCCGAATCATTTTAACATTAATTTACGAATTAAAGCGCCGTGGTGGTGGCTTAGGTGTAGCGGCCATTTGTAGTGGTGGCGGCCAAGGTGATGCCATTTTAATCGAAGTACCGAAAGCGTAAAACAGCTTAATATATGAAGGTGGGATTTGAGTCATGAACATTAAGAACGTTATGGTCATTGGTGCGGGACAAATGGGCTCAGGAATTGCTCAAGTTGTCGCCGGGGCGGGATTCAACGTCATATTAAATGATCTTGAAGATACGGCCATTGACCGTGGGTTAGCAACGATTAATAAATTTTTGACACGTGCTGTTGATCGAGAGCGAATAACAGACGAAGAAAAAGAGATGACATTAAACAACATTACCCGCTCAACATCTTTAAATGACGCAAAAGATGTTGATCTCGTCATCGAAGCGGCTATTGAAAATATGGACGTTAAACAAAATATTTTCCAAACGTTAGATGAAGTTGCCCCAACACATACCATTTTAGCGACGAACACATCATCATTACCGATTACAGAAATTGCTGCAGCGACAAACCGACCCGAACAAGTTGTCGGCATGCATTTTATGAATCCGGTACCTGTTATGCAGCTTGTTGAAATTATTCGGGGGATCCAAACAGATGATGCAACGTATGAAGTCATTCAGCAACTCACTAAAAAGCTTAACAAAACACCTGTTAAAGTAGCAGATTTCCCAGGGTTTGCGGCAAACCGTATTTTAATGCCGATGATTAATGAAGCAATTTATACGCTTTATGAAGGAGTTGCATCGGTTGAAGATATCGATACAGTGATGAAACTTGGGATGAATCATCCAATGGGGCCATTAACATTAGCAGACTTTATTGGTTTGGATACATGTCTTTATATTATGGAAGTATTATATGAAGGATTCGGTGATAGTAAATACCGACCTTGTCCACTGTTACGACAATATGTAAAAGCAGGTTGGCTTGGCAAGAAATCTGGACGTGGCTTTTATCGCTATGATTAAATAATAACAAGGAATGATCATCATAATTACGAAAAAATATGAAGTCATTATGATGATTTTTCCCTATACATACAAAATAATGAATAACTAAAAATAGATATTGAACAAGACAAGCGGTCGTACACATTGTACACCATTTTTGTCAAGTGGGAGGCAAATGAGTATGACAATAAATTTTACTCACGAACAACAAATGATGCGTGAAATGGTACGACAGTTTGCGATGAACGACGTAAGAGAAGCGGTCGACCAAATGGAAGCGACAGAAGAATTTCCCCATGAACTTATTAAAAAAATGGGTCAGCTCGGACTTATGGGCATTCCTATACCGGAAAAATATGGCGGCAGTGGTATGGACTTTACATCATATATTATTGCGATCCATGAATTATCGAAAGTTAGTGCAACACTAGGTGTCATTTTATCTGTCCACACGTCTGTTGGCACAAAGCCGATTTTAAATTTTGGTACAGATGCACAAAAAGATAAGTATTTACCAAAGTTAGCGACAGGCGAATATTTAGGAGCTTTTGCTTTAACGGAATCACTTGCTGGCTCAGATGCTGCCAATATTAAAACACGGGCAACAAAAGATGGTGAAAACTATATTTTAAATGGAGCGAAATCGTTTATTACAAATGGCGGTGTTGCGAATACTTATATTACATTTGCACGCACAGGCGACAAAAATGGTCATAATGGAATAAGTGCTTTTGTCGTTGAAAAAGATTGTGAAGGGCTAATCGTTGGTAAAGCGGAACATAAGATGGGTTTACGTGGGTCACCAACCGTTGAACTATCGTTTGACCATTGTCGCGTCCATCAAGATCAATTACTAGGGACAGAAGGTGAAGGTTATAAAATTGCTCTCGCTCAATTAAATGTTGGCCGCATCGGAATTGCCGCTCAAGCCCTTGGCATCGCAGAAGCAGCCTTAGAAGAAAGTGTTAATTACGCGAAAACACGTGAACAATTTGGAAAGCCAATTGCCGACCAACAAGGCATTTCGTTTAAATTAGCAAATATGGCAACAGACGTTGAAGCAGCCAAACGTTTGACATATCATGCCGCCCATTTAGTGACGAATGAGCAACCTTGTGCAAAAGAGGCATCAATGGCGAAATTGTTCGCATCCCAAACAGCGGTTAAAACAGCGATTGAAGCGGTCCAAATTCACGGCGGTTATGGGTATACAGAAGATTATCCGGTGGAACGTTTTTTCCGTGATGCAAAAGTAACAGAAATATATGAAGGAACAAATGAAATTCAACGGATTGTGATTGCCAAGCAACTATTAAATCATTAATATTTTTAATAAAAAAGTATGCTAAACATATGGTGGGGGGATAAGTGATGAACTTCCAAGTAACAGAGGAACAACAAATGTTACGTCAAATGGTCCGCGATTTTGCGACACGTGAAGTTGAACCATCGGCTGCTGAACGCGATGAAGAAGAACGTTTTGATCGAGAAATTTTTGATAAAATGGCTGAACTAGGATTAACAGGTATTCCTTGGCCTGTTGAATATGGTGGGATTGGTTCGGATTATGTCAGTTATGTCATTGCTGTTGAAGAACTTTCCCGTGTTTGTGCCTCAACAGGTGTTACATTGTCAGCGCATCTTTCTTTAGCAAGCTGGCCAATCTATCAATATGGAACAGAAGAACAAAAACAAAATTTTTTACGACGTTTAGCAACCGGTGAAGCGCTTGGGGCGTACGCTCTGTCAGAACCTGGCGCTGGTAGTGATGTTGCCTCAATGAAAATGACCGCCACAAAAGATGGGAATCATTATATTTTAAATGGCAATAAAGTATGGATCACAAACGGTGAAGTTGGCGATATTTATATTGTTTTTGCCAAGACAAATCCTGATGATCGCCACCGCGGCATAAGTGCTTTTATTGTCGAAAAAGGGACAGAAGGATTTACGTTTGGTAAAAAAGAGAAAAAATTAGGTATCCGTTCATCACCGACAACAGAACTTATTTTCGAAAATTGTCGCATCCCAAAAGAAAATTTACTCGGTGAAGAAGGTGAAGGTTTTAAAATAGCGATGACGACCCTTGATGGGGGACGTAATGGAATTGCCGCACAAGCACTAGGGATTGCTCAAGGTGCTTTAGATCAATCGATTAAATATGCTAAAGAACGTGAACAGTTCGGCAAACCAATCGCTCATAATCAAGGCATATCATTTAAATTAGCTGATATGGCAACAGAAATTGAAGCCGCTCGTTTACTCACTTATCAGGCAGCATGGTTAGAATCAGCAGGAAAACCATACGGAAAAGCATCAGCAATGTCGAAATTATTTGCCGGCGATGTGGCGATGCGTGTGACCGTAGAAGCTGTACAAATTTTTGGTGGTTATGGATATACGAAAGATTATCCAGTTGAGCGGTATATGCGTGATGCGAAAATTACCCAAATTTATGAAGGGACCAATGAAATCCAACGACTCGTAATCGGCCGGATGTTAACAAACGAATAACATTTTACGAAGGAGATTTTACGAATGCATCCACTCGTTGAACGGATCAAAAATAAAGATGTTCGTGCACTCGCTCGAGCGATTACAAAAGTAGAGAACGATCATCCTGATAAATTAAATATTTTAAGTGATGTTTTTGCCTGGCAAACGAATGCACATATGATCGGTATTACTGGATCACCTGGTGCCGGTAAGAGCACTCTCGTGAATCGTTTAATTACTCACATTCGAGCGCTTGATTTAACCGTTGCAGTGATCGCTGTTGATCCAACAAGTCCATTTAGTGGTGGGGCACTTTTAGGGGATCGTGTTCGCATGAATCATCATTTCACAGATGAGGGCGTCTTTATTCGGAGTATGGCAACCCGAGGGAGTCTTGGGGGTTTAGCCCGGTCAACAAAAGATGTGATCCGTATTTGTGATGCGTACGGTTTTGATGTGATTATCGTTGAAACCGTTGGGGTTGGGCAATCAGAACTAGACATTATGAAAATCGTTGACACAACAGCTGTTGTCTTAACACCAAATAGTGGTGATGTCTTGCAAGTGTTTAAAGCGGGCATTATGGAAATTGC
>Ga0079225_10002563_pt1 | contig 10511 bp, 13 predicted proteins | sample Poulit2012_FD_76344 | JGI IMG/M metagenome (GOLD analysis project Ga0079225, IMG submission 76344) | Agricultural soil microbial communities from Georgia to study Nitrogen management - Poultry litter 2012 | ecosystem: Environmental > Terrestrial > Soil > Agricultural land | place: USA: Georgia...
CACGATCGGCCCAATGGGGACGCTGGGGATCAAACTTCAAGAAGCGATCGAAGAGTACCGTGGCCACGTCGGCCATACCCATCGGCATCCCCGGATGGCCGGAGTTCGCCTTCTGCACCGCGTCCATGGAAAGAGCTCGGATCGCATTGGCGAGATCCTTGCGGCTGGCGTGGGTGTCGGCCGCGGGCGTCGCCGGCGAAGCGTTCATTTGGCACTCACAATCTTATATGACCATAGTCTGACAGGCGCTTGAATCCTGCGTGCAGAGAGCGGAGCGCAGTTGTCCGGGCCAGGGGTGGCCTGCGCAGCCTGCGCGGCACAATGCCGAGACAGGCCGCAGGGGTCAACAGGCTGCCCACTTCTTCTACCTGCCAGAACCGCTTCAAGTTCTTCAGGGGCGGGCCGTCGGTTGACCGTTCCTCCGGCGGCTCACTATTCTGCCCTTTCGTTACCGCTGTTGGCGGGGTAAGCGAAGTTGTTGAACTTTGAGGAGTTGAGCCTCTATGACCACGCCGGAGCAGGCTCTTGAAGACGGACTTGGGGCAGAGGTGGGCGCCGAGGGCCAAGGCACCCCTCACGGCACTCCAAGTGTGGCCGAAGCGGCAGACAGGCTGGGCAATGCCCTGTCCCGCCTTGAAGCTCTGGTCGAGCGCCGGGCAGCCCAGAACGTCGAGATGGCGGGCGAGCTCCAGAAAACGCAGCAGGAGAATGAGCAGCTCAAGGCGCTGCTCGGACAGCTGGCTGGCCGCGTCGACGCTGCGGTCGCCCGTCTTGAAGATGTCTTGGAGGAGTAACGGGACATGGGCCGCGTGACCCTTGCCGTCAACGGCCGCTCTTATGAAGTGGCCTGTGCGGACGGACAGGAGGAACAGCTCATCCGCCTGGGAGAGGATCTGGATCAGCGGGTCGCCGGGCTGGCGACACGCCTTGGACAGGTCGGCGAGGCGCGTCTGCTGCTGCTGGGCGCCCTCCTGCTGGCCAATGAGCTGGAGCAACTAAAGAGGGGCAGCCGGAAAGAAGATGGCGCAGAGGCGATAGATACGCTCCAGGCGGCCACGGAAAGAGTAGATGCCCTTGCAGCGCAGCTCGACCAGGCTTAAGTCTGAAGCCGGCGGATCAAGGTTCGCCGGGGGCTTGCTGCGGAGTGCGTCAGGCCATTTCGATCCCTGGGGCCAATGCACACCTCTAGGGAGCTGTCCCTGCCGGGGTCGTGGCCTCGGTATACGGCGCCCACCTGTCCATGACAGGCCACAGAGGATGAACCCGGTCGACGGCTCAGGCGGCACCCCTTTGCCATGGCGCGCATTTTTTCCTGAAACGCTTCTGACGGGAGTTTGGCTGTGAAAAAAGCGCAGCAGGACCTGGCTGCGATCAAGCAGACCATGCGTCACGAAGCGGAGGAACGGCGTGCAGAGGCCGCAGCGGCGGCCGATGCAGCCGCTCCGGACCGGCTTGCCCAGAATGTGCTGGACGCAGTCACCACCTGGCCCGGGGCCATCGTCTCTGCCTACTGGCCGATGCGCGACGAACTGGATCCACTGCCAGCCTTGAAAATGCTGGGCGCCAAGGGACATCCTACCTGCTTGCCGGTGGTAATCGGAAACAATCAGCCGCTTGTCTTTCGTAGCTGGAAGCCGGACCAGCCCTTGGTGACGGGCGTTTTTGGCACCAGCGAACCACCGCCCGAGGCACCGGAGGTGGAGCCTGACCTGCTGCTGGTGCCGCTTCTCGCCTTCGACCGCCGGGGCTATCGCCTGGGCTATGGTGGTGGTTTCTATGATCGTACGCTCGTTGCCTTGCGGGCCCGCAAGGCGATTACCGCTGTCGGGATTGCCTTTGCAAAGCAGGAAGTGCCCGAAGTGCCCCATGATGAACTGGATCAGCGCGTCGATCTGATCGCGACCGAGGCGGGGATCTGTCGCCCGGAATAGGAAAAGACCATGCGCATGCTCTTCTGCGGTGACCTCGTGGGCCGTTCCGGACGTGAGGTCGTCCTGCAGCATCTGCCTGATCTGCGTCGCCGCCTGCAGTTGGACTTCGTCGTGGTGAACGGTGAGAACGCCGCTCGGGGCTTCGGTATCACGCGCAAGATCTGCGATGACCTTTTCGAGGCAGGTGCGGATGTCGTCACCGGCGGCAACCACTCCTGGGACCAGCGGGAAGCCCTCGCCTTCATCGATTCCGAGCCACGCCTCCTGCGACCGCTCAACTATCCGCCAGGTACACCGGGACGGGGCCTTGGCCTCTACCCGGCGGGGAGCCGCAAGGTGCTGGTCATCAATGCCATGGGCCGCCTCTTCATGGACCCGCTGGACGATCCCTTCCAGGCGGTCGAGCGGGAACTGGCCCGCTATCGTCTGGGCACGAGTGTCGACGCGATCATCGTCGATTTCCATGCTGAGGCGACGAGCGAGAAGATGGCCATGGGGCATTACCTTGACGGGCGGGTCAGCCTCGTCGTCGGCACTCACACGCATGTTCCCACCGCCGATGCGCAGGTGTTGTCGGGCGGTACCGCTTATCAGACCGATGCCGGTATGTGTGGGGATTACGACTCCGTCATCGGCATGGACAAGCAGGCGCCGATTCAGCGCTTCACGCGCAAGCTGCCGACTGAACGCCTGACGGTGGCCCAGGGACCTGGCACTCTTTGCGGGGTCTTCGTCGAGACCGATGATAACACGGGCCTGGCACTGCGGGTGGAGCCGCTACGTCTTGGCGGTCGCCTGCAGGCGCAGCTTCCTGCCTGAGGGCTGTCTTGCGCGAGCGCTTTCCGCGGCGCCGGCACTGCTGCTAGAAAGCACTGCAGTTTCGCCATCTTCATGAGCTGGTCGGCAAGGATACCCGGGTTCGGGCAGCAGGCCGGGATGGCGGGCGGCTTGCGCCGACCGCAACAAGTTGCTTTACAGGATCGATAGAGACCATGGCAGGTCACAGCCAATTCAAGAACATCATGCACCGGAAGGGCGCGCAGGATAAGAAGCGCGCTCAGCAGTTTGCCAAGCTCGGGCGCGAGATCATCGTCGCGGCTCGTGCAGGCGGACCCGATCCCGATGCAAATCCTCGTCTGCGCGCGGCCGTTCAGGCAGCGCGTGCGGCCAACATGCCGAAGGACAACGTTGAGAGAGCCATCAAGCGGGCCACCGGTGAGGGCGGCGACGTCAACTACGAAGAGGTCCGCTACGAAGGCTACGGACCCGGCGGTGTCGCGGTGATGGTCGAGGCCTTGACGGATAACCGTAATCGCACGGCGGCGGAAGTCCGCACGATCTTCTCCAAGAATGGCGGCTCGCTTGGCGAGACCAACTCCGTCTCTTTCCAGTTCGAGCGGGTTGGCGAACTCCTGTTTTCCGCGTCGATCGGTGATGCCGAAGCGGTTTTCGAGGCGGCTGCCGAAGCCGGCGCCGAAGATGTGCAGTCCGACGGGGAAGGCCATGTGATCAACTGCGCCGCAGACGACTTCTCGGAGGTGCGCGATGCCTTGAGCGAACGCTTTGGAGAGCCCCAGAATGCGGGGCTGGTCTGGCGCCCTCTCAACACCGTTGCAGTGAATGAAGATCAGGCGCAGACGCTCTTGAAGCTGCTCGACGCCCTGGACGACAACGACGATGTGCAGCAGGTCTCGGCAAACTACGATATCGCGGACGACGTGCTTGCTCGACTGACCGCCTAGGAGGTGGAGGTGTTCAGCCGGAGGGGACAGACCCTGGAGACGCTGTCATGAAGGGCGGCCTGCGTGTGCTTGGGCTGGATCCCGGTCTGCGGCGAACCGGCTGGGGCATCATCGAGCAACACGGCAACCGCCTTGTCCATATCGCCAACGGCACGCTGTTGAGCAACAGCTCCCTCAGTCTGGCGGAGCGACTGGTGCAGTTGCGAATCGCGCTGGAAGAGGTCCTGGCGGACTATCGGCCTCAGGTGGCGGCCGTCGAAGAGACACTGGCCAACCGTAACCCGGCATCGACGCTGAAGCTGGGCATGGCCCGCGGTGTCGCGCTGCTGGTGCCGGCCTCGGCCGGCTTGCCCGTCAGCCAATACCTGCCGATGATCGTGAAGAAGTCGGTCGTGGGCACCGGGCATGCCGGCAAGGACCAGGTGCAGATGATGGTGGGGCATTTGCTGCCGGGCTGTGAAGCGGCTTCGAGTGATGCTGCGGACGCCCTGGCGGTGGCGATCTGCCATGCTCATCACACCAGCAGCCTGACCAGTTGGATCCAGGCGGGGAGGGCGCAATGATCGGCAAGCTGAGCGGGGTTCTCGAAGAGATCGCGGAGGATCACCTGCTGCTCGATGTCGGGGGCGTCGGCTATGTGGTCTTTGCCTCGAGGCGAACGCTGGAGCAGTTGCCGGCTTTGGGCACGGCGGTAGCGCTGCTGATCGATACCCATGTGCGCGAGGATCATATTCACCTCTATGGTTTCCTCGACCGGGCCGAGCGCGAGTGGTTTCGCCTGCTGCTCACGGTTCAGGGCGTGGGAGCGCGCCATGGCCTGTCGGTGCTTTCGGTGGCAGCGCCCCAGGAGATTGCCCAGTCGATCCTGGCCCAAGACAAGGCGGCACTGCGGCGCGCGCCGGGCATCGGCCCGAAGCTGGCCCAGCGCATCCTCTTGGAGCTGAAGGACAAGGCAGGCCGGACGACCTTCACCCCTGCTGCAGCGGCCGCCGCTGGAACCGGCCCTGCAGGCGACGGCGTGGCCGAGGATGCAATCGATGCCCTCGTCGCGCTCGGCTACCGTCGAACGGAAGCCTTTGCTGCGATCGGCAAGGCCGCAGCTGACCTGGGAGCAGATTGCGGAGTCGAGGTGCTGATCAAGAGCGGCCTGAAGGAGCTGGCGCGGTGAGCCCGGAATCGGCAGGAGCGACGTCGGATGCTTCACGCCTCGTAGCGCCGCGACCGGCCGAAGAGGATGCCGACCTCGGGCTGAGGCCGCTGACGCTTGACGAATTCATCGGGCAGCGGCAGTTGCGCGCCAATCTGCGAGTCTTCGTCGAGGCAGCCAAGGCCCGAGACGAGCATCTCGATCATGTTCTCTTCCACGGACCGCCGGGTCTGGGGAAGACGACTCTGGCGCAGATCGTCGCCCGCGAACTGGGGGTAGGCTTCCGGGCGACTTCCGGCCCGGTGATCGCCCGTGCGGGCGATCTGGCGGCCATTCTGACCAATCTGCAGCCTCGCGACGTGCTCTTTATCGACGAGATTCATCGCCTTTCGCCAGCGGTAGAAGAGATTCTCTATCCGGCAATGGAGGACTTCCAGCTCGACATCATCATCGGCGAGGGACCGGCAGCCCGCTCGGTCAAGATCGATCTGCCGCCCTTCACGCTTGTCGCAGCGACCACCCGCAGCGGCCTCATCACCCGGCCACTGCGCGAGCGCTTTGGAATTCCGCTCAGACTGCAGTTCTACGAACCTGCTGAACTGCAGGAGATTGTCAGTCGCGGTGCTCGTCTGCTGAGACTTGCCATGAATCCCGAGGGTGCTGGCGAGATTGCCAGACGCAGTCGTGGCACCCCGCGGGTCGCCGCCCGCCTTCTGCGGCGCGTGCGCGATTTTGCCGCGGTTGATGGCGATGATGAGGTGAATGCTGCGGTGGCTGACCGGGCACTGCGGCGGCTGGAGGTGGATGAGAAGGGCCTGGACGCCATGGATCGCCGCTATCTCACCTGCATCGCCGCACACTATGGCGGCGGCCCGGTGGGGGCGGAAACCATTGCTGCCGCCCTTTCCGAACAGCGCGATGTCATCGAAGAGGTGATCGAGCCCTATCTCTTGCAGCAGGGCTTCATCCAGCGGACGCCACGAGGACGACTCTTGACCCAGAGCGCCTATGCGCACATGGGGCTGGAGGCGCCGCGTGCGCTGAGTGAGCAACTGGATCTCTTGGACGCTGAGTCCGACGAAGAGGGGAGCGCTGGATGACGGCGTCTTCGGGGCGCCTGGTGGGGCAGAAGCACGTGATGCCGCTGCGTGTCTACTATGAAGACACCGACGCCCAGGGTGTCGTCTATCATGCCAACTATCTGCGCTATGCGGAGCGTGCGCGCGCCGAAATCATCCGCCTGCTCGGTATCAGCCAGCGGCGGCTGAAGGAGGAGCGCGGGCTGATTTTCACCATCAAGCGCGCGACGATCGACTACCGCGCGCCGGCCCGCCTCGATGACCTGCTGGAGGTCCACACCAGCTTTGTCGCACTGCGGGCCGCGAGCCTGGTCGCGGACCAGCGGATCATGCTGGAAGGCCATCTTATCGCCGATATCCAGGTGCATGTTGTCATGCTCTTGCTGGCCACAGGCCGCCCGGCGCGGGTGCCGCCGGAAGTGATGCACCCACTGCAGAGGTTATGCCAATCCGGAACGGGGGAGTGATTCCGAATGGAGACGGCCGCGGTTGATGCCGCTCAGCTAGCCGGTGGCGCCGGCGGGATAACGATCTGGAGCCTGTTTTTGCAGGCGGACCTGGTCGTCAAGTTGGTCATGTTCATCCTGATCGTCGCCTCCATCTGGAGTTGGGCGATCATCATCGAGAAATCGATCCGCCTGCGCCGGCTTCGCCAGCACGCGGATCAGTTCGAGGAATCCTTCTGGTCCGGCCAGCCGCTCGATGAGGTCTACGACGAGATTGGCGAGGAGCCCCGCGGTCCCTTCGAAGCGGTCTTCGGTGCGGCGATGCGCGAGTGGCGGCGCTTCAGCAGGCGCGGCCGGGCGCTGGACGAGGAGGCCATCCTGTCCCTGCGAGAGCGTTCCGACCGGGTGATGGGGATCACCATCGGGCGAGAAATGGACCGCCTCGAGCGGCAGATGGTATTTCTCGCCTCGGTCGGTTCTGCAGCCCCCTTCATCGGCCTCTTCGGAACGGTCTGGGGGATCATGAACTCCTTCGCCTCCATTGCCGCAACCGCCAATACCTCCCTGGCGGTGGTGGCGCCGGGCATCGCAGAGGCGCTTTTCGCCACGGCGCTTGGGCTGGTCGCGGCCATTCCGGCGACTATCGGCTTCAACAAGCTCAACAATGACATCGGCCGCTACGGACAGCGCCTCGAGGGCTTCGCCAGTGAGTTTTCGGCAATCCTGTCGCGGCAGCTGGAAGAGGCGCGCTAGACCATGTCGGGAGGTCCGATTCTCAATCGGCGCGGCGAGCGCTCCGGCGGCTTCCGCCGCCGCCGCTGGCAACCGATGAGTGAGATCAACGTCACGCCGTTCGTAGACGTGATGCTGGTGTTGCTGATTGTCTTCATGGTGACGGCCCCGCTGCTCACTGTGGGGGTGCCGGTCGATCTGCCACAGGTCTCTGCCCGGCCGATCACGGATAGCGGTGAGCCGCTCGAGGTGAGCATCAATGCCGACGGGCGCGTCTATATTCAGGAAACACCGGTCGAGCTCGATGCCCTGGTGCCGCGCCTTGCGGCCATTACCGAGCGTGATTTCTCGGCCCGCATTCATGTGCGCGGAGACCAGACGGTCTCCTACGGCAATATCATGCAGGTCATGGGCCGCTTGAACCAGGCCGGCTTCAACCGCGTGGCGCTGATTGTCGACCGGCCGCTTGATCGAGACGGCTAGGAGCCTCCAAGGTCGATGCCTGCGTTCCAGCACCCAGCAGATGATGAGAAGCGTGGCCGGCGGCAGGCACTGCTGGCCTCGCTGCTGCTGCATCTTCTGGTGGTCGTGGTTCTGATGGTCGGCATCCCGCGGTTTTCCAGGGATCAGCCCGCGCTGATGTCGGTTCCCGTCGAGATGCTGACGGAAAACGACCTGCTCGCCGAGCAGGTGGCGCGAAGCGAGGTGGAGGCGGTGGAAGAGGCACCATCCGAAGCCGCTAGCGAGAGCGAGACCGAAGAGGCCACGGCCGAAACTGAGGCGGAAACCGCAGTCGCCCCGCAAGCCGAAACGGCGGCAGCCGCCGATGCCCCGCAGCCAGCCGACAGTCAGCCCGCCGAGGCAACGCCCGAGGCCCGACCCACGCCTCCCGTGCCGCCGGCGGCGCCCGACAGCCTTCCGGCCGAGACCGTTGAAGCGGCGCCGGAAGTAGCGGCACAGGCGGTGTTTGCGGACAGCCAACCCGTGGTGCCTGCCGCAGAGGTTCCACCCGCTGCAGAAACCGCGCCGGCTGCAGAAGCTCCGGCGACTCCAGAAGCGCCCGCAGCGGAAGAGGCGACCGCCGTGCCTGAAGAAACCAGCGATCCGGTGAACCAGATTCCCGAGGCCGAGGTGGCGGAACTGACGCCACCCGCGGAGGAGGCTCAGGCGGAGGAGTTGGCGGCCGCCGCGCCGCAGCAGGTTACTGCAGCAGAAGTGGAGCCGGCCGAGGATTTGCCACCGACGCCGCGCCGTCGGCCGCAGGATGCGCCGTCACAGCTCCAGCAGGCTCAGGCGCAGCCGGAGACACAGTCACAGCCGGAGCCTCCAGCCGAAGAGGCGTCGGCCGAGCCGGAGCCGGAGCCGGAGGAAGATGCCGATCCTCTGGCGTCCATTTTCCGCAATGTGGAAGATCTCGAGCCGCAGCAGGTGCAACAGGCGGCAGCGCCGGTGCAGGCTGACAACGATGCCGTTCCGCGCACCTCCATCGCGGTGCAGCGGCGCGCCGCGGAACTCGGGGATCTGATCCGTGAACAGGTAGCGAGCTGTTGGCGCATTGACGGCGGCGTCCAGGAAGCGCGCAGTCTACGAATCCCGATTCGCGTGCAACTCTCGTCGGATGGCAATGTGATTGGCAATCCTACAGTTCAGGAGCGGACGCGCTATGACAGCGACGGCTACTATCGTTCCGCTGCGGATGCCGCCGTGCGTGCTGTTCTGCGTTGCGCACCGCTGCAGCTTCCGCCACAGGACTACGACATCTGGCGTGACCTCGTCCTGAACTTCGATCCCAGGGAGATGTTCTGAGGATGAACAGACAACTCGCGACCCCTTTCGCTCTTGCCGTTCTGCTGCTGCTCGGCCTGAGCCTCATTTCACAGCCGGCACGCGCGCAGCTGTCGGTCGATATCACCCGTGGCTTTGTCGAGCCGCTGCCGATCGCGGTCTCCAGTTTCCACGCACTGGACGGCGAGTCGGTGACTGCGGGAAGTGATATTGCGGGCGTGATCACCAGCAACCTCGAAAGCTCTGGCCTCTTCGAGCCGCTCGACCAACGGGCCTTTATCCAGGAACCGGCCTCGCTCCATGCCGGCCCACGCTTCGCCGACTGGCGCCTGATCAATGCGGAAGCACTGGTGAGCGGCACCGTGGATCTCCAGGAAGACGGTCGGATGCGGGTTGAGTTTCGCCTTTGGGACGTGCTGGCGGAGGAGCAACTCGTTGGCCTTGCCTATACGACGTCACCCTCCAACTGGCGGCGGATCGCTCACATCATCTCCGACGAGGTTTACGAGCGGCTGACCGGGGAGGGAGGCTACTTCGACACGCGGGTCGTCTACATCGCCGAAAGCGGACCGCAGAACCGCCGGGTCAAGCGGCTGGCCATCATGGATCAGGATGGGGAGAACCACCGATATCTGACCGACGGGAGCACGCTGGTACTCACGCCACGCTTTTCGCCGACGCGCCAGGAGATCACCTTCATGTCCTACGAGGGCGACCGGCCGCGGGTGTATCTCTTCAACCTCAATACCGGTCAGCGCGAGGTACTGGGCGAGTTTCCAGGCATGACGTTTGCCCCCAACTTCTCGCCGGACGGAAACCGCGTGATCTTCTCGATGTCTGCCGGAGGCAATACCGACATCTATACTCTCGACCTGCGCACGCGCAGCACCGCGCGGCTGACGAACAATCCCTCGATCGACACCTCGCCTTCCTATTCGCCCGACGGGCGCCGCATCGTCTTCAATTCCGACCGCGGCGGCGGGCAGCAGCTCTATGTGATGGATGCGCAGGGTGGAAACACGCAGCGGATTTCCTTCGGCGATGGCCGCTACGCCACGCCGGTCTGGTCGCCTCGGGGTGATCTCATCGCCTTCACCCGCATGCACCAGGGCAACTTCTACGTCGGCGTCATGCGGCCCGATGGCTCGGGTGAGCGCATGATCAGCCGCGGCTATCTGGTGGAAGGTCCCACCTGGGCGCCGAATGGACGCGTCCTCTCCTTCTTCCGGCAGGAGCCAGCAGACAGTTCAGGGCAAGTGCGCAGCCGACTGGTGACCGTCGATGTGACCGGCTTCAACGAGCGTGAGCTACCGACACCCATGGATGCCTCGGATCCGACCTGGTCGCCCTTGCAAAGCCTTCCAGGTGCCTCTTGATCGGCGACTCCTGCACGCTTATTCTGCACCGCACACGAGCGTCAGGCGCAGGGGACTCTCTCGTGGGATCGTTCGCAGCAGCGCTCTTTCCGTCGTGAAGACGAATATCATCGCCGAGGGTTCGGCGAGACCATCAGAAAACAGCACATGAAGTTCAAGGTTGTGACGGTTGCGGCCGCGGCGCTGCTACTCGCCGCTTGCTCGACGACGCCTCGCGATCAGAGTGACGCCGACGCCAGCGCGAGCGGAGGCGCCATGGCCGGTACTTCCCAG